>Ga0210400_10005787_pt1 | contig 10463 bp, 8 predicted proteins | sample IncBWH26MmetaG_FD_155456 | JGI IMG/M metagenome (GOLD analysis project Ga0210400, IMG submission 155456) | Forest soil microbial communities from Barre Woods Harvard Forest LTER site, Petersham, Massachusetts, United States - Inc-BW-H-26-M | ecosystem: Environmental > Terrestrial > Soil >... | reverse complement strand
ACAGGATTCCCGTTGGAACGTAAATTTGGCAGGGGGAGTAACGCCATCCGGATCGATTCGCTGCCCGTATCATCAGTGGACCTACAATTTGGAAGGCGAACTTATCGGGGCGCCGTTCTTGAAAGAAGCGGAAGGCTTTCGCAAAGAAGATTTTTCCTTGTACCCCGTTGGCGTGGATACCTGGGGCGGATTTTTCTTCTTGAACTTGAATTCGCAAAACGGATCTTCTGAAAAGTGTGGCTTGCGCTCGCAGTTCGGGCCCGCAGTTGAAAGAACTCGGCGCTATCCTCTCGCCGCGCTTCGAACTGGCCGCAGCATCACCTACGATGTGGCCGCCAATTGGAAACTCATCCTGGAGAATTACAACGAGTGCTACCACTGCGGCGGTCTGCATCCAGAGCTTTGTGAGATCGTTCCCGATTTCAAGCAGGCCGGAGGTGCGAATCTTAGCTGGGATGACGGGATCCCGCACCGCGAAGGCGCTTACACTTTTACAAAAACGGGAACCACGAATCGCGCGCCGTTCCCCGGTCTGAGCGACGCAGAAAAGGTCCGCCATAAGGGCGATCTGTGCTTTCCGAATTTGATGATCAGTCTTGCCTGCGACCACGTCGCAGCGTTTCTGCTTTGGCCCCTGGCTCCGAATCGCACGCGCATAGTCTGCAGTTTTCTTTTTCATCCAGACGAAATCGCGAAGCCTGCATTTGACCCGGCCGACGCGGTTGATTTCTGGGATTTGGTCAATCGTCAGGACTGGGCCATCTGCGAACGCGTGCAGGGCGGCGTCAGTTCCCGCGTCCACAAGTTTGGCTACTACGCGCCGATGGAAGATCCCAGCCTGGATATTCGCAACTACGTGATGAGGCGGCTCGGCCCCATCCAACCCTAGCCATGCGGCGAGGCGTTTGGGGCAGAGGCGTTGCGTTTTCGGTTTCCAAGAAAATACAGCAGCCAGCCCGTCCCGATAAGCACTGCAGAGAGCCCCACAACCTTGATGACCGCCAAGACTCTGTTTGTTTCTTCCGGCGAGGGTACAAGCGAGAGAGCAATCGTGAACGAAGTTGTCGCGAATCCCACACAGGCGACGAATCGCGCCACAGGTTTTCCGCCGGGGACCCGAATCACCTCCGGACCTGCCTGTTCAGTTTGAACCTTGAACATCGAAGCGAAGACGTACAGATAGGGAATGAAATAGGTGATGATCCCCATGCTCACCAGCACATCGTAAGCTCCTTTCACGCTGGTGCCCGCCTGGCCGAGAAATACGAACAATACCCCCGCAAATAACTGCACGTATAACGACACGTGAGGCGTTCGCCAGCGCGGATGAAGCTTTCCGAAGGAAGGTGGAAGAAATCGATCGAGGCCGGCGACGAATGGCAATCTCGCCACGGAAGAGAGAAATCCTCCGGCGGCGCCGAGGTTGCTGATGGAAATCAATAGGGCGGAAATGGGAATCACGCTGAACCATCCGACGCGAAGAGCGGTTTTCGAAATGGCCTGCATCAGTCCTTGTAAATCGTTGACCTGGCTGCTGGGCAAAGCCAGCAATACGGCCACAGTGCCTCCAATGTAGCAAAACGTCACGATAAGCCCGGCGAACAAAACCGCTCGCGGAATGGTGCGTCGGGAATCTTTGATCTCGTCAGCCATGAACGAACCAGTCTCGCAGCCGCCAAAGGCGTAGCTCAGCGTAGCCCAGAAAAGCATGTCCTTCAGATGCGTGCTGGGGATGAGGTTCTCGAGAGCAAAAGAAGTCGCTGAGCCAAACGACTTCCACGCGTAGATGCCCATGACGACGAGAATTACCACGGGCACCCACATCCCGAAGGACCCGATGTTGTGCAACCACTTGCCAATGTTGAGGCCCACGACATTCATCACCGTAATCGCCAAGAGCGCAAGAATCGAGAACCACATGTAGTACGATTTGCTGTTGGAAAGATGGGCCCAGCGGCTGCCGCCGACAAACAACAGATTGCTTGCGGCGAAATAGAGCACTGCTGGAAAATACGGAAGATTGCTCGTCCAATAGGTCCATCCTGACATGAAGCCGGAGAAATCTCCGAAAGCTCGTTTGCTCCAAACGTATAGGCCGCCTTCCTGGGGATAGCGGGACGAAAGTTCAAGTACGGAGAGAGCCAGCGGCACATAGAAGCACAACCAAACGCCGATCCAGATCACAATGGAGCTGGGCCCGGCGGCCGCTGCCGTGGCAATCCAGCGAAGACTGATCCCCGTGACGACGTAAAACATCACGAGGTCCGCGAAACCCATCACTTTCGGCGGTTGCGTTCGAACCTGCGCACTGGTTGTGGAGCTACCACTGAATCCTGACGAGGCTCGATGAGGATCTTCAGCCATCAACTCTTGCTTTCGTGCTTGTGTTTACGCCCGCGATAGTCGCGCAACACTTGCTTTGCGGCGTTGTGCCCCGGTGCGCCGGTCACACCGCCACCGGGATGCGTGCCTGCCCCGCACAAATACAATCCTTCGATGGGCGTGCGGTACTGCGCCCAGCCCGGGATCGGGCGCATGAAAAAAAGTTGCTCAAGATTTAGGTCACCGTGAAAAATATTGCCCTCGGTCAGCCCGTAAGTCCTTTCCAAATCCAAGGGAGTGATCACCTGCGTCGCAAGAATAGCGCCCGGCACGTTGGGGGCGAACTCCGCGATTTTTTTCACAACGCGCTGTGCGAGCAGTTCCCGATTGCCGTCCCATGTTCCTTCCGCGAGGCGGTACGGCACGTATTGCACGAAACACGTCATGATGTGCCTGCCGCGAGGAGCAAGCGTTTCATCCACGTTGGAAGCGACAACACAATCCACCCAAAGTTCTTCGGGAATTTGGCCGAATTTGGCAATGTCGTAGCAACGCTCCGCAAATTCGAGCGAACGCACCAGGGTGTAGAGTGAGCGTTGTTGCGGCGGCGTGCCAGGCGGAGTCGCTCGGAATTGCGGTTCCTGGCCAAGAACCAGGTTCACCTTGGCGCACGGGCCGGCCATCTTGATGCCGCGAATTTTCTCGCGGAATTCTTCGGGCAGATCATTCGAATCGACCATACGGAGAAACGTGCGTTTCGGATCGGCATTCGAAAGCACCACGCGCGCTTTGATTTCCGAGCCCTCCTCGAGAATCACGCCTTGCGCGCGCCCGTTTCGAACGTCGATACGCGCCACGCTCGTGGACGTGCGGATTTCCGCGCCCCGTTTTTTTGCGGCCCCGGCGAGTGCATTGGAAATCGCCCCCATGCCCCCGATGACGTGGCCGTTGAATCCTTGCAACTCGTGTTCGCCGCCGCTGAGCAGATGAAACAGCAGGCCCAGCGAAGTTTCCGGCTGATACGGGCCTCCATGCTTCCCATAGACGTTGTTCGCGAGAAACATCGTCTTTACTTGTTCGGACTCATAATGGCGGTCGAGAAATTCTCCGAGGCTCCCCGTCAGGAAGGAAACGAACTGGCCGATCTCTTCCCCGCTGATGCTTCGAAAGCGCTTCCCGACACGCAGCAGTTCGAGAAGACCCACAATGCCCGGCGCACCGACCAGGGGCGGCGACTCCAAAAAAAATGGTTGCACGTAACGCGCAAGCTTTTTCAGTTGATCATCCACGCGGAGAAATGTTTTGGCGTCACGCTGCGAATATTTCTTGATTTCTTCCGCAGTGCGATCGCGGTCCGCCCACCAGCGAATGATTTGTCCGTCTTGAAAGGGAACCTGCAAGAAGGGATCACAAGGCACCATGCGCAGACCAAACGAAGCGAGATCCAGGTCGCGGATCACTTCCGGGCGCAGCATGCTGGCGATATAGGAAGTCGTGGACGCGCGGCAACCCGGTGCAATTTCTTCGGTAACGCAGCATCCCCCGACAATTTCACGCCGTTCGAGAACCAGCGTGGAAAAGCCCGCCTCCGCAAGATAAGCCGCCGCGGTGAGCCCGTTATGCCCGGCTCCAATCACCACCGCGTCGTAGATGTGGCTGCTGGAAATTCGAAGCCCCTCAATGGAACCAGACGCTTCACCTTGCGAAACGGTTCCTCAACATAGATTTTCCTGGAGGGTTTTGCAAGCACAGCTCTTGCGATTCGAATCTAGGCCAGCGTTTCTTGCAGCACTTCGCGGAGCAACTCCTGTTTCTGCGGGGGAAGCTTGTTTCCTTGGGCGGTAAGATAGAAAACGTCGATGACTTTCTGGCCTTCGGTATCGATCAACGCCACCTCGATGTTACATTCCAGGCGCGCCAGCGCCGAGCCGATTTCGTGAAGCAAGCCGGGATGATCCTGCGTGACAATTTCCATCAACGTGCTGTGCGCCGAGGAGGAGTCGTCAAAATTGATGCGCGTTTCGACCGCGACCTTCGGAGTTCGCGCGCGGCTCGCCGTTTCGCGGCCCTTCAGCAGCGGCTCCAACGCGGCCTTTCCGTTTACCACGTTTGCCAGGCTCTTGCGGAATCTTTCGATTTCGCCGGGATTCAGCTCCAGCGTGCGATGCAAATCCGCGAAGTGAAAGGTATCCAGCACAACGCCTGCGGCATTCGCGAACGCGTCTGCTTTAATGATGTTCATGCCCCAGCCTGCCAACACGCCGGAAATCGTGGCAAACAACGCCGGACGATCCGCGGTCAGCAGAGTCAGCGAAAAAGCGTGGCGCTCCGCCAACACTTCGGTTTGCACCGGCTCCGCGCCTAGCTTCTGATACAGCGCGAAGTGCGCGGCAATTTCCGCCGCCGAATGTACTGCCAGATACCGCCGCGGGAATCCTTCGAGGAACCGCTCAATCTCTTCCGTGCCGGCGCCGGCTGCCAGTGCCTTCACGCGCTCCAGCAACGGCAATTCGTCCGGCCCGTGCAAGCGGTCACGATCCAGAGTCCGGCTGAAGTGATTCGAAGTAGCTACGAAGAGCTGCCAGAGCATCTCCGCCTTCCATGGCGTCAACGCTTCCGGATTGACCGCATGAATATCGGCGTAGGTCAGCAGGCACAAACGTTGCAGCCGCTCCTGTGTGCCCACGGATTCTGCAAATGCCCAGACTGTCGCCGGATCGAAAATATCCCGGCGTTGCACCGTGGCTGACATGTCCAGGTGGTGCTCAATGAGAAAATGGACTTCCGCTTCTTCTTCTGGAGAAAGCTTCAACCGTTTCGCCGCGCTATCCAAGGCCGTGAGGCTGCCGGCGACGTGATTTTCCACCGGCATGCCCTTGCCGACGTCATGGAGCAGCAACGCCAGAATAAGCAAGTCGCGGCGCTCCGCGGTTTTCCAGAGCGGGGCAAAACGCGCTCCTCGAGCATCGGGCGGAACCGCTAGTTCCTGCAGATGTTCGATGGTCCGCAGCGTATGCTCGTCCACCGTATAGCGGTGATAAAAATCGCGCACCACCAGCGAATCAATTTTCGAAAACTCCGGCAGGATTTCCGTCAGAAGCCCCAGCCGCTGCATCGGCCGCAAGGCGACACCGGGATAATCGCAACTGAGAATCTCGCGCAGAGTCGCCCAGGACATTTGTCTGTTGCGCGCGGGCAGTTCCGGATGCGTCAGGATGTAGCCGATGCTGCGCTCCGCCTCGCGGCTGATCGGTGTCCCGGTGCGCGCCGCTTCGGCAAAGAGCGAGTAGGTGATGGCGCGGTCCGCGAGCGCCGGCGCATCCAGCACTTCCAGCAAGCAATCGCGCACCATGAAATACTTCCCGTGATTCGGCTCGATTCTGGCGGTGCGCGCGGCGTTGAACAGTCGCTGGCGAAGCGTCAATGGAACAGGCGCTTTTTGTTCCATGTACCGCAGGAGCTGGCGGTTCAGCGTCCGCGCATGGCGAAAGTACAGGCGCATCCACTCCGCGGGAGTTCTCGGGAGGCCGTCGCCCACGCCCAGCGCACGCTCCGCCGCTGCGGCCTGCAGTTCGTAAGTGAGCGTGTTGTCGTTGCGCCCGTTGCTGTAATGCAAAAAGCAGCGGATCGCGCCGAGAAAATCAAGCGCCGCGGCCGAAAGTTCCTCTTCCGCCGCCGTATTGCGGCGCCGGTCATCTTTTTCTTCGACGATTTGCCGCAGCCACACCGTGGCTTGATGATCCCGCATGCCACCGGGCGATTCTTTTACGTTTGGCTCCAGGTGAAAAATGGTGTTTCCGTAACGCGTGATGCGTTCTTTAGTGAGCCGGTGGAGCTGTGCGAGTAAGAAAGGTCGTGCTTGTTTCTCCGATGCGGGGAGTACTTTGGCGTCCAGCTTTTCAAAGAGCGCTAAATCGCCCGCCAGAAAACGGCGGTCCAGCAGCGCCAAGTGGAATTCTGCGTTGTCCTCTTCGATGCGCTTGCACTCTTCGAGGGTGCGGCCAGCCGAGCTCACACGAAAACCTAGATCCCAGAGTGTCCGGGAAAACTCCGCAATTAACCCGCGCGATTCCTGCTCCGCCTTCTCGCTGCCGAACAAAAAAAGAATGTCGAGATCGGAATACGGAAACAACATCCGCCGCCCGTAGCCGCCAAGCGCGAGCAGGCACAGTCCCTGCGTTGCGCCGTCATGCACGCGCAGCAATTCCCCGAAAACCTGCTGGATGTTCCTGTCCGCCAGTTCGCAGAGCGCGCGCAGCGTTTCTCGCGCACTTGTGCCCGCTTCAAACTGTTGCCGGATGCGCTGCCGCGCAGCGTCCGCTTGCGGACCGAGCACGGACAATGGAGTTGGAGATCCTTGCATGTTTTTGGCGGGCGGGAGGCCTGCATCGAAACCGGGGCGCGCGGCGGTCGTCACGATGATAGCCCGCGTTCACAACAAAATGGACTGGCTGGCGGCCCAAAGTGAAGCGCTAGAGCGCATTTTCACCGCGCTCATCGTTGCGAATCCGGATGGCTTCCTCAACCCTCGATAGGAATATCTTACCGTCACCAATCTTTCCTGTCTTGGCTGTCTTCAAAATTGTGTCCACCACGCGGCTCACCAGGGCGTCGGGAAGGACCATCTCCAGTTTCATCTTCGGCAGGAGGTCCACGGTATACTCGCGCCCGCGATAGACTTCGGTGTGGCCTTTTTGCCGGCCGTGCCCGCGCACTTCCGTCACCGTCATGCCCTCGATGCCGATTTCGCGCAGGGCATCTTTCACGGATTCGAACCGCGAGGGCTGAATGATTGCCTCAAGTTTCATCATGGATGTTCCGCTCCGCCCCGTGCCTGACGCTCTCTTGCGCGATTTTCCCAAGACCCAAGATCTACGCTTCCAGGTTATACGCCTCTTCACCGTGTTGCGTGACGTCCAAGCCTTGAACTTCCTGCTCCTCCGCCACCCGCACGCCGGTAATCAAATCGGTGACCTTCAGCAGCACAATCGTTCCCACCAGCGCGAATCCCCAGGCGATCAACACGCCTACGAACTGATTGCCCACCTGGCTCCAATGCCCATCAAGCCCACCCACCGGCTTGTCCGCCCCAAAAATCGGATTGATCACCTGCTGCGCGAAAACTCCCGTGAGCAGCGCGCCGATCGTGCCACCAGCGCCGTGCACGCCGAAAGCATCGAGCGCGTCATCATACCCGAAGATGGCTTTCACTTTCGTCACCATCAGGTAACACACCACGCCGGCGATCAATCCAATGGCCAGCGCTGGCATGGGGCCGACAAATCCCGAAGCAGGCGTGATGGCCACGAGCCCCGCCACCGCGCCGGAAATCGCGCCCAGCGCGCTGGCGCGCCCGTTCTTCAGCCACTCTGCCGCGCTCCAGCCCAGCGCTGCCGCCGCCGCCGCAAAGTGCGTGGCAACAAAGGCGCTGGTTGCCAGCGAGCTTGCCTTCAGAGCGCTACCCGCGTTAAATCCAAACCATCCCACCCACAACAAACAGGCGCCGATGAAACTCAGCACCAGGCTGTGCGGCGGCATCGGTTGCTTCGGATAACCGGTGCGCTTGCCCAGGTATAGCGCGCACACCAGCGCCGAAACACCCGAAGAAATGTGCACCACCGTACCGCCTGCAAAGTCCAGGCATGGAAACTTTCCGCCCACGGCATTCAGCAATCCCCCCTTGCCCCAAACCATGTGCGCCAGCGGTGCATACACCACCAGGAACCACAGCGTCAGGAACAGCACCGTCCCGCTGAACTTCATCCGTTCCGCCGTAGCGCCGGTAATCAACGCTGGCGTGATGATTGCAAACATCAGCTGGTACACCATGAAGGTGGCTTGCGGAATCGTTTCGGCATAATCCGGATTCGGTTCCGCGCCCACACCGCGCAGAAATGCGTGTTCGAATCCCCCAATCACCGGTCCATTGCCACCGAAGCACAAACTGTAGCCAACCAGCGCCCAGAGAACAGTAATAATCCCCATTAGCGCGAAACTCTGCATCATGATCGCCAGCGTATTCTTCCGCCGCACTAGCCCGCCGTAAAAAAGCGCTAACCCTGGCCCCGTCATCATCAGCACTAGCGCCGCACTCGTCAGCATCCAGGCGTTGTCCCCGGCGGACTGCGCTGCCTTCACGTCCTTATCCAGTTGCGCCAATTTATCGTTAACAGCTTTGGAGATTTCTGGAGTTGCGGGGGAGGCCGCGGTCGTTGGAAGAGTTGCTGAGGAGGGCGTTTGCTGCGAGGAGAGCGGGATGGCGGTGAGCACGAGAACTGCAAGCAACAGGACAAGATGGAAACTACACTTCCGCCCCATGCACTTCATAAGGTTGTCCGCTCCGCTGACGCTGGATTCGACTGCCGGTACCGCACCCAGGATGCCCCGGATTATACGCACCTCCACCGGGTTACATAGTTTGAAATTTTCATTCCCTCAATTTGTTTTTCTGATGCACCTGCACACCCGGCCAATTAAGGTCTTGGAGTTGCGGCTTCCCGGGAGTACCTTGTTTGCCCATCCCCCGGGCCAGCGTATAATGCCGTCCGGCCCGGATGGGCCGAGGAAAACAATCTCGATCGATAGACCGTCCCCAATGACCGAGCGCCCACCCATGGAGATCAACGTCCGCGAAACTGCCGGAGTGTCGATACTCGAAGTCCACGGCCGCCTGACCATCGGCGAACCCAGCGAACAGCTCCATGACGCCCTCAATTCCGTGATTCATGGCGGCGCACGCAAAGTCGTCGTGGTCCTGGACGGGATCCCGCAGATCGATAGTTCCGGCATTTCCACGCTCGTGCGCATTTCCATCAAGCTGGCTCGCGAAGGCGGCATGCTGCGCCTGGTCGTCGGCCATGGCCGCGTCCGCGACGCTCTCACCGTCACCCGCCTCGTCGAAGCCATCCCCACCTTCGAATCCGAATCCGCCGCCCTCGCCAATTTCGCCTGAGTCGGATTTTGGGTGCAAGCTATCAGGCTATCTTTCGTTCTAACGTGTGAAATGATTCTTCCTACGGGAGGAAAACCATGCTCCTCTTGGGTTCTCGCATCTCGCGGCTTGCTCTCGTCCTTATATTCGCCGGGCTTCTCGCCCCACTTTCTCCGGCCAATCCCAACACTCCGTCCGCACAGGCGCCGCAAACGCCACTCTCGCTCTCCTTTCAGCAGCGGGATCAGCTTCGCGATCTTGCTGCCCGAATACTCCAGCACGCTGACAAAGCCGGCTGCAAGAAGGGCGCTTGCACCATTTTGGTCGCCAATTTCACGGATTCTTCCGGCTCCACTTCCATCCTGGGCATGCAGTTTGCCGACGCCGTCTCCGAACAACTGGCCGCTGGCGCAAGGGATATCCGCGTCGCGGACCGCAAGCGCCTCTACGAGTTTCTCGAAACGCAACGAATTCCTTCCAAGCTCCTGGCCGAAGAGAATGCAGAGAGGTGGCTAGCCATGGAGCAATCTGGGAATGCAGTCCTTGTCGGGCATTTGGGCGGCAATGGGGAGAAGCTGACCCTCACGGTCCAACTTCTAGACGCTCATTTTCTGACCGGAAACCCCCGAGACCACCGGGAAGTCCATAAGAGTCCGCAAGAAAAAGTTCAGATGACCATCACAGGTACTGACGAACAATTCCGGAAACCGGCGGAACCATTCAGAGAAGCGGCAGCTTCGGAGGCTGCTGAAGATCAAGGGGCCTTACGCGCTGGACGGAACGGGGTGACGGTGCCCATTGGGTATTATGCGCCCACACCCGAATACACGGACTTTGCGCGCACAACGAAGATTCAAGGAGCGATCGTCTTGATGGCTACAGTTTCCGAAGCAGGCGGTGCCGAGAATCTGAAGATCGTGAAGGGGTTACCCTTTGGCTTGAATCAAGCGTCACTGGATGCGGTCCGCAAGTGGAAATTTCATCCTGCCACACTCGACGGAAAGGTAGTACCGGTCCAAGTACCGATTGAAGTGACGTTTCGACTCTTCTGATGAAAGCCTACCCACCCTTCTTCAATTCCGCGAGCACCAACTTCGCTAGTTCTTTCAGCGTTTCGAATACGCCCACACCCTGAATCGCCACGCCCTCCAAAACCGGCTCGCCTTTTTTTTGTAGTTGCTTGGTCAACTCCGCCACGGACATGGCATTC
>Ga0210400_10005785_pt1 | contig 10466 bp, 7 predicted proteins | sample IncBWH26MmetaG_FD_155456 | JGI IMG/M metagenome (GOLD analysis project Ga0210400, IMG submission 155456) | Forest soil microbial communities from Barre Woods Harvard Forest LTER site, Petersham, Massachusetts, United States - Inc-BW-H-26-M | ecosystem: Environmental > Terrestrial > Soil >... | reverse complement strand
CCATCAGGCTCGCTGGTGGCGGCCTACATCGAGGATACCTACAAGGCGACCGATTGGCTGACGTTTGCCGGCGGCCTCCGGCAAACGCATTTCGCGGGCGCAGTCACCGAGAATGCCACCAGCCCGCGGCTCGGCGCGACTCTGCGTCTGCCGGGCGCTGACTGGCTGCTGCGAGGCTTCTGGGGAAAATATTACCAGGCGCCGCCGCTCACCACCCTGAGCGGCCCGCTGCTCGCGTTTGCGCAAAACAACGCTCTGGATTTCATTCCGCTGCATGGCGAGCGCGATGAGGAGTATCAAGTCGGGCTGACGATTCCGATTCATGGCTGGACGCTGGACGTGGATCATTTTCACACCGAGGCCAAGAACTTTTTCGACCACAACAACATTGGGAATTCCAATGCGTTCTTGCCGCTCACCATTGACGGCGCGCTGATCCAGGGCAACGAGTTGACGATCCGCTCCCCCAGAATGTGGGACGTGGGGCAGTTTCACCTCGCTTACTCGAATCAGACCGCGGACGGCTTTGGCGCGATCAGCGGAGGTTTGACTGACTTCAGCCCGCCCCGCGGCGGCTTCGCGTTGGATCACGATCAACGAAACACCGCCAATGCGGGTGTCGATTTGAATCTTCCGCGCGCCACATTTGCCTCGATGAATGTGTCCTACGGGTCCGGGTTTGCCAACGGCGATGCCCCGCCGAGCCACCTTCCGGGTCATGCGGAGGTCAACTTGAGCGCAGGCAAGGACTTTGGCGAGAGTTTCTCGGCGTCCATCACTGTCCTGAATCTCGCCAATCGTCGCTTGCTGGTCGACAACAGCCTCACTTTCGGCGGCGTGCACTACAATGACCCACGCCAGATTTATGCCCAGATACATTACCGCTTCGGTTATTGAGGATCGCCCCATGAGCTTCGAGCTTCAACCTCGCATTCAGAATGACCTCATCAGGCTCGAACCTCTCGAGGCGGGCGATTTCGAAGCCCTATACGCCGTGGCGTCGGATCCCTTGATCTGGGAACAGCACCCCAGCCAGGATCGTTACCAGCGTCCGGTGTTCGAGAATTTCTTCAAAGGTGCGATGGAGTCGGGCGGGGCATTTCGAGTGATCGACAACATCGATGGCGAGCTGATAGGCAGCTCCCGATACAGCAATTATGAGGAGGCCAAGCGCCAGATCGACATCGGATACACGTTCATTGCGCGCAGCCGATGGGCGCGTCGGTACAATTTGGCCTTGAAGACCCTCATGCTGGATCACGCCTTCAAGTTCGTGGATAGGGTGACGTTCAAGGTGGGCATCAACAACTGGCGCTCGCGCAAGGCGATGGAGAAGCTCGGCGGCATTTACATCGGAGAGGAAGCGGTCAGCTATTCCGGCGAACCCGCCCATCCCAACGTGGTTTTCAAGATTGATGCCGCGGATTGGGCCAAGCGATAATGCGCTGCAGGGTGACCTGCAGGCCATCCTTTGGCTTGGCGATCGGCACCAGCTGTTGAGGCATCACGTATCCGGGAGCAATGCTCCAACGATACCGCAGCAATAGCTGATGCATGATGGCCTTCACCTGCAGGGTCGCAAAGTGCTGGCCGATGCACATGTGCGCGCCGCCGCCGAAGGGCACCCAGGCGTAGGCATGGCGTTTGTCCTCCAGGCGTTCAGGGCTGAACCGTTCAGGATCGAACGACTGCGGATCGGTCCATAGCGAAGCCATGTAATGCACATGGATCGGGTAGACGCCGACCAAGGTGCCGGCGGGGATTTCAAACCCCTGGAATTCAGTATTCTTGATGCACATGCGGGGCATGGAAGTAAGGGGCGGCGTCAGCCGCAGCGCTTCGCGCATGGTCCAGGTCAGCTCGTCGAGCCGATCGAGGTCATCGAATTCCAGCCGCTGGCGTCCTACCCCGAACGCCTTGGCGCGCAGGCGCTCCTGCCATTCCGGGTGGCGCGCCAGCAAGTACATCATGGTCGTCAGCGTGCTGGTGGTCGTGTCGTGCGCGGCCATCATCAGGAAAATCATGTGATCGATGATTTCCTCATCGGTAAACCGCTCGCCCTGTTCGCTTTGCGCATGGCAGAACTCGCTGAAGAAATCGCTGGTATGCGTGGCGCGCTTTTCCGGCAGCAGCTCGCGGAAGCGCTTCACCAACAAATCGCGGCCGCGAATTCCGCGCCACATCGCGAGCCCCGGTATCGGCACGCGCACGATGGCGAGCGAGGCGGCCACCGTCGCCATGAAGGCCCTGTTCAGATCCTTCGCGCTGCGCCCGAGCTCGACGCCCATGAACACCGAGGCGGCCAGGTCCAGCGTGAGTTGCTTCAGCAGCGGAAACATTTGGCGCGCCGCCGGGCGTCCGCTCGCGGGCGTCCAAGCGTCGATTCCCGCATCGATCGCCGGACCCATTTGCTCGAGATAGGTGCGCAAAGCCGGCTTGCGGAAGGCGACCTGCATGATGCGCCGCTGGTAGCGGTGTTGGTCGCCGTCCATCGCCATGATGGCGCCGGGGAACACCTTGCCGATGTACGGTTCCCAGCCGCGCGCGCTGGAAAATGCCCCGTCCCGGTTCTTCCAGACAAACTCCAGCGCGTCAGGCCCCAGCAGCTGGATCATGCCGCCGCGCCCGATCGCGACTTTCCACACGGGTCCGTTGATCTTTTCGAGGGCCATCAAATGGCCCACGAGATCCTTGCGCATGGCAAGAATTTGACCCAGTACCGATGACCGCTGGATCGGGATGGTTTTGCGCGGCGCGGCGCTGAGTTCAACGGCCGGCAGAAGCTGGGTTACTTGTTCGTTCATGATTGACCGCCCGGAGTCGCCGTGGCGATGGTAGCAGATTCACCGGTGCTCACTCCGCCGCCTTGCGGCGCATCCGCCGTCGCCGGGTCGCGGTGATCATTGCGCTCAGTTGAACCTGATTTTCAATCCGCCAAAATAGGCCCGCGGCATGCTGGGACTCTGGAATCGATTGTCCACGCCGGGGTTATTGGAGCCGGCGTTGGGCGGTACGCCCGGGGCCCCCACGCCGGTCGGATCGCCGAACAAGCCGAAGGTCGCATAGCGCTCGTCGAACAGGTTTTGCACGTTGGCGAACAGCTCAATTTGCTGAGTGAGCCGGTAGGATGTGCGCAGGCTCACGACGTGGTAGCCCGGCAACTGTGGATTTTGATCGGACTCATCGCCGCGGTAGAACGAGCTGGTTGCCAACATCAGCGAGCCGCCCACCGACCAATCGTGCCGCAGGGAATAATCGGCGCCGAGTTTGATGCGGCTCAAAGGGATCAGGGGAAGGCGATCCCCCGGAATCACCTGGATATTGCCGTTGCCGTCCTGAAAGGGGTTGGACGGCGAATGCAGCAGCAGGGGCGAGCGAAAGGTCGCGTCGATATAACTGTATTGCGCATATCCCGACCATTGCCGGCCTGCGTAGTTCACGCTCGCTTCAAATCCCTGCCGGCGGGTCGAACCGATATTCTGAAAGAAGCCGGTACTGACGGAAGTGGCCACGCCGTAAATGTCGTCGTCCGAGTCCGTTCTGAAAGCGCTGGCGTTCCAAGAAAAGCGTGCATCCGAGGTCGACGATCGGCCGCGCAATCCGAGTTCCACGGTGTGCGCGACGACCTGCCGCAAATTCGGCGGATCGCCCGCCAGGCTCGAGGGGAGCAGACAGGGTTGCAGCGGATCGGAGCACTCGATCTCGCTTGCCGTCGGCGCTCGGTTGTTGGTGGAGTAGCCTGCGTAGGCGGTCACTCCGGTGGCCAGCTTGTAAGTTGCCCCGACCGCGGGATTGAAGTGGGTGAATCGGCTGTCGCCCGTCAAGGCCGTGCCGAGTTGATCCGAGAGGTCGATTTTGGCGATGTTGTAGCGGCCGCTCGCGGTGACCGATACGAGCGAAGTCAGATCGAAGGTATCGGTAAGGTAAAAGCCGTAGTATTTGTTGTTCGCTTTCAGATTCACCGGCGTGGCCGAAAATTCCGTTCCCTCGGGTGTATCGACAAACAATCCCGACGGCAGCACGGTGAGCGAGGCGTCCAGAACTCCGACCTCGGTGCCGGAGAAAAAATTCGTCTGTGCCGCGTCGAGCGTCGCTCCGGCCGCAAAGTCATTGCCGTGGCCGAAGAGCGCTGCGGTGCTGGTCAGCTGCAGCGAGACACCCAAGCCATCCGAGCGAATGCGTTCGAAGTCGTTTTGCCCGATAAGCGTTGCGCCATCGTTTGAGATATCGGGAATCAGACCCCCGGCGGAATTGGTCAGTGGCGTCACGCCGTTCGCCTGGCAAAGTGCCGCCGTCGTGGCATCGGCGCACGCCGTGTACCTGGAATTGTTGCCGTTCGCGATCGTCTGCCGGTAGCTGCGGGAGTAGAGCACGCCCTGCACCGCGAAGCTGTCGGTAAATTTCAGCTGCGCGTTCAGGGTGAAGAAATTCAGCGTGTTGAAATTGCTTTGCGGGCCCGTGAAGACGTTCTGCGTATTGATGGCGAGGGATTGCACGGGCGCCGCGCCCTGGCCGTTGAGCTCATTGTCGGCATGCGCGTAGCTCAAATCGATGCTCGCGTCGCCTTCTCGAAAGCTCAAATCCGCGTAATACTGCCGTACCGAGTCGCGCGAAAACAGTCGCCAGCCGTTTTGATCCAAAAGCCGCGCCGCCGCGTAGAATCCGAGCGCGCCGTCGTGCGTTCCGAATTCCACAGCCCCTTGACGTTGATCGAAGGAACCGCCGGACAATTCGCCGTCCAATCCATGAAAGGCAAAACCATTTTTCATGGTGACCGCGACCGCACCGCCGAGCGCGTTCAAGCCGAACAGCGGATTGGCACTGACGATGTCGATGCGATCGATGGCGATATCCGGAAACAGGTCCCAGTTGACGGTGTCGCCGAAGGCTTCGTTGATACGCACGCCATTCTGGTAAACCGCCAAACCTTGCGGGGTGCCCAATACGGGCGAGGCCTCGAAGCCACGATACAAAACATCGGTCTGGAACGGATCGGCGAGCGTGTCGTTGATGTTCACACTGCCGATGTGGGTGCCCAAGGCCTGGATGAGGTTTGCCGTGCCGTTCTGGCTCAAATCGCCGGCCCTCAAGGTCTGCACGTTGCCGGGAACTTTGTCGACATTCACCGTCATTCCAGGCACGGGTGTCGTTCCGACCACCGTGATTTCGTCTGTCGCCCACGCCGGCAGACTGGCCACGACCCAGGCGAATCCGCCGAGGGTGAGCCTGCGATGGCAATATCGTTTCGGCATGGGCATATATCCGGCGGCGACTAGGCGGTTTAGCGCGCTGCCCCGATAATAGCCAGTATGGCTGCCATCGGAACAGAGCGCGTACTGACCGTCCATCATTGGAACGAGACGGTTTTCAGCTTCACCACGACGCGTGACCAGGCTTTGCGATTCGAGAACGGGCACTTCATCATGCTGGGCCTGCGGATCGACGAGAAGCCGGTCATGCGCGCCTACAGCATTGCCAGTGCGAACCATGAGGAACATCTCGAATTCCTCAGTATCAAGGTACAAGACGGGCCGCTGACCTCGCGCCTACAGCATGTAAAGCCCGGCGATGAAGTGCTCATCAGCCGTAAGCCCACCGGAACGCTGCTGCTGCATGACCTGAAGCCCGGCAAGCGGCTATACCTGCTGAGTTCCGGCACGGGACTGGCGCCCTTCATGAGTCTGATCAAGGATCCGGAGGTCTACGAGCGGTTCGAAAAGGTCATTTTGGTGCATGGCGTTCGCTATCGCAGCGAATTGGCGTACCGCGACTACATCGAGTGGGAATTGACGCACCACGAATATCTCGGCGAACAGGTGCGCGAGAAGCTGGTCTATTTCCCCACCGTGACACGCGAGCGCTTTCGCTATCAGGGCCGCGTCACCGCGTTGATCGAGACCGGCAAGCTCTTCGAGGACATCGACGTGCCTGCGCTGGATCCTGCCGAGGATCGCGTCATGATCTGCGGCAGTCCGGCGATGCTGGCGGACCTGTCCGCCATGTTGGATGAGAGGGGGTTCAAGATCTCTCCCCACGTGGGGGAGCCGGGCGACTACGTCATCGAGCGTGCGTTCGTCGCGAGATAGCCAGCCCCGTTGGCGGAGCGCGGATTTGGCGCAGCGCGGATTTGGCGGAACTCATACAGTAGTCGGCGCGTCCGACTACTGGATTTACGCGAGTGACCCTGACGGGTAGAGTTCAGGAATGCCGCGCCATTTAATCGGCCATCAATCGTTCAAAGGCAGAGGATCCTCGTCCAATGTCGCGGGACGTTTCGATTCATTGATTCTGGAAAAAGCCGATGACGGCTGGTACCAGGACGAAATTGTCGAGAACCCCGCGGAGACAGTGCTGCCGGACCGGGCGCGCAGCGTGATCACGTCGAATGATTCGCCCGACGTGGGTTTCGAGCTCTCCATCAATCCGTACCGCGGCTGTGCCCACGGTTGCGTCTATTGCTTCGCCCGGCCGACCCACTCCTATCTGGGACTCTCGCCGGGGCTGGATTTTGAAACCAAGCTTTTCTACAAGGCCGACGCGGTCAATATTTTGGAGGCGGAACTGGCCAAGCCAAAATACGTTTGCAAGACCATTGCGCTGGGAATCAACACCGATGGCTACCAGCCCTTGGAAAAGCGGCTGGAAGTCACGCGCGGCATCCTGGCCGTGCTGGCTCGCTGCCGTCACCCGGTCACCATCGTCACCAAGAGCGCCTTGATCATTCGCGATCTCGATCTGCTGACCGATCTTGCGAAGGATCATCTCGTATCGGTCATGGTGAGCGTCACGTCGCTGACGAATGACATCAAACGCACGCTGGAGCCGAGAACCGCGTCGCCGGCGGCTCGGCTGCGGGTAATCGAACAACTGGCGGAGGCGGGCGTCCCGGTCGGCGTGCTGGTCGCGCCCGTCATTCCGGCCATCACGGATCATGAGATCGAAGACATCATGGCGGCGGCGAAGGCGGCCGGCGCGACTCGTGCTGGTTATGTGCTGCTGCGCCTGCCGCACGAATTGAAGGTCATTTTTCGCGACTGGCTCGCCGAGCATTATCCCGATCGTGCCAAGCACGTCATGTCGCTGATCAACCAGGCGCGCGGCGGAAAGGATTACGACTCGCAATTCGGCACCCGCATGCGCGGCACCGGCCCTTATGCCGAACTGCTGCGCACGCGCTTCGACCTGGCGAAACGCAAGCTGGGCTATGCCGGCGCCGAGGAGCGTTACGAGCTCGACACCAAATTATTCAGGCCGCCAACGCCCGCCACGCCGCAGCTCTCGCTTGGCTTTTGAGACGGACTCGCGCGCCACGATCAATTGAAATTTGCGCGTTCGCTCGTTGAGCGGGATGTCCGCCACGATCGGCACCTCGAATGTCACGTTGCTCAAGCCCTTCTGCGCGAGAATCTCGCCGAGGCGCGCTTTGACGCCGGCCGCCGCCGCCGCCCGCTCGGCGCCGCTGAGCTGCGGCTCGACGCAAATCGGAAAGCGAAACGAACTGGGACCGGTGACCTGCATTTGAAATCGCGTCACGCCCTCGACGAAGATCTCATTGATGGTATGCGGGCTGATGAAGTCTTTGCCGCCGGCGCCGTTCGCGAACACCGGCATCTGTTCGGTGCGCCCCACCAGATTTTGGATGACGATGCGCCGCGCGCCGGGAGCGCTGACGGGACGCAAAATGTCCGACATTCGATAGCGAATCAGCGGCATCGTGAAATTGAAAAGATTGGTGATGACCGAATGATCCTCGTGAAACTCGAACATCAAGTTATCGTCGAGGAGCGTCATGGTGTCGCCGTCGGGATTCGATATGCCGAGCATCATGTGCTCGGTGCAGGCATACATGCTCAAGGCCGCGGCGCCGCCGAAGGCCGAGGAGAGAAATTGCACATCCGCCTTGGTTACCATCTCTCCGGTCGCGATGATGGCAGCCGGCCTGATTTTGAGCCTGCCGGCGCGCTGTTCATCGCCGAGCATTTTAAGCGCGGTCGTGTAGCCCCAGAGCGCATCCGGCTGAAACCGGTTGATTTTTTCAATCACGTCCGGGAGCGGAGTGTTCACCTCAAATGCCCGGGCATCGAGGAACAGTCTTCGAATGCCCTGCTGCATGGAGGCCACCCCGGTCACACCGGCGAAGTGGCCGCCGGTCGCGCCATAAAAGGCAATGCGCAGCCGCCGCAAATGCCAACCGAATTTGGGAAAAACCGCGCGAAACGCCTCGCGGTTGCGCATGGCGGCGGCCCGCAACCGGCGAAAGTCGGCCGGCGCATACAGGAAGTAACCCACCTCCCCGGAGGTGCCCGAGGTGTGCATGACCGTCATGCGATTGAACAGCCGCTCCTTGGGATCCTTTGAGCGCGACAAGAAATCGGCGACGACCTGTTTGGTGGCGCGCCGATCGGTGACGATGTCGTTGAAATTCGTCATGAGGATCGACTTGGTCAGCAGGGGAAAATCCGCGGGCGTGCAGGTCTCCAGATCGATGCCGCGCTCGCGGATGATGTTGGCGTAGTAGGGGGCATGCGCCTGGGCGTGGCGCGCGAGTGCACGAAACTTCCGTGCCTTCGCCGCTTCCAGTTTGGCGCGTGCCTCCTCCATCGAAGTTCTCCGAGGACAAGGGGTGATCCCGTTGCAGACTACTGCACCGCGACCCCGCGTGGAGTTAAAATGACGCGGGCGCTGAATCACCCGAGGCTGTCGGATTCGCAGCGTTTGCGGTTGGCGTAAATAATACCGGAGATCCACAATGGCAACCCGTCGTCGCATGCTGCAAATCGGCGCCTATCTAGCAGCCGGCAGCGTGCTCGCCAGGGCCGGCGCCGCCGACACCAAACCCAAGACACTGCTGATACTGGGTGGCACCGGCTTCATCGGCCCGCACCTTACGCAGGAAGCGCTGCGGCTCGGATGGCGGGTCACGCATTTCAATCGCGGCAAACATACTCCCCAAGGGGTGCCGGACGTCGAGACGCTGATCGGCGACCGCAAAGGTCAGCTCGACGCGCTGCGCGGCCACAAGTGGGACGTCGTCATCGACGACACGGGCCAGATTCCGAAGTTCGTCAAGATGTCGGCCGAGTTGCTGGCGCCGAACGTGGGTTATTGTCTCTACATATCGAGCATCTCCGCGTACGCGAGCTTTGCAAAGCCCAATGACGAGAACTCGCCGACGGGAAAACTCGCCAACCCCGACAACGAGGAGATCACCGATGAAACCTATGGGCCCATGAAGGCGTTGTGCGAGCAATACAGCGCGGATGCGTTCAAGGGACGAGCCAGCATCGTTCGCCCCGGCTACATCGTGGGGCCTCTCGATAATTCCGACCGCTTTACCTACTGGCCGGTGCGCGCCTCCAAGGGTGGCGAAATGCTGGCGCCGGGCACGCCGCATGACCCGGTTCAAGTCATCGACGTGCGCGACCTGGCGGCGTGGATGATGAAGCTGGCGCAGGGGCGAACGACGGGCTATTTCAACGCCGTGTCGCCGCCCCGCGCTTTCACCATGGGAGATTTGATCGCCGCGAGCCAGCGCGCGACGCCGAAAGCGGGGACTCAGGCGACGTGGGTGCCGGAAACGTTTCTCGCGAAACGCTGGAAGCCGGAGGAACTCGATTTGCCGCCGTGGTCGCCGATGAGCGGAGAGACTGCGGGCGCATCGCTCACCTCGACGGCGCGCGCGCAAAAGGCCGGTCTCAAGACACGCCCCCTGCCAGAGACGGTGCGCGACACGCTCGACTGGTTTCACTCGCTGCCGGCGGACCGCCAGGCGAAACTGCGCGCGGGTTTAGATTCGCAGAAGGAAGCCGACACCCTGCGCGCGTGGCACTTGAGCGGCGGTTAGGAGCCGGTCTGGAATACTCGGGCACGCTCCTAGGCGCGGCTGGCTTCCAGGGAGGCGGGGGGCTGACCGGCACGCTCATGCGATTTCCCCAGGCCCAGGGCCAGCAACATCCAAACGGCGGAAATGCATGCACCGACCCAGCCCACGCCCGAGGGGCCCAGGCCTAAGCCGCTGGTCAGCAACTGGAACACCGAGGCGCTGGTGGCATCGCCGCCCCGATAGATAAAGGTATCGATCAGGCTCTTGGCCTTGTACTTCTCCGCGCGGGTACAAACGGTGTAGAGCGAATCCCGGGAAGGGCGGGTGATGGCGTATTCGCCCACGCGGCGCACTGCGAGCACCCCCACCAAGACCGCAAAGGTCGGCAACAGCGCAAACAGCGCATAGCCGGCGGTCATGATCAGCGGCACGGAGACCAAGAGGGCGCGAAGGCCGATCCACTTGAACAGCCGGCCGAAGAGAAACAGCTGGGTGAGGAGCGAGAAGGTTTGCACCCAGAAGTCCACATCGGAGAAGAAGCGGGTGCGCTCATCGCGTGTCGCAAAGACTCTGGCGACGTAGGCCTGCTGTTCCAGATACAGAAACGTCGACACCCAGGAGAGCAGGATCACGAACAGCGCGA
>Ga0210400_10005784_pt1 | contig 10467 bp, 11 predicted proteins | sample IncBWH26MmetaG_FD_155456 | JGI IMG/M metagenome (GOLD analysis project Ga0210400, IMG submission 155456) | Forest soil microbial communities from Barre Woods Harvard Forest LTER site, Petersham, Massachusetts, United States - Inc-BW-H-26-M | ecosystem: Environmental > Terrestrial > Soil >... | reverse complement strand
AAGCCTGGGCGGCGGAAGTCAACAAGATGATCAACAATTACAAAGCGCCGATAGCCCCGGAGGATGTTGGTCCGATTGTCGACTATCTGACCGCGCTCAAGGGCGCGAAATAGACGGCAGCTTTCGCGTCGCAAAAAAGCCGGCCGAAAATTCCGTTATCCACAAGGTCCTTTTACGAACAAACCTATGTATGATTTCATAATTCTGATTGGTTGCTCACTTTTTGGCTGGGCCTGTCTCAAGGCAGGCGCCTTGCTCCCAACTCTGGAAGGTCGTCTCGTCAATGCTTTCGGTAATTTCAGTTATTGACGACGACGCCTCCGTTCGGGCCGCGACCGACAATCTTCTCAGTTCGCACGGCTACCTGGTCCAGGCATTTGCGTCGGCCGAGGAGTTCCTGCAGTCGACCCACTTGCACTCCTCGTCGTGTGTCATTGCGGATGTGCAGATGCCGGGAATGAGCGGGTTGGACCTGCTGACCCACGTCCGCGCCCAGGGCCACGACGCGCCGTTTATCTTTATCACCGCCTTTCCGGAAGACAGCGTGCGCGCCCGTGCGCTGAAAGCCGGAGCCATTGGTTTCCTGGCCAAGCCCTATGCCGCGCCCGCGTTGATCAACTGCGTCAAGATCGCCCTCCGTCAGGGCGACCTCGGTAGCTGAGACAGCCAAAGCCGGGTGAACGATTTCATGCACCCTGCGGCGGCATTTGGGCCGGCATCAGCGTCTCCGAAGCGAATTCTCCGATGCTAAACCAAGGTATGGACGGCCCAAACCAACACGGCGTTCGAACCAACCCTCTGTAGGATCGAGCCGTTCGCGTGGACCGGGCTAGGTTAACGCTTGGAATTGGACCCGGCGATGCGCCGGACAGGTACGAGCCGGACGAGTGAAACACACATAGGGTTGAGCTCATGTCGACGAAGTCATGCCTGCTTCGCTCCAAACTTGTCAACTTGTCGCCAAGACCAGCGGAAGCGGTCGGCGTCTTCCAATTGCCTGAGTTCACGCGGTCGACCACGTTGCGTTGGACCGCGCTGGTGGCCGCCATATTCGCGGCCTTCACCGTTGCATTGCTCGGGTTCGTTTACCTGAAAACGAAGCATGACCTGACGATGCGATTCGACCGTGTGATCTCCTTGCAGATGGCCATGCTTGCGAACTTGTCGCCGGCGGAGATGTCCGCCGCAATCAACGAGGGTCTGAGGCAGGATCCGGCTCGCGTTCGGCTGGTGGGATTGTTCGACGCAAATGGAGAGAGGATTGCCGGCAATTTGGAATGGCAACCGTCTGATCTGAAGGCAGACAGGACGGTTCAAAGCGCTGTGGTAGACCGAATCGACGGAAGCGGCCGGGAGAAACTGGCGGTGCGCTTGATCGCGCAGAGATTGTCCGATGGCAACCTGCTGGTGATCGGACGAAATGCCGATGAAATCGAAGAAATTGCCCGCGTCGTCGGCGGGGCACTCGCGCTCGGCCTGATTCCCGCGATGCTGCTCTGTATTGCGGTTGGGGTAGCGCTGAACGCGCGTGCCCAAAGACGCATCATGGAGGTCAATAAGCGGGCACAGCGCATTGTCGCCGGCAACCTGCGCGAAAGACTTCCGCATGGCGACACTGACGATCCGTTCTCAAAACTTGCGATGATCGTCAACGGCATGCTCGACGAGATGGAAACCCTCATCCACTCTCTTGCCGGCGTCGGTCACGACATCGCGCATGACCTGCGCACACCGCTTACCCGAGCCAGGCTGATGCTTGAGCGCGGTCGCACCAACGCCAGAACGCTGGAGCAGCTGCAGGCGGTTGCGGACAAAACGATGGAGGCGCTCGATCAGTCGCTTTCGATCATCACCGCGATCTTGCGGCTTGCGGAGATCGAAAAGAGTCAGCGATCGGCCGGCTTCGGCAAAGTGTCGCTGGCGGACCTCGTACGCGAGGTGGGCGAGATGTACGAGCCGATCGCCGAGGATAAAGGTGTTAGCCTCGTAGTCCAATCACCTCGCGAATTGAATGTTTATGGTGACCGGGATCTCCTGGTCGAGGCGGTCGCCAACCTCGTCGACAACGCCGTCAAGTATACGCCGGCCGGCGGGCAGGTTGAAATCGGACTGGTTCGCGACAATGGTGAGACCATAGTGCGCGTCAAGGACACTGGTTCCGGCATAAGCGAACACGAACGCGACGCCGTCCTGAGGCGGTTCTACCGGTCGGACAAGATGAGGCACACATCGGGTCTGGGTCTTGGCCTGAATCTGGTGGCGGCCATCGTAAAGTTGCACGGCTTCCGATTCACTATTCGCCCGGGATCTGGATGCGTGGTCGAGATTGCCTGCCCGTATGCGCCGACGCCAGTGTTAATGATTGGAGCCGACCCAGGGGGGACGGTGCAGCGTCACCCAACGGTCGTCTGCTCGTAGGCGTCCAGCACACGGGTGGAATAGACCAGGGCGGCACCGGCATTGACGGCTGTCGCGACGCCGAGCGCTTCAGCGATCTCTTCCCGAGAGGCGGGTGGACATAAAGACGTTCCTTATTGGGACGACGGACCTCGGTGTTACGTCGCGTAATGAAAGCCAGCCTGCTGCAATTCAGGCATCGTGCCGGTGGCACCAGGGATCAGAACAGCGCCATCCACCAGATGGTTGGTCAATTCAGCCGCGAGCGCGGCGTGAGAGAGCCTGTCCGGATTGATGCCGAGCTTGATGAGGGCTGCTGCGTGTTCCCAGATCGCGTTGTGGCAGGACATGAAGACCACGCCGCGCCGCATCAACGCCGGTATCGAATTATCCTCGCCGGAGAAGGGCCCCGCCGGATCCTCGAAATTTGCGGGATCGGCGGCGGCCGCCTTGCGGTCGACGATCAGCGTATTGGTCTCAAAATCCTCGCCGGCCAGTTTCGTGAGCTGATACTTGTCCCACATGGCCTGATCAAACAGCGCGAGCTGTGCCGTACCGTGGGTTACCGAAACCGCGAGGAAATCCGGATGATTGAACGACCAGATCTGCGAATTGAGCGCATTACGCATCAAGTTTAGCCAGGGGCCTCCGATCTTGGTATTGTCCCAGGCCTGTCTTCGCCCAGCCTCATAGGCGAAAACCTCGGTCAGGGCTTCGTGATCCCATTGCTCCGGATGGTTCAGGATCATCGGCACGGTCTTGAAATCGCGACGACGGGGCGCCTGCGCCAGACGCTTCTTCAGTTCTTCCAGATATGTGGCACCGGGAGGCGTCAATTCAGGCCGGACGACGGCTGTCGCGGGCCCGGCCGCGGCCGAGGCAACACCGATCGCGGCGCTCGCCATGGTCAAAGCGAATGTTCGCAATACGCCCCGTCTACCGGTGATGAGCTTCATTGCCGCCAATCCTGTCGTGCCTTTCAGGCAAATAGGCAGCAGGCTCTATCGAGACGAGTAAATCATTTTTTACGACCTGCCGCTGTTGACGCCAGGCACTGGACCGTCCGCAACGACGCGGCTTCTGAAGCAGAATTTAATAGCGTCAGTGAATTGCAAGCCCATATCAGCATCAACGCTATCGGTGTTTTCCCTTCCGCAATGCACCGGGTAATCGGTAAACACACAAGGAAACAGAACCATGATGAAAAATTTTGCCTTGGCAGCGTCGGTATTGATGCTGGCCACGATCTCGGGGCAGGTATTCGCAAAGTCGGCTGCGCCCTCAGACCGGCAAGCCTTCTACGCCGCCAATGCCTCGGATGGGGCCCCTGCGACTGAGACGAACGCGACCAATGCGTACCGCTATCATGGCGGACCGAAATCGGACGATTGATGTTCGTGCGCGGTTGCGCGCCGCGAGGCTTTGCGCGGCGTGCCGCGCCGTCCATGCTCTAAATGGGATCGATATGTTGACGCTCACGAAACAGGACTCGATCGTAATTGCAATTACGCTCGGCCTCGCGCTCGGTGCACCTATGGCGATTCCGGCGTTTTACACGACTTCGAATATAACAATCGAGGATCGGGAGGCGCCTCCGTTATCGAATAGCAATCCGGTGGAGCACCTTGCCAAACGGAAAGTTCCTCATGACCATGATATGGGCTCCACATGGCAGGGATCCGGCGTGGATGATGGCATGTACGAGGGAATGCCCACGGACCGCCCGCCAATGAGCCGCCTGTAGATTCTTCAGAAGCGGAAGCGCAGCCCAACCGTGGGGTCGATCGTACTCCGATTGAGGAAGCCATTCGCCAGGCCACCATTGACCTGAGAGAACATAATCCCGGCGTAGGCATCGAACTTGTTCGCAAACTGCCAATCGGCGACGAAAGAAACGGCGTCCTGGGTCCCATGGCAGTTTGAGAACGCCGAGGGGTTGGTGCAGTTGACGAATGCACCAAAGGTGGGCTGCGTATAATGGTAGTAAGCGCCAATCAGATCCAAATTGTCAGTGATGGCGTATTTCACTCCAGTCCAGAATGAATGGAGTAACCTGTCGCCGGCGTTGAAAGCCGTGTTGTTGATATTGGTATTGTTGATCCCGGCGCAGCCGGCGCAAACGAAGTCTCCCCCGATACTGGTAAAACCGGTACGGGGCGCAAACGGATTGCTGGGGGGCGCAAATTGAATGAATTCGTATCCGGCGAACAGTTTAAGCGGCCCGTTGGTGTATTTGCCGACCAGCATCACGCTCGAATCGTCGGAGAGGGTCGCGGTGAGGATCTGCGGCAGCACCGCCGGCAGCGTGTTGCCGGCAAGCCCGAGCGATACGGCGTTCTGGACGTAGCTGCCAATGGCGTCGAGCGAAAGCGTGCCGCCCGCCAAGTTGGTGATGTCTCCGCCGAGCTGGAGCTGATAGGCACCTGTCGCAGCGTTGTTCAGGTCGTAGCCGCCGAATTGCCAGAACGCGGCAACCCGGAACTGGCCAATGTCGACGTGATATTTCACCGACGTGCTAAATCGGCAGTCCTCGGTATCGCCCACGCCGCAGGTGATTCCCTGCCAGCCTATCTGCGAGAAAGCGTAGGAAGCGCTCATTGGATCGTAGGCAAAAACGGCGTCCAAAGTCAGCGTGTTTTGCCGGAAAACGGTCAAGGTGCCATAGGGTGAGCTGACGCCCAAATAGCCCACGGAATTGTAAAATTGCCCGGCCCGGCTCGAGTCGGCGCCCGTGCTTTGATTGGTCAGCGGCACCCCGGCGTTCTGAAACACCGAATGCGGCCCGTTGGAGAATTGCAGGGAATAAGGATCGAAGCCGGCCTGCAGATCGAAGATAAAAGCCCATCCTGCGGCGAACGGCTCGTTCCCCTTGATCCCGATGTTAGAATTGCTCAAACCGTTCGGCGCGAGACTCCACTGCGGGCGATTGCTGAACTTCTGGATGATATAATCTGCCCCGACGGCGGATGTGCCATTGAAGGGCGCCCCATGGCTTAGCCATGTCACGCCCCCATCGATCGTGCCGTAGAGCGTGATTCCATTCCAGGTCAGCGGGCATTTCGTGAGGACAAAGTCGTCAAGGCTGCCGCAGGTCGCCGGCTGGGGTGAAGTCTTCGTGCTTGCAGCGGGCGCCGCCTTCGTCACCATGATGTCGTCGGCCGACGCAGCCGTCGCGTAAGCGGCAAACAGGAGCAGACCTGATATTGCCGTGTGCCAAGCCATGCGAGCCATCGCGCCCTCCGACGTTCTCCCGCACCATCCCCCAATCCGTACGGCCGTAGTTTCGCCTCAACAGCCTCCGTGATCAAGCTCGATCCGACGCCCCGGAAGAGTTCCATCGGATGTGTGTCCTTTCGGCAAGGCGACTCTTGCCGCGAGACGGGGCCGATCGCTCAGTCTCCCGATCCGGCCAGGGCGAGATAGGTCGCTGTCGCATGATTTTCGAGAGCCCGGACGGCGCCCTCGCAGTGATCGGCGTAGCAATCGGTATCGCAATAGGGGAGCCGCGTCGCGATCTCTCGCAGATAGTTCGCGCCGATCGGCTTGGAGCAAAGCGCGCAGGCAGATTGCCGGCACGGCGTCCTGCCATTCACCAGGATAAATCTCATGTGCTGCCTCCTAATGCGGTCTGCGTTGTGTGTTTCGCCAATAGGCGACAAGAATGCTCCCGAGCAGGAGTTTGCATAAAAGGTTCATTGCGCAGTCTCCTTTCCGTGAAATCCCGTGATTGCAACCGCAACGGTTTGTTGGGCGGCGTGCAGGCGCAGTAACCACCTGCGGTCGCTCTCCTCGCGCGACTTGAAGCGATCGACGCATTGCCTCGAACAAAGGGCAGTTCGCCAGGAATAGTGCCGGATGAGTCCAAACTTTCCATTGCAGATAACGCAGCGCGTCACCGCGTCCTTCCGACGATATTGAAGGTGGTTGCGCATTTTTTACCTCCTGCGATCTTCGCGAGATGAACCCTGCTGACGTCGAAATTCGATCGGCGTAAGTCCCGTGAATCTGCGGAACGCCCTTGTAAACGAACTCGCTTCGCGGAAGCCGATCTGAATGCCGATTTGCGTCACTGAGGGCACCGACCTTTGCAACAGGCCCTTGGCACGTTCCATCCGCCGGGCCATGTGGTAGCGATGCGGGGGCACGCCGAAAGATTGTGCGAAGACGCGCGCGAAATGATAGAGGCTCAGGTCGACGAGCTCCGCGAGAGCAGCCAGCGAAATCTCCTCCGCAAGATGCTCCTCGATGAATTCGATCAAACGCTTCCGTTGCCACGCCGGCAGGCCGCCACGAAGCGGGATCGTTGCGGCGGATGCCGTTCGCTCCAGTCGGACGAGTTCGTGCATAAGCACAACGCTCAAGGCCTCGGCATAATTCCGGCTGCCCGGGTCGGAACTCCCGACCTCGGCCTTGAGTTTGAGCGCGGTGTCCCAAATGGCTTGATCGAAAAAGAACAAGCGTGGGCTGATCGTCGGGCAGGTACTTCCGAATTCCAGATCGAGCGGCCGATCCGGCAGGTCAATATAGAAATAGGTGACCCGCGTCAGCACCCGGGGCTTCTGCCATCCGTAGAACCGATGTCCGGCAGGCACGAAGCTCAGCTTGCAATTGAACTCGCGCAGGGTCGATTTCGGGAGCCCCTCGATTATCGTCTCGCCATCATCCCGTTCAGCGCGCTCGTAGACGACCAGCAAATGACGCCGGGCCTGAAAACCGTACTCGAAAGTCTCGCGCCGGGTAACGTTTACCGCGTCTGCCTGTATCGCGCCCCAATTCGCCAGTCGACGACGTGCGATATCGGGCGGCGAAATGTCGACGATCGATGGAGCGGGCGAGGGAACTCCTGCAGAGCCGATGCTGATGTCGCCCATTCTCGTTCTCCTGACACGCACACCGGTCCTCGTTCTCGGACGGACTTTTTCCGTCGAGTGATGGAGGTGATGGTGGGTTTGCGCCGCCTCTGTGAGGACTAGAAGTGATAGTAAGCCGACCGATCTTCGGCACCATTAAATTGCTGTTCAGATTGCTAAATTGCGTTTTAGTCATAGGAGCGCTCCCGACCACGCCTGCGCTGGGCACGCGCCAAAGCTTGCCCGAGAGGTCTTCGAGGAAGACCGCGCAAGAAAGCTCAACCGCGCGGCAAGCTTAGACAAGCGCGAGCTACGCCGATCACCACATAGCAGGACGTATCCGTCGCAAAATGCGCATCAGGAGGTGTGATTGCGCTCGGCCAGGAGCTGCTATGTCAAAACATCAAGCCCGCCCACCATATGCCCTCGGGGGCTCATCCGATGGTCCGACTCCCGGGCGCCCGGGCGGCTCCGGACCCGCGGTCCACCCAACGGTCATGGGTGAAATCGGCTTTATCGGCCTTGGCAATATGGGAACCGCGATGGCTGCAAACCTCGCGGCGGCCGGGCGACGCGTGATCGCCTATGTCAGGCGCTCCAATCAGTTCGGCGGGCTCCAAGCACTTGGTCTCAGGCCGACCACCGACATCGGCGATCTTCTCGACTGCGAACTCGTTATCAGCATGTTACCGGACGACGACGCCGTGCGGGAAGTCGTGTTTGGTCGCTGCGACGATGATCTCGACGGTCTGGCGGCGGGGCTGATGCCAGGTGCGGTCCACCTGTCAATGAGCACGATTAGCACGGCGGCGGCCTTGCTGTCGGCAAGCGAGCACGCGCGACATGGACAAGGCTACGTCGCGGCACCCGTGTTCGGCAATCCGGAGGCAGCCAGGGCACGCCAGTTGTTCATCGTCGCTGCCGGCGCCCCGGTCGATGTCGGGCGCTGCCGCCCGATCCTCGACATTCTCGGACAACGGACCTTTGTGATCGGAGCCGACCCGCAGGAAGCAAACCTCGTCAAATTGCTCGGCAATATGATGAGCGCGACGGCGCTCGAGATGCTTGGAGAGGTCGCAGCAGTGGTCCGCAAGCGCGGGCTCGATCCGCAGCCTTTCATCGACCTTATGACAAGCACGATGTTCGGCGGGCGGGTGCATAAAATCTATGGCGACAAGATTGCCAGGCAGAACTACACGCCGGGCTTCGTTTTGCCTCTCGTGCTGAAGGATGTGCGTCTGGCGCTTGCGGAAGCGGAGCAGGCGGGCGTGCCGATGCCATCGGTGAGCGTGGTCCGGGACCGGTTGATCACCGGGATTGCGCGCGGCTACGGCGAACTCGACTGGACGGCGCTGGGGCTTGTCGCCGCCGAAGATGCCGGGCTCCACGCCGTTGGCGTTTCCGTTACTCCCGCGCCCTGAGGCGGCGCACGCACTCAAGGAAGGAACAGCTGCATGGCCGATCAAGCAGAAGCTCTCAAAGCGAAGATGGAGCTTATCGACATTCCCGGAACGTCGCTCAAGGTTTCGCCGGTTGCGATCGGCACCTGGGCGATCGGCGGATGGATGTGGGGCGGGACCGACGAAGCCGAATCCATTGCGACCATCCGGGCCGCATTCGAACATGGCATCAACATTGTCGACACCGCCCCGGTTTATGGATTCGGCCGCTCCGAGGAGATCGTTGGCAGGGCGATCGGCGAAGCGCGGCTGCGCTCCGAGGTATTGATTGCCACCAAGGCCGGACTGCAGTGGGACGGCGGAAAGGTATCTCGCAACGCCAGCCGCGCCCGTATCCTGCGGGAAGTCGAGGATTCCCTGCGCAGGCTTCGAACCGATCACATCGACATCTATCAGGTTCATTGGCCCGATCCCCTGGTGACGATCGAAGAAACCGCGGAAGCGATGCAGACGCTGCTGGAGCAGGGGAAGATCCGCGCCATCGGCGTGAGCAACTTCTCGGTTATCCAGATGGAGCGGTTTCGCCGCGTTGCGCCGCTGCATGTTCTGCAGCCGCCGTACAATCTGTTCGAACGCGCTATTGAGACCGACCTTCTGCCCTATTGCCGGAAGAACCGGATTGCGACGCTGGGCTATGGCGCGCTGTGCCGCGGCCTGCTGTCCGGACGAATGCAGACGGACACGGTTTTCGATGGCGACGATCTGAGGCGCACCGACCCGAAATTCAAGGAGCCGCGGTTTGCACAATATCTGGCGGCCGTGGCGAAGCTCGATCGGCTCGCGCGGCAGCGATTCGGCAAGCGCGTCATTCATCTCGCGGTACGCTGGATGCTCGACCAGGGCATCACCACGGCCTTGTGGGGCGCGCGCCGCCCCGGTCAGTTGCAGCCGGTCGACGAGGTGACCGGTTGGTCGCTCGATGCGTCCGCCAGGGACGAGATCGATCGGATACTGGCCGAAACCATCACCGATCCGGTTGGTCCGGAGTTCATGGCGCCGCCGGCGCGCAGCGTCGCTGCGTGATGCGGGAGAGCTTTTCCAGGTTCTAAGGGCAGGAGAATTGCAATGGATATAACGGCGCTCCTACTGTCGCGAATTCAATTCGCCTTTACCATCACCTTTCACATCATCTTTCCATCTTTCACGATCGGGCTGGCAGCCTGGCTGGCCGTGCTGGAAGCCTTGGGCCTTGCGACCGGCCGGCCGGTCTATCGCGTGCTGTTCGAGTTCTGGTTGAAGATATTCGGGGTGGCATTCGGATTGGGCGTCGTGTCCGGGATCGTGATGGCATTCCAGTTCGGCACCAACTGGAGCGTGTTGTCCAGGATGTCCGGGCCGATCCAGGGCCCGCTCCTGATGTTTGAGACCTTTTGGGCCTTCATGCTCGAGGCCAGTTTCTTCGGCGTCCTTATCTTTGGCCGCAGCCGCGTACCGCCATGGTTCTATTTGTTTTCAACCGCGATGGTGGCGCTAGGTACCACGGTTTCGGCGTTCTGGATCATGGTCAACAACAGCTGGATGCAGGTGCCCACAGGCTATGTGTTGGAAAATGGCGCCTTCGTTCCGAACGACTGGACCAAGATCATCTTTAATTCGGTGGTGTGGTCGCGATTCCCTCACATGGTGCTCGCCGCCTACCTGACCGGCGCCTTCTGTGTTGCCGCGACCGGCGCGTGGTACATCCTTCGGAAGCTGTACCACGCCGAGGCGCGCATCATGCTGCGCATGGGCCTTGGTCTTGCCGCGGTGCTGATGCCGGC
>Ga0210400_10005783_pt1 | contig 10468 bp, 8 predicted proteins | sample IncBWH26MmetaG_FD_155456 | JGI IMG/M metagenome (GOLD analysis project Ga0210400, IMG submission 155456) | Forest soil microbial communities from Barre Woods Harvard Forest LTER site, Petersham, Massachusetts, United States - Inc-BW-H-26-M | ecosystem: Environmental > Terrestrial > Soil >... | reverse complement strand
GTCCGCGATTGCGATCGAGTCGGGGCTGCGGACGGTCCGGCTGCGAGGCGAACTCAACCGGCTGCTCGGGAGCCATGGGCAGTTTCTGGCCGGCGAGGGGTTTGAACTCCGCCCATGCAGCCAGGACGTCTTCGTGCGTTATCGGCCGGCCGAGCCTGTTGCCCAGCTTGATGGAGACGCTCTCGGTGTGGCCGTCCTCCACTGCAACGCGGTTGCATTGCGCACTGATTTTCGCGGCGAGTGGCGTTACGTGGTTTCCGTCGAGATGGCCTAGAAGCTTGAGTGTTTCGGCTTCCATCTTTTCTTCTTCGCTGCCGATATAGGGGATGACGTTGCCGAGGATGTCCATCGAGGGCACGCCGGGATAGCCCGCGCCGGAGACGGCCTGCATGGTGGTGACGAAAATCTGCTCGATGCCGAAACGCTCTTCGAGGGGCTTCAGGGCCATGCGAGGCCGATGGTGGAGCAGTTGGGATTGGTGACCATGTAGCCGCCGGATTCGCGGCGCGAAGGCTGCTCCTCGATCAGGTGGAGGTGGTCGGCGTTGATCTCCGGAATGACAAGCGGCACGTTGGGCGCCATGCGGTAGGCGCTGGAGTTTGAAACCACCGCACAGCCGGCGTTGGCGAACTTCGGCTCCATTTCGCGGGCGATGGCAGCATCGAGCGCGGCAAAGATGACCCTGGGAATGGATCCGGGGGGCGCGCCATCGGGCTCGGCCGGCGAAACGATCATGCGCGCGATGCGCTCGGGCAGCGGAGTGTCGAGTCGCCACTTGGCGGCTTCGCCGTAAGTCTTTCCGCTGGACCGGTCGCTGGCGGCCAGCCACGTGATCTCAAACCACGGATGGTCTTCGAGCAGCTGAATAAAACGCTGGCCGACCATTCCGGTAGCGCCGAGGATGCCGATTGGGTATTTGTTTTGCATGGCAAGTGAACATTCCAGTGTACAGGAGAGCGGGGTCGGGCAAAATAATTAGCTTTCGGGATAACGCTGTCAAATGACTTTCGATTGAGCCACTTCGGGCAGCTACTTCGGACCTCTGCTCCCGCCTTGGCCGTCCCATTCCCGGGGCTGGCGACCGTTCGGTTTCCCCGGAGCTCACTTCGCTGTGTATGATAGACGACACAGCAGGCCACAGGCGCTTTGTTTCCTGCCAGGGTGCAGTTCCGCGTATCGGCGACAGCCTTCCTCTTCGCTGATCTTCCCTAATGCGACGGGACACGCACACCGAAAGGCAGGGCCCCACGAGCGTTCATCTGGTCAATCCCAGTGACAATTCCTTTGGTACGGCGGTCATCACACCGCGATGGTTGTTTGTGCTGGCTGCGGCAACTCCGGCATCCGCCGGAACTCCAATCCTGATTGACGAATCGCTGGAGCAGATGGTGCCCGAAAGCATTCAGCCGGGCGATATCGTCGGCATCAGCGTGCATACCGGCAATGCCCTACGCGGATATCAAGTCGGACGCATAGCGCGGGCGCGCGGCGCCTGGGTGGTCTACGGCGGCATTCACGCTACGCTCTTCCCAGAGGAAGCGCTGGAGCGCGGCGAGGCGCACGCGGTGGTCAAAGGCGATGGCGATATTGCCTGGGGCAAGGCGGTGGCCGATTGCCAGGCCGGCGCACCCGAGCAGATATATGAAGGCGGCCGGATTGAAGGCACGCAATTCCTTGCGGCTCGCTGGGACCTTATGCGGCCGGACAAATACATGTGGGCCTCTGTGCAGACCATACGCGGGTGCCCGAAGCACTGCTCCTTCTGCAGTGTTTGGCGCACCGATGGACAGAAGCCACGGCAGCGGTCGTTTCAAAAGGTAATTGATGAGATCGTCAGCCTGCGACGGCTTGGCTTTCGGTTTATCGCGCTGGCCGACGACAATTTCTATCCCGTTACGCTGACCGATCTGCGTTTGGCGCGGGAACAGAAGAACCTCGCGAAGGTCGAAGAACTGACCGGGATTCGCAACGAGCGTTTCCAGTTGATGGAAGAACTCGCCAAACTGCCAAAGGACATGGTGTTCTTCACCCAGATCACGATGGAAGCGGGCGAAGACGGCGACTACCTCGATGCCATGCGCAAGGCCAACATCAAAGGAGCGCTGGTGGGCGTGGAGGCGGTTACGCCTGAAGGGCTCAAGGCGGTCTTCAAGGACTGGAACTATTCCGGCGAGGCACTGGCAAAACAGTTACAGACATTCAAGAAGCATGGCGTTCACGTGCTTGGCTCGTTCATTTTCGGGTTGCCAACCGACAAGCCTGCGACCTTCGACGCCACGGTGCAGATGGCTCTGAAGGCGGGAGTGACGTTCGCGCAGTTCGTGATGATGACGCCGTTCCCGGGCACGGTTGACTTCGGCAAGTGGGAAAAGGAGCAGTCAGCGCACCCCACGCTGGTGGGCGATGTGCCACTCACTCGCTACTGGTTGATTCCCACCGAAGTTCGTCCCAAGATGTTTACTCCGCATCCATCGATGAGTTCCGATGAGATCCGCGAGCGGACCCAGCGGGTGTGGGACAGGTTCTATAACTGGGGCGCTATCTGGCAGCGGTCGGCATGTACGCCAAATCTGCGTGCGCGGATCGCGTTCATTTTTCTTTCCAAGCTCTACCGGCAAATGTACGCGGGTACGGGAATTTCGACAGACAGCGCGCGCCGGAAGAAGTCGAAGAGCTGGGCGCGGTGGACAGCCCGGCAGTGCAAGAAGCTATTCGAGGCAAAACCGATGCCGGAATTGCGATCGCCGGCGTGGCAAACGGCTGCTGCTGCCGCGGGTCCTTTTTCGGGGATCGACTTCGCGCGAGTTCCTGCGCTATTCGTCGTGTTACCGGAAGAGGAATAGGCGAGAGCCCCGCAATCATTCGGGCACGGTCGCATCGAATGGCAGGTAGCACGCAAATACTGTGCCGGAACGGTTTGCCGACTGGCGCGACCTGCGTGAGCAGGCCGCGATGCCGGTCTGCGATTCCACGGCTGATCCAAAGTCCGATTCCATCTCCTTTGTGAGCACACCGCTGATTTTGCAAGCCACTGTTGGGCTCGATGCAGCGCGTATCGGGCTCGATGCAGCGCGTATCGCATCAGCTTTCCTCGCCCCCCGGCACCATGAGCGAACGCTCGTGCGCGCCAAGAACAAGATTCGGCCAAGCCGGCATTCCGCTTAGAATGCCGCGAAGAGGGGATTGAGAAAGAGCAACCATAAGGTTGCGCTTTATTCCTGGAGTTGAACCAGCTTGGCTTCGAGCAGTGCTTCGATTGTCATTAAGGCATCGAGGACTGCGTTCGAGACGGGGGCATCGACTTGCACGACAGCGAGGGCCTTCACCGGCTTCGCTCCGGTGCGTTCGCGACCGAGGGCGAAGTTGGCGATGTTGACGCCCTGTTCGCCGAGGATGGTGCCGATTCTTCCGATTACGCCCGGGACATCGAGGTTGCGGCAGACGAGAAGATTGCCCTCGAGCGGCGCTTCGATGTCGATGCCGTCGAACTCGAGCAGGCGCGACTGTTCGCCGTGAATGACGGTCGCTGTCGCGTGGCTCTTGCCAGCAGCTGTGTGCAGATTGATCGTGAGGACGGTGGCTGCGCCGCCGCGATGGCTTTCTTCCTTCTCTTCGTGAACGCGGATGCCGCGCTCCTGGGCGATGGCGGCGGCGTTGATGCGGTTTACGTTCTCCGAACCTTGCAGCAGCCCTTCGATGGCGGCGTTGCGGACGAGGTCGGTCTTGGCTTCGGCAAGTGCCCCGCCATAGGTGAGGTCGATGGCTTCAATGCCGCTCTTGCCGGCTTGCGCGAGGAACGATCCAAGGCGGCCGGCGAGGTCGATGTAGGGAGCCAATTGCACGTATTCTTCGTGGCTGAGCGAGGGCAGGTTGACGGCGTTCTGTACCACGCCGAGCTTGAGATATTCGCGCACCTGCATGGCGATCTGAATGCCGACGGCTTCCTGCGCTTCGGCGGTCGATCCTGCGATGTGCGGGGTGAGGATGACGTTGTCGAGCGCTGCGTATGGCGAGTCTTTGGGGGGCTCGACGGTGAAAACATCGAGCGCGGCGCCACTGACGTGACCAGATTTGAGCGCGGCAACGAGCGCAGCTTCGTCAACCAGTTCGCCACGAGCGCAGTTGATGATGCGCACACCCTTCTTCATCAGGGCCAGAGATTTGGCATTGATGACGCCGGCGGTTTGCGGGGTGAGGCCGACGTGGAGAGTGATGTAGTCGGAGCCGGCAATGACTTCGTCGAGGGCGACGAGGCGAATTCCATTTTCGCGCGCGACGGCGGCGGAGACAAATGGATCGCTGCCAATGATTTCGAGACCGAAGCCACGGGCGCGGCGTGCGACTTCAAGTCCCACGCGACCGAGGCCGACGATGCCCAGAATTTTGCCGCGGAGTTCGGCGCCCTGCAGGCTCTTCTTCTCCCACTTACCAGCATGCATGGTGTTATTGGCCGTCGGAAGTTTGCGTGCGAGCGCGAGCATAAGGCCGATGGTGAGCTCGGCTACGGCAACGGCGTTGGCTCCGGGAGTGTTCATGACGACGACGCCGCGACGAGTGGCGGCTTCGGCATCAATATTGTCAACGCCTACGCCGGCGCGGCCGATGACACGCAGTTTCGGCGCGTGTTCCATGAGCGCATCGTCGACCTGTACGGCACTGCGAACAACGAGAGCGTCGGCATCGGCGAGCGCTGCGGGAAGGCCGTCGGGAAGCTGGTCGTGAGTGAGAACCTCCCATCCGGGTTCGGCTGCAAAAACGGCGAGAGTTGCAGGCGATACTTTTTCCGCCAGAACGATCTTCATCTTGTCTCCCTTGGCCGCGGTGGCGGACCCGGATTCAAATTCGTCGAATCGAATGTTGTGCTTTTCGCAGAGCAGGTCGAACATGCGCACTACCGCGGCGTGCGGTTTGCCTTCGCCGCGCTCGTACTTGGTGATGGAGTTTGGATGCACGCCGAGCAGTTCGGCCATCTGGTAGGAATAGAGGTCGAGTTGCTTGCGCGCGATGAGTAGTTTTTCGCCAAATGAGAGTTCGGACATGTCGATTCCTTGTGTAGAGCGGAGTTAGCGGGGTTAGCGCCGTTCCGGCGTGAGCGGAGTTAGAGCTTGAAGATTCATCGCTCTTACTAACTCCGCTAACACGCGTAAGGCGCGGCTAACACCGCTAGGTCCGCTATCCCTTCCCCGCTTCCGCATAGACCTTCTGCGCTGCAGCTACTGCCTGGCCGTACTCGACGTTGAGGCCTAGCGTGTCTTTCGCGATGTGCTCCATGGCGCCCAGGAAGGCCACGGTATCGAGGTAGTCGAAAAAGCCCAGGTGCGCAACGCGGAAGATCTTGCCCTGCATCTCGCCCTGGCCATTGGCGGTGACGAGCGCGAACTTCGACTTCAGTGCTTTCACCACCGCGCCCGAATCCATGCCCTCAGGAACCGCAACGGCGGTTGCGGCTGCGGCGGGGGCTGTGGGAGCGAAGAGCGTGAAACCAAGAGCGACAAGTCCTGCGCGCGTTGCAGCGGCGTTGACCTGCGCGTTGTCGACCAAGGCGATTCGGCCTTTCTCGAGATCGCCACCGGCCTGACCGGCAATGTAATCGAGGGCGGCGCCGAGTCCGGCCACGAGCGCGACGGCGGGCGTGTAGGCGCTTTCGCCCTTGACGGCGTTCTTGCGCTCCTTGCGGAGATCGAAGTAGTAGCGTGGGTTCTTGGATTTCTCCATCGCCACCCAGGCCTTTTCGCTGACGCTCAAATAGGCGAGGCCGGGGGGAATCATGACGGCTTTCTGCGATCCGCCGATCAGGATGTCGATGCCCCAGCCGTCTACGTCGAAGTGGGTCGTGCCGAGGCCGGTGATGCCGTCGACAACGAGCAGAGCTGCGGGGGCGACTTCGTGAATCACCTTGGCGATGGCTTCGATGTCGTGGCGAACGGCGGTCGAGGTTTCGGTCGCCTGGACGTAAACGGCGCGGTGCTCGGGCTTGAGGGCTGCGCGGATCTGGGAAAGGTCGAACGTCTGCCCGTAGGGGGCAGTGACGACATCGGGTTCGCAGCCGAAGGCTTTGGCCAGGCCAGTCCAACGTTCGCCGAATTTGCCGGCCGTCAGGACCAGAACGCGGTCGCCCGGCGAGGTGAGGTTGGAGACGGAGGCTTCCATGGCGCCGGTGCCCGAGCTGGAGAGCAGCAGGACGTCGTTTTTGGTGCCGACGAAGACCTTGAGCTGCGCAAGGACCTTTTGAAAGAGGGCGCGGAACTCGGGAGTGCGATGGTGCATGTCGGCCGCAGCCATCGCGAACTGGGCGGCCGGAAGCAATGGAGTCGGACCTGGGGTAAAAAGACGAGTCTTGCGAATCATGGACTTAGCCTCCCGGAGTGACTTTAATTCGATTCTGCTTCAGGGAGCACAAAGTATGACCCTGAAATCACATAATACACATATTTGTGATAAATGTGAATATTTGCTCAGATCGGAGCTGTGAATATTCGATTTGGCGTCTGCACGATCTGCGCGGCCAGAGCTAAGATGGTGGATCATGAAAATCAAGGCCCTGTTTATCTCGCTGCTGGCTTGTGCTTTAGGGGCGTACTCCCAACAGAGCATGCCTGCCGCCGGCGAGGGTCAGATCGTCGGACTGACGATCAGTGGCGTCTCCTGGCTGCCAGCACCGATCCCATGACGACCGGGCCTGCGTTCCTTGAGCAACTGCAAGAACTGGCCGGCAAATTGCATCTCTCGCCGGCTCAGGAGAACAACGCGTCAGCCGCCGAACTGTTGTCGCCAACTGATGACGTGGCTCCGCCGGCTCAGGATCGGAACTATGAATTCAAGTGGCAGCCGAGTTCTTCTGATGGCGTTGTCGCGGAGATGGCTGAGTTCGGCTACCAGGACGATGCGCGGCTGTTTCTGCGATTTCGCGCGAACAAGCCTTTGGTCGACGAGGTTCCGGCGGGTATGCTCTGGTTCACGCAAAGCGTGTGGCAATGGCGCGTCTGGTCAATTACCGCTTCAGGTTCAGTGACGTTGTCGCCGTCGCGCTCGTTCCCGCATTAATCAGAATCGGCATTCGTCTGCTCGCTTTAATCATGTCCGCCATGGGAGCGAAGCAATGCGACGGCCTTTTCATTGGCCATCCCGCCAAAGCCATTCTCGGCATAGAACATGGGGGTGTGACCAGCCCCGTCTTTCGCGTTCGGATTTGCGCCGGCGTTCAACAACAATTCCAGAATCCTGGTTTGACTGTGCATGACCGCCCAATGCACCGAGCTACTTCCGCCCAGATTGATTGCATCCGGATCAGCTCCGTTGGCCAACAGCAGTTCTACATCGTAGGGAAGGTCGCGCTCAATGGCGCGCTCCAGTGGAGTGACCCCTATATGCACGTATACATTTGGGTCCGCGCCATGGGTCAGCAGCAACTCAATCATTTCTTTGTGGTGGTAAGAAAGCAAGGCCAGCGTCAGTGGCGTCTCGCCGTAGGCTCTTTGATTCGTGTCGCCATTGAGTTTCTTATTGAAGTAACTGGCAGCCTTCACTTCCGATCCTAGCGGATCGTTTTGTGCGTTCACGTCAGCGCCATTTGCGATGAGCAGAGCCGCAATTGCCGTCTGGTCGTGAAGGGCGGCGATATGCAAGGGAGTGTTCCCCATCTTGTCGCGGCTTGAAACCAGGTCGGGACTCTGGCTCAGCAGCGCAACGACCTTCGCTTCGTCGCCTTTGCGTGCTGCGTCGTGAATTGGCCCGCATAGCGCGACGCTGCACCCGGCAAAGGAGAGCGCCACTATCAGCGCACAGCGAGCGATCGGTGCCGCGGTGATCAAGGTTGCCGGCCGCGCCCTCATTACTTCGGCTCCTGGGGAGTCTCCGGCACATCGGTGACTATCTTGTGCGTTGAGCCCAGCCGGTGATAATCGCTGAACGTCGTTCGATTCAGGATCAATGGTCGAACAAGAGTTCGATTGTGAACCAGGGCTCGATCCTTGAGGTCGCGGAAGCATATGCTGACTTCTTCAACGCTGAAAGCCAGGCTGTGGAGCGGGCAGATGTAGGTTCGCCCGCCAATGTCTACGGGGCCGTACTCGATGACCGAGGCGACATGGGTGAGCGGGTCATCAGGTTTCGAATCCGCTTGCAGGGTGAGCCGCAGAATGGCGCCCGAAACAGGGTCAATGGCCAGCGAACCATGATACGCGGGCTGCGCGTGAAAGGCATTGCTCCCGTTGCAGGCGTAGTTCACCTCATATTTCGAATCCTGTTCGGGGACAGAGTACCGATAGACGGCAGCCAACCCCGTGGCGCCTTGCTCCCAGTGATGAAAGGCAATCGTACCAGCGGCCACGCCCATCAAAACCACCGCCGGTTCCGGTCCAAATTCGCCCCAGCTTTCCAACCCCATCTGGGGCAGCGTTTGCGCGGGGCGCTGCGATTTCATGGGGTCGATGACTTCCTTGCCACTGCGAAATGTGATCTCCCGGCTCGACGCGCCTCTCGGAAACAGGCCGACGTGCACCGGCATCCCTGTCTCGTTCAGCTCAGGAGAGATTCCAGAAAATCGCTCGGTTGTTCGAGTCGCAAAGAAGTTGGGCAGATGCGTCAAAGTCTGGAAGACGTACGCACGCGCCGCATCAAGCATCTGCTGCTGCTGGTTCGCATCCGGTGCTGGCCGATCGGGCAGCTCATTGGCTGGTGGATCGAGCAGAGCTGAACGATCTGCCAATAACTGCAATTCTCGCTGCGTCCGCTGTCCGAACGCATGCTTTTTCAGAACGCTGTCCAAGGTCGCGGGTGTAAGCCGCTCGGATAGCTGCAAATTGTCGATTTGTACCGACAGAGTGGAGTCCTGAAGTAGAGCGACAGGTACCTCGCTGTGGTCAGAACCTGAGGGCGGAGGCGCGGCCAGCTTCTGTTCGAGTTGCTTGACCGTGATGCGTTCGGCGGGACTTCCCACTTGGATCGACACGGCAAGAAGAGCGACCAGAACCGAGGTATGCAACTTCAAGTCACCACTCCGCAATCGGCAGATTCTTTTCTCAACTCGGAGGCCCCGGAGAACGAGCCCCCAATGGAATCCGCTGGAACGCCAAACCTGCCAGCCTTGATGCTGGATGTTAAGTCTCTTAGACTTCGCACAAACCATAACACATATGGGAGAAGTGTTTCAGTGTAGTTGTGCCCTGGGGATCGATCTTTTTTTTGCGATGCTGGCTGAAATTCCTCAGGGTTAGAACCCCTTTGTCATTTCGAGTTCTTTCTGGCGAGCGACCCACGACGCGCGTTCCCCCGAGTCGTGACAAAGAATCTATGAAACACGCTCCAGCAAAAACGATGGCCTCCAGATATCTGCTGGAGGCCATCGTGAGATCAAGGTTGCGGAAAGGTTTGCTTAACGTCGTCCGCCGCCGCCAGCGAAGCCGCCACCGCCGTGGAATCCGCCACCACCCTGGAAGCCTGCGGCGTGGCCGGGATTGCCGTGAATAGCGCCGCCGACGTAGCCGTGACCATAACCGTGACCATAACCATAGTGGTGATAGTAGCCACCGTAGTATCCACCCCAATACCCCCAGCCAAACGGATAGAAGCCCCATCCGAATGGGCTCGCGAACGGTCCATAGCCCATGTAGGCATAGTCAAATGCCCATGGGTCCCAATACCAGCCCGGACCCGCGTAGGCGCCGGTGTACTCATCGGCCATCTGGTTGTTGGCTTCAGCCATGTACTCCGAACGCAGGCTGTTCCAGTTGTAGAGGTCGTCCTTGACATCGTTCTCGTCGAACCCGGCCGGCTTTTCCTTCGCAAGCGCGGGGCCTTCGTTGAGCGCCAATTCGTGGTGCTGCTTGATCTCGCGCCACTGGTCGTCGCCAACCTCTGCGTGCGCCTCGCCTTTAAAGACCATGGCTTCCGGCTTATTAGCGTCGAATTCGTAATAGCCGGGTTTGTTCAGTCGCGTGGCCACATTGGCATCGATCATCTGCAAATTGTTTTGATCATGGATCTCGTCGACCTCGACTCCGGCGCGGCCTTTGTCGAGCTCTACCTGCGTGAGCGTCAGATTGGGCGAAACCATCTTCACCGCACTATTGTCGTCAAGACGCAGAAAGACGCCGGGCGTAAGCAGAATCTCAACTTTGCCTGTGCCGGTGGTGATCTCCTGTCCGGGTTCCAGGGTTGCGTTTCCAACATCCTTCGAGTTGAGTTGAGATCCGTTTAGATAAACCGCACCTTCTACATAATTCACGGTGCCCGGACCCGCCTGTCTCGCTTGATCCTCTTGACCCGCGGCAAACAACGGTGACCCCATCAACCCCAAACCAAGTAGAGCAAGTATCGTCATCGATTGGCTTCTCATCTTATTTTTCTCCACATATATAAAATGCAGAACTTGCGAAGTTGTTTCGCCCGCTGGGCTGGTTTGATTTTGTGGAGTCAAAGCGAAGTTCCCAGGGGATGGAATCTTTTGGGCGCTTTATTCATCGCATCT
>Ga0210400_10005782_pt1 | contig 10469 bp, 11 predicted proteins | sample IncBWH26MmetaG_FD_155456 | JGI IMG/M metagenome (GOLD analysis project Ga0210400, IMG submission 155456) | Forest soil microbial communities from Barre Woods Harvard Forest LTER site, Petersham, Massachusetts, United States - Inc-BW-H-26-M | ecosystem: Environmental > Terrestrial > Soil >... | reverse complement strand
GGCGTTTACGAGCCGTCTGGCCGCTGCTTTGCCGGGACTTGACGTTCGCCCGGTACGCCAGCTTGCGGCTGCTGAGGGATCGATTCTGGCGCGGATTCGCGGCCTGATTTTCTGGACGATTACGCTCATCCTTGTTCTCACGACCCTGGGCGTGCTCGCATCCATGGCGGCTCTCGCGATGGAGCGCAGCCGGGACGTCGGCTTGATGAAAGCGCTCGGAGGGTCCGTACAGCGGATCATGCGTTTATTTCTTGCCGAGGCTGCCGCGCTGGGCGTGCTGGGCGGCACAATTGGATTTGCGATCGGCGTCGTGCTGGCACGATGGATCGGCGGGCGCGTCTTCGGCGTTGCGATTTCACCGCGCTTAGCCGTTTTTCCAATAACAATTGTTTTGGCGGTAGCCGTGGCTCTGACGGGCGCGCTGCCGCTGCGCCTGCTCGGACGCGTGCGCCCGGCAGAGATTTTGCGGGGAGAATGATGGCTCCTTTGGTCCAAGTCGAAGATCTCGAAAAGCGTTTCGATGCCGTCCGCGCCCTGGGCCACGTAAGTTTTGAGGTGGAGGCCGGCGAATGGATTGCCATCATGGGGCCGTCGGGTTCCGGTAAGACGACGTTGATCAATATTCTTGGAGGGCTTGACCACCCTACTTCAGGGCGCGTGGTGGTGGATGGCATGGAGATCGGCCAGCTCAGTGAGCGCGAGCTGACGCGCTATCGCTCCGACAAAATCGGTTTCGTTTTCCAACAATTTCACCTCGTGCCATATCTCACGGCGCTCGAAAATGTCATGCTGGCGCAGTATTTTCACAGCATTACCGATGAGAATGAGGCAGCCGAAGCCCTGCGCCGGGTTGGCCTGGAAGATCGCCTGGAACATCTTCCCGCGCAGCTCTCAGGCGGCGAACAGCAACGTGTGGCCATTGCGCGCGCGCTGATCAATCATCCGAAGCTTATTCTGGCCGATGAGCCCACGGGCAACCTCGATGAAGACAACGAGGCCACGATCCTGAACTTGCTGCGCGAGCTACATTCCGCAGGGCACACAATTCTCGTGGTTACACACTCGCAGGCCATTGGAAACCTCGCGGACCGCCGCATCGAACTTGAACATGGACGTCTCGCTCGAATCAGTCTTCCGGTAAGATAGAGCCTAGTCCGGGCCGTGTAGCGCTTATCTTCAGGTAAGCATATGTTTGAATCGACAGTGCCCGCCTGAAGGCGGGCTCTACAAAAGTGCTCGAAATCTGGGTTTGCCACACAGATAGCCATCCGATGCCGATACCTATCGATGAAAGAAGGAAGCCCGCCAGCGTAAAGGTGCACGTGTCCTCGGGGACCGGCGTCGACATCACCTGGTCCGACGGCCATGCGAGCCATTATGATTTCGCTTATCTCCGGGAAGAGTGTCCCTGCGCGATGTGCAACGATGAGCGAGGAAAAAAGGAAGAGCGGCGAAAAAACGATGAGCGTCTAAGAAAGGAAAATCCGCACGCGGCGCCTCCGCTGTTGAGCTCCGCAGTACTTCCCATGTTCAAGCCAAAACTCAGGGCGCAGGCGGCGCATGCCGTCGGCAATTACGCGCTGCAGATCGACTTCAATGACGGGCACACAACGGGTATTTACAGTTTTGATTATTTGAGAACCATCTGCCCGTGTGAAGCGTGCGCTCGCGAGTTCCGGACAGACCCCAGCTTATCCTCACGATAGATAGAACAAATGCCGGCCACCCTAGACAGGGGTGGACAATCGTGCAAAGATAAAATCTTTATATATTCCTAATGCCTCATGCCAACAACTACCACGGGCCCAAATCCTGAACCGTCGCGCGTTGTAACGATTCCTCGCGTCATCGTGGCTACCACGGCCATGCTGACGTTCATCTCTTTTTGGCGCGCCGCCGCGATCGTCCTGAATGATTTGGCGTCGTCGGCCTACTACGCCGGCGGCGAGTCGGAAAGCTTCATCGGCAAGACGGCGCCCTGGTTCATTCTCGCCGTCATGTTGTTTTCGTACTGCGTGCGGGCGATCTATGTCGAAAGTTGCAGCATGTTCGTTCGCGGCGGTGTGTATCGAGTCGTTAAAGAGGCGCTGGGCGGGACGCTCGCAAAATTTTCCGTTTCGGCATTGATGTTCGATTACGTTCTTACCGGACCGATCAGCGGTGTCTCGGCAGGGCAATACCTGGCCGGGCTTCTGAATGAGCTATTCGCCTACTTTCACATAGGAATTGTCCTCTCCGAGAATTCGACGGCCGCGTTTTTTGCGGTCATCGTTACGCTCTATTTCTGGTACGAAAACATCAAGGGGATTCCGGAGTCGAGCCACAAGGCGCTTCGCATCATGCAGATCACGACGGTGATGGTGGCGCTCCTAATCGTCTGGTGTACGTACACAATTTGGGTGCGCGGCGCGCATCTCCCTCCGTTTCCCTGGCCTTCCAATATTCGATTAGACAAGAGGTCCCTCGGATGGCTGTACGGCAGCCAGATCGTGAAAATGATTCCAATGATCGCGGTGTTCGTCGGCATCGGACATTCCGTCCTGGCCATGAGCGGAGAGGAATCACTCGCGCAGGTCTATCGTGAGATTGAAGCTCCGAAGCTGCCGAATTTGAAAAGGGCCGGCCTGATCATTTTCATCTACAGCCTGTTATTTACCTCGCTCGTATCTTTTTTCGCCGTGATGATCATTCCGGACGGCACGCGATACAAATATCTGCAGAACCTGATCGGCGGCCTAGCTATGAATCTAGCGGGGCCGTTCACTCTGCGGCTGATATTCCATGCGTTCGTCGTGGTGGTGGGCACGATGATCCTGGCGGGCGCGGTCAATACGGCGATCGTGGGGTCGAACGGCGTGCTCAACCGTGTTTCCGAAGATGGCGTGCTGGCCGACTGGTTCCGGCAGCCGCACCGCAAATTCGGCACGTCGCACCGCATCATCAACATGGTGGTCGGCTTCCAGGTTCTGACGATTCTTCTCAGTCGGGGCGACGTCACGTTTCTCGCCAACCTGTATGCGTTCGGCGTGATCTGGAGTTTTACGATGCAGGGCATCGCGGTCCTCGTGATCCGGTACACGCATCCTGGTGACCGGGAATACCGCGTGCCATTGAATTTCCATTTTTTCGGGAAAGAGATTCCGTTAGGGCTGGGGCTGATCACGCTGACGCTATTTTTGATTGCCATCGTGAACCTTTTTACCAAACCTAGCGCGACTATTGCGGGCACCATTTTCTCAGTTGTAATGTTCGGCGTGTTTTCGGTTTCCGAGCGCATCACACACCGGAATCGTGGCAGCGCGCACGTGGAGATGGATCAATTCAACGTGGCCGCACAGGAAGAGCTCTCCCCGCATTGCGTCGGCGTGCGCCCCCGCAACATTCTGGTTCCAGTGAGCAATTTTCACGCGCTGTATCACCTCCAGGCTGTTCTGGACCGCGTCAAGCCTGAGCGCCGCGATGTCGTCGTCCTCCACATCCGCCTTCTTCGCCGGTCTGCTTCCGGATCGAGCGAATTGGAAGCCGAGCAGCTCTTCGGCAGCGTCGAACAGTTTTTGTTCACGAAAGCTCTGTCGCTCGCCGAAAAACGAGGGAAGACTATTCGCCTGGCCGTTGTCTCGGCGAATGACATGTGGAGCGGCATTCTCAATGCCGCGGTGAAACTCGAGTCCGATACCATCGTGCTGGGGCGGTCCGCGAAACTGACCGTGGCTGAACAAGCGCGCGAGATCGGCCTCGCATGGGAGCAACTCCCCGACCCACGGCCGCAATTCAATCTGGAAATCTTTGCCCCAGGCGGGCAGCGGGAATATTTCCTGTTAGGACCGCATGCGCCGAATCTGACTTCCAATGAAGTCCGCCTGATCCACCGTCTGTGGCTGCACTTTAGCGACTTAGTCGCTCCTGAAGAGCTTCACCATCACGACATCGTTCACTTCGCGCTCGATGAAGTACTGAACGAAATGAAGGAAGGCAAGGAAGCCGATGTTGTCGCTCGCCTAAAGCACCATCTCGAGAGGAATAAGGCCGCACGCTCTAAACCATCCTAGAAGCTATCTAGCTATTTCATGGGATTCCTCCGCCCTTCTAGGCGCACCGACTGATTCCGAAACCCCGGGGCCTTGCCCTGGGCTGGAGTGCGGCGGCTCGTCAGGGTTTCAGAGTCCGTTCACGATTTCCCAGGGGCAGAGTGAAAGGGATCCGGTTGAGGAGATTCCGGGCTCGACTCGGGGCTTGGAATGTCCAGGTTAATCACGATCGGTTCCTGCCCGCTTCGCACGATAACTGCCTCTACGGGCTGATCCCGCCTGGCGTTGAGTTCCTGGTGCGGAACGAATGGCGGCACGTAGATGAAGTCTCCGGGACCGGCCTCATCCACAAATTCCAAACGGTCTCCCCATCGAAATCGCGCACGCCCTCGAACGACATAAATCACCGTTTCCAGTTCTCCATGGTGATGGGGACCCGTCTTGGCGTCGGGGTGCACGACGACGGTTCCCGCCCAGAGTTTCTGCGCACCGACTCGAGCATAAGAGATGGCTTCGGAGCGCGTCATTCCGGGAGTTTGCGGCGTATTCGAATCCAACTCTCCAGTTCGAATGATTCGAATGCCATGCTCCTTCCAGTCGGTCCTTTCGTTTGGCTTCGGATCGGGCATTGCCTGCTCCTTTTTTTCTTGCGGCCACTGTATCCAAGTTCAGTATTCGACGGTTCCTCAGTCTGCCCGCAGCACAGAGGTGCAATGCGCGCACTTCGTCGCCTTGACCGGAATGGTCGAAAGGCAATAGGGGCAGTCCCGCGTGACCGGTGCTACTGCCGGTGCGGGCTTGGGCGCCAGGCGATTCACCTGACGCACCAGCAGGAACACGGCGAAGGCCACGATCAGAAAGTTGATCACTGTGTTCAGGAAAAGCCCATAGTTCAGTGTCGCCGCGCCCGCGGCCTTCGCTGCTGCCAAGGTGTCGTAGTGTACTCCGGACAAACTTACAAAAAGATTCGAGAAATCCACGTGGCCGAGTAGCCTTCCGATCGGCGGCATCATGACGTCCTGCACGAACGAGGTGACGATTTGCCCGAACGCAGCACCGACAATGATGCCAACCGCCATATCGAGTACATTTCCCCGCATGGCAAATTGTTTAAACTCTTTGATCATTGTGGAACTCCCTTCGTGAAAGCAAGTCGATGGGAAATTAATTCGTACGGAGCGCGAGCACGGCGCTGACCAGGCCTCGAAGAACAAGAATGCCGCCCGCCAACGCCAGAAGCGGCCCAACCCAGCGGAATTCTACGAATACCAAGCTAAGCATCATCAAGCCCACGATTGCCAACGACGCTCCGCCCACGCGCACTGCTGTGCGTTCAGCTGTTCGCGCAGCCCTCCTCGTTTTCATCCATGCCCGGACGCCCCAGTACACCAGTATAACGCCCAGCCCCAGCCACGCGGGTTTCCGGGGATCAAACATGAACCGGTTGCTCCATCCGACCCATACAAGCAAACCGCCGAGCAGTACAAATATCATCTCGTTCGTCATCCGCAATAGACTTGCCGGGGTTGGCATGGCGGCGCCGCAGGGAATCAGACCCGTTCGATCCGCAACGATTTCAATGTGACGGGTACCTTAGGTTTGTCATTTGCCCCGCGAGGCAATTCGGAAATCTTGATCGCAAGGTCCAACCCTTCGACCACTTCACCAAAGATGGCGTGCTTATTATCGAGCCAGGGTGTCGGTGCGACGGTGAGGAAAAACTGGCTGCCGTTCGTGTTGGGTCCTGCGTTGGCCATCGAGAGCTTACCTGCTTTATCATGCCGCAAAGAGGGATGGAACTCGTCGGCGAAGCGATACCCAGGATCGCCCGTTCCCGTCCCCAGGGGGCATCCACCCTGAATCATGAATTGCGGAATTATACGGTGGAAGGAGAGCCCGTCGTAAAACGGCCGTTTCACCTTCTGCCCAGTGCGAGGGTCTTTAAATTCCTTTGTTCCTTCCGCAAGGCCGACGAAATTGGCGACCGTCTGTGGGGCCTCCTTTTCGAATAAACGGCAGACAATCGTCCCTTCCGAAGTTTCGAATACAGCGTATGTTCCTGGTGCGCGGGTCAAGGTTTCCTCCTGGGAAAAGCGAAATGCGCTCGCATTATCGCGCATTCCGCCCGGGGAGACCAGCACTGGGCTGGGTGCGCAGTCCGGATAAACTTCCTCAAGCACCGGCACACGCCTCAGTGTTAAACTTTCTTGCTTTGTGTGTTGCATCGTAGCGCTCGGTTGATGAATCAAATAACGGTCAGGGGGGAATACCCATTGAACGATGTGATCATCATCGGCAGCGGCTGCGCCGGATTGACAGCCGCCATTTATGCCGGTCGAGCAAATCTCAAGCCAATCGTGATTGACGGTTTCGAGCCTGGCGGCCAGCTTTCCCTTACCACCATGGTGGAAAATTTCCCCGGTTTCCCGGACGGCATTCTGGGCCCGGACCTGATCGAGAACATGCGTAAGCAGGCGCTGCGATTCGGGACGGAATTCAAGGCCGGCGCCATCACCGACGTGCATTTGAGCAAAAGACCCTTCAAGATTGCGACAGCGAAAGACGTGTTTGAGACCCGCGCGCTGATTATCGCATCGGGCGCGTCGGCGCGGATGATTGGACTCGAGTCCGAACGCAAACTGGTTGGGTACGGAGTCTCGACTTGCGCGACGTGTGACGGATATTTTTTTCGCGGGAAGGAAATCGCGGTCGTCGGCGGCGGCGACACGGCCATGGAGGAGGCGAGCTTCCTCTCCAAATTTGCGAGCCGCGTTAATTTGCTGCACCGGCGGACAGAATTTCGCGCGTCGAAAATCATGGTGGACCGGGCGCGCGCTAATGAAAAAATTCGGTTCATGACTCCTTTTGCGATCGAGGAGATTTCGGACGTTGAAAAAGGCGGCGTCGAAAATCTGACGCTGCGCAACACGCAGACGAACGAAATCTCGACTTTGCCGGTGGAAGGCGTCTTCATCGCCATCGGCCATGAGCCGAACACGAAAAACTTTCGCGGCCAGCTGGACATGGACGAAAACGGCTACTTGATCACGCATGATGGCAGCCAGACAAATGTGCCCGGCGTCTTTGCTGCAGGCGATGTGCAGGATCATCACTACCGACAGGCGGTGACGGCGGCCGGCTCAGGATGCATGGCCGCGATTGACGCCGAAAAATTTCTCGAAGCCCACAAAGACATCTGATGCCGCCCAGCGATTTTCACGCTGTCGCCGGGTGCAAAAACTGATGTTGCGCGCGCTGCTGCTCGAACTCGCAAATAGCTCTCATCTCCGCCGCTGGATCACTTCCAATGGCACGACGCGCCGCTTGGCGCAAAGGTTTGTACCCGGCGAAGATATTGCCTCTGCCATCGAGGCGGCTCGCCGCTCGAACCGCGCCGGGATGACGGTAAGCCTGGACCATCTCGGAGAAAACGTCGTCACTCGCGAAGATGCAAAGCGCGCACGCCAAGCTTACACAGATGCCCTCGACCGGATCGCCGCCGAAAACCTCGACGCGAATGTATCCCTCAAACTGACGCACCTTGGCCTCGATCTCGGCGATGAGTTCTGCACGGAGCAGTTGCGCATTGTCGCGCAGCGCGCTGCGGAACTTCGAAATTTCGTGCGCGTGGACATGGAGGGTTCGGCCTACACCGATCGGACACTGCGGATCGTGAACCAGGCGCGCGCGGAAACCGATGCCGTGGGGACCGTGATTCAGGCCTATCTTTACCGCAGCGAAAAGGATATCGAGGACCTCCTGAGCATCGGCTGTCGCATCCGCCTGGTGAAAGGCGCCTACCAAGAGCCCTCACAAATTGCATTTCCCCGCAAGAAAGATGTCGACGCCAACTACGTCAAATTGATGCAGCTACTTCTTCCCAGCGGCATCTATCACGCCTTGGCGACGCACGATCCGAACATGATCGATGCGACCATCCGGTTCGCCGCGGATCGCGGTATTACGAAGGATAAGTTTGAATTCCAGATGCTCTATGGGATTCGGACGGATCTGCAGAGTCGCCTCGTACGCGAAGGTTACCGCGTGCGCGTTTACATTCCGTTCGGGCAGGACTGGTTCCCGTACTTCATGCGCCGGTTGGCCGAGCGTCCTGCCAACTTACTCTTCTTTGCGAAGAATTTGCTCCGCGGGACGACCAGCGAGTAAAGAGGACCTGTATTGGGGGCGCTCCAGCGAGCGCCCGCTGAGGGATTTCTTAGCCCTTCCACTGCGAACCGCGGATGACATTGCAGAAGTTCATGCGCTGGAACTTTGGATCCTTGTCCGCCAGTACATCTGCCTTCACATTGCCGAATGTCGTCTTGGGCTTGTGCTTGATGCCGTCGTAAAAAGTCTGGATGATGTCTTCTTTAAAGCGCTTACTGCGCGGATACGCGGCGACGATCGCCTCGCGATCAGCGTCGGAGAATTCCGAGTAGGCGATTCCGAGAACATCCATCTCGACACCGTTGGTCAATAGCGCAACCACCGGATGCATGTACTGTGGAATTCCCGGCGTAGTATGTAGTGCAATCGCCGTCCAGACAGTATCGATCTCCTGCTGAGAGATGTTGTGCCGGCGCAGGAACGCGCGCGCAGCGTTCGCACCATCCACTTCGAACCGGTCCGACTTACTGCGATACTGTGGAGTCAATCCCATGTCGTGGAACATCGCGCCGATGTAAAGCAGCTCGGGATCGAACTTCAATGCCCGCCTTTTTCCTGCAAGCGCGCCAAAATAATACACACGAGTCGAGTGGTTGAACAGCAACGGAGACTCGGTGTCATGCACCAGCTCCGTTGCTTCTCGAGCAAGTTTACTGTCGGGGACCATCACCCCTGAGATCGAGATTGCTTCTGTCGCGTTTCTTGTTGTAGTGGACATATTTGAATCACCTTTCAAATCCAGTGCATGTTCAAAGGCCGTTTAGCAAACAGCATATCCAGTGCATGTTCTGTTCCAAAGGCTGTTTAGCGAGCAGTGACCGGGTAGGACTCGCTATTTGTGCTGATTACTCGTTTCTTTTCCCGCCGGCGCCTAAGAAATGGGCACAGGTTCGTTGTCGACCGGGTGACACCCGGCGCTGTTCTGTCTAGGGAGTGACATGCCATACGGTTCCTATCAGAGTTTGTTGCGGAAACGTCGAGTGAGCGCCTGGCTCCGTGCTGGCGGGATCGTGATAGAAAGCCGCGATGTCCGGCTCACCCCTTGGCCCAATCACCCGCAAATTCCTCCGACGAGTTCTTCAGGGCGCCGCGACGCGCTGGGATTCTCCAATCGATTCTCCGGGCTTGAGCGCGTGAATTTCGAGGCCTGCGATGTCCTGGGTAAGTTCGCGAAGCGCATCGGGAGTTCCCGTCAGCATAGGGAAGGTTCCGTAGTGAATGGGGAGGACGTGATGCACGCCGAGCAGGCGAATCGCATAGGCTGCCTCGCGCGGATCCATCGTAAAGTGGCCGCCAATAGGCAAACAGACCAGATCCGGTTTATAAAGTTCGCCAATGATTTTCATGTCGCCAAATACGGCCGTGTCGCCGGCATGATACAAGCTGAAGCCACCGGGCAAGCGCACGACCAGGCCCGTGGCATCGCCTACGAAAAGGCTCTTGCCGTCTTCGGCGATGCTGCTCGTGTGGATTGCGTGGACCATGGTGACATCGATATCGCCGGCATGTTGCGTGCCGCCCTTACCCATCGGCAGGATATTCGCAACGCCTTTCGATCCAAAAAACAGGGCGAGCTCATAATTGGCGACGACCGGCGCGTTGTGCGCTTGGGCCAGGGAAACCACGTCTCCTGTGTGATCGCCGTGACCGTGTGTCACCAGAATCAGGTCCACCCGCGGGAAGCTCTTCCTCGACGCGGGGAATGACGGATTCCCTTGTACCCAGGGATCAAGCAGGATGATTTTGCCGTTCGAGGTCGTTATTTGAACGGTGGAGTGTCCCAGCCATGTGATCTTGTTGCCAGCGGTTCGAAGCATTAGAAATACCTCGCATTTCTCGATTTCCCGGGAGGTGAGCATCATTGGTAAACGCAGCTGCTCCCAGGTTCAATTCAGCCCCGGCTCGATTCAGGGTCCCGAGAACTGGCCGTGCTATACTTTTATAGCAAGGAAAAGCGGCTTGTGTAGGGGCATATTTGGTGATATAAAGCCCGTTCTTTTCGATTTGGTTTAGAGAAGCGTTCTTTGCGATAATTTAAGCCCAGATCACCTCGAAGGAGATTCGCGATGGCGTACGTAATTGCCGAGCCCTGTATCGGAACCAAGGACACCGCCTGTGTGGACGTTTGTCCCGTGGATTGCATCCACCCGCGGAAGGATGAGCCGGATTTCGAAACAGAGCCGCAACTTTACATCAGCCCGGTGGAGTGCATTGACTGCGGTGCTTGTGTTCCTGTCTGTCCGGTGACGGCAATCTTCGCGCTTGAAGACCTGC
>Ga0210400_10005781_pt1 | contig 10470 bp, 14 predicted proteins | sample IncBWH26MmetaG_FD_155456 | JGI IMG/M metagenome (GOLD analysis project Ga0210400, IMG submission 155456) | Forest soil microbial communities from Barre Woods Harvard Forest LTER site, Petersham, Massachusetts, United States - Inc-BW-H-26-M | ecosystem: Environmental > Terrestrial > Soil >... | reverse complement strand
GAGCACGGCCCGCGCATCGTCTCTCGCGCCCATTCGCGCCGTCCCAACAGGGTGATACATCGAGAACGGATGGCAGCGGATCAACGCTACAATCGCGTCGTCTGTGGCTCCCTGATCCAGTTTTCGTAACGATACCGGTGCGGACTTTTAGCGTACATGTACCTGCAAGGGAGAGCGCTCGCCGCACACCCGCGATAAGCACCATAGGTCGGCGGGGATTGGTCAGGTAGCTCGCATCTATCAGCGGCGGATCGTGGCGGTCAGCGGACGCGAGCCTCACGGTGCCACGGGGCTGAAGATGCGCGACATATGTGGTAAACCGACCGACGGTCTTGTCGCCGGCTAAACTATCCGGTGGGTTGACTCCAAATATCAGTTCGATATCGGGTAGTTCGACGTCATCACTTGAACGTATAAACGCAACGTGGCTCGGGGGCAGCTTCGCATTCCCCAACACCTCAGTCCGTGTCTACAGAATGGGTTACGGAGCAATGCAACTTGCTGGCCCCGGGGTTTGGGGGCCTCCGCTCGACGTTGGCACCGCAGTTGGCGTCCTTCGAGAAGCGATTGCGGCTGGCGTGAACCACATCGACACCAGTGACTTTTACGGTCCGCACGTGACGAATCAAATTATCAAGCAGGCGCTTCACCCTTACCCGGACAGCCTGGTGATCGTTTCCAAGGTGGGATTTCGACGCGGAGCAGACAAGTCTTGGCTACACGCCGTTTCGCCCCAAGAACTGATCGACGCCGTTCATGACAATCTTCGAAATCTCGAACTCAGCACACTGGACCTCGTTAACCTCCGGGTCGGAGGAGCGACAGGGCCAAGCGGAAGGTTCGGTGCTCGCGTCTCAGAGATCTCTGGTCTTCGCCAGAGCCATATCACCTTCGGTGCCAAGAGCTACATTCAGTTGCATGGGAAGGGTCGCAAAGATCGCTCGATCCCCCTGTGGCCCAGGACCGCGAGGGGTTCTGAGGGACTGGTTTCGCGAGTTGGGACAACCAGAGCAGGCGTGCGCATTCCCGACCATTCGCGGAGAACCGCTGACGCGATTTGCTATCCATTTGTTGTTGCGGAAAGCGGTCGACCGGGCATCCTCCCGTTGCGCCATTCTGAAGAAACGAGTGTCGCCACACTTCGTAAGTCATAGTACGGCGATGGCGTTGCTTCAGTCTGGCGTCGACATCGCCGTGATCGCATTGTGGCTGGGACATGAAAGCATCGAGACCACGAATGTCTACCTACACGCGAATCTTGCCATGAAGAAAAGGCGCTCGCAAAGGTCGCTCCGATCGGCACCCGGTTCCGGCGATTCCGCGCGAAAGATCGCTTGCAGGCGTTCCTCGAATCGCTCTGATCGCCTTCACGCCGGGGCGAACGAGGAGAGCCCCGGCTTTAATCTCATGCCGTCTGTGGAGATGCGTTGCTTCTTCCATCAGCTCGGGAATGTTTTCGTTCCTTCAGGCGGGCGCGGATAGCCCGGCGACAACGGCGGACAACAAGCAACTCGCCACGGCACCGGAGTACCTCATTCCGGCGGCTCCTCATCTACCCCGAGCGTCCTTACTCAGGTAGTGAGCTACTTTGATCTGACTCGAAAAAACTCCCAAAAGAACCCGACCAAGAAAATACCTAGGGCCGCCACGAGCCACGTCAACGGTTTTGCAAGGGAAATCGGGTCCCATCCTACCGCCCCCGTTTGCGACGACCGAGATGCAATCGAAAGGCAGACCACTACAACTACGACGGTCAGGATAGCTGCGGCAAGCACAGCGAACAATCCTGCAAGGGTGCACTTAAGGCAAATCACGCCGCTCTTTCCGCCCTTCGGTTTTCGCAGGACTGACAGAGCGCTACAAGGTCATTCACGCGACATTGCCGAGCGCCGCACGTCGTCCGCCGTGGTGGGCTGGCATGGGGCACGCGGCGAAAACTAAACTCCGGTGAATGGAGTGTCTGCGCTGCTGCCGTAAATGCAGGGCACCCGGCTGCCCGCGGGACGGATGTACGTTGAGAGCTGGCCACGATGGTGGACGCTGTGATTGTAGGTGAGCAGCAAGTAAAGGAACGCGGCCTGTGAGTGGCCGAAGAAGACCAGAGGCGTGAGCAACTGGAGACCAGTCAGCGCCGTCACCTGTTGCATCGCGCCGGCCATGTTTTCGCCGTACCATGCGGCCATTGCGGCAAATGTGTCCGGGCGCTTGTCGGAGCGGTGCTGTTCGAGATCGAGATGGAGGTGGCCGATGCTTTCGAGGAACCAGACATCGCGAAAGCAGATGTGCCAGGCGAGGTCGCCTGCCGAACGGGCGCTGGCATCGGGCTTCCAATCGCGCTGGGAGTCGGGCAAGGCGGCGATTACCTTTTGTGTGGTGCGAACCTCGCGCTCGAAGCGCGTCACTGTGAGATCCCTCGTGGCGATGGCGAAGTCTTCGCTATAGGATGACGAACTTTTTGTGGGCAAGGGACTCCTTTCTGGAGCGGTGGATTTAGTTCACATCCCAGAGCCGATCCGCCACGCCAGCGGCCATAGCTGGAGACACGCGAAGTGTACGATGAATCTTGATGAAGTTGTAGGCGAAATAGTTGAGGGCAGTCGCATGATTCGCCAGCTTGCGAGAAAAACCATTCGACAACCCAGCATTACGGCGCACTTGAAAAATGAAAGTAGTCCACTACCCCTTACTCAAGATCCATTGAGCTGATTCCCTCCATCCGATGGGATCCCATTTTCCCCCCAACCGTAGGGTGGTTTCACAGGAGCTGGCAGCATTTCGCACTGTTTGCACTGCCACGACTATGTTCACTCTACAGACTGCGAAAAGGCATTTCTCTGTGCCATCTCCGCTGCAATTAACATAGCCTGGCCGGAATAACGAGTGGATCAGGCGCGGGAGACTCGTGCGAATCCGGAGTAATTAAATCATTTATCTTCAATCATTTGGGAACATTTGGAGCCAAAGCCACGAAATAGCATTGACGTACAATACATCGTACGATATATTGTTAAACATGATTAAACAAAACGATTACGAAAATCTCTTAACCTCAACACGTCTCGATAGAGCCTTCAGCCGCGAACACGGTCGCGAACGCGACCGAGAACACACCCGAGGACACGACCACAGCGGCGAAAACAGTCGCGAACATGGCCGAGGACACGCCCGAGGACTCGGACATCATCAAGGGCGCCGCGGATTCCGTCGTGGAGGCCCTGGATTTATGGGCGACTTCGCCGGCGGCGATTTTCCTGGCGGGCGCAAGCTCGACGCGATCGACATTCAACTGGTGATACTGGCGTTGCTCGCCGAACAACCAGCGCACGGCTATGAGTTGATCAAGAGCCTCGAAGAACGTTCGGGCGGATTCTATACGCCGAGCCCAGGCGTGATTTATCCCGCGCTGACTTACCTGCATGAGATCGGTCATACCAGCGTGGAGCAGCAGGGGACTCGGAAGCTCTACAGCATTACGCCTCAGGGCAAGGCCCATCTGGAAGCAAACCGCGCAAACGCCGAAGCGATTCTCGAAGCTCTGGCGCGAATTGGCGGACGAATGGATCAGGTGCGCGAAGCATTTGCCGGCGTGGGCGATTCTGACGGAGGCGCTTCCGATGAAGTACATCGTGCGCGCCACGCTCTGAAGCACGCGCTGCGCCATAAGCATGGGTGCGATCCAGAGGAAGCGAAGCGGATCGCCAAAATTCTTGATCGGGCTACGACGGAAATACTGGGAGAGTAGGCGCGACCGCAGGCGCAACCCCACAACTGAAAGACACACCAACAGAAAGAGAGATTCATGCCAAACACTTTGCTGAATGAAACCTTCAAGAGCGTAATTCCGGATGAACGAGTCCGCGCGGTAATCCGGCGACTTGAGGCGGAACGTCGCGGCGCGCAGGCCGGCAGTCCGAACGACGACGGCCAAAGCCGGGATCCGTATGACTATGCAGACAGGGGATTCTCGATTCGTCCTGACCAAGGCGACCTGATCTATCTTTTGTGCCGAGGAATGCGCGCGTCACGCGTCGTCGAGTTCGCGACATCGGTCGGAATGTCGACCCTTTACTTCGCGGCAGCTATGCGCGACAACGGCGGCGGCTGCGTGATCGGTTCGGAACTCGTCCCGGCGAAAGTCGCGACAGCGAAGCGCAATCTCAGCGAGGCTGGTCTCGCCGCCTATGCGGAAATTCGCGAGGGCGATGCGCGGCAGACGCTACGCGATTTGGGCGGTTCGTTGGATTTCGCCTTGATCGACGGCTGGCCGCGCGATGACGAGCCTTCGCTGGCGCGCGAGGTGATTGGGATCGTCGCCCCACAACTTCGCGTTGGCGGGTATGTCATGAATGACAATGCGGAGCCGGATTTTCTGGAGTTTATTCGCGATCCGGGCAATGGGTTTATTTCGGTGACGCTGCCGCTCAAGAGTGGAACAGAGCTTTCGGTCAAGGTGGCGTAATTCGGCGAAGCGCGCATGGCGCCGCTTGATAGCAGTGGTAAACCGATTCCTGAAACAACTGCGGCGTGGAGTTGCATCCGCAGAAGACGCGGATCGTACCTTGGGGAAGTGAAGGACGCGGTTGTCAATGAATAGTCGGCATAACCGGAAGTTATCCAGAAAGGGCTTTTAGGAAGTTGCAGGACACTCCAATTTTTCGGAGGACTCCGTCGGCTCCGAAAACAGATCCAGTTGTTCTGCGATTTCAATCCCGGATGTGGTTCGCACATGGTTACCGATGAAATCCTCGGCATACCGGGACGCTTCTTTACGGGTTTCGGTAAAGACCACGTGGCTCAAACGATACCAGGTAATCCGTCGGTCATTCAGCTGAATTTTGTCGATTTCTATTCCTGTGGTTACCGAAAACTCGTCCCATCTGAAAACACAGAGGTTCCGATCATTCGTGAGATCATGGCGGTTACCACGATGAGCTCTCTTTTCGTCGCTGTTTTCGCTTTGGTAGTCTCCACTTTTCGAACCCGTGACGCTCTGCAGACGGAGATCCTGGCGCTTCGTCACCAATTTGCGGTTTTTCAAAACAACGCGCCGCGTCGCTTGCGCCTCCACCGTGGCGACCGGCTGTTGTGGATTGTGTTGTGCCGATTCTGGTCCGATTGGCGGCGATGTCTTCACATGGTGCCGCCCGACACGGTCCTGCGCTGGCACCGCAGAGCTTTTGCCTAGCATTGGACGAGGAAATCGCGACGCCTTCTGGAAGGCCGGAAATAGCGGCAAACCTTCGTGATCTCATTCGGCGCATGCACCAAGCCACCCCCTGTGGGGTGCACCGCGGATTCACGGAGAACTGCTCAAGCTGGGAATTCTGGGAATTGAGGTGGCGCAATCCACGGTGGCCAAATATTTGCCGCGGCCGCGCAAACCGCCTTCCCAGACTTGGCGGACCTTTCTGATGAATCACCTTGCACAGACCGCGGCCATTGATTTTTTCACCGTGCCGACGGCGACCTTCCGGGTCCTGTTCGTCTTCGTCGTTCTTTCCCATGAGCGACGCCGGGTACTGCACTTCGGGGTGACGGAACACCCCACGCAGGAGTGGACGATGCAGCAGATGCGGGAATCGTTTCCCTGGGAGGAGGCGCCACGATACGTGCGGCGCGATCGAGATGCCATCTATGGAAGAGACTTTGCCGACATGACCGGAGATATGGGGATAGAGGAAGTCCTCACCGCGCCGCGATCCCCGTGGCAAAATCCGCTTTTGGAACGACTCGTGGGCTCCATCCGACGCGAGTGCCTGGACCACGTTATCGTGTGGAATGAGAGGTCGTTGCGTCGTACTCTGCAAAGCTATTTTGCTTACTATCAGCGGTCCCGTACGCATTTAGCCCTGGGCAAAGACGCCCCGGAGCCCAGGGCACTGGAACCGCCAGCACGGGGGCGCGTGATAGCGATTCCTCTGGTCGGCGGACTTCACCAACCGATACCAGCACCAGGCAGCATAGTTAGCCCCGACGAATTTAGCTTTCCTCCCGGGTCTCGCGAGCCAAAGCAAACTCTCGCGGCCCAAGACCGCATTTCCTCCCGCGACAACGTCCTCGCTTGCATTTGCCGATTTTGGATTCAGCCGCTCCAAGCTGATCTCGATCCGCGATCAGTTTTCCAATCAGAGCGTTCGTGTGTGCGGACAGAGTTTTCGGTAATGACAGCCTCTACAAAAACCTAGAACCAAGTAGCACCATGGAGTACAGTTTTATGCTGAGTTTGTGGGGAGGCAGTCTGAGATGAGCTCGGCGGCGGACATTCTCACCTTCGAGGATCTATTGGAGCTCTTGAAAACAGGGAAGCAACTCGCGTCCGAAGTCAACTTTCCTGAACTGCTCGATGCCATCCTGCTTGGCGCACAAAAGCTCACAGATTCTCCCGATGCGTCTATCTTCCTGTATGACTCCAAGCGCGACGGCCTCTATTTTGCTGCCGCAACGGGCGAAAAAGGACCGATGCTGATGCGTGACTTCGGCGAATTTTCCGCGCGTAGGGTCCCACTAGAGAGCAAAGCCGGAATCGCTTTTAGCACTGGCAAATCAATCATTGTAGATTCGTTGGACAATGATCCGGAACATTACAAGGGAGTGGACGAGCGGACAGCCAAGAAGACCGAGTCCATGGTGTGCGTTCCACTATCTGTTGCGGATCCGACCGTCGGCGAAGTCCGACGCATCGGAGCGATTCAACTCCTGAATAAGCGAAGGGGGAACTTCACAGAACGAGACCGGTTATTGCTCGAATACTTCGCTGATCAAGCGGGGGTAGCAATCCAAAACGCAAGCGTTTTCAGGGATCTCCTTGCCCACATGGGACTATATAGTTCTCGTGGGGTTAAGGATCTAATGGATCAACTCAACGCGCCCGCTCACTCCGAGACATTAACACTCCTCTTCGGTGACATGAGAGGTTTCACGCAGCTTTGCCAGGTGCTCAACGACGCTGAACAGGTGCAGAGACTACTCAGCTCATTCTTGACAATGCTAACGGAACAAATTCTGCAGCACGGTGGCGTTGTTAACAAATTACTTGGTGATGGTGTTCTGGCGTTTTTTAGGCAAGGCGACGGAGCAGGTAGGGCTGTGAAGTGTGCCTTCGAGATGATTAAGAAATTCATGCCCCTTAGGAATGAGTGGGACAGAGAACACAACCAGGACCTCTCTTTTCTGGACATAGGTTTCGGAATCGTAACCGATAAGGTGATGCTCGGCACGGTTGGTTTAGGCCGAGTTCGTGATTTCACAGCGATAGGACCTGCGGTGAATTTAGCTGCCGCATTTGAAAAGCAGGCACGCGGCGGCAAGCGTGTCCTTGTCAACCAGGCGACCTGGGCAGCAGTCCAAAGTTTCGTTGAAGAAATGAAAGGGCCCACAACGTTCGAATTGCGCAAACCGGACCAACAGGTTGGCATTCCGTACAAGATGTACCACATAATCAGTATGAAGGAAGAAGGCGATGATGAATTGCCTGTCAGACATCCTTCTGCGGCGTCAGATCCATTGAAGGTCTTTCTTTGTCACTCCTCAGCTGACAAACCTGCGGTCAGAACCTTGTATAGGAGGTTGGTTGGAGACCACTTTCAGCCATGGCTGGACGAGGAAGACTTGTTGCCTGGGCAGAATTGGCACGAAGAGATTAGGAAAGCAGTGCGTGAAACCGAGGCGGTGATCGTATGCCTTTCAAAAGGAGCTGTCGCAAAAGCGGGTTTCTTAAATAAGGAAATACAGTACGCGCTCGATGTGGCAGAAGAACAGCCCGAAGGTTCGATTTTCATTATCCCTGTACGAATTGGACAGTGTGAAGTTCCAGAAAGGCTGGCGCGATGGCAGTGGGTCAATCTATACGACCAAAAAGGTTATGAACGATTAGTTAAGGCGCTGCAGCTACGTTCAGATTCGGTGCGAGGGTGAAGACCCACGCACGTCCACGCACTCTGTCTGGTTCCCGTGTCCATTTTCGGCAAGGGGAGTGACCCGCTGCAGATTGTGTTCTTGGGTCGTAAATATTTGTAGCCTACACTAAGTCTTTTCTCTCCAGTACGAGAATCCCTGGTGCCAAACCAGGGCATCGATCACAGGCTAGACACAGGGCCTGGCATGGTTGCAGCAGCGGTGGTCTCCCGATCCCTTACCAGAACCTGCTGCCAGGAACGGCAACGGTTGCCGAGGGTTTGGCGCCTACACTACTTCCTCCAACAGCTTCAGGCCGAGAATAGCCGCCTCAAGGCTGATGTTGCGAATCTGGAATCGCTAGTCAAGGCGCGGACTGAACAAGTGCAGGTGACCTTGCGGGAGTTAAAGCGCTCCTAGGACCTGACCTTGGAGGGCTTGGGCAGACGCGCCTTCCAACATGCAGTAGCAGACCATTGCTGATGGGAGAGCGAAAGATAAGACCGAGCGAGAGTGTCGGCAGTGACTGGTCCTGTCGCCGTCTGAATTCTGTCCCACTCGCGCCATCGTCCGTCACCGCCTGTAACCTGTCCGAAAACTTACGAAGTACAGAAAGCGGACAAGCTGCCTGAAGTCCAGTAAAGTAGGTCGGTTACTCTATCATGCTGGGATCGCTGTACGAGAACTTCGCCTGGGTTTCTTAGTAATTGCGATGCCACGATTTGCCGCAAACGGCAGTAGCTCGTAGAAATTGTTGGTCATGAATGTCTGACAATCCTGGACGCCCACCGATCTTCGGTCGATAGATGGGGCAAGAGGAGGCAGATTAAACTTCGGGCAGTACGCAATTCGCCTCGAAAAGCCGTCCACCATCACATCGAGAGTGTCGGACAGATTTTGGATGAATCTGGGATCGGTCCCACTCTTGCAGGCATAGATGACCACGAGCGGGTTAGTGCTCGTGAAGCGCTTGCGAACGTCATCTAACGTGAACTTCTGCGGCCTCTTGTTGACCTGGAACCAGCGCCCTGCTGCGTTCAGGTCGTCCAACGCATCCTGATCGAGGATACCCAGACTAGCTCCGGTATTGAAATCGTCAAAAAAGACATCGACCTGGGCAGGATTAGCGACCCTGTGGCCCTTGAATGAAATCCTATCGCCTTCACCGTGCGTGAAGATATCTAGCCGTCCGACGCTTCCCTCCGGCTTGGTGAGGAGTGTCGCTAACACATCTCCAAAGCTCGTACATACAACGGCGTCCTTGGCGACGGCTGCGAAATCCTTGGTGCCAGGAGCCCAGAGGTCTCTGCCTAAGGCTGAGGTTTGATTGGCTTGCCTCATGAGCAGCGCTGTCTCATCGCGCAGACTCAGCGGGGGAACGAAATCGAAAGTACCGACGACATTGATTTCAAGCTCGCTCATGACGGTGCGATCACGAAAGTATACTCCCGTCCCACAATGAGTTGCGCTAATCGGCGTCGGGCAGGTCTATGGATACCGGGAACCGAGACATAAGGGTTTCCGTTTCGCACTTCGGTGACGACGGGCCAACAGTAGAATTTCGGGCGAGAAACCGATGTCCATCTATTGCGTGACGTACGGGGCTCGGAGTGTACCCGAAGAAGGATGTTAGTCAAGAATCCGACTGAGGAAATGGTAGCCGCAGGCAACAACCCCGAAGCAGATGATCGCACCGAGGAACGCTAGTGCCGGGACTTGGGCCCAACATACGCCGTTGTCCGCTGCAAAGGAGATTGCGGGCAGTGGGTCCCGTCCACTATGCCGAGCTGGCTCGCTCCAAACGCTCCGCACACAGGAGCCTAGAGCCGCCAAGGTACCTGATACAATCCGGCACCGAAAGAAGAACTTAATGTCCAATCTAGCGGGAGTGGTTCGTCTGTTAAGGAAGGAACAAGATCGGTTGACCAAGGAACTTCGTCGCATCGGTGCCGCGCTCGCAGCATTCGGTAAAACATACAGAAAGGGGACCGGCACCGGAAGGCTGTCCAAGTCAGCTCGTGCGCGGATCGCGGCTGCCCAACGAGCGCGATGGGCAAAAGTTCGGAAAGCGGCGAAGGTTGTCCCGATTCGTGGGAAACGGACACTCTCGGCAGCTGCGCGAAGGAAGATCGCTGCTGCGCAAAGGGCGCGATGGGCGAAGGTGAAGGCGGGGAAGAAGACGGCTTAGCACTTGATTCAGCCGCGGTATACGGACCCGCGCGGGCAGATGTATCGCTGAAAAGCGAAAATCTACTTTCAGAAAAAATCATCCTGCCGACGGGGTCCTGCGGTCGATGAGGCCGATAATCTAGTAGGAGCCGGCCCGCTGATCCTGGCCGACGGGTTCGTTCGGTAGAACAGATGAAGGAACAGACCCCATCCGCATCTCTTCAAACGATCGAGAGGTTTGGCGACCTCGGGATCATTGAGCATGAGTGGCCCATCATAGGTCCGACTCCCAACTGGAATCGTGACGCTTGGCCAGTGCCGCACTTCGTGCGAAAGGACCCCATTTTAGGCGACCTGTACATCGTCGAGTACTCCGACAGCTTGCAGGAGTTATGTCGCAAGAAGGCT
>Ga0210400_10005780_pt1 | contig 10470 bp, 5 predicted proteins | sample IncBWH26MmetaG_FD_155456 | JGI IMG/M metagenome (GOLD analysis project Ga0210400, IMG submission 155456) | Forest soil microbial communities from Barre Woods Harvard Forest LTER site, Petersham, Massachusetts, United States - Inc-BW-H-26-M | ecosystem: Environmental > Terrestrial > Soil >... | reverse complement strand
GGGGGTCCGCAAATTCGGATCTACCGCCTCCGTATTGCAGGGTGCAGGATCCAGAACCGGAGCCGACGCGCCAACCGGGGTAGACATCAATCCGTCGCCGCACTGGAGAGTGAAAAAGCTGGCAGGGAAGACGGAGCCGCACTTTGTGCTTCCAGTTACACAGCTGGGGTCCGAGTTTTGATTCTGCCATAGCGGTGTAATCAAGCCGCCGGGCACACTGTCAACGAGTACGCCCATGTTGGGGTTGCCGGGGCCCGCATTGTTGATCTGTGGGCTACTACCGTTCGGGTTGCAGGGCGCCGAACAGTAAACCTGGCGTGCGCCCGCGGGCACATAAGTCAATCCAAGCTGGTTGGCCACAGCCGTAAAGGTGATCATGGGCATTTCCTCGTACATGATACTGCCGCCGCCGCGGATGACGGTCTTCCCATCGCCGCGCACGTCCCACGCAAAGCCCACGCGGGGCGAGAAATTTTTGTGATCGCCGTGAAAGGGCGAAGTCAGCCCCCCGTAGCCAACCTGGACAAGCCCTGTGGGGGAGTTCGGGTCGAAGTTGCCGAGCTTGTTGTCGCGGTCCTTGAGCACCGTGGTCAGTTCGTAGCGTATTCCGAGGTTCACGGTAAGCCTGGGCGTCATCCGCCAGTCGTCCTGCAGGAAGGCGGCATACGACTGATTGCTCAGATGCCGCTGAGCCTCGCCGGTCATCAGCGCAGAAATAGAACCGGAGCTCTTCGCCGTGCCAGTTAGATAATCCTCGTTGCTCTTGAATTTAAGAAGCCCCTTGGCGTTCAAGGTGAGGAACGGCTCGGCGGCGGATTCAATGATTTCCCCGCCGAACTTGAAAGCGTGCTTGCCGCGCAAAACCGAGACATGCTCCAGGAACTGTAACCTGCCGTCGGGGCCGAGGTGCTTAGGCCAATTCCCCCCCAGGCGGAAAGTGCCACCGGCAGCACCGATCTGGAGGAGAGGAAAGCCGAAAACCCGCGGATCGGTCACGCCCGTGTTAATGCCGTAGGCGAGCGGATTCACGTGGGAGTCGTTGGAATCATACCACTGGCGGAAGTGGACGTACCCGACCCGAAATTCATTCACCAGATCAGAATTGGGGGTCCAAGTCCAGGACCCTGAGCCCACCTGCACGTAGCCCCACAGATCGGATAGGAACGGGCCATTACTGGACCCCGGAAGCGCCACTTCCCAAGGGCCATCACGCCAGGATCCGCCGCCCACGCCGCGGAAGTACATGCCGGACAGCGAGTGGTGATCGTTGATGTGGTAGTCAACCTTCGCTACGCCGTTATGTTGCGTGCTGAGATTAACCAGACCCAGGGTCACTCCGGTTGGATTCGTGTTTGTTGGGAACAGAGATTCACTCGCACCGGGGGTATAGTTCGTGGGTGCTATTTTGCAGCCGGTCGTGGGGTCGATTGTGATGCCCGCCAAGTGTGCGCTCAGAGCTGCAACTCCCCCCGGTGAGCCAACGGGGAAGAAACCGCCACTCCCATTGCTTGCCACAGCATTACAGGCATCCAAAAGACTGAGTGTTGGGTCGGTCGCCAGTAGCCCGCATCCAGCCAGCCCACCGGCACAAGTGACCGGAGGGGTTGAGATGAGCGTGTCCGCCACGTTGTAGCGCTGGCCCTCGTAGTTCACGAAGTAGAACAGCTTATCTTTTTTTATGGCTCCGCCAAGGCTGGCGCCGAACTGCTCCAGGCCGATGGCCGATTTCGTGCAAGGAGCTGGGCACTGCGCCAGACCCGGCTGGTTGAAGAAGTTGCGCGCATCGAGCGCGGTGTCCCGTCCAAACGCGAACGCGGTGCCGTGAAGAGAGTTGGTACCCGACTTTACCCCGGAATTGACGATGGCGCCGGGCTTCCAGCCATATTCCGCCTTTGGATTTTGCTCCGTATTGAATTCCTGGATGGCGTCAATGGGCAGGGACGTGGACGCATCGCCCGCGGGGATGGCTGCATTCAGAACGCTCGATCCCGTGAAGGGATCGTCGTTCCTCAAACCATCCAGCAGATAGCCAATGTCTTCTGCGCGGGTTCCGTTGGCGGAGCGGGTGAAGTTCCCGCCGCCGGCGTAAACCGTCATCCCCGGGCGCAGTGTGAGTAGATTGATGTAGTTGCGGCCATTCAAGGGCAAATCATTGATCGTCTCGTTGCTAAGCGTTCCACCGAGCGTGGCGTTGGTCGTTTCGATCAGAGGCAGTTGCTCGGTGACGGTAATCGTTTGGGTGGTGTCACCCGGCTGGAGTCCAAGGTCAACCCGAACCTCTTTTCCTACTTCCAAAAGGATGTTCTCGCGCTGGACTACTTTGAAACCGTTGGCCTCGGCGCGAACTGCATACGTGCCGGGAAGAAGGTTGGGAGCGTTGTACTCTCCGGAATCGCCCGTAGTCAGAGTTCGCGAGACGCCTCGTTGCACGTCCTTGACCGTCACTGTGGCGCCGGCGATGACGCCGCCGCTTTGGTCGGTAATCGTTCCTGTGATGCGGCCTTGATTGCCCTGTGAGAACAAGGGAGCAGCAACCAGAAACACCGCAAGACTCAGACACCACACCTGAATCATTCCCGGTGCAGGGAAACGGACCCGCCGGATCATGATGGCCATCGTAGAATGCATGTGAATACACCTCGCGAAGGGATTGCAATTCAAGCTGGAATTTTTAATGAACGTAACTATGTCCGCGCACGAACGAATGCCTGCGCGCCCTGGTTTCCTGCCCGCTGAGATTTAGCGCGAACTGCATCTGCCCCAATGGTCAGCGTGATTCCAGAGCCCACGCCAGTGTTGAAGCCCTCGGCGGAAAGACGAGAAACGATTCACACAAACCCTATGCCTACGTTCTGGTATTTGGCCCGAGATGCAAGACGGCTGCCGACTGAAAGTAGGCGGACATTACAATTTCCACGATTCGTTGTCAACCTATTTGACAGCGCCTTGGCCTGTTACGTGACACAACGCCCGCACTCCTCCACTGAGGATGATTCGGTAGTGTTTGGGCAGTACTCAAATTCGATCGGGAATGAGAAGTCCTCTGCTATGAAAATGGATCCGACTCCAACTGAAAATAAACGAATTACGGCGCCATCGTAAGCAGCCTCAATTTTCATGCTTGGTGGTGCGCCAAGGGCGCAGGAAGTCTTATCGGTAAGTGGCTTTTCCGATGTTCCGAAAACCTTTTTTACTGGAATCCGAAAGTATCCCGATTAGGCGATACTTATCCTCGACCCCGGTTGCTTGCGCTAACAATCTGCAACGTGAACCCATCTGGATCGACAACGTGGAAACCTTCCCCGATGCCACCCTGTCCTGAGTCAATCGGATTGACGCCCCGCGCCTTAAGGTCCGCAGTTACGGAGTCTTGGCTGAAGTTCTCAACTCCGATAGCAACATGGCCTATTCTGCCTGCGGGTTTGCCAGGCCGAAGGACGAAAAAGTTTGTCCCAAAGAATACTTGGTTATCCCCTTGCCGTTTGTGCACGGGACAACCGAATGTGCGTTGGTAGAAATCAGTCGATCGTTCCAGATCGCTGACATCCAGAGAGACGTGATTGATAGTGTTTCCTTGGAATCCCGCCGCCGACATCGTACCAGGGCTGGCCGCCAACAAAACCAATCCTTGAACTAAGTCTCGCCGTGACACTTTTCCCCTCTCGTATGTTTCCAATAGTCTCGAAATCGCGCATTCCATCGAATCCTCCTTCTGGGATAAACCACGGAGATAGAGGTCGTTAGTTTCCACCGGCGGATGAGCGGTCTCCTCAATCCCCACGATTGAATCTCGGACCAGGACGTCCCCGCGCTCCGACTCGCACGACCGCGCCGGGATGGGTCCTATCCTACGAGTGCGCACTATCTGAGCTTTTGGAACTCCTGTCAAGAAAAAAGGGACGTCAATTGGACGTTGCGACCTCATCCGGCCCGCATGGGATGGGAGGAAGATGGCACCACGAAGATTCTCTTCGGTGTGATTGGGCTAATCCGCTGTTGCGGTGCTTGTGATCGCCAGGGCGATGTCTTCTTGCGCTTCAAGCTTGGCGGCGTCGATCTGCGGACTTACTGCTCGGCGCGAGGGTTTGAACTCCTCCGTGAGTACGTGGATGTGAGTCAATCGGGCGCTAAAGACTCGCGCCCGGAACTTAATAAATTGATGGACAACGCCCGGAAACGGCAGTTTGATGCGATTGTGGTATGGCGATTTGATCGGTTCGCACGCTCCACAAAACATCTTCTCTCGGCGCTGGAGGAATTTCGGTCGCTCGGCATTCAATTCATCAGCTATCAGGAGAACATCGACACGAGCAGCGCGTTGGGGCAGGCTCTCTTCACAATTGTTAGTGCGGTTGCACAGCTTGAGCGCGATTTGATCCGGGAACGGGTGAGTGCTGGTATTCGAAATGCGCGAGCGAATGGAAAGAAGCTCGGTCGCCCGAAAAGCGGGGTGGATCGCGAACGGATTCTGGAATTGAAGGCGCAGGGCCAGAGCTTGCGGCAGATTGCCGCGACTCTTGGGGTCGGGTACGGGACGGTTCGGGTAAGACTCCTCATCTCGCACACGTTGTGACCTCAGGAGAACGAAGAACCCTGGCTCGGGAGTAGAAGTGGCTCCCGAAATGTCCGCTGGACAAATGGGGGCCAAAGGTAAGTTCCGAGTGACGGCGCACTAGGAAATAATCCACTTGGACTTGTTACGCGCAAACCGGACAATCGGCCTTCATTGTCCGGTCACTATCAACCACGATCCTCACTTCGCGGGCGCAACGGGAATCATGGCATGTTCATAGGGCGTACCGGCCCACATCATGTAGGGCTTACTGGGATCAGGGTCCTGCGCCTTGCTGTAACCCAACGCCTTGCTGGGAGGACCGAAAACCATGATGTGAGGGCCGGTCACGATCCAATGATTGTCCGTCGTTTTTCCCATGGCATACGGGTCGGTATTGCTCGCGCCCTCGTCACCGGCCAGCATGTAGGAAATCCCCACCTTATCCGGTGGCGGCAGGTGTTTCATCATGGCGTCGATAAACTCCATGCTGTTGCGGTCGTTACACATCTTGTCCGTACCCATGATCATGCACATAAAGCCGTTGTTCCCTGCGCGAAGAGTGCGCAGGCTTCCGTCTTTCTGTACGCGAACGACGGCTGCTCCTTTCGCGACCGCTTCGGGAGCGGCAGAGAGAGCTTGGGCGATGTACTCGGAGTCAGACGTTTGTTTTTGCTGAGTCTTCGCAGCAGCCGCGATAAAGAACGCCGATACTGCGACAGCGAAAATTCTCTTAAGCGTACGCATATCTCCTCCTTGAGCATTCAGACACAATTTCCGTTTGGACTTGCAGGCTGACCGACAAGGTACACCCGACCCTATCAGTATTCAATGCTCCAGAAAGGTTCTTGACTGCAAGTCGGAGTCATTGGACGTATAACGGCGCACTCGGAACAATGGGCCTTGTCATTAGACCTCCCGCCAACCCGGCCCGCGCCCGGCTCCAGAACGAGTGAGCTAAAAACCCCACGCGAAACGCACGTGCGAACACCTCTATATAAGGATACTTAGCGGGGGCAGTTTGGGCGGGCGGAAATCTGTAGTTTTGCGCCCATACGCCTATAGCAAAACCATAAGCGAAAGCGCGTCCGGTGCACATTACCTACGGTTTGTTCCAGGTAGACTCTATTTCAGGCTAGCAATCCGTTATATCTGGAGTACACTCCTCGCGAAACAGTTTCCACGGACCCATTTGCAATTCCTCTTCGAACTCCGTTTCAACAAGGAGGGGAACCCCATGCTCTCCCCCGGAAATGCGCTCTTCGCGATTGCACTTAGCGTTTCGCTAACCTCTTCGGTACTGGGTCAGACAGTTCCCGCAGCATCGGCGAATGACAACCGCACTCCGGCCGGTTTGCTTCGCGACGGCGTATTAACCCTTCATCTGGAGATGCGCGCGGCTGTCTGGTATCCCGAAGAAGATGGAAAAGCGCATTTGATCGTTAGTGCATTCGCCGAGGAAGGGCACACACCCCAGATTCCTGGTCCAATGGTCCGTGTCCCGGAAGGCACCGAAATCGCTGCCCGCGTCCGCAACCTGCTGGATCGTACGATTTACATTCACGGGCTGAGTCCTCGGACCGAGACATATGCGGCGTCCCAAACCCAGACTGGCTCGACGTCTAACAATGATGCTGCGGATGCGCTTGAAATCGCTGCAGGCGCGGTCCGCGAAGTCCGCTTTAAATCCGGCCCACCAGGCAGCTACTACTACTGGGCTTCCAACGACCGCCAACCACTGGGAATGCGTACCGGGGCCGACTCCATGCTTTCCGGCGCGATCATCGTGGATGCACCTGGCGCTCGCCAGGACGATCGCGTATTTGTTATCAACACCTGGCTGCCGGCCGGCGGCTCGCCTTTCAACACCCTGGCCACCATTAACGGCAAATCTTGGCCTTACACCGAGCACTTCGACTTGCGCGCAGGTGATCCAGTGTACTGGCGATGGATCAACACCAGCGATGCGGACCACGCCATGCACCTGCATGGTTTTTATTTTCAGGTAAACGGGACCGGCGATCAGTACCACTTCACCGCTTACCAACCTTCTGAGCGGCCAATGGTCGTGACGCAAGAAATGCCACTCGGTGGGACGTTTGATATGACCTGGGTTCCAGAGCGTCCCGGCCATTGGATCATGCATTGCCACATGAGCATCCACATGATGATGCCGGAAACGCTCCCCGGCTATCCGGTCTTGTCCGCCTATACTCCCGAGAACGCTGGCATGGCCGGACTCGTTCTCGGCGTCAATGTTTTGCCAGCGGGCAAGACTGCATCCGTGTCTAACGCGGCCGCCAACCTCCAAGTTCATAAGTTTCGATTACTGGTACGCGAGCGGCCTGCCACCGCGCAGACATTCGCCGGATACAGCTACGATCTGACCAAGTCCGGTCGCGAAACGCCCGTGAACGAGCTGCCCTCTGTCGGCAATCCATTGGTATTGACGCGCGGCGAGCCGGCGGAGATTGAAGTCGTCAATCAGCTCAAGGAGCCGACTACCGTCCACTGGCACGGGATTGAACTGGAAAGCCCCTACGATGGCGTGCCCGGGTGGAGCGGCAATGCCACGCAAACCAGTTCGCCGATTGCGCCGGGCGGCACTTTTCTGGCCCGCATGACGCCTCCGCGCGCTGGAACCTTCATCTACCACTCGCACTGGCGCGAACGCAAACAATTGGGTGAAGGACTGACTGGCCCGCTCATCGTCTTACCACCCGGTGAGAAATTCGATCCCGCGACCGACAAGATCTTCCTCTTCTCGCGCGACGGCACGGATGGCACCGAGCCGCTTTTGCTTAACGGCATTCCTCAACCGCCTCCGATTCCATTGACTGTGGGAACCCGTTACCGGCTGCGCTTCATCAACATCACGCCCGTGGATTCTGACCTGACGTATTCCATTGTGGATATCAGTGGCGCTCCCGTGCAGTGGCGCGCCATCGCCAAAGACGGCTGGGATCTTCCCACTGAACAAACATCGCCAAAGAACTCCCGCGAAGAATACATCTCCGTCGGCGAAACCCGCGATTACAGTTTCGTTCCGGACAAGCCGGGTGAGCTGTATTTGCGGGCGGCGGCCTTCCAGCGCATGTGGGTTACGGCCACTTTGATCGTGTCCCCGCCACACCCGTAAACGTTTGGATATCGGGCCTGTTGCACCCGGTCAAGATTCCGGCGCTGTCTGACCTGCCTCCTGGTTCCATCCTCGCCTGTGTCTTGAAGGTTTTGCCGCTCGATTGCGTTATAATCCGCGCCAATCATGGACTTGCCGCCGAAAACTCGGCTCGGTCCCTACGAAATCATCGCCGCGATCGGCGCCGGCGGCATGGGCGAAGTCTACCGCGCACGTGACACCCGTCTCGATCGCTGCGTTGCGATCAAAATCCTTCCCTCCCATTTGTCCTGCACTCCCGAACTCAAGAGTCGCTTCGAACGTGAAGCCCGCACTCTTTCGTCCGTTTCGCATCCGAATATCTGCCATCTTTATGACGTGGGTTGCGAGTCGGGCATTTACTTCTTAGTGATGGAATTGTTGGACGGCGAAACGCTTTCCCATCGGCTGGAAAAAGGTCCCTTGCCCCTCAACGACCTGCTCAGGGTCGCTATCGAGATTGCTGACGCGCTTGCAAAAACTCATCACTTGGGCCTTATTCACCGCGATCTCAAACCCTCGAACATCATGCTCACCAAAACGGGTGTCAAACTCATGGACTTCGGTCTGGCCAAGCCCGCAGTCGGCGATCCGTTCGCGAGCGCAACTCCCCCGCCGCTCGCCGGAGAAACCGCGACCGCGATGCAAAGTCCCGCGTCGCCGATCACCACGGCCGGCGCCATCGTCGGCACCCTGCAATACATCTCGCCCGAACAAATCGAAGGGAAAGAAGCCGATGCCCGCAGCGACATCTTTGCGCTCGGAGCAGTGCTTTATGAGATGGCCACCGGACAGCGCGCCTTCGATGGAAAATCCCGCGTCGCCGTCGCCTCGGCGATTCTTGAAAAACATCCTCCACTCATTACGGCGCTCCAGCCGACTGCACCACCTTTGCTGGCTTACATCACTAGCACCTGCCTGGCCAAGGACCCGGAGGAACGGTTTCAAACCGTCCACGATGTGAAATTGCAGCTCCGTTGGTTGATGCAACCCGGCGCAACGGGTTCCGCTTCGGCCGGTAAGCAGGTCACGCCACGCTGGTGGCGGCTCGCGATCGGTTTGGCCGCTGCGATCGTACTTGCGCTCGTTATTTTAGCTGTCAAGCTCGCGAGCCGGCCCGCAGCCACCGAGCACGGAATTGTACGCTTCAGTGTCGCTCTTCCCCCCAAGCAAGAACTGGCCGCTGATGTGACCCAAGCTGTGGCCATTTCGCCCGACGGCAAACGCCTGGCTTATGTCGCTGCGGAAAGCGGTGTTTCCCACCTCTACGTCCGGCGCCTGGACCAGCTTGAGCCTGTGGCAATACCTGACTCGGAGGGCGCAAACTTTCCATTCTTCTCGCCCAACGGCGATTGGGTTGCATTCTTCAACCAGGGAAAACTCAAGAAGGCCCCCGCTGACGGCGGGCTCCCCGTTGCACTTTGTGAATTGCCCTCGTTTTTCGGAGGCACCTGGACACCACGCGACGTTATCGTTGTTTCGATCCCGAATGTTGGAATGGCCACCGTCCCGGCAGTGGGCGGTGCTTTGCACAAAGTTTCCGTGGCTACAAACAAAGTCATCTACCCGCAGGGCTTAACCTGGCTCGCAGGCGGTGATTGGGTCGCCTTCACGGATTATTTGCAGGCTCGACGAAGCGTCATGGCGTTGAAATTAGAATCCGGCGAGGTACGGACACTCCTCGACAACGCGCAAAGCGCATACTATGCGGCTGGCAATCTGGTTTATTACCAGGGCGGCGCGTTGTGGGCTGTCCCCTTTGATTCTGATAAATTGCAGGTCTTGGGAGCTTCGGCGGAAATAGAAGCCGGCGTGAACGAGGAAAACTATATTCCGCAAGCCAGCGTGTCCCGCACCGGAGTGCTGGCTTACGCCCCCGGTCCGGCCGGCGATTTCTTTCGAAAGCTGTTTCTGGTGAACCGCAAGGGCGTGGAACAAAAGCTCGATCTACCGCCCAAGGACTACATCGATCCTGCCTTTTCGCCCGACGGCAAGCGCATTGCACTCGTGATTCGAAACGTGCAGCAGATCGAAGTGTTGGATCGCGATCGTGGCGCCGTCACCAGTCTCGCGACCAATTTTACGAATTTCGCTCCAACCTGGACGCCGGACGGCAAGAATCTGCTGCTAGATGCCTTTGATGCTTCAAGACAACGTGGCATCTATCGCGTTTCCGCCGATGGCTCTTCAGAGCCTCAGCTTCTCCGGACCATTTCGCAGATCAGCCACATCACATCGATTGCCGGAGACAACGCAGCGGTCATGGTGAGCGACCCGGTGACTACCACCGACCTCTGGCTTCTCAGTATGCACCCGCCCTATGATATGCGACCGTTCAAGCACACTCTCGCTGTCGAACGGCAAGGCGCTCTTTCGCCGGACGGCCGCTGGATGACCTACGCCTCGAATGAATCTGGCCGCTCGGAAATTTATGTCGAGCCGGTCTCCGGACCCGGAGGACGCCGGCAACTGTCAACCGAGGGCGGCTCTCAACCGCGCTGGGTGCGCACCGGACGCGAGATTACTTACCGCAACGGGACCAAGATGATGAGCGTTCCGGTGCAGCTTCGTCCGGATTTTCAGTTCGGCAAGGTGGTCGAATTATTCGATCGCAAGTTCGATCCCGGCGCCGCGGTCGCCGGATATGATGTGTCACCCGACGGCCAGACTTTCGTTATGACACGCTCGGAGCGCGATAATCCGACCGAGATCAGGGTGGTCATCGGCTGGCCCGGTGACGGGCGAACGCAGAAATAAGTTT
>Ga0210400_10005779_pt1 | contig 10472 bp, 7 predicted proteins | sample IncBWH26MmetaG_FD_155456 | JGI IMG/M metagenome (GOLD analysis project Ga0210400, IMG submission 155456) | Forest soil microbial communities from Barre Woods Harvard Forest LTER site, Petersham, Massachusetts, United States - Inc-BW-H-26-M | ecosystem: Environmental > Terrestrial > Soil >... | reverse complement strand
AACCAGTTCGCGTAGCTTGTTCTTGTCGTTCGGGTCGACCGTCTGGTCTTTCAAACCCGTCTCCAGCGCAAGTTGCAGGGCATTGCGCACCTGGTTGGCAATCATGCGATTGGCATCGTACGACTGCTGTATAGCCGCATCCACAAGGTGACTCACGTAGACCAGCGACAACAGCCCCGCAATCAGAAACACCAGCCCCGTAATCGCGAGCACGAGTTTTGTCTTCAATCGCATCGTTCACGTACACAGCTTGTCGGACGCCAGTCCGATCTCAATGAAAAATCAGCAAACCTCATCCAGGGAATTCTTCGGCGCAAAAAATCACAGCCCTCATCAGCTCAGATGCCAAGTCACGCTGGTTGATCTTCGCGAGAGTGACTGTATTCTTTGAGCTTGTTGTGCAACGTCTTCAGGCTCACCCCCAGAATCTCCGCCGCACGCGTCTTATTTTGTCCCGTCGATTCAAGCGTCCGCAGGATCAGCATTCTTTCCGCCTCATCCACCGTCGTTCCCACCCGTACCGGCACGACATTGGCATCATTCGCACGCGGCGGCGCCGGTAGTTGCGGCGTGCCAAACGTCCGCGGCAGATGCGAAGTATCCAGCGGCGTTCCATCCGGGCACAGAATCACCGCGCGTTCAATCGTATTCCGTAATTCGCGCGCATTTCCAGGCCAGTCGTAGGCCAGCATCCGGTCCAGAATCTGATCTGAAAGCCCTGATACATGCCTTGTGTGCTTCTGATTCATCTCGCGGACCATAGCCTCGGCCATCACCTGCAAATCCTCAAGGTGCTCGCGCAGGGGAGGCATATGAATATGAAACACATTCAACCGATAAAACAAATCCGCGCGCAGATGCCCATGCGTCACCGCATCCTGCGGATCGCGATTGGTCGCCGCCAGAACCCGCACATCCACATCCTGTTCGGTACGCCCTCCAAGCCTGCGCAGCTTCCGCTCTTCCAGCACGCGCAGTAACTTGGCCTGCGTGCCGATCGGCATTTCGCCCAATTCATCCAGCAACAAGGTACCGCCCGTGGCCAATTCAAAACACCCGGCACGGCGCTCGACTGCTCCCGTAAACGCGCCTTTCTCATGCCCGAAGATTTCGCTCTCAATCAGTGTTTCGGGAATCGCCGCGCAATTTACGGCAAGAAACGGCCGCCCCTTCCGTGGGCTCAGGTCATGCAGCGTGCGCGCCACCATCTCCTTGCCTGTGCCACTTTCGCCTGTGATAAGCACTGAGACATTTGAAGGAGCAATCTGCTCGATTAGAGCAAAGATCTCCCGCATCGCTTTCGAACTGCCTACCATCGAGCCCAGGATGCCGGTATTCCGCAGTTGCCTCCGTGTAACCTCCAGCTCAATCTCGGTGGCGCGCTGTCGGGTTGCGTTGGTCAGGATCGATCTCAGCCGTGCCGCATCCACAGGCTTCTGCAGGAAGTCGTACGCGCCCAGCTTCATGGCATCCACCGCCAGCTGGATCGACCCCTGCGCGGTCAGCAGCACCACCGCGACATTTGAATTCGAGCCCTCCGCAAGCTTTGTCAGCAATCCGATGCCGTCCATCCGCGGCATCTTCAAGTCCGTGACCACAATTGCGGGACTCCAGGCGAGCGCCTTCTCCCAGCCCTCGATGCCATCGCGCGCCGTCTCCGTCTGGTATCCCCAACCGGATATCAATTCCGCAAGCCCCATCAGGGCGTGGGGTTCGTCCTCGACAATTAAAACCTTCACCGGGTTATGCATATCATCTTTCGATGCAGATGTTTCGCTGCGTGTCATCGAAGTTGAGCTTTCACTTCAACTTACTTTCCGGTCCTGCGCGCCAGTCCTGCACACAGTTTAGACTGCCTTGTCGGTCAATTCAGCCCAGCGGGCGTAGAGTACGTCGTTTTCTTCCTGGGCGGACTCCAATTCCCCCAGCGCCGCCTGCAAGGCCGCCGCATCTGACGCAATCGCCGGGTCTTCCACCCGATCTCGAGCCGCTGCCAGCCGCGCGTCACTCCCCTCCACTCGTTTTTCAATCGTGGCGAACTCTCGCGCTTCCAGATACGAAAGCTTCTTCTTCTGCGCTGTCTCGCGAGTTGGAAGCTCGCCGGCAGTCTTTGTTGACCCTGTCCCCGGTTCCCCATTCCCGGTCTTCTGTTCTTCCAGCCATTGCTCCCACTGCGCATAATCCGCAAATTTCCCGATATGCCCGTCGCCGTCGAGGCCCAGCACGGTTGAGGCCACGCGATTCAGCAGGTAGCGATCGTGTGTCACCAGCACCAGGGCCCCCGGAAACTCCAGCAGGTTATCCTCCAGGATTTCCAGCGTCGGAATATCCAGGTCATTCGTCGGCTCATCCAGCAGCAGCACATCTGCCGGCTCCAGCATCAGCTTGGCAATCAGGACACGGGCCCGCTCTCCGCCGCTCAAGTTTCGTACCGGCTGATTCAGTTGTTCTCCCGTAAACAGAAACCGCGCTGCCCAACTTGCGACATGCACATTCCGGCCCTGGTAGACGAGTCCGTCGCCCTCCGGGGCGAGTGCCCGCCGCAACGTAAGGTCTTCGTCCAGCTCCCTCATTTGGCTGAAATACACCAGCCGCAGCGCATCCGCTCTCCGAATGCTTCCTGTGGCCGGTTCAAGTTCGCCTCGCAGAAGCCTTAGAAAGGTGGTCTTTCCGCTTCCATTCGGCCCCACAAGCCCCACCTTTGATCCCGCCGTCAGAACGAAATTCAAACCACCGAAGAGCCTCCGATCGCCAATGTCGCACGCCACATCGTTGAATTCCACCAGCCGCTTCGTCTTGCGCTGGGTTGCGGCAAAATCAATGCCCGCCGAATTCACCGTGGTCCGCGAATCCATTGCCGCCAGCTGCCCGATCATCTCGTTGGCGGTATCGATGCGGGCCTTCGATTTCGTAGTTCGCGCCTTGGGGCCGCGTCGCAACCACTCAATCTCCGTGCGCACCCGGTTGCGCAAACTCTCCTGCTGTTTGCTTTGCGATTCCAGATATGCCTCGCGCTCCTCGAGAAACCGGCTGAAAGTGCCTTTCACACGAAACAGGCCTTCCGCATACAGCCGGTTCAGCTCGATGATTTCGCTGGACGTCGCTTCAAGGAAATATCGGTCGTGGCTCACGGTCACCACTGCAAAATCCGCCGCCGCCAACAGCTCCTCCAGCCACTCAATTCCCGCAAGATCCAGATGATTAGTAGGCTCATCCAGCAGCAATACGTCTGGATGGCTTACCAGGGCCTCGACAATCGCCAGGCGCTTGCGCCACCCGCCCGAAAGCGATGCCGCCTCTGCGGCCAGGTCCTCGAAACCCGCTCGGCCTGACAACTCCCGTAGCCGTCCTTCGCGTTCGCCCTCATTCACATGTGCCGCTCCCAGCGCTGTCTCGAGCACCTGCCGCACCGTCAGCCCAACCGCAAATCGCGAGTCCTGTGGCACATACGCGGCCCGCGCCCGCTTCCGAACTGCCAGTTCGCCTGTATCCGGCTCAACTGCCCCCGCCAAAATCGCCAGCAGCGTCGACTTTCCCGCGCCGTTCGGCCCAATCAGTCCGATCCGTGCCCGATCCTCCACTGTGAACGAAATGTCCTTGAAAAGAGGCTTCGCCCCGAATTGTTTCGTAATCGTTTGTGCATTCAAAATCGGCGGCATCTCTTCCAGACTAATTTCCCCGGGTTGCTTCAAGCGACTCGTCCGTCCCACTAAACTGGATTCATGCTCGAATTTGAGATTTCCGCGACCGACGCGGCTACCCTTCTCCGCGAAAATAAGACCCGCCTCATCGATGTCCGCGAGCCGTGGGAACACTCTACCGCCCGTATCGAAGCCAGCACCCTCATGCCCATGGGCGATGTCCCGGCCCGCGCCCACCAGGAGCTCGACCCCGAAGAGCACATCACCGTTCTTTGCCATCACGGACAGCGCTCTCTCAACGTCACTGCATGGCTGCGGAACCAGGGCTTTGAAAAGGTGCAATCTCTCCGCGGGGGAATCGATGCCTGGTCGGCTGAAGTGGACCCCAAGGTTCCGCGGTACTAGAGCAGTTTCGGAATACACGTAGACTTTTTGAGCGCATTGAAGGGTGGCGTTTTCTTGACGAAAGCCACTTAAGTTCGTGCCTTCGGTCTACAGCAATTCCGAAGCTGCTTTAGCGGCCGAAGGCGTACGTTACCTGGAATACCCCGCTGTCTATACCGGGATTAGTGTCGGCGGTGTCGTGATTGGAAATATGATGATAGCGATAATCGGCGCGGATCGACTGGCTGTTCGACCGATAGAACTCCAGGCCGGCACCGAGGTCGAATGTGAAGTTGAATGACCCCGCGAAGTCGATTGGAATGGCCTGGGAGCTGTACATGTATCCGCCATGCCCCATCACGACCGGTTGCAACCTGTGCCGCGGCCGGAAATTCCATTGGAAGCCGACCGGAGAAAATGCCTCGCCCACGGTCCATATTCGCTCGCAGGTGGTAACGACGGTCCCGCTGTACGTTACACCATTTCCAAGCGTATCCGAGTAGGCGAAACTACCTCCTGCGCACGCCGACGGCTGTCGGAAATTCGATACGTACACGTCGACCGTTGGAGTCTGCTGACTGACCACGGTGTGAACAACAGGATCGCTTTCCATCGCCACCGGCGCGAACTCTACGCTGTATTGCCAGTTCACAATCGAGCCCAGCCTGAGTCTTCGGTTGTAGGCAACGCCGATATTCATGAGCTTGCGATTCTGCGCGTAGCCCAACACGATGTGGCTCGAGTCTCCGGAATACGCTCCGAATACCCCGAATGTATTCACACGCGCATAAAAGGGGTCTTCCGGTTTTGTTTGCGCCGCCGCAGACTCTGCAAATCCCAAAAGCGCGACAAAAACTGCGAGACACAGGCTGCGGACAAGGCCCGCCGGGCAGACACCATCGCGTTTTGGCAAGAGAGTAACCCCTTCAGTCGATTGGAGTCAGCATAACGCCTATACTCTTCTTTGACTGTGACATCCGCTTTTGAGGAGCGATATTCATGTCTTCGCCTGCTGTAACTTTTGCGACCCGGAACCACCCCCGCTTCCTGAACGAACTGAAAGATCTTCTTCGCATCCCGTCTATCTCGACGCTCCCGGAGCATAAAGACGATTGCCGCCGCGCCGCCGAGTTTTTGGTCTCGGAACTCATACGCATCGGCATCGAGAACGTCCGCCTCATTGAGACCTCAGGCCACCCGCTCGTTTACGCCGACTGGCTCCACGCCACGGGTAAACCCACCGTGCTCATTTACGGCCACTACGATGTCCAGCCCACCGATCCGATCGACGAGTGGACCTCGCCGCCTTTCGAGCCCGTCGAACGCAACGGCAACATCTATGCCCGCGGCGCCGTCGATGACAAGGGACAGGTATGGATGCAGGTCAAAGCACTCGAAGCCCTGCTTGCCTCGAACAAATCTCTCCCCCTCAATGTCCGTGTTCTCTTCGAGGGTGAAGAAGAAGTGGGAGGGGAGGGAATTGCCGAGTACGTCGCATCGAAACCCGCGAACCTCAAGGCGGATTTCGCGCTTGTCTCCGACACCGAGCTTTTTGCGCCGGGCTTGCCGACGCTCTGCGTTGGCCTGCGGGGGATGATCTACACGGAGCTTGAAGTCCGCGGCGCCAAGACCGATCTTCACTCGGGCATGTACGGAGGAGCCGCACCCAATCCATTCACTGCAATCGCACAAATCATCGCTCGCCTCAAGGACGACAACGGCCACATTCTCATTCCCGGCTTTTACGATGACATCATTCCGCCCAGCGCCGAGGAACTCGCGGCCTGGAAAAGCCTTCCCTTCGACGAAGAGCATTACCGCATCTCCGAAGTAGGATCGCGCCAGCTCGTCGGCGAGAACGGCTACAGCGTCCTCGAGCGCACCTGGGCTCGCCCCACGCTCGATGTGCACGGTATCCCCGGCGGATTCACCGGCGCCGGCGCCAAAACCGTCATCCCTGCCAAGGCCCTCGCCAAGGTCTCCATGCGCCTCGTCCCCGGCATGACGCCCACAAAATCCTTCGCGCAATACAGAAGCTATGTCGAAAAGATCGCCCCCGCCGGCGTCGATGTCGAAGTGCGCCTCATCCACTCCGGCGACCCATGCCTGATTCCTGTGAATAACAAATACATTCAGGCTGCCACCCAGGCGCTCCACGAAGTGTGGGGCAAGGACACCGTCTTCATCCGCTCCGGCGGCTCCATTCCCATCGTCGGCGACTTCGACCGCCATCTTGGCCTGCCCAGTGTGATGATGGGCTTCGGATTGCCTGACGACAACATCCACGCCCCCAACGAGAAGTTCAACCTGCAGAACTTCGAACTCGGCATCCGCTCCCTGATCCGATTCCTGGAGGAGGCGGGTCGTTGAGTGTGCCTCACCCTGGCACCCACGGCGTGACTGCCGACGGATTTGTCCTCGCCGGCGGCAATTCCAGCCGCATGGGTCAGGACAAAGCCTTAATCCCACTCGCCGGGCAGCCGCTCGTCCAACGCGCTCTCACCATCCTGCGCTCCGCAGGGCTGGAAGCGCGCATCGCCGGCGCAAAGAGCAATCTTTCGTTCTTCGCACCGACCGTTCCCGACAAGCCCTCCCAGTCCGGGCTCGGTCCGCTTTCCGGCATCTGCTCTGCGCTTGCATCAGGGTCCGCCCAGTACGCAGTGTTTCTCCCGATCGACCTCCCGCTGCTGCCCGCGCGCTTGATCGTCTATCTTCTTCATCACGCTTTGGTTACCGGGTCTGCGACCACTACCGTTTCCGTTGCCGGCTTCGCTCAAACCTTCCCCGTGGTCATCGACCGCGCCGCGTTGCCAGTTCTTGACTCGAGCCTCCGCTCCAACGACCGCAACTGCTTCCGCGCCTTCCGCGCGGCTGCCAGCACTCTCTCCCGGCCCTTTTCTATCCAGCCCATCGAGTTGCTCGTACAACCCGGGCAGATTTCACACCCCGGGGGCTATCGAGCGGGCGATTGGTTTTTAAACGTCAACTCCCCGCGGGAACTCGCTCGCGCCGAATTCCTGCTGGCTCAAAAGCACCATCAAGTAAGCTGATTTGGTGGCCACATCCGACTCCACGCCCAAACCCGGCACCGATCCCTCCGCAGATCCCACGATCCCCGAGGTTCCAGAACTCTCCGGTGATGTGGTTGCAGACATCCTGGGCGACAAGCCCGTCGCTGACGAAGAGGAACAGACGGCGTGGCCGCTGATCTCGTTCAGCCATGTCTCCCTGTGGTTCGGTGAACGCAGAGTCCTCGATAACGTCAGTTTCACTGTCAATCGCGGTGAAACCCTCTGCATTCTCGGCCGCAGCGGCGTCGGGAAGTCCGTTGCGCTACGCATCCTGATGGGCTTTCTGAAGCCCCAGGTTGGCTCCATCCGTGTCGATGGCCAGGAGATCAATGGCTACACGGAAGAAGAAATGCAGGCCGTACGCAGGCGCATTACCATGGTCTTCCAGAATGGCGCCCTTTTCGATTCCCTCACCGTGCGCGAAAACGTAGCATTCCCTCTGCGCGAACGAGGCGGCCAGGAAGAAGACCAGGTCCATCAGGTCGTCGACCGTCTACTGAGCCTAGTCGGCGCAGAGGACGTACCTGATGAGTTACCTGCTAGTTTGTCCACAGGGCGCCGTCGCGCGGTCGCCATGGCCCGTGCGCTTGCCTCACAGCCTGAGGTGGTCCTTTACGATGAGCCCACAACCATGGTCGACCCCATCATCGCCAGGAGACTGGGCGGTCTGATCCAACGCCTGCAGCAACAGGTTGGATTTACAAGTATTGTGGTCACGCACGACATGCGCTTTGCCGAGCGGCTTGCGGATACGGTGTTGTTTCTCCATGAGGGACGGGCGGCCTTTTTTGGACCACTCAAAGACTTCCTGTTGTCACCTGATCCCCATATCCAACAATTCCTCACCCTTGATGCGTATGTGTTACCTTCAGTTTAAGAGTTGATGACTTTATAACGAGAGTTCGTCATAATTTAGGTCTAGGCACTTTCCTGGTTAGCAGACCAGCTGACCCAAACCGACTGAAAGATCTCAGGAATTGGCCGACGATTCCTTTTGAACGTTCTCTTGGCACCTCACTCGTTGCCCTTGTGTCACGCAGTCGCATGCAGAAGTTGCAAGTGAATCACCTGCGAAAGACTCAATTTCTAAACAAAACAGTTCGTTCAATGTGAGGTTTCGAGTGCTCCAAAAGACCCGGCGCTTAGCCGTAATTGTTCGCGGGACAGCGTTCCAGGAAGTAAAGGAAGCAGCGGCGCACCTTCATCCCGGAAGCCGCACTCCTTTTGTCACCAAGGTAATGGAGAGCAGGTGGCAAACTGGGCAACCTTTCGGAAACCGTCGTGTTCCAACCATCAGTACCCATCGTCTCAGCAGCAGGCATTTTGCTTCCCATCGTTACCTGCAAGCTAGAAACCACCCCCACTTTCCAACTGTAGCTTTCGGCTTCTGAGGTTAGCGGACGGATATGGCAACATCCGATTTCTGGCAAAGAGTTTCAGCTTCTGTAGCGACCCCGTCCGATTGGTCGGCAGACACCGCGCGGGATGCGTCACGCAGTTCGCAAGGCAAAGTCAAGCTCTGGATGTTTCTCGACTTTCTGACCGTCCTGGTATCCGCCATCATTGCCACGATCTACGAACGCCACACCAGCCCCGTGGTTGGAGCCCGTGCCTTCTATAACGGAACCCTTTTCTACGGCCGCTCGATGTGGATCCTGCTCGGCCTGCTTTGCGTATTCTCCATTGCCCTCGTCGTTACCAGCCGCCGGCTGCATCTCTACACGCCCACCAGGCTGAGTTCCTTTCTCCACGAGCAGCGCCTCACCGTACAAGTTTGCTTCACATCGGGCCTTCTTCTTACCGGAACCCTCTACCTTGTTCGCGCCGAAGACATTCCGCGTCGCGTCGTCATGGTAACGATGTTTCTGGTCATGGTGTCTCTCTGCCTGCGCCGTCTCATCTACCGCACCTTGATGTACCGACGGTTCGAGCGCGGCCAGGACACCCGCAACGTCCTCATCGTTGGGACCGGCCCCGAAGCGCACGCACTCCGTCATCATCTGGAGAGCATCCGCCACCTCGGCTACACCTTCAAAGGCTTTATCGAATTCCCCGGAGTCTCGCCGCACATAATCTCCTCCAGCGGCGACGTGGTAGGCACTCTCGATACGCTTTTCCAGCACGCGCGCAAGCAGTTCGTCGACGAAATCTTCTTCACCACTCCGTGCGAGCGAGGCATCGTCCAGGACGTACTCGAAAAATCCCGTATGCACGGCGTCGATTTGCGCGTCGTTCCCGATCTCTACGACGGCCTGGCCTGGAACAGCCCCATCGAATACATCGGCCAGTTCCCGACCATTCCACTCCATCGAGGCCATGTTCCCGAAGTCGGCTTTATGGTGAAGAGGGTTCTCGATATTCTCTTTTCCGGACTGCTGCTGCTTGGGCTGCTGCCTTTCGTTCTGCTCGTTGCCATTGCCATCAAGTTCGAGTCCACGGGTCCTGTTTTCTACGCCTCCGAACGCATTGGGAAAAAAGGACGCGTTTTCCGCTGCTACAAGTTCCGCACCATGGTGCGCGACGCGGAAAAACACCGTGCTGAGATCATGCACATGAACGAGCGCGACGGCGTTCTGTTCAAAATCACCAACGATCCCCGGATCACTCGTCTCGGCCGAATCCTTCGCAAGTACTCACTGGATGAGCTGCCGCAGTTCTTTAATGTTCTTCGGGGCGACATGAGCGTCGTCGGTCCCCGTCCACCGATCGCCAGCGAAGTGATGGAGTACAAGCTCAGCCATCTCCGCCGCTTGGATGTAACGCCCGGCATAACCGGCTTGTGGCAGGTTCAGGGCCGCCAGGATCCCTCTTTCGACAGCTACGTCTCCCTCGACGTGACCTACATTGAAAATTGGAGCCTCTGGCTCGATATCAAGATCATTGTCCGCACCGTCGGCGTCGTCTTCTCCGGAACGGGCACCTGAGTCAAGTTCCCGTCAAAGCGCGTGTTTAGTCGTGCGGAATCCGGCTGCAAGCTAAACGACCCTGAAGGGCTCCGCAACCCCTCAAACCAGCACCGCCCAACCAGGAAATCCCCTCATTTTCCTGCATTAAACTGGATATGTGAACATCGCACTGGCCCAGATCAACCCCACGGTCGGGGATTTCACCGGCAACCTTGAAAAAATATTGATTGTAAGCCGGCGTGCCGCCGATCAGGGCGCCCGTCTTACCGTCTTTTCCGAACTGGCTATCTGCGGATACCCGCCCGCCGACTTCCTCGAAAAACCGAGCTTCCTTGCGCGCTGCCGCAAAGCCGTCGAAGAACTCGCCGCAGCCACACGTGACCTGCCTACCGCTCTTGTCGCGGGCGTTGCTTTGCCTGCGCCGCCCGATGCCGGTAAACCCGCTGTTAACGTCGCCGTGCTTTTGGATC
>Ga0210400_10005777_pt1 | contig 10473 bp, 6 predicted proteins | sample IncBWH26MmetaG_FD_155456 | JGI IMG/M metagenome (GOLD analysis project Ga0210400, IMG submission 155456) | Forest soil microbial communities from Barre Woods Harvard Forest LTER site, Petersham, Massachusetts, United States - Inc-BW-H-26-M | ecosystem: Environmental > Terrestrial > Soil >... | reverse complement strand
GCCGTTTTCTTCCGCGCTTTCCTCACTAGGATCTTCGTCTGCTTCGTCAACAACGGCGGCCTCAACTAGGATCTCGCCAGGTTCCTCCTGCGCTTCGGCTTCGTCCAGTACTTTGGAGTCAATATGCAGGATTTTCTCCGGATCGCACAGCTCTTCAATGCGAATCCTCTTGTGCTCAAACGCATATTGGACGCGCGCCGCCGTGTGGGTTAGGTTGGCCACGGTAATCATCACCGGCGGCGTCTTGATGTTTCCTTCTTTCCACGCCTTCGCCGTTTCCAGCCAGTCCTTTCCCAGGAAGTAGTAGCCCTTGCCGACGAGATCAGGGAGCGGGGTATGTGGCTCCACTTTGCGATTCAGGTCCGGTTTTACTTCCAAGTCGGTGTAGATGTGGTAGAACTTTGACTTGTACTTGCTGTTCAGTTCACCGTCGTCCCGCACTACCACCCGCGGCGTTTTCACCAATCCTGATTCAATTGCATCATTGAGCCCGAAGTCGCTCACGATCCACCCAAATAGGGTCTCTTCTCCGCTTTTTCGTCCTGTGGGTGCGAACGGCGTCGCTGTTAGGTCGTAACATATCAAGATTCCGCGCGCGCGGTGAATACGATCCAGGCCGCCCACCCACTTGGTGGCTTCCTTCAATTCGTCTTTGGAAATTCCCGCAATCTTTACCTTTGGTGGCACGCGCCAGGCATGGTGTGCCTCATCATTGATGACGAGTAGATTCTCTGCGGTGTGCATCTCCCCGAGTACTTCGCGCACGTAGGCCTCGTCGCTGAGCGCTCCGCGTCTATCCACACTACGCCTTTTACTGACCTGCTCGTCGCTATCCCAATCGAGCTTGTGCCAGTTGCGCACTTGCACCCGGCACGTTTGCCCTTGGCGCAGCTTGTCTTCCAAGCCCGGCGGAATAATTTGGAACTCTTGGTAGTAGTTTCCTGCGCTTCCGGGAACTAGCACCTCCAGCCGATTCCTCACTGTCAGGCCGGGAGCGATCAGCAGAACATTTTTGGAAAAGCGTTTGTCTTGTGCATAAGTGACTTTGTTCAGTACCTGCCACGCGATAAGCATTGACATCAGAATGGTCTTACCCGAACCCGTGGCCATTTTCGAGCATAGGCGCGTGAACTCACCGCCATCACCCGGGATCTTCATCCCCACCCGATCTGACTCCGGGGCTTCGGCAAGCCACATAAGCGTTTCAATCGCTTCAAGCTGGCAGAAAAAGAAGCGGCGGCTGCTTTCTCGCTGTTCGATGTCTCGCCAGTGTTTAAGCAGGCGCCGCGTGATGCCGCTTGCACCGGGATAATCGGCGCTTCGCCAAGCATCTACCCGTGGGCGAATCTTGTTCACTAGCGGCAGCTCAACAAACTCGCCTGGATCATCAAAGGACTTGGAGGCGTCAGAAGCCCGGATGTACCCTGCCGGACGGCGTCCGGGTTCGCGAGTAAATCGGCGCGTCTCACGGTCGTATTTCCAATGCTCACTAGGTTCGTCGTAGGGTGAGCTAATGATGAGCTGGTCGATCGTGGCAGAAGCCGCTTGCGTCGGCATTTACTTCACCTCGACGACTTTGAGGCTTTCGATCCCTCTGTCGTCGATGACTTTGAGCGCAATGCGCTTGTAGTCCCCCGGTTCGAAGGGGAGGGAAATTGTCTTGCGGTAGGCTTCGATCAAATCGGGATCTATTTCCGCCTTCAGGTTGCGTGCCAGCTTGGCCCAGCCCTCGTCTTCGGCGGCCATCGGGAAAAACACCTGGCGGGGGAAGAGGCTGCGGCCGTCGTAGTCTGTATCCAATAGCCACATGGCAATCCTTGAGATGTCGCCTGAATCTATAGTTCCGATTCGCGTGTTGTAGTAGTCAAAACCTTTGACCTCGACTTCCCACTTGCCTTTGTGGTCGCCCTTTGCAATCTTTCGCAAATCGACATCGGGTCGCCCAACAAGCCAAAAACTTTGGTTCGAGGCTCGCTTCTTTTTTAGGTCTTCTGTGAGCATGTCTGCGTTCATTTGGGCAGTTAGAAAAATCATGCCCGTCTTTTCCTTCGTCATTCCATCAACGTCTTTGGCGGCTTCAGGATCGAATTCGAACGCAGCAAATACGAGGATTGCAGGTTTAGGACTCAGCGTTCGCGCTTCTTCCCACGCGAGTTCGACTTGGCGTTGTTCCAAAAGGCTGTGCTCGGGGCCAAATGAGATAACAACACGCTCTGGGACCTTTCCCTTCGTTCGGCATCAGCATGGAGCCAGCGCGTGCCGGCGAGTGGCTCTACACGGGAAAAGTCAATATGCTGACCGCCCTTCCCGCGAAGACCGGTCTTCAACAACTCGTCGCGCCATTCGGTGTGCCGGAGTGTCGGGCCAGAGCGGGCGATGGAAGCGTCAGCAGTCGATGGCGGCGCTTCGATCTCGTCTAGGGACTTGACCGTCGGAGCAGGAACCGCCTCGACTGTAAACGGTCCCGTCACTCGAACACGGTTCTTATCTATAAAAGGTTGGTCATAGAGTGTTTCCTGCTCGGCGTAACGGGCTAGGGCTGCTTCGATCTGCTCGCGAATCATCCCCTCACGAATCTCGGGATTGTTGGCGATGGATTTCAAGGTGACGTGCGGCACGGTTTTGTTCCGGAAGCCGCTACCAATTCCTTCTGCCGGATGTGCAAGCTCGTAGTAGTCAAAATTGGCGGCCATCAGGCGTTGCTTCGTGAGAGTAATGGCAACGCGGGAGGTATCGCAGGTGATCCAGCGGCGCCCCCACTGCTCGGCAACATAAGCGGTCGTACCGGAGCCGCAAGTCGGGTCAAGAACTAGGTCGCCGGGATCTGTGGTCATGAGAAGACACCGCTGAATCACTTTAGGCGTCGTCTGAACCACGTAGAACTTGTCGGAAGAAAAGCCCGCAATACTAGTGTCGCTCCAACTGTTTGACAGAGAATAGGCAGGAAAATCTTCGAAATAGCGAACATAGTACAAGCCGCCCGAGGTGGCTTCTAGCCGCCGCGCCGTAATCAAGGCGGACATTCCCGACTCACCTGTTTTCCAATAACCTTTTCGGGGTCGGTAAGTTTCTCCATCAAACTTGACCGGAAAGTCACCCGGTGGTCGTTGACTGGTCAAATTGTCGATTCGATAAATGCGAGCTCCTGGCGGTATTGAAGAGACATCAGATTTTTCAGCCGCAGTCATCGCTCGTCGAGTTCCGTCCGGCATTTCTATGCGACTATACGCACTGGCACCTTCCGCGCCGAATTTCTTCGGCTGATACAGTGGGCGGTATTTCACTTGGGCAATGTCGCGAGCGTACCAGAGGAGAAAGTCTGTGGTTGTGGGAAGTAAGTCGCTTGTTGCACTGGTAGTTTTATTGAAAGCGATGATTGCGCACGCGTGATCCCCGCCGAATACCTCATCCATCAACTCCTTGACATGGTGGAGATTCTTGTCACTGATCTGTACGAAACATGATCCGGATTCGTGTAACAGTTCTTTGGAAAGGAGTAGGCGGTCCCGCAAGTATGTCAGGTAGGAGTGGATTCCTAGCTCCCACGTGTCTCGGAACGCTCGGATCATCTCCGGCTCTTGCGTCAGATCTTCGTCCTTTCCATCCTTGACGTCTCTCTTATTTGTGAATGGCTGGAAATTTGAACCATATTTGATGCCATAAGGAGGGTCTATATACACCATCTGCACGCTCCCCGCCATTCCTTCCTTCTCCAGCAGCGAGTTCATGACGAGCAAAGAATCACCAGCGATAAGGCGGTTCGACCAGCCATGAGCATGGCGATAGAAGTCAATCGCTTCGCGCAGTGGAGGATTCTCTTCTCTGCTCTCGAAGAGCGATGGCTGCGCCGGCAAGCTACTCCCGTTCCGCCTGCGCACAGCGTCGATAATGGTGTGGGGATCGATTCGCTCATGCACGTGCAGGGAGACCGTCGGCACCTCAAACGAGGTGCGCTCCTTCTTGCCGGCCCACACCAACTGCGGGTCAAGATGTGGATCGTAATCCAGCTCCTCGCGAGGTTTCACAGACGGCACCGGAGCCACGTATTCGTAAGTTTTGTGTGTGGGTGCGACGGGATCGGTCTCCGGCGTCACTAACCCAACCGGAGGGTTGTTCATACGCTTTTTGTCGCTGTGTTCATAGCGCTCAATCGGACGCTTCGGCGGCTTGCCGCCGCTCTTCTTGCTTCCTGGCATTTGTTTCTAACCTCTGCGAGAACAGTGCTCTGGGAAGAAGAATTCTATTCTTAGACTCAATCAAATACTAGGGAAGGACGGCTGAGACACCGTGATGTTCTTGCCCCTACCACACATAAACCTTCTTTCCATTCTGAACCTTCTCGCAACCGTTCTTCCAATCTGAACCCTACGTGGCTTCGCGTCTTTCTACCACTGCGCCCTCTTCCGGGTGGACGCCCGCTTGGCCGCGGGCTCAGCCGGGCGTTTCGGACTGCCGGTTTCGCGCCAAACCATAAACCAAAAGCGGTTTGGCACTCACCGCGCTTTCCCTCACGCCCTGCCACCCTCCTTCGCGCTCCGTTTCGTCCCTTCGCCCGTGTCGCCTTGTTTTTCCTCGCTGCCGCTCAAGTGAAAGAAAAAACAAGCCGACACCGGCAGAAGGGAAAAAACAATGAAATTAGAGGAAATCAAGAACAAAACCAACGAGGCAGTCAGCTATCTGGTCGCAGCTTTGGAGTCGGGTGAGAGTGAAGTGTTGACGCAGTATCTCAACGCGATGGCCCGGTTTCATCACTACAGCTTTGGCAACATCATGCTGATTGCTCGGCAAAAACCACAAGCAACCAACGTCGCAGGTATTCGCACATGGAACTCGCTTGGCCGCTTCGTCAAAAGAGGCGAGAAAGGCATTCTGATTCTTGCCCCAATGGTCGGTTACCGCAAGCCGGGCCAGAACGAAGTTGCTACCGATATAAACACTGACAATGCAGCGGACGAGCGCAGGCCAGAGCCGCAACTGGTTGGCTTCCGGGCCGTGTACGTGTTTGACATCAGCCAGACCGAAGGGAAGGAATTGCCCACCCTGACCGAAGTGCAGGGCGACGTGAGCGGCTACCGCGAACGGCTTGTAAAGTTCGTCGCAGCCCGAGGCGTAAACCTCAACTACTCAGAACGGATCGCACCCGCCAAAGGCTTGTCCTTTGGCGGAAAGATCACCTTGCTTTCCGGGATGCAACCCGCCGAGGAGTTTTCCACGCTGGTGCATGAGATCGCTCACGAAATGCTCCATCAGGGCGAACGCCGCACTTTGACCACCAAGCCAGTTCGTGAAACCGAGGCCGAGGCCGTGGCGTTTGTGGTTTGCCAAGCTGTCGGGCTGGACAACGGAACCTCCGCGCCGGACTACATCCGGCTCTGGCATGGAGACGCAAAACTTCTGCAAGAAAGTCTGGAAGTCGTTCAGCGCACCGCTGCCGTGATCCTTGGGGGAATCTCCCCGGAGCCGGTAGCGGTAGCGGCTGCCGCTTAGACAACGAAACCACGAAACCCAAGCGCAACTTTGGGCGCACAAGTCCGACGTGTGCCTACGACGGAAACTCTCAAACTGAAAAGGAGAAAAAGAACATGAAAAGCACAGTAACGAATGGGGAATACAGAAATGTTCCCCTTGCCACTCTCACCGAGTCACCCACCAACCCACGCAAGCGGTTTGATGAAAAGGCTCTGGAAGAACTCGCTGCCACGTTCAAGACGCAAGGCGTGTTGGAGCCGCTCTTGGTTCGAGAACTGGAGGAACGAAACTATCAAGTCGTCATTGGAGCGCGGCGGTTACGCGCTGCCAAAATCGCCGAATTGGACGCTGTTCCGGTTCGGGTTGTGAAGCTATCGGACGCCGAGGCCATCGAGGCCCAGGTTGTCGAGAACTTGCAACGCGAGGACATTCACCCACTGGAAGAAGCCTTGGGTTTCCGGTCACTCTTGGAACTCAAGGACGGCACCTACACCGTCACCAGCATCGCGGCCAGAGCCGGAAAGAGCGAAGCTTATGTGTACAGCAGAGTGAAACTCACTGACTTGACGCCGCCCGTTGCCGAAGCGTTCCTTAACGACAAAATCACTACGGGCCACGCTCTGCTGATCGCCAAGCTACCCGCTGCCCAACAACAGGAAGCATTCGCGGCGTCCTTCCGCGGCATGTGGACGAGCGAAGGCAATACGCAAGTGCTCATTCCCGTGCGGGAGTTGGCCGCGTGGATTGAGTCGAACATCTTGTTGGAACTCGACGCAGCGCCGTTCGACAAACAGGATGAAACGCTGGTTGCAGGGGCCGGATCGTGCGCCAATTGTCCGAAGCGAACTGGAATCAACAAACTGCTTTTCAGTGATGTTCGCAAGGACTCTTGCACCGATCCGCAATGTTTCCGTGCCAAGATCGACGCCCACGTCAGCAAGGCTCTCGAAGCGAAACCATCCTTGGTTCAGGTTTCGTCAGCGTGGAACAGCCGGGAAGGTGCTCCGCTTGGACGCAATCGTTATGTGGAATTACAGATCAAGAAGGCAAGGACGAACGGCGAACGCGCCAAAGTATCAACGTTCCAAAAGCCTTGCGACAAGATGACTGAGGCCATCGTAACGGACGGAGGCAAGCGCGGACACATCGTCAAGGTTTGTCCCGATCCGGCTTGCCGGGTGCATCGTCCTGACGCGCCGTCTCCCGAGCAGGTAGAGCGGGAGCGGGCAGCAGAACGCAAGCGAATCCAGAAGGAGAAACTTGCGATCACGACCCGCCATCGGATACTGGCGACCGTGCTGCAACGGGTTTCAGCCCCGTTGAAGAAGGCGGACTTGCAAATCATCGCTCAATACTTGGTCGCGCATCTGTCCTACAACCAAGTCCCAGCTCTGGCGAAGCGGCATAAGGTAGAGATCAAGAAGGACTCCGACTCCGCGCAAGAACTGCTGGTAAAGCAGATCAGCACGTATGACGAAGCCGCACTTTGCAAGTTGCTTCTCGAAGTCTCCCTGCTAGATTCGGCCTATCAGCGGTCTAGCGTCAACGGCGACGACGTTCTCACGAGCTTCGCCAAACGCTACCGGGTGGACGCGGAAAAGCTGCAAAAGGCCGTGGCCGCAGAAATCGCCGCGAAACAAGATAAGAAAATAATAGCCAAGCCGAAAGCAAGTAGCAGGACGTGATCTGTCGCTTAAATGTTTTAGCGGAGTGCAGGTTTGCACTCCGCCATTTGCTTATGGGGTTGAACACTACGCCTCGACTCGTCCCTCATATCTTCCCAGCCCTGGGAATACCATTCCCGGTCCCAAAGAATTACAACGCTGTACAGGGAGTTTGACCGAAATCCGTAGAGACCGTATCAAGCATCATTTGAAAACGGCCTCCTGAAAACCCTTCGGTTGGGCAATGAGGTAGTGACCAGTTGGAACGCTTGGCCCTGTCAGCGTGGCTTCCTGGAAGCCTTGCTGGTTGCAAGAGGTCATCCACAGAAGCTGCGAGTTCTTAAATGTCTCTTACAGCGGTTATTTGCCGATTGACATTGTTGGGGCCGATGCTGTAGATTCCGTAGTCTTAGCGAGTCGGCCAGACTTGGAGGCTATACTTCTGAGTTTGAGGGGGCTGACTTCCTCGCTTATTACACTGGGCAATCTAATGTAGCAAAGAGCGCAGCGGAGTTAGGCGCTTGATGCTGGGGTGTATCTAGGCGAATGGAGGTTCCTTTGTGGCCGGTTTACTCCGATTTGTAGGACGGATGTTGGTGGTTTCAGTTGCTTTGTTTACGTGCGCTCCGCAAAAGTTGTTAGCTCAAGACACTCAGCAGCCTACGAACGCTCCTCCGGCAGAACAAACTCAGGCGAACGATGATCAAGCTAAGGCTGCTGCCACGAGAGCGGCCTTCGCTGCCGCCAAAGGGAATACCCCCAATGTGCTAGCGGGTAGCGACCTCGCTCGTAAATACTACCTCCTTCAAGTTGTACGTGAGAAGAAGAATAAAACAAATGTGCCGGGCGTCTCGGTTACTTCATCGGGGCCCGTAGTAGCTGCAGACGTTGTCCAAGCCGCTGCTGCAGATCAACTATATGAGCCCTTTGGAGCGGTGTTCGATTTGTTGGGCTCGTTCAGCGATGCGGGAAGTGGGTCGTACCCTAACGCCCAAAGCGGCATTCAGACGGAAGCACTCGGTCGCGTCGACTGGGAATCCGAACACTATGGCTATAAAAATGTCACGACGGCTGGTGCAGAAGTTGGTTATGTCAGCAAACTTGATTTTAGTTTCGGCGGGAGTATCGGTTTGTATCCAGCGCTGGTCCTCGAGAACTTGACTAGCACGACGGAGACAATTTCCCAGCCTAACGCTCGGCCAATGTTTCAGGATGCTTTTCAATGGCAACTGGGACCACGACTCAACTACCCCCTGTTCTCGCATGGCGAAGCAACGTTTTTCGTAAACTTCGGTCAGAACTTTCTGGTTGATCAGGTCACTTCTTTCAAGCAAGGGGATAACACCGTTACTGCTACGCCCGTATCGAATGGCGTGGGAAGAGCCGCAGCATTCGGCGAAGCAGGTTTCGAAGCCAAAATCCTAAGTAGCACCATCTGGCAAGCTCACGACAACAAGTACGACAATCTACGACCACTCTTCTTCGTGGCATCGGGCTTCAGAAAAGATACAAGGCTCAGCGGAGCCGGTGATTTGGGAGGATACGAAAACGCGCAAGATCGGTTGTTTTTTCGGTTCTCCATAAATTTGACAAAAATCGTCGCATATAGCGACCAAGTGAAGAAGGCAGCGCCGGGGTCTATAAGGTTCGGCGTAGACATGGACCGAGGCCTGATTTCGCAGAAGATACCTACAGCCACGCGATTCTTTGTTAGCGCAGACTTCAATATTATGCAGGTGTTTAAGCCATCAACTTCAAGTCAATAGCAACCGGGCCCTCTTTCGAAGGGCCCGCAGGCAAATGCTGCTAAAGAGATCACAACGTTTCGATGGAGACCATTATGCGCTGCGATACAAACGCCACTCACTTGCCGTGGTCTGTCGGCAAATTGCTTCTGATGTTTGCTTTTCAATTGTCGCTATTTCTCAGCGTCGCGGCAGCCCAAACTGAAAAGGCTGGAGGGGCAAATCAATTACCTGCGATCTACGGACAGCGTGAACAACAGGCACCCGCCGCGATACAGAAGAAGCTCGCTGATCTTAGGAAGAGATCAGAAAAAGAGCACTGGACGTTTCGCGTCGGTTATACGAAGGCTCTGGACCTGCCGCTCTCTAAACTGGCAGGGACAGCTCCGCCAAGAAACGTTCCAGAACTTGCATCGGCTCAAAATAAGCTAGCGTTGAAGGTAGTGCAGAGCCAGGAGTTCGCCCTCAGGCCCAAGATCAGGGAAAAAGCTGGTTGCTCTTCCACCACAAAGGCATTTGACTGGAGGGATCACGATGGCGGAACCCCAGTTGAAGATCAGAAGAGTTGTGGTAGCTGTTGGGACTTTGCCAGTGCCGCCGTGTTCGAGTCCAATTATCGGCTTAATAGCGGAGATCTGATCGATGTCTCCGAACAGCAAATTTTGGACTGTCATCCAAAATGGAATTGCGACGGCGGCTGGTGGGCCTTTGACTACATAGAAAGCAATAAGGGAATTACCTCCGCTACCGCCTATCCAACACACCCATATAATGCAACGCGCGGCACATGCCAGTCGACAAAACCGTTGTACAAGCTAGATACCTGGGGCTTTGTTCGCGACAACGGCTCCATACCGCCAGTGGATCAAGTAAAAGAGGCCCTCTGTAACCACGGCCCTCTAATCGTTGCCGTCAGGGCCACGGACGCCTTTCAGGCGTACGTTGATGGTGTGTTTAATGAACATGACCCGTCTTGTGTGAAGGATGGGAACTGCATCAACCACGCGGTGACGATTGTGGGCTGGGACGAGGACAAGAAGGCATGGATCATCAAAAACTCGTGGGACGTCACGTGGGGTATTGAGGGATACATGTACATCGCGTATGACAGTAACGACATAGGCTACATGGCTGCGTGGGCGGAAACGCTCCCCCCGTCTTCAGGAGCGGCAAGTCAAAAGTGAAGTCCGGCGCAGCCTTCGAGGCGAAATGGCCACCTTGGATCGACTGCTTGATTCAACATATTTAAATCGGCGCGGGTGACGCACGAATTGGAATTGTAGTAGGGGGACATCGCATCAGTCCTTGCACGGGTACCGTTGCGGGGATTGTCGACGTGGGGTATGCCGAAGAAATGACCAAGCTCGTGAATCAGAACATCTAACAGGTTCACGGTCTGACCACTCCGACCGAAGTGGAGTGCGGAACTACCTCCATTTCGGATCTCAAAGACGTGATTTGTTGCTCTTAGTTCAACTGCGCCATCAGGTGAAGCACAAGCAATCGCTTGTTCACTCTGGCAGCTGTCCTTTTGATCGCTGATATTTACGTCCAGGCGGAAAGAATCCATTGGATCAGATTCGCCACAGAGCTGG
>Ga0210400_10005775_pt1 | contig 10475 bp, 5 predicted proteins | sample IncBWH26MmetaG_FD_155456 | JGI IMG/M metagenome (GOLD analysis project Ga0210400, IMG submission 155456) | Forest soil microbial communities from Barre Woods Harvard Forest LTER site, Petersham, Massachusetts, United States - Inc-BW-H-26-M | ecosystem: Environmental > Terrestrial > Soil >... | reverse complement strand
CAGGAGAAATTCCAGGTCCGGCTGTACCGCATGAGCGATCATGCCGAGCGCATCGACAAGCTGGATCAACTGACGGCCAGTTCCACGGCCACGCATATTGGTGAAAGCCTGAAGCAGGTGGCTGCTGACGCCTCCAGCCTTCCCATCGGCGCGATGATCCTGCTGAGCGACGGCGCCGACAATGCGGGCGGCGTCGATCTGGAAACGTTATCTGAGATCCGCCGCCAGCGGATTCCGGTTCACACCATCGGGCTGGGGCGGGAAACCATGAGCCGGGATGTGGAGATCGGCAACGTGGACGTGGCGGCCCGCGCGCTGCCGGAATCGCGCCTGGCGGCGACGGTCAGCTTTCACCAGCACGGCTACACCGGACAGAAAGCCAAGATCACTCTGCGGGAGGGTCCCAAGGTGGTCGCCAGCCAGGATGTTACTTTTAAGGGCGAGGGGACGGAACAGGTGGAGACGGTTCTGTTCAACGCCGGTGAGGCCGGGGTGAAGACGCTCGAAGCGGCTATCGACCCGTTACCGAACGAAGAGAATCCGCGTAACAATCGCGTTACCCGGCTGGTAAATGTGGACCCTCGCAAGCCGCGCATCCTATACCTGGAGGGCGAGCCCCGGTGGGAATTCAAGTTCCTCAAGCGCGCGGTGGAAGACGACAAGACGCTGGATGTGGCCAGCATCCTGCGGACCGCGCCCAATAAGCTCTATCGCCAGGGCGTGTGCCGGCCGGGCGACGCGGCCCATCCGCAAGTTAACGGCAAGTGCACCGAGATGGAGGACGGCTTCCCCACCAAAGTGGAAGATCTATTCGCCTTCGATGGGCTGATCTTCGGCAGCGTGGACGCGCCGTACCTCACCAAGAGCCAGCAGGACATGGTGAAAGAGTTCGTAGACCGCCGCGGGGGCGGGGTTTTGTTCCTGGGAGGGAAAGATTCGCTGTCGGACGGAGGGTGGGCTAAATCGGTGGACGCCGACATTCTGCCGACGACGCTGCCTGACCGCAAGAACACGTACTCGTTCATGGGAGCCAACGTCGAGCTCACGCCGGAGGGACGCGACAGCCTGATTACACGCATCGAAGAAGATCCCAACAAGAATGTGGAGCGCTGGAAGACGCTGCCCTACATCCGGACGTTCCAGGATCCGGGCGACCCGAAGCTAGGCGCCGTGGTGCTGGCGAACTTTGTTCCGAAAGAAGGCGGCGGGGTTAAACGGCCGCTGCTGGTGACCATGAACTACGGCCGCGGGCGTACCGCGATCTTCGCCACCGGCGGAAGCTGGCGCTGGCAAATGCTCCAGCCGGTGGCTGACATGTCTCACGAGATGTTCTACCGGCAGTTGCTGCGCTGGGTGGTAAGCGACACGCCGCGGCACATCACCGGCTCGACGCCCAAGACGCTGCTGGCGGACGAATCGCACGTCAAGCTCAGGGCCGATGTTCGTGACAAGACCTATCTGCCGGCTTCCGACGCGATCGTCGAAGCGCACGTCACCGGCGACGGCATCGCTCAAGAGGTGATCAACATGACGCCCGAGCCGTTGGAGCAAGGCGTGTATGGCGCGGATTGGACCGCTCCTCAGGCGGGTTCCTATCTGGTCGAGGTAGTGGCCAAGCGCGGCAGCGAAGAAATCGGCAGAGACACGTTTACGTTCCGGCGCGAGGACGGTATCGCTGAGAACTTCCATGTGGAGCAGAATCGCGAGCTGCTCGAAAAACTGTCCGCGGAGACGGGCGGGCAATACTACAAGCCGTCGGACGCGCAGAAGCTGGGCAAGGATATCAACTACTCGCAGGCCGGCATCACCGTGCGCGAGACGCGCGATTTGTGGGATATGCCCGCCATCTTCCTTTTGTTCCTTGGGATCCGCGCGGCTGAATGGTTGCTCCGCCGCCGCTGGGGTGTCATATGAAAACTTTGATACTGTTTGCCGTTGCCGCTGTGTCCCTGCGGGCCGACAGCTATTTCTTGACCATCGCGGGCCTGGGTGGCGAAGACCAGTACGAACAGCGTTTCACGGGCTGGGCTTCGGATTTGACCAAGCTGCTTAAAGCCGAGCCGGGCGCCAAGGTGGACACGCTGTCCGGCAAGGACGCGACCAAAGCCAATATCGAAGCCAAACTGCGCGCCCTGGCGACCACCAAAGCGGACGATTCATTCGTGCTGGTGCTGATCGGTCATGGAACCTACGACGATCTGGATTACAAGTTCAATATTCCGGGTCCCGATATCTCGGCCACCGAGCTGGCAGGGCTGCTCGATAAGATCCCGGCGCGGCAGGTGGTCGTCAATGCCACCAGCGCCAGCGGCGGCTCCATGCCAGTGCTGCAGAAACCCAAGCGCGTGGTGATCACCGCGACCAAGACCGGCACGGAAAAGAACGCCACCGTTTTCACGCGCTTCTTTATTGAGGCTTTGCGCGATCCGGCCGCGGACACCGACAAGAACCAGTCCATCTCGGTGCTCGAGGCGTTTCGATATGGCGAGGAGAAAACCAAGAAATATTTCGAGACTCAGAAACGCCTCGCCACCGAGCACGCGATCATCGAGGACCTGGGAAAAGGCGAGGGAGTCGCGGCGCCGTCGGCCGAGAACGGCGAGGGCTTGATCGCAGGGCGACAAGTTCTGCTGCACCTGGGATCGGTGGCGTCGATCGTCAACGATCCAGAGAAACAGAAGTTGCTCAAGCGGAAGGACGATCTCGAAACCCAGATCGACGAACTGAAGTATCGCAAGGCCGCGGTTCCCCAGCGTGAATACCAGCAGCAGATGCGGCAATTGCTGCTCGATCTGGCGACGGTGCAGGAGGGCCTGGACAAATGAGGCTGCAAACATCCAGACTGCAAACAGCCCTATTTGTAGCCGCGGTGCTTTCGGTGGGATTTTTCCTGGCGCGGCAAGGCGGACTATTCCGGCCCAAGCCGGTGTCCGCCCAGATGCCCTCGCAGGTCATGCAGTGCGAGAATCTCCGGAAGCACGGCGATCCTGGCACGAAAGCCTGTTACCAGGCATTGTCCGCTTCTAAGGATCTGGTGATCAAAGCCGAGGGCCTGTGGGGATTGCGCGATTATTTCCCGGCGAATGACGCCTTCCGCGATGCCGTGAAGGCCCGCCCCAAAGACGCCAACCTGAGGGTCCGCTGGGGCCTCTTGTACGTGGAAAACTCGCTGCCAGGCGATGCGGCGGCACTGTTCAAGGAAGCACTGGAGATCGATCCGAACAACGCCAAAGCTCTGTACGGCATGGCTCTGGTAGCAAGCGAAGCCTATGAGGGCGATGCGTCGGAGTTCGCGGAAAAAGCGCTGAAGGCGGATCCGAAAATGTTCGAAGCGCGCGAGTTGCTGGCGCGCATCGCGCTTGAAGACAATCATCCCGAGAAAGCCGTCGAGGAAGCCAAGAAGGCGCTCGATATCTCGGGCGAAGCTCTGGACGCGCTGTCCATATTGGCAACCGTCGATTGGCTGGATGATAAGCCCGGCAAGGAATGGATCGACCGGGTTTTCAAGATCAATCCGACTTATGGCGAAGCCTACTCCATCGCAGGGCACTTCTTCGTCATTAATCGCCGCTACGACGAGGGGATCCAGTATTATCGCAAGGCTCTGGAGATCAAGCCGGACCTGTGGGAAGCCCGCGCCGAGTTGGGTGTGAATTTGATGCGCTTTGGCCAGAACGCCGAAGCCCGGCAGAATCTGGAAGCGTGCTTCAACGCCAATTACTCTTCACCGCTGGTGCGCAATACGCTGAAGTTGCTGGACAGCATCGACAAGAATGTGGAGACGTTCACCACGCCCACCACCATTCTCAAGCTCGACAAGAAAGAATCGGCCCTGTTGCGGCCGTACGTTCAGGCGGAGCTCGATCGCGCCATGGCCACCTATGAAAAAAGGTATAAATTCAAGGTGACCGGTCCGGTGCAACTGGAAGTTTATCCCAACCATCCGGACTTCGAAGTTCGCACCATGGGCTTGCCGGGATTGGGAGCGTTGGGCGTCACGTTTGGCAAGTACGTCGCCATGGATTCGCCGAGCGGGCGCCCGCCGGGCCAATTCCACTGGGCCAGTACGCTGTGGCACGAGTTCAGCCACGTGTATGTGCTCTCCATGACGAATCATCGCGTGCCGCGGTGGTTCACCGAAGGTCTGGCAGTGTATGAAGAGACCGCGGCATCGGGCGCGACGGACTGGGGTGATCGCCTGGATCCACCGTCCATCCTGGCGATGAAGGACAAGAAGTTGCTGCCAATCGCGGATCTGGATCGCGGGTTCATCCATCCGACGTATCCGGAGCAAGTAATCGTGTCGTACTTCCAGGGCGGCCAGGTGATCAGCTTCATCGCCGAAAAATGGGGCTACGACAAAGTTCTGGCGATGATCCACGCTTTCGCGGATAAGAAAGATACGGTCGAAGTCATCGAGCAGGAGTTGAAGCTCAAGCCGGAAGAGTTCGACGCCCAGTTTTTCCCGTGGATCGAGGCCAAATACAAGAAAGAAGTGGACGGGTTCGATAACTGGCGGGAACAACTGAAGATGGTCTCGCAGGCGGCCAGGAACAAGGATTGGGGCGATGTCATCACGAAGGGCACGGCCATCCGCGATCTGTACCCGGATTTTGTCGAGACCGGCAATGTGTACGAGTTTCTGGTGCAGGCGTACTTAGCCAAAGAGGATAAGGCCAAGGCGATGGCGGAGCTGGAACGATATTCAGCCATCGGCGGCCGCAATCCCGGAGTGCTCAAGCAACTTGCGGATTTGCAGACGGAAGCCGGAAAGAATCGCGAGGCGGCTGCCACTCTGGAGCGGCTGAATCTGATTTACCCCGAAGACGAAGCCTCTCATCAAAAGCTCGGGAAGCTTTATATGGATCTGAAAAACCCCACCGGCGCGATTCGCGAGTACCAGGCCCAGCTGGCGGGCGGAACCATCGATCAAGCGGGCGCGAACTTCGGGCTGGCGCAGGCGTTTCAGGCCGCCAACCGGCCGGATGACGCGCTGGAAGCGGTCTACAACGCGCTGGAAGCGGCGCCGGGCTTCAAGCCGGCTCAAGCGCTGCTACGGGAACTAAACGCAAAGAAGTCCGGAAACGTGAAACAATAAACCAACCATAATGTCGACTACAACCACTCAAACCCTTGATGCGAGCCAGGTTCAGGAACGCATCGCGCGCTTCCGCCAAATCCGGGAAGCTATCGTCAAACAGATTCATAACGTGATCATCGGCCAGGACGAGGTCATCGAGCAGGTGCTCATCGCCCTGTTCGTAGGCGGCCACTGCCTGATTACCGGACTTCCCGGAACGGCCAAGACGCTGCTGGTCCGGACCATCGGCCAGATTCTCGGCCTGGAATTCCGGCGCATCCAGTTCACGCCCGACCTGATGCCGTCCGACATCACCGGCACCGACATTATCGAGGAGGACCCGACCACCGGACGCCGTACCTGGACGTTCGTGCCCGGTCCAATTTTCGCCAACATCCTGCTGGCGGACGAAATCAACCGCACTCCTCCCAAGACCCAGTCGGCGCTGCTCGAAGCCATGCAGGAGCTGTCCTGCACGGTGCGCGGCAATCAGTACAAGATTCGCCCGCCGTTCTTCGTGCTGGCCACGCAGAACCCGATTGAGCTTGAAGGAACCTATCCGCTCCCGGAAGCGCAGCTCGACCGGTTCATCTTCAATGTCCTGCTGGATTACCTCACGGCTGACCAGGAGATGCAAGTGCTGGACATCACTACCACGACGCATCAATCGGTGGCCGAGACCGTGACCTCGCCGGAGGAGATCCTGGAGTTCCAGAGGCTGGTGCGCATGGTGCCGATCGCCGATTCGGTGGCGCGCTACGCGGTGAGCATCGTGCGAGCGACCCGCGCGACGGATCCGAGTGCTCCGGACTTTGTCAAGAAATACGTGAACTTCGGGGCCAGCGTGCGCGCGGCGCAAAACCTGGTGTTGTGCAGCAAGGCTCGCGCGTTGATGCAGAACCGCGTGAGCGTCAGCTATCAGGATGTCCAGGCGCTGACGCGGCCGATTCTGCGCCACCGCATTCTGCTCAACTTCCAGGCGGAAAGCGACAAGCTGACGCAGGATGACATCCTCAAGAAGCTGCTGGAGGCGATGCCTCAACCCCGGGAGTAGGCGGTGAGTCTCCCATGCTGCAGCGTTTCCTAGATCCGGCCGTTCTGGCTGGCATATCCGGCCTGGACTTAGTTGCCAAGACCGTTGTGGACGGGTTCATCTCAGGCCTGCACCGGTCGCCCGATTTCGGCTTCAGCCAGGAATTTGCCGAATACCGGATGTATAACCCGGGCGACGATTTGCGGCATGTTGACTGGAATGTGTTCGCGCGCAGCGAGAAGATGTTTCTGAAGCGCTATCGCGGCGAGACCAACTGCCAGGTTTCGGTGCTGCTGGACGCCAGCCGGTCCATGAAATACGGCTCGCGCGGCTTAGAAAAGATGGAATATGCGCGGTTCCTGGCCGCCTCCATCTGCTACCTTGCCCATTTGCAGCGCGATGCCGCCGGGCTGATCGTTTTCGATAACGAAGTGCGGCATTTCGTGCCGCCCTCCTCGCGCCAGGGCCAGATCATGCGTCTGCTGCACGGCATCGATCGGGCAGAAACCGGCGCGGAAACGGTTTTGGAAAAACCCTTCGCGCACCTGGTGGATTATCTTCGGCGGCGGGGACTGGTGGTCGCGATCTCCGATTTCTGGGAAGAGCCCGAGGCGGTGATCAGGACCGTGGCTCCGCTGCGCTCCCGCGGGAACGAGCTGATCCTGTTTCATGTGCTCGATCCGCAGGAGATCCAGCCCAAGCTGCGCGGGCCGGTGCTGCTGGAGGATCTGGAGAGCGGCGTGAAGATGGAAGTTTCTCCGGACTACGCCACGCACGAGTACAAGGGCAAGATGAGCGCGCATCTGGAAGATATGAAGAGCCGTGCGGCCGGCGCGAACATCGACTATTTCCTGGTGGACACCAGCCGTCCCCTGGACGAAGCGTTGCGGCAGTATCTGGCGATTCGCGCGGGGAGGCTGTAAATGGGGTTTTTTTCACCCTGGTTCCTGGGGGGCGTGCTGGCGGTGGGCTTGCCCATCTGGCTTCATCTGCTCAAACGGCACAAAACCGATCCGCAGCCGTTCCCCTCGCTGATGTTCTTCGAACACCGCGAGCAGAGCTCGGTGCAGCACCGGCGGCTGGACTACATCCTGCTTTTCATCTTGCGCACCCTGATGCTGGTGCTGCTGGCGCTGCTGTTCGCCAATCCGTTCATCAATAGACTGACGCCCAAGGGAGCCGGCCAAAAGCTGGTGGTCGTTGCCGTCGACCGCTCTTTCAGCATGCGCACCAAGGAAGGAACATCCTCGCGCCTGGATCTGGCGAAATCCGAAGCCCTGAATGTGCTTTCGAAGGTTCCTCCCGGTCAGAAAGGGCAGGTCGTCGCGCTGGCCGACACGCTGCAAGCCATGACCCAACAGACCGCCGACCCGGGCGAACTCCGGGGGGCTGTCCAGGCGATTCGGGAAAGCGACGCGCGCGCGTCTTTCGGCGAACTGGCCCGGTACCTGCGAACGCTCAGCGAAAGCACCAAGACGCCGATCGAAGTCCACTTGATCAGCGATCTGCAAAAGTCCGGCATGCCTCCCGGCTTTACGGATCTGCGCCTGGACCAGGACACCGACATCGTGTTTCATCCGGTCGGAAAGGTGCAGACCAATTGGACTGTGGAAACTGTGATTGCACCGCAGCACGTGTACGATCCCAAGCGGGTCCGGATCAGCGCGACAGTGACCGGTTTCTCGGCGCCGGCCGCCACGCGTACCGTTACGCTGCTCATGAACGGCAAGACCGTCGGGACCAAGAGCGTCAACGTGCCGGAGAACGGGCGCGGATCGGCCGAATTCACCGGGCTCGATGCCGCTTCGTACGGCTTTAACCGCTGCGAGATCCGGATCGACTCGGCGGACGGTCTGCCGGCCGATGACAGTTACGCCTTCTCCATTGAGCGGACCGATCCCAAGAAAGTACTGTTCGTGGACGATGGACAGCGCCCCAAGGCGCAGCAGTATTTCCGCGCAGCTTTGAACGCTACCGAGGATGCGGCGTTCCAACTGGAAGCGCTCCGGCCAGACGTCGCCGCCACGGCGGACCTGTCCAAGTACGCGGTCGTTGTGCTGAACGACCTGAGTTCGCTGCCGAACGGTCTGGAACCGTCGCTTCAGCGCTACGTGATGGCGGGAGGCTCGCTGTTCGAATCGATCGGGCCGGGATCGGTGGCGCTCGCCAGTGGGCGCGCGCCCGTTCTGGACGAAGCCATTGAGGGCACGCGTTACGCCAGCCGCGAAGGCGAGCGTTTCTTCCCGGTTTCCGACCTCGACACGGGTCATGACGCTCTCAAAAGCGTCGAACGGTTCGACGGCGTCAAGTTTTATCTGGCGGCGAATGTGAGCGCGACGAAATCCCGCGTGCTGGCCCGTTTGAGCAATGGCACTCCCCTGGTGCTGGAACGTAAGGTTGGGGAGGGGAAAGTGCTGGCATTTACCTCCACCTTCGACGGCGCCAACAATGATATGCCCCTGCACTACGCTTGGGTTCCGTTCGTGCAGAAATCGGTCGCGTACCTGGGCGGGGGAGGCAGCACCGAGCAGCCGGCTAACCTTTCCGTGGGTGAGTACGTCGAATTGAGGACGGGGAACGAGAAGGGCGCTCAGGCCGAGGTCCAGGATCCGGAGGGCCAGCGGGTGCTCTCGCTCGAAGAATCGGCGCAGGCTCGGAATTTCGAGCTGACGCGGGAAGGATTCTACGAGGTGCGTACTGCGGGCGGAAAACGGAGCCTGATTGCGGCGCACGCCAACCGCAAGGAATCCGATCTCGCCGTCATCCCCCAGGAATCACTGGATCTCTGGAAGGCCACCGGTTCGAGCGGACCGCCAGATGGATCCGGGCAGGGAACGGGCGGCGAAGGCAAGACCACCCCCTGGAGCCTTTCTCCCTTCATTTTGTTGCTATTGTTAGGAGTAGCGCTGGCGGAGTCGGTAATCGCGGACCGCTATTTGCGGCCGCACGCTCAACCTCAGGAGACGAAAGCGGCATGAACACGCGCGAACAACTGAACCATTATCTGCGCGGCCTCGAATCGCGCCTCAGACTGCAGGCAGTTTCCAAGGGCGCGGCCGTTGCACTGGGTGTCGCACTCGGCGCGACCGTGGCTTTGGTGCTGATTACCAACGCTTTCGCCTTTTCCACCACCAGCCTGGTGGTGGCGCGCATCACGCTGTTTCTAGCGCTGGCATTCGCTCTCGGTCTGGCTCTGGTGATGCCGTTGATCCGACTGAACCAGAGGCGCGCGGCAGGCCGCGCTGAATCGGTGTACCCGGGATTTCAAGAGCGCCTGGTGACGTACGTCGAGCGCCGCGACGACGGATCGGATCCTTTCATCGACCTGCTGGCCGCCGATACCCTGCAACACGCTCCGCAAGCGACGCCCGCGCAAGTCGTCACGCCAAAATCGCTTTTCGCCTTTGCTACGTCTGCCGGCGCGGCTGGCGCCGTGCTCTTGTGGCTGATTCTGGCCGGTCCCGGATTCCTGGGCTATGGCGCATCCATGCTGTGGGCGGGTCCGCCGAAGGATCCGAATCTGTCCGGCGGATTCTACCGGATTACCGTTGATCCCGGCGACAAGCTGGTCCGACGGCGCTCCGATCTGCCCGTTCGCGCGACCCTGGTGGGATTCCAGGCGCCGGAAGTGCGCCTGATGGCGCGCTACAAGAGCTCGGCCAAGTGGGAACAAGCGCCCATGCTGCCGCGCGCCAGCGATTCCTCCTACGAGTACCTGTTCGCCGCGGTGCCGGAGCCGGTCGAATACTACGTCGAAGCTGCCGGGGTACGCTCCAAGACCTACAAACTGGACGTCATCGATTTGGCGGGCGTCAAGAATATCAAAGTCACATATCATTACCCCTCGTGGCTGGGCAAGAGCGACGACGTCGAGAACCCGGGCGGCGATCTGCGCGCCGTGGTCAAGACTGTCGCCGAACTGGAAGTGGAAACCGATAGGCCGCTGAAGAACGGGATCATCGAACTCAACGACGGGACCAAGATCGACCTGGAAGCGAAGCAGGGCAACATTCTGGTCGCCAAGGTGCCCATCGAGAAGGACGGAGCGTATCATTTTGCCGCGGTTGAGAGTGGAGAGAACGTCCGCATCACGCAGGATTACTTCATCGAAGCCAAGATCGATGAAGCGCCGTCGGTGAAGATCACGCATCCCGGCGCGGACGCGAAAGTCAGTCCTATCGAGGAAGTCACCATCACGGTCGAGGGCTCCGACGATTTCGCGCTGCAGGCCATGGACCTGCACTATTCGGTGAACGGGCAGCCGGAGAAGGTGATCCCCTTGCTCAATGCCAAGGGGTCCCCGAAGGCCGAGGGCAAGGTGGTTCTCAGCCTCGAGGACTTCAAGTTAGTTCCGGGCGATGT
>Ga0210400_10005774_pt1 | contig 10475 bp, 8 predicted proteins | sample IncBWH26MmetaG_FD_155456 | JGI IMG/M metagenome (GOLD analysis project Ga0210400, IMG submission 155456) | Forest soil microbial communities from Barre Woods Harvard Forest LTER site, Petersham, Massachusetts, United States - Inc-BW-H-26-M | ecosystem: Environmental > Terrestrial > Soil >... | reverse complement strand
CGGTGGGGACGGAATTGGGGCGCGGGATGGGCGGCGGCTGGCTTGAGGAATTGGCTCGGCGGCTGCAACCTGCTGGCGCGGGGTTCGCGGTCGTGGCCATGGGGCTGCCTCCGGGACGGCGAGCCGCGATTGTTTCGGTGGGTTGGATGGTGATTTGTTTGCTGATGGCCGGAGGCGGATTCGTGAGTTTGGTTCGGACTTTGTGGAGAGACGCGGGCGGGGGCGCCCGCGCCACATCGATCGTGCTCAGGATCGTGATCAGCGTCGCGCGGATTGATCTGGCGGTGGGTGGGGCGTGGCTGGTGGCGTCGCGGTTGGGGATGCGTCCGATGGGAATTCAGGAACCGATCGGATTGCTGACGGCGGTGCACTTTCACTTTGCGGGATTTGCCACGGCGACGATCGCCGCGGCGACGCTGCAATTTGCGGAACGGCGCGGAGAATATCGCTGGTTGAGGCCGGTGGTCCTGATGGTGGTTGGGTTGCCGATTGTGGTGGCGGTGGGGTTTGTGATTTCGCCGGCGGTGAAGATGGTGGCGGCGATCTTGTTTTCGGCCAGTGTGGCAGCGCTGGCGATCGCGGTGCGGGCGTGTGGCCGGGAGGCGGAAAATCTCACGGCGCGGGTGCTGCTGCAGGTTGCGGCTGGCGCTGTTTTTGCTTCCATGGTGCTTTCTGGCGCGTACGCCTTCGCCGACTTCGCGGGGAGCGATCTCTTGACGATTCCGCAGATGGCCAGAACTCACGGGATTCTGAACGCGGTTGGATTCTGTCTTCTGGGATTGTTGGGGTGGCTGGTGGAGCGGAGCGAGGGCTCGATTGGCCGGTTCCGCTTAGGGCAGCCTTTCTGCGAAGGACGCGAGTAATTCTAGAACCACCGAAGTCAAAATCCCCACCCTCTCGCAGAAAACGCGAGAAGGGTGGGGCAACCGCGGCGCGGTGATGGGTGAGCAAAGCGGATTCCTCGCTCGCTCTCGCCGCTTTGCGGCTACGAGCGGCTCGGAATGACAGGTTCGGAGTGGGTACACGAGAGTACCCAGTAGCTGTGTCCGATGTGCGCAGTTTTCAGACGGAGGTGGAAGCGGAACCTGTACACTACTGCAAGCCCGAAATGAAAATGCCGGGGGCGATGCCGGCTTGTTTCCATGAAGCAGGAGAATCCTCAGTCGAACCCGCCCGCAGAAGCCGGAACGGCTTCCGCTTCCTCCTCAGGCACATCCTTCGCTGATCCGCCGGTCGAATCCTTTTCCGCGCACGCTTCCGATTCCGCGAACACCCTGACTGGTACTGAGAGCGCCATCAACAAGGAACTGCGGCGGCTGAACCGCTCCCTGCACGCGCTGAGTGCTTGCAACCAGGCACTGGCGCAGGCGGGCAGCGAGCAGGAACTGCTGCAGCAGGTGTGCGACATCATTGTGAGCGGTGGCGGATACCGGATGGCAGGCATCGCTTACGCGGAGCAGGACGAAGAAAAAACGATACGGCCGATGGCGCATGCGGGCCACGGCAGCGGATACCTGGAACAGATCAACCTGTCATGGTCGGACGCTCCGGCGGGTCTCGGTCCGGCGGGTACGGCGATCCGCGAAAACCGGATTTGCGTGATCGCCGATACGGCGAACGATCCGACGTTCACGCCTTGGCGTGAAGCCGCGTTGCGGCAAGGATATGCGGCGGTGATCGCCTTGCCGCTGCGGGTTGCGAATTCGCCGTTTGGAGTGCTGGCTATTTATTCCGAGCAAGTGGGTGCGTTTGAGAGCTCTGAAGTCGACCTGCTCACCGAGATGGCCAACAACCTGGCTTTTGGCATCACAGCGATTCGTTCCCAGGAAGAAGGAAAACGGGCGACGGTGGCACTGCGGGAAACCGAGGCCAAGTACCGCCAACTGGTGGAATACGTGCCCGCGATTTCTTATGTAGCCGAGGCGGGAGTGCACGGCCGCTTTCTTTATCTGAGCCCGCAGGTGAGCACGATTCTCGGCTATCGTCCCGAGGATTGTATGAAGGACCCGTTGTTCTGGTGGGATCACCTGAATCCGGAGGATTATCCGATTGCGCTGCTGGAGGACAGTTGGGAGGAAGGGCGTCCGTTCCAGGTGGAATATCGCATGCGGAGGCAGGACGGGCGCGAAGTGTGGCTGCGCGACGAGGCGGTGATTGTCCTCGACCCGCAGACCGGGAAACGATTGACCCGCGGCATGCTGATCGACGTCACCGAGCGGAAACGGGCCGAAGACGCGCTGCGCGAGAGCGAGGAGCGCTACCGGACTTTTGTAGAGCAAAGCTCGGAGGGAATTTTCCGCATGGAGTATGACCCGCCGGTTCCCGCGAATCTGCCCATCCCGGAACAACTGGCGATGGGAATGAAGAACGGATATATGGCGGAGTGCAACGACGCGATGGCGAAAATGTACGGCCGGGCGTCGGCGAAGGAGCTGGTGGGGAAGCCGCTTGCGGAATTCCTGGTGCTCAACGATCCGGTGACGCGGCAATTTATGGAGGACTTCATCCGCGCCGGCTACCGGACGACGGACCAGGAGTCGCGCGAGATTGACGCGCAGGGAGTGAGAAGGATTTTTCGCAACACCATGGCCGGGCTGGTGGTCGCCGGGTATTGGGTGCGGACATGGGGAATCTCGCGCGACGTGACCGAACGTGTGCATCTGGAAGAACAGCTGCGGAACGCGCAGCAGATGGAAGCGATTGGTCGATTGGCGGGGGGCGTGGCGCATGACTTCAACAATATTTTGAGCATCATTATGGGGCACGGCGAGTTGCTGCTGGCCGCAGTGGGCAGTGAGGAGCGCGCGCGCAACGGGTTGGAGCAGATTCGCCGGGCGGCGGACCGGGCGGCGTCGCTTACCCAGCAACTGCTGGCCTTCAGCCGCAAGCAGGTGCTGCTACCCAAAGTTCTGGATCTGAACGAGGCGGTGGCCGACGTCCAAAAAATGCTGGCGCGCGTGATTGGCGAGGACATTGAGCTGGTCGCGAGCTTGCATCCGTCGCTGGTATCGGTGAAGGCGGATCCGGGCCAGGTGGAGCAGGTGCTGATGAACCTGGCGGTGAATGCGCGCGACGCGATGCCGCATGGCGGCAAACTTATGATGGAAACCTCCAACGTGGAGGCTGGCGCGGAGATGGCGCGCGCGCTGGATCTGGCTCCGGGGCGGTACGTGATGCTGAAGGTGACGGATTCGGGACATGGGATGGATGCGACCACGCTGTCCCACGTCTTCGAGCCGTTCTTTACGACCAAGCCGATGGGTAAGGGCACGGGGCTTGGGCTGTCGACGGTTTACGGAATCGTGAAGCAGAGTGGTGGCAGTATCCAGGTCGAGAGTGAGGCCGGCCGCGGCACTGCGTTCCGCATTTATTTGCCGGTGGCGGAGGGCAGCACGCGGCGGCAGCAGAAGCCGATTTTGGGCGAGAGCGTGGCCGGCGGGACCGAGACGATTCTCATCGCCGAAGATGAACCGGATCTGCGCGAACTGGCGCGCATTTTCCTAGCGGGATATGGCTACACGGTGCTGGAGGCAGCCAGCGCCGAACAGGCGATTCAGGTGTCAGATACTTTCACCGGTCCCATCGATCTGCTGCTGACTGACGTGATCATGCCGGGGATGAGCGGGCGCCAGTTGGCGGAGAGCATTCTGGGCAAGCGTCCGCAAACCAAAATCGTATACATGACCGGTTACACCGACGATATGGTGGTGCAGCACAAAGTGCTGGAGCCGGGCGTGAAGCTGCTGCAGAAACCTTTTGGCAAAGGCGACCTGGCGCTGAAAGTGCGATCGACGCTGGATGGGAAGTAGGGCTGATCCGGTAAGATGCAAGAATCTTCACCACAGAGGACACAGAGGAATCACGGGGAAGGAATTAAGGATACGGCTTATGACGGTGTTGCCGGAGAATCGTGGGACCGCTAATCGGGCGGCAGTTGCGGAGCGAAAAATCTGGGTCACGCTGAAAGGTCTGCCGCTGACGATTCAGCTGGAGTGGCCGTTTCATCAGTCGACCTCAGGTGCGGACTTTTTTGTGCTGCATGGGGACATTCGATTGGAAGGTTCCGAAGGTCTGCACGCGCCGGTGGCGGTGAATCTTTCGCAGACCGTGCGCGAGGTGCTGCCTTCGATGGAGCCGAAGGACGCGGAAGCCCCGGTCATCAATGCTTTGCGTAAAGAAGTCGACCGGAGGCAGATTGAGTTTGTGAAGTCGGGGAAATTGTTGCCCGTACCGTTCTCCAGCCGGCACTATGACTTCAAGCGGCAGCAGTGGGTGTTCGGAAAGGCGACGGACGAAGCGATGACGCGGTTCGTGGAGAGGAAAGTTTATTGGGAGACGAAGCTGGGAGAATCCCCACTTCTCGCAAAGGACGCGAGAAATGGGGCACCCACGGATGGAGTCGCGAACAGAGTGTGGATTGGCGATCCCACGGAGGCGCAGTATTTGCAGACTACGCCGAGGCACTTGTTGGAGATCGCTGCGAAGCTTGCTACGCAAGGCTTGCTGCGGATCGACGGCGAGTGGGCGGAGGCAACTCCGGTGCTGATGAGCCAGACCGAACGGTTCGAGGGCGCGCGGCAACAGTCGGTGCAGGAGTTGGAGAAGAAGCACGCGTTCGAGCGAGGGTAGGGGTAGCGAGTTGCCGCAAGAGTTACCGGGGCGTATAGGGAATTCTAATGGTTAGCGGCATCGGCATGGGTTTACCGTCGCACGCTCCAGGTTTGAAGTGCCAGCCCCGAACGGTGTCCTGAGCTTTTTCGTGAGATTCTTTGTTCGCCGATCGTAAGAGCCTGAGATCTTGCGGTTTGCCCTTCGTGTCAACGACAAACCAGACGTCAATCCACGCGACATTATCCAGGTCCAGCCCGGGAGGCGCAGCGGCGCTGCCCGACAGGGTCGGCGGAACGGTTTTCCCCGAGCAATGGCCCAGCTCGATGGCACCTGCGGGACGCTCGAAGAGCGTAGGATCGATCGGGGGCCTAATGGAGAGTTCGACGATGCTCGCGCTGATCTTCTTGTGCTGATCTTCAAAACAGGCGACTTCGCGCGGAAAGGAGTAATCGCCAAACTTACGGAATCCGCCGTATTCGCAGGAAAAGCTCACCACATTCCGGGGTCGTCTTTCGGGGGAAACCTTTTCCAGCAGCACTCCACTCTTCTTCTCGAAGCAAAATACGAATTGGCTGCTTGCGATGACCGGCTTGCTGAATGCACACTCCGCCGTTACGTCCGGGGTGGCGCGTTCGCGGATAAAAGCGAATGCGATCTCCAAAGAAGCGGGCGGGAGGAAAGACATCATGACGGGGAGTTTGTTCGCCTGCACGGGAAAATCCTCGGGATAAACGAGCCAGCGTTTATCCGCCCCGCCGACCTCAACGTGCCGCAGATTCCCGATCACGGTCTCGCGGCGCCACTGCGAGTCCGAAACCCAGGTCTCCGTGTAAGTCCCCTCAGTGGTGTCGAGATTGTCTCCCACAAAAGAGAAAGTCGCTTTTAGCCGGAAGGCGGGAGCGTCTGGTGCGCGGATGTCGGAAAGATGGCGGGCGCGTTCCATGAAGGCTTCGGCGCGAGTCTGGGTTTCTGATTTTGGGGATTCCGGTTTTTGAGGCGCCTGGGCGGACAGCGAAACCGCGAGCAAGGCCGGGAGCGCGATCCTCAGAAAAGCGGGATGGGGGGTCATGATTGGCTCCCCGTATCGTACTCCGGCGCTGGGCGGGTCGGCGCGCTCCCGATGGGCTGTTGCGAGAAAACGTCCCTCAGGGGGCTGAAGCCCGAATCCTAAATTGCCGGTGCTCAGAAAGCAGAGCGCGGCTTCCAGGCGAGGCGTTCCACGCTTTGTCCGGCAACACGGTTGCAGAGGGAGTGCATCGAAAGGACTTTAGCGGGTGGCGCGGAAGCGGGCAAGATTCCAGTCGCGATTCTAGCGGGATGCTTGCGGGAATGATGCACGCAGGGCCGCGACGCGTGCGCACGGGGTGAGGGGCTTGAGGACAGAACACTGCGGGAGGGGCGGATTCTGCTCAGCCGTCCTGTTATGCATTTTCCTGGCGATGGTTTTTCTGGCGATCGAGTGCGGAAGTGCGATGGCGCAGAGTGAACCGAGTTCGCAATCTAATCCACTACCCAATTCGTCGAATTCGCAAACCAGTCCGCAACCAGCTCAGCCGCAGGATCAATCCTCGCCCGGCCAATCACCCCAGCAGGATAAGCCTCAGCAGGAAAAGAAAGATAAAGATGAGGATAAGAAAGATGAAGGCGCGAATCCTGCCCAGGCCGCTGCGGAAAAAACCAAGGACGTGACCGTGCAGGCGGCCGAGGCCACCAAGAAACTTGGCACCGAGGCGCTGCTCAAGGCTCGCGACTGGGAGAGTGGCTGGCTGACTGGCGTATATGTGGAAAAAGGCCGCGCGCTGGTTCCGATGACCGTGCAGCAGCGGCAGGAAATTTATCTGCAGCAGACGCTCGCCAGCCCGGGAGCGTATTTGAAACGCATGTTCGCGGCGGGAATCGACCAGGCGCGCGGCACGCCCGCGCAGTGGGACGACGGCTGGGGCGGATACGCGGAGCGGTTTGCATCGCGCGAGGGACAATTCATCGCCGCCAACAGCCTGGCCGCGCTGGGAAATTCAGCGCTGCGCTACGAACCGCGCTACGATCAATGCCGTTGCCAGGGGTTCTGGCGCAGGACGCGGCATGCCATCGTGCGCAACTTTCTTACTTATGATGAAAGTGAGCACGACCTGCGTCCGCAGTGGGCGTTGTATGGCGGATCGTTTGGCGGGGGAATGATTTCGACGGCGTGGAAACCGCATCCCCGCAACGCTTTTGCGGAGGGTGGACGCGCCATGCTGGGGCAGGCGGGATACGGCTCGCTGCTGAATTTCTTTATCGAATTTTCGACAGACGTCAACCGCAAGATCGGCGCGAGAAGGAAGTAAGACCTCTCCGCTGTCGCGGCTGCGGAGGCCCGCCTTGCTTACCCTTTTTTCTCCGAGGTGATTTTTCGCGCAATATGGTTAGGCAGGCGACGCTTTGCGAACAAACTGTGAGACCACCGTTCCCAGAGTGAGAAGAGACATCAGTGAGATGATGCCCAGCGAAATCACGCAGTAGATACACCACACTCCGAGAACATTCGCTTCGATGTTGGCGAGATAAATCGAAAAAGCCAGACCGGCGAAAGTGGGAACGAGCAGCAGGCGATAGGATCGCAGGAACGCGAGCACGGCCATGAGAAGGTATCCGGCGATGCCGATGGCGGCGACCGGAATTCCGAAGCGCACGGCATACGGACTGTGATTGACCACACCGCAGTCCCAGCGATCATTAATACTGCAGGGCGAATCGCCGTAGGTGCGATAGTGTTCGCGCAGTGCGAGAGAAGAAGCGATCACACCCAACACGGCCAGAATCAGAAGCAAAAATCTCATATAGTTCCTCGTTAGCGTTGGACGGACGCGAACTGCTTTTGTTTTGCGAGTGCGGTCAGATCAACCTCAGGCGTTAAAGCGCGAATATTCTTGTGAAGTCTTACGGCCCGACTAAAAGTCGGGCCTTTCCCGTTCGTTCCCCGCTCGAGTCCTCTGAGCCGCTTGTTTAGTTCTTGGGTGCGATCGCGGCGACGTCCTTCATTAAATCAGAAACCTGCCAATCGCTGCCGTGATACCACTTCAGGATCTTGCCGTCGGGACCGATGACGGCAGTGCTGAGGTTGTGGGTGATCAGTCCGCCTTCCGGTTTGATGGTGAGCGCGAAGAAGTCGGCGATCTTGGGCAAGTCCGCGACGCTAGGCGCGGCAAACTCCCAGCGCGTGAAAAGTGCCGGCGCATGCGTGTGCGCGACTGAGAAGCCGTAGTCCCGCAGAACTTTCGGCGGGTCGTGTTCGGGATCGAAGCTAATGCTTAGCAGCCGGGTGCCGGCGAGCGCCGGATTCGTGTCCAGCTGTTTGTAGATTTCGGCGAAGTTGCTGCTGACGCGCGGGCAGAAATCCGGGAATGGGCAGCGCGTGTAAACGAATGTGACAAGCAGAACGTTTCCGCGATATTGCTTCAGAGAAACATGCTTGCCGTTTTGATTGGTGAAGGAAAAATCGGGAACCTCTTCGCCGGGCGCGGGCATGTGGAGTGCGCTTCCGGCCGCCGGCGGGGCTGGGTCGGTATGAGCAATCACTTTGACGTTCTCAAGCCAGTAGTCGGGCGGCACCTCGGAATCGGCATCGCGTTGCACCACCACATCGGCGGAGATCGAATCGCCGGGGATCAGGTGGTTCAAGCTTGCGTTGGGCTTCGCTTTGTAGGACATGGCCATGGCGTCCATGAAGCCGGGAATGGCGTCGCCCTCAATGAGCGCGGACTGGGCTTGGCTGTCGACGGAAATGACGCGGCCGGTGAAGGGATAACGCTTCGCGGCGGCAGGGTTTGCGCGATGGCACGAAAAAAGAGACGCGCCCGCCAGGAGAGTAATAAAGATGAGAGCGATCGGGGAAATGCGGCGGCTGTATTGGTTCACGCTATAAATACTTTAACTCGGAAGGAGCAGGTCGTGCCACGGCTGCAGTATTGTTGGCGATACGGTTTTGTGAAATGCTCTGGGCGATGGCGGGTAAAAGCTTTTAATCGCTGAGATCGCGGAGAAAACCCGCTAAGAACGCGGAGAAAAAACCGGCATGATTTTCTCCGCGTTCTCAGCGGCCCTTCTCTGCGTTCTCGGCGGTTAAAGGCTTTGGGGTTCACACTACAGAACGGCGAGGCTCTTCATGGGATGCAATCCGGAAGTACTCAAACACGTTCCACTTTTCGCGCTGCTTGATGAAGAAGAAACTGCGGTGCTGGCCGCGCAGGTGCGTTTGAAGACGTTCGCCGCGCGGCAGCGGATCTACAAAATCGGCGACGCCAGCGGACAGGCTTATGTAGTCGTGTCTGGACGGGTGCGGGTCGCCACCGTCGACCAGGACCACCAGGAAGTTGTGATCGACGAACCATCGCACGGAGAGTTTTTCGGGTTCGCGTCGATGTTGGAACAGACGCCGCATCAGACCGAGGCGGTCGCGATCGACGAGGCGGTGTGCCTGGAAGTCGACCAGAAAGATATTGCCGTGCTGCTGCAGCGCAAGCCGCTGGCCGGGATGGACATGTTGCGGGTGCTGGGGCGGCAGTTTCACGCTTCGCAACAGCTGGTGCGGCTGCGCGCGAACCGACATCCTAACGAAGTGATTGAAAAAGATGCGACGTTCGGCGAGCGCATTGCCGATATGGTGGCGGGCTTTGGCGGATCGTGGACGTTTATCATTTTGTTTTTCATCGCCCTTGCGCTGTACATGACGGTCGACGCGAGGCTGGGCAGTACGGCCTGGGATCCGTATCCATACATTTTGTTGAACCTGTTTCTGAATATGCTGGCAGCGTTGCAGGCGCCCATCATCATGATGAGCCAGAACCGGCAGGACACGAAGGACCGCCTGCGCGGTGAACTCGATTACGACGTGAACCGAAGAGCCGAGGCGGAGATTCAGGGGCTGGCGCGCAAGCTGAATGTGCTGGGAGAAAAAATGGGTGACGTGGAAGACATGCTGCGGCAAAGACTGGCGCGGGAGTAGCGGATGCCGTAGACGATGGCATCCGCCGCCCCCACGGATTGCGAAAAGTGTTTCGCGATTGTTTATTTGATGTTGCTTACCTGACGTCCGGATTATTGTGGCGCCAGTTCCAATAAACAGTCTGCTGCCGGGTGTTCAGTTCAATGAAGGCGCGCCTTTCGTGGTGCTCGGTCTGGTAGCGCTGGTAGTAGCGGTCTTCGTTGTCGTCCCAGGTGTGATAATCCTTGTGGTGTTTGTCGTAGTAGCGCTTGTGATTGTCCTGCCGGTCTTCATGGCGCTTGTCGTCCTGCGGGGCGGCCGCAGCCATCATTGCCATCGGCGCAGCCAGGGCAGCAGTCAGAAACAGTGAACTCAGAAATCGGGATCCACGTTGCATGAAATTCTCCTTATAATGCGAGACTCACATCCGCAGAGTCCCGCTCGCATTATTCTGCATTCTTGGCGTCCCGAAATCTGAGCAATACTGCTCTAGTAATGAAAACGGTAGCGAAGCTCCACATAGACTTCGCGTGGATTATTCCAGTGGAATCCGCCGAAGGTGACGCTGTTGTCGAGTTCGGCGCGGCGATTGGCGACGTTCATGGCATTGACGGAGGCGGAGAAGCGCTCGCCGAAGTCCTTGCCCAACGTCAGATCGAACGTGGTGTGTGGCGGTAAGTAATTTCCTGGGTAGGGCTGGCCCGGAAATGCGTTGGTAAATCCGGAACCGTAGTAGACGTTGGTGGAAGCGTACGCGCGCCACGGCAGAGTGAGGTCGCCGCCAAGGTTGAGCGTGTTGCGCTGGTCGTGATCGAGCGGGCCCCACGGCAATTGGGAAAAATCCGTCAGGCCGCCGTTGATGAAACCTCCTGCCCAGGCAACCTGGTTGGAATAGGCGAGG
>Ga0210400_10005772_pt1 | contig 10477 bp, 6 predicted proteins | sample IncBWH26MmetaG_FD_155456 | JGI IMG/M metagenome (GOLD analysis project Ga0210400, IMG submission 155456) | Forest soil microbial communities from Barre Woods Harvard Forest LTER site, Petersham, Massachusetts, United States - Inc-BW-H-26-M | ecosystem: Environmental > Terrestrial > Soil >... | reverse complement strand
GGGGCCCCAGGTCCCCGCCATCGAGAGCCGGGAGTGGGAGCCGATCCTGGGCGACGGGGCGAAGCTGGCCGGCCAGGTCCAGAGCCTGGTGGACGGGGGGTTCACTCTCGCCTTGTGTGCCGGCAGCGACACCGGGGCCGATCGCTTGGCCACCATCCTGGCCGAGGAGGGCGTGGTCGTTCCCGTCGTAGACCGTGAGATCGACGGCGCGGGAGTGGGAGAACCGCCTCCGAGGCCCGGAGCTGAGCAACCGCCTCCGAAGCCCGGAGCTGAGCAACCGCCTCCGAAGCCCGGAGCTGAGCAACCGCCTCCGAGGCCCGGAGCTGAGCAACCGCCTCCGAGGCCCGGAGCGCAGATCATGGTGACCTCGGTCGATCGGGGCTTCATCGTTCCCGCCTCCAAGGTGGCGGTGCTGGCCGAGTCCGACGTCACCGGGCGCCACCGCCCCCACCGCCAGGCCCGGACCCGCGCCCGGCCGGTCGACGGCTTCTTCGACGACCTGGCCCCGGGCAACTACGTGGTCCACCGCCAGCACGGCGTGGCCCGCTACGGCGGCATGGTGACGAGGACCATGGGCGGCTCGACCCGCGACTACCTGCTGCTCGAGTACCGGGGCGGCGACAAGCTCTACCTGCCCACCGACCAGATCGAGCTGCTCACGCCCTATGCCGGGGGAGACTCGCCCACGGTCAACCGGCTGGGTGGCTCGGAGTGGCAACGGGCCCGGTCCAAGGCCAGGGCGGCGGTCCACGAGATCGCCGAGGAGCTGGTCGCCCTGTACCGGCGGCGCCTAGAGGTCGTGGGGCGGGCGTTCGGGGCGGACACGCCCTGGCAGGCCGAGCTCGAGTCGTCGTTCCCCTTCGTGGAGACGTCCGATCAGCTCCGGGCCATCGAGGACGTGAAGGCGGACATGGAGCGCCCGCTGCCCATGGACCGACTGGTCTGTGGGGACGTCGGGTTCGGCAAGACGGAGGTGGCCATCCGGGCCGTGTTCAAGGCGGTGCAAGAGGGGACCCAGGCGGCGGTCCTGGTGCCGACCACCCTGTTGGCCAGCCAGCACTTCCAGACCTTCACCGAGCGGTACGCACCCTTCCCGGTGCGCGTCGAGCTGCTCAGCCGGTTCCTGACCAATGCCCAGGCCAAGAAGGTGGTCGACGGCCTGGCCGACGGCTCGGTGGACGTGGTCATCGGCACCCACCGCCTATTGGCCGCCGACATCGCCTTCAAGAAGCTGGGCCTGTTGGTGGTGGACGAGGAGCAGCGCTTCGGGGTCTCCCACAAGGAGACGATCAAGGCCATGTCCGACGGGGTGGACGTCCTCACCCTGACGGCCAGCCCCATCCCGCGGACCCTGGAGATGGCCCTGACCGGCATCCGGGACCTGTCCATGGTCAACACGCCCCCGGCCGAGCGGCGACCGATACTCACCCACGTCGGCGAGTTCGAGTCGGCCGCAGCGTCCGAGGCCATCCGGCGCGAGCTGCTCCGGGAAGGCCAGGTCTTCTACGTCCACAACCGGGTCCAGAGCATCGAGGCGGTGGCCGAACAGGTCCGCCGGTTGGCCCCCGAGGCCCGGGTGGCCGTGGCTCACGGGCAGATGGACGAGGGGTCCCTCGAGCAGGTGGTCATGGAGTTCTGGGAGGGAAAGCACGACGTCTTGGTGTGCACCACCATCATCGAGTCGGGCATCGACATGCCTACGGTCAATACCTTGGTGGTGGACCGGGCCGACCTCTTGGGCCTGGGTCAGCTCCACCAGTTGCGGGGCCGGGTGGGCCGAGCGGGCCAACGGGCGTACGCCTACCTGTTCCATCCGGCCGACCGGGTGCTGACCGAGCAGGCCTACGAGCGTCTCCGGACCATCGGCGATCACACCGAGCTGGGCTCGGGCTTCAAGATCGCCCTGCGAGACCTGCAGATCCGTGGAGCGGGCAACCTGTTGGGCCGCGACCAGTCGGGCCACATCGCCGCCGTCGGCTACGACCTGTACGTCCAGATGGTGTCCGAGGCCGTGGCCGAGCTGAAGGGCGAGGCCCGCCCGGTGGCCGTGGACCTGTCCATCGACTTGCCCGACGCCGCCCACCTTCCGCCCACCTACGTCGAGGCCGAGGACGTCCGCCTCGAGGCCTACCGGCGCCTCACCGGGGTGCGCACCGTGGCCGAGGTGGACGACGTGCGTACCGAGTGGGAGGACCGGTTCGGACCGCTCCCGCCGGCGGCCGTGGCCCTGCTCGATGTGGCCCTCCTGCGGGTCGAGTGCATCAGGCTGGGTATCACTGACGTGGCCGTGACCGCGCCGCGCCAGGGGTCGGGGATGGGCGGCCTGAGCGGCGGCAAGGCCACGGCCAAGCTGTCCCCGGTGTCACTTCCCGCCTCGGCCCAGGTCCGGCTCCGGCGCCTGGCCCCCGGGTCGAGCTGGCACGAGGACCTCCATCGTCTGCTGGTCCCCGTGGTGGCTGCCGGCCCCGAGCGGCGCTACGCGCCGGTCCTGGTGGAACTGTTGCGCTCGCTGATTCCCCCGGCGCCCGAGGAGGCGGTGGCGGCGCCGGCCGATTCCCCTGCTTCCGGTGCCAACCGGTAGCATCGCCGTCCGTGAAGCGGCTCGTCTCTCTCATCTCCGTGGTCGTGCTGGCGGTGGTCGCCGGTGGCCTGGCCTCGGCCTGCGATGCGACGCCGCCGGCCGCTTCGGTCAACGGCGAAACGATCGCCACCGGAACGCTGAACGATCAGCTCCACGCCTACGAGACCACCCAGGCCGGAGCCTGCCTGTTGACCATCGAGTCGGCGGGCAGTGCGGTTCAGGTCCAGGGCCAGGGGGGCAACGGCACCTTTGACATGAATTTCGTGGACGGCATCTTGCACCAGGGCGTGAGCAACATCCTCTATGAGCAGTACGCCGCGGCCCACGGCGTACAGGTGACACCGGCTCAGGAGGCTACGGCCCAGTCGGAAGTGGAGTCGTTCCTGAACGGATCGATCTCCACCCAGCTGTCGCAGGCCAATGCGGTGGGCCAGCAGTCGTTCTGTCAGCTGCAGAACGGGCAGGCGGTAACCGGCGCCCAGGTGCTGGCCGGCCTGCCGCCGACGCTGCGCAGCGCGCAGATCCAGTCGCAGGCCATCGAGGACCGGTTGCTGGCTCGGGGCGACCACATCACCGCGATCGACATCTTCGGCTACTACGTGAAGAACCCGACCCAGTTCACCGGGGCCTGCGTGAGCGCCATCGAGACCGACACCCAGGCCCATGCCAATGCGTTGGTGGCCCAGATCAACGGTGGGGCGTCGTTCGCGTCGGTGGCCAAGGCCAACTCCCTCGACCAGAACTCGGCGCCCAACGGGGGCGCGCTGGGATGCAATTTCACCGTGGCCTCGGTGGAACAACAGCTGCAGGTCCCCTCGCTCACCGTGGGAGCGGTGGTGGGGCCGGTGCAACAGGCGACCTCGGGTGCCTGGGTCATCTTCGAGGTGACCGGAGAGGTGACCCAATCCCTGGCCGACGCCACGCCCACCATCCGCCAGGACCTGCTGCGGTCCACGGCCAACCAGACCCGGGTGGCCAACCAGGTCAAGCGGTTCGCCCGGCAATCCGACATCTCGGTCGATCCTCGCTACGGCACGTGGACGGTGGCCCGCATCGTGCCGCCCCCCGGCCCCGGGCCCACCGACCTTCTGGCCGCGGCGCTGTCGGGTAGCTCGAAGTGAGCAGGTCCGGCTCCAGCTCCACGGGCTGATCGGGCCGATCGTCCATGGTTGCCGTGCCCCCGGGACCGGCCCGTCGTGACGGTGCGCCACTGCAGGGCCCGGTGGCGGACCGGGTTGCCCGCATCGATGTGGTGGGCCTGGGGCCGGCCGGCCCCGAACTGGTGACCGAGTCGGCGCGAGAGCTGATGGCTCGGGCCGAGCGGCTCTTCGTGCGAACGACCCGGCACCCCTCGGCGGTGTTGGTACCGGGGGCGAGCTCGTTCGACCGTCACTACGAGCTCGAGGCCACGTTCGACGCCGTCTACCGGTCGATCGTCGCCGACCTGGTCGGCGCGGCCCGATCCGGACCGGTGGTCTATGCCGTACCGGGCTCGCCGCTGGTGGCCGAACGCACGGTGACACTGCTCCGCGCTCATGGTGCCGTGGTCGGCGGCGAGGTGGCTGTCGTCGTGCACCCGGCCCTCTCCTTCCTCGACCTGGCCTATGCCCGATTGGGCATCGACCCCCTGGCTGAGGGGGTCCGGCTGGTGGACGGCGAGTCGTTCGCCACCGACGCCGCCGGCCTGCGGGGCCCGCTCCTGGTCGCCCAGTGCTGGTCGAAGGCGGTGCTGTCCGGGGTGAAGCTGGCCAGCGATCCCCCGCCGGGAACCACGGTGACCGTGCTCCATCACCTGGGGTTGCCCGATGAAGCGGTGTGGGAGGTTCCGTGGGAGGAGCTCGACCGGGCCTTCGAACCCGACCACCTCACGTCCCTGTGGATCCCCGAGCTGGCCGCGCCGGTGGCCGTTGAGCTGGCCCGCCTCGACGAGTTGGTCCACACCCTCCGGGAGCGGTGCCCATGGGACCGGGAGCAGACCCACGGCTCCCTGTCGCGCCACCTGCTCGAGGAGTCCTATGAGGTGCTCGAGGCCATCGACGGCCTGGTCGCCGCCGATGGCGACGCGGGGTCTTCGCCCGAGCAGGTGGAGCAGGCCGTGGCCCATCTGGAAGAGGAGCTGGGCGACCTGCTCTTTCAGGTGTACTTCCATGCCACCCTGGCGGCCGAGGCGGGGCGGTTCTCACTGGCCGATGTGGCCCGGGGGGTGCACGACAAGCTGGTCGCCCGCCATCCCCATGTGTTCGGCGACACAGCGGCCGATTCGCCCGACCAGGTGGCGACCAACTGGGAGGCGCAGAAACTGGTGGAGAAGGGACGGTCCAGCGTCACCGAGGGCATCCCCAAGGCCATGCCCGCCCTGGTCCTGGCGGCCAAGCTGCAGCGGAAGGCCCTGACCGTCGGACTCGAGCTTCCGGGCGAGGCGGCCGAGGCCGTCGCCGTCGCCGCCGGGCTCGACCGGCTGCTGCACGAGGCGCCGGCGGAACGGCCGGCGACGGGAGACCAGGAGAGAAGCGGCACGGATCGGCGAGCGCTGCCGGAGGAGGTGGAGCCATCCGACGGGGTCTCGCGGTCCGCCATCGAGCCCCAGGTTGGCGAACTCCTGTTCTCGGTAGTGAGCCTGGCTCGGCAGTTGGGGATTGACTCAGAGACGGCTCTCCGGGCCCGGGCGATGGCCTTCCGCCAACAGGTCGTCGAGCACGAGCACGGTGGCGAGATACCGGATTAGCCGATCTGCCGACGTGTGGCGCGTCTAACTCAGCAACTTGGCCGCGCTGAGCACGTCCTTCTGCATTCCGGTGGCGGCAGCCGACCCTGCGGCGGCCTACGACTTCAGCCGGGCATCACTCCAGCTGGAACAGCCGATCGTCAGCGTCGCCACCGTCATCGGGATCGTCGGGGTGGTCTGACAGAGGCTGCTCGGGTGGGATCCACCGCCAGTCGCCAGGTCCCCCTTCGATCCGGAAGCCCTTCCAGGTCTTCAGATAGTGATGCCAGCTGCACAACTTTGAAAGGTTCCACAGGGCCGTCTCGCCGTTGTCGACAAACGGGATGATCCGGTGGTCGGTCTCCAGGCCCTCTCGCACGTCGCAACCGGGAACGACACATGTCAGATCTCGTTCGTTCAATGCGGTCTGGACCGGTACGGGAACAGAGCGCCCCAGGTTGCAGACGGTGGCTATGTCTTTGCCCTTGGTGATGACCAGCTGCACGATGGCGTCGCCGAGCACGGACCGTGCCGTCTCGATGGGCACAGAACCAACGCCGGGTATCTCGCAGCATTCACCGTCCTTTAGCGAGCCACGACGCAAAGCGCCGAGGTCCACCCGGAGATGCACGCTGGCCGGCGGGGGAATTGCGGTCGGCCGGTACTGTGTCCTGGCCCGTTCGGAGTCTGCCGGATCGGAATCTGTCCGGTCGGAGCCGGCCCGGTCGGAGCCGGCCCGTTCGGAGCTGGCCTGATCGGAGTCTGACTGTTCGGAGTGTGTCCGGTCGTTGTCTTTGGGACGACCCTGGTCGGGAGCGGCCCGAGCGGTATCGCCGTCGTCTGCAGGACGCCCGTCGATCGGCGTGAGCGGCTGGCGCTGACCGGTGAGGAGGGCGACCAGGGCGTCGGCCCCATAGGCCTCGGGACGCTCTCGCAACCCGAGCCGTCTGGCCTCGTTGACGATGGCCGAGCGGGTGGGCTTCAACGCAGCCAGCACCTTGGCCCCGGCATCGGGGGTGAACAGACCTTCTAAGTGAAAGGCGCCGTCTCGGTCGGTGTAGTGGGAGAGGTAGCGAGCCTTTCGGATGCGCTCGTAGTGGGCCCTCGCGTCCTCAACCGATCGGGCCTTGGCTTTGGCCCGGAGGCACCGGTCGGCCAGCTGGCGGTTGGTCTCGTCTTTGTTCTTCGCCGCTTCGACCAGCTCGTCCTCGCTGTCGGGGTCCACCCGCAACACGTCGGCCACCTTGTGGGCGCGGGAATGGGAGAGCTCTCCCGAGCGCAGGGCATCGCCCAGCTCGGGGTGGTGCTCCATCTGGTCGGCCAGCTGCAGCGATCCCGCGGCGTGACCGAGGGACTCCCCGGTCTTTCTGGCCAGCCACTCAGCGGCACTGCGATGACCGTCTCTCCGATGGAGCTCGGTCTCGGCCGCCCGCTTGGCCGCCAACGCCTTGCCCGTGGCACAGAGGTGCTCGCCCCGAGCGAAGCGCTCCACCAACACCGAAGCGTCATCGCCCGAATAGAGACCGGGCTCAAAGTCGGATACGAAGGACTCGAGCACTGCGAAGGCCTCGGTCAAAGAATCGGCGGGCACCTCGGTGGCCGAGACGCGGCCAGCGTCACCAACGGACCTGGCCCGGGAGGCGGTTACCTCTCCAGCAGTCGGCCCTCGACTGCCCTTTCGCCTGTTGCGTTGGTCAGTTTTGGCCATGTAGAGAGCTTGACAGGAGGGTGTATTACTCACTCGGGAGCGGTAGATGACTCCGAGATGCAACGGACGAGTGCATGGACACGTGTATCGATAGGTGCATGGATAGGGAAGCTGAGCCGCCGAGAGCTCAACGCTGGGCTACGCGGGTGGAACGCCGCAGTGAGCCCGAGGTCGGAAGGCCGTAGTGGGGCTGGAGGATCCGTAGGAAGGATGCCCAGGTGTAGGGCGGTCCAACTGATAACTTTTCTCCCACCAGCCACAGGAGCAACAGCACACAGTGAGCCGTATCGAACAGGTCATCGGCCGGGAGGTTCTCGACTCCCGCGGTAATCCGACCGTCGAAGTCGAGATCGTCCTCGACTCGGGCGCGGTGGGGCGCGCCATCGTGCCCTCAGGCGCATCCACCGGCTCGTTCGAGGCGGTGGAATTGCGGGACGGCGGCTCCCGCTACGGCGGCAAGGGTGTTACTCGGGCGGTCGACAACGTGAACGGCGAGATCGCCGAGATCCTCAACGGCTTCGACGCCCTCGACCAGCGCGCCATCGACTTCGCCCTGATCGACGCGGACGGGACACCGAACAAGGCCCGCCTGGGGGCCAACGCCATCCTGGGCGCTTCACTGGCGGCAGCCAAGGCGGTGGCCGACGAGCTCGACATCCCCCTCTTCCGATCGGTCGGCGGGGCCGACGCCCACGTGCTGCCCGTCCCCATGATGAACGTCATCAACGGCGGCGTACACGCCGACAACTCAATCGACCTCCAAGAGTTCATGATCATGCCGGTGGGGGCGGCCTCGTTCTCCGAGGCGCTGCAGTGGGGGGCGGAGACATACCATGCCCTGGCCCAGGTACTGAAGACCCGGGGCCTGTCCACGTCCGTGGGCGACGAGGGCGGGTTCGCCCCGGACCTGGACTCCAACGAGGCGGCGGTGGAGGTCCTGGTGGAAGCGATCGATGCGGCCGGACGTGTTCCCGGTGACGAGGTAGCCATCGCCATGGACCCGGCTACCAGCGAGCTGTTCAAGGACGGTCGCTACGTCCTGGCCGGTGAGGGGCGCACCCTGTCTTCGGCTGAGCTGGTCGACTACTGGATCGATCTGTGCGGCCGGTACCCGATCGTCTCCATCGAGGACGGGATGGCCGAAGAGGACTGGGACGGCTGGGCGGCGATGACGGCGGCGCTGGGGGACCGGATCCAGTTGGTGGGTGACGACGTGTTCGTGACCAACGAGGAGCGGCTCCGGCGCGGCATCGACCTGGGCGTGGCCAACGCCGTGCTGATCAAGGTGAACCAGATCGGGACCCTGACCGAAACCCTCGGGACCATGTCGAGGGCAACCCGGTCGTCCTATGCCTGCGTCATGTCCCATCGCTCGGGCGAGACCGAGGACTCGACCATCGCCGACCTGGCCGTGGCCACCAATTGCGGGCAGATCAAAGCGGGGGCCCCGGCCCGTTCCGACCGGGTGGCCAAGTACAACCAGCTGCTCCGGATCGAAGCGGCACTGGGTGAATCGGCTGCGTTCCTGGGCGGCGAGGCCCTGCTGACTGGGAAGCGGTCGACGTGAGCCGGCCTGCGCCCAGCCATCGGTCTGGCGCCAAGACCAAGGGCAAGACCAAGGCGGCCAAGGGCAAGGCCAAGGCACCCAAGACCAGGGGCAGAGTGGGGACCAAGGGTCAGGCAGCACGTCCCAAAGCATCCACGCGGGGCCCGGTCAGGCGGAGAGCGGAGGGCAAGCATCACGCTCCGGCCAGCCCCCGGTTGCGTCGTCGGCGGTTCATCCTGGTGGCGTCGGCCGCCTTTGCCGCTCTGGTGTTGGGCACCAGCTTCCCGGCCAGCGGGTTGCTGTCCGATCACCGCCAGCTGGCGGCCACCGACGCGGCCTTGCACCGCCTGCGAGCGGAGAACAGCGCGCTGGCCCAGGAGAAACAGCAGCTCAACTCCAAGGCAGAGATTCACAGCCTGGCTCGCCAGGACTACCAGCTCGTCGATCCCGGTGAGACGGCCTACAACGTGCTGCCCCCCACTGCCCAAGCGACCAAGAACAACTCACCCGGCGTGACCGGGGACCCGGGGAGCCAGCCGGTGGTGGCTCCGGCCAACGCCGCCGGCATGAGCCCGGACCCGAACGTGCCCACCACGTCGACCACGAGCGCGGCCGCCTCGGGTGCCCAAGCCCCCACGTCGTCGGGGTCGAAGTCGACCACCACGTCGACCACCACCACGCCCACGAACGCCAGTGGCGGGTTCTGGATCCGGACACTTCACTCGCTCGAATTCTGGAGATGACGGTCGACCTGGTCCCCGCCGAGACGTCCGACCGAGCCGGCGATAGGTTCGGGGGCGCCATGGAAGCGGTGGACGAGGGCGACGTGGTGGCCGTGACCGAACTGCTCGGTCGTCCCCCCCGGGGCCGCTTCGAGGTGGTGGTGCGCGCCGGCGACGACGCGCCGGCGGTGATCGCCAACGCTCCGTTCCTCGATGACGGGACTCCCATGCCGACCCGGTATTGGCTGGTGGACCCGGCACTCTGCGACGCCGTGAGCCGACTCGAGTCCTCGGGTGGGGTGCGTCAGGCCGAAGCCGAGGTCCCGCCGGACCACGTGGCCGAGGCCCACGGTCGCTATGCCGCCGAGCGGGAGGCGCTCATACCGGCGGACCACGACGGCCCCCGGCCCTCGGGGGGCGTGGGCGGGACACGCCGCGGGGTGAAGTGCCTGCACGCCCACCTGGCCTGGTGGCTCACCGGGGCCGACGATCCCGTCGGTGCGTGGACGGCGGAGCGCATCGGCCTCCACCCCCGGTGATGTCCCGGTTCCCCGTGCGGGCGATGCGCGCCCTCGTGGGCACGGCTGTCCTGACCGTGGCTGTGGCCACCCTGGGGCCGCCGTCGGCCCGAGCGGCCTCGCCGACCCAGACAGTGTCAATCTCGCTCTCGGGGACGGTGGCCAACGCGTCGGGGGGGCAGACGGTGAACGGGGTCACCTCGCTGCCCGCCAATCCACCCCCGGTGGAGGGCGCGGTGATCCGGGTGGAAGGGACCCAGGTGGCCAAGTCCGATGGGATCGGCGCCTTCGCGTTCCACTACACCGGCAGCGGACCGGTGACAGTCAGCGTTTCGGCGCCGGGCCTCGGCAGCTGGCAGTTGACCGGTGTGACGTCGGCGGCCTCGGGAGAGACGCTGACCGTGCTGCTGAACGGGCACGACACGTCCCGGGACATGCCATCGCCGCCCACCGCCTCGGGCGGGACCGGTTCGACGGCGCCGACGCCGCCCACGCCGCCCACCGCCTCGGGCGGGACCAGTTCGACGGCGCCGACGCCGGCCAATCCCTCCGGGGAACCCGGTGCGGGGACGCCTGCCCCCAACGCAACACCGACCCCGTCGGCCTCGGGAAACTGCGGCGGTTACTTCTCCAACACGGCACCACCTCCGACCATCAACGTCCTCATATTCGGTATGCACACGGATAGCGGGGCGCCG
>Ga0210400_10005771_pt1 | contig 10479 bp, 7 predicted proteins | sample IncBWH26MmetaG_FD_155456 | JGI IMG/M metagenome (GOLD analysis project Ga0210400, IMG submission 155456) | Forest soil microbial communities from Barre Woods Harvard Forest LTER site, Petersham, Massachusetts, United States - Inc-BW-H-26-M | ecosystem: Environmental > Terrestrial > Soil >... | reverse complement strand
CGGGCACTTTCTTGTCCGTCGAGATATCGGTATGCGTTGAGCCGGCGTGGTGTTCGTAGATGAAATGATCCTTGGGGCGATCCAGATATTTTTCTTTGTAGCGTTTGAACACCTCCTCCGGTTGCTTCACGCCGTTGACGGTAAAGCCGTCGTTATCCAGGGAGAAAGAAAGCGGATTGTCTTTTTCGATGAGGTTGTCATGACGCAGATCGCGGATAATATGGCGGATATAATAATCCGGCAGCGGCGGCACGGGGGGAACGGGGGGAACGGGGGGAACCGGAGGCACCGGCGCAATTGCCACATCAGCCTCAACGGGCGATAGCGGGGGCACCGGTGGAACGGGCGGCACCGGTGGAACCGGCGGCGTATCCGCGCAATCGTCTATCTGATCGAAGAGATCCACATATTTGCTATAGTCCTCTTTTGCAATTTCCTTCCCATTGATACTGAACTGCACCACCTTGTCGTCGATCTCCTTCAATACATAGGCATTCCCTTTTTCATCCCTGGCCTCGGCCTTGACAGTCCTTCCACGCCCTTCATCATGAACGCTGATCATCAGCGGGCTGAAAGTATGCCCGGGAACCGTATCCTTCACCGGGTTCACCTTTGGCGTTACGGGCCGCTGTGCGGTCGCCATCAGCCCGGCCACCACCAGGGCCATCAGGCCAAACGATAGAACTGTTTTTTTCATAACAATTTATTTTTTGTCTTTTTTGGCTTTGTCCAATAGCTCCCGTATCGCGTCCAGCTCCGATTGGGAAGTCTTATTATTATCCAGCAAATGCAACATCAGGCTGCTGACTGATCCGTTAAAAAGCGAATCGACAAACTTGTCGAGCAAAAGACTCTTCGTTTTGTATTCTTCGGAGGCGGGACTGTAAATATGTTTGACCTGACCCTCATCGCGGAGCAACAACCCTTTGTCGGCCATTATCTGCATCAGCTTCAGCGTCGATGCATACTGTACTTCCCGCTTGTCCTCATTCAGGCGTTCGTTGACAAATCGCACCGTGTTGGGACCATGGCGCCACAACACCTGCAGGATCTCCAGTTCCGACCGGGTTGGCTCCGGCTTATCCCTATTCTTCGATTTTTCGGCTTTCATGATCCTAAGGTAGGAAACTTTTCCTATGATCCAAAGAAAAACTAGGAAATTTTTCCTAGGAAATCGTTAAGGTTGATCTCCGTCGCCAGCCCGAGCTTTTTCCGCAGCCGGTACCGGCTTACTTCCACGCCTTTTAAGGAGATATTCAGCAGCTGGGCGATCTCCTTGGAGCTCAGGTTCATCCGCAGATAGGCGCAGAGCTTGAGATCGGTGGGGCTCAGTTGAGGGTATTTTGACTTCAGGATCGAAAGGAAGTTATTGTGCACTTCATCGAAATACAGGGCGAACCGGTTCCAGTCCTCATCACTTTTCTCCGTATCGCTGATCATCCGGAACACCGGTTTGAACTCATGCGCGAGGTTGGGGATATTCATCCGCTTGATCACCGCCGTCAATTCCTCTTTGATACTCGCCAGGATCCCGCCCCGCTCGACAAGATGCATGGTGGCGGTTGCCAGTTCCTTGTTCTTGAACTGCAGCTCGCCTTCCAGCTTGGCATTCTGCAGGGCGATGAGCCCTTTCTCTTTCCGGTCGAGTTCCAGGCTATGGAGGTAGTTCCGTCTGGCCTGCTCTTCCTCGTATTTCTGCTGATGCAGGAGGAGGCGTCGTTGCTGCTGCCTCCGGACAAGATAGAAGATCCCGGCCACGAGCAGCAGATAGCCCAAATAGGCCCAGGCCGTCTGGTACCATGCAGGGTTGACGATAAACGCGAATTCCGCCGGCTCGGACAGGTTCCCAAGATTGTCGCGTGCCCGCACCAGGAACCGGTATTGGCCGTAGGGCAGGTTGGTATAATCCTTTTCCCCTTTCGGCGACCAGTCCGACCAGTCGCGGTCAAAACCCGACAACCGGTAGCTGTACTCCATCGCGTTTGGCTGGGTAAAAAGCGGCGAGGCATATTCGAAATGAAACGAATTCCATCGGCTGGGCAGCCGCGCGATTGCCGGGTCGCTCCCATAGCCCCCAAAGATCACGCTGTCCCGCCCGGCGATCGCCCGCACGGTACCCAGGAGAACCCGCACCTTCCCTGTAGATTCCAGGTACCGGCTATAGTTCAGATGATACACCCCATTATTCGAACCGATAAAGACATTCTCCTTATCATAGGGATAAATGGTGGTAAAACCCTTTACCGTCTGCCCCTTCAGTCCCGGGAAAAAGACGACGGAGTAGGGGGCCGACCCCGACGGCTTGCCATAATCGATGACCCCTACCCGCTGATCGCTCACAAACCAGATATTGCCGTCCCTGTCGGGATGCAGATACTCGACGCTCGTGTCCCCGAAGATCGGCCGGAACCCTGCCGACGGCACAAATCTGTCGCCTGGCGGGTCATACTCATAGACGCCCTTCTCCGTCGCGGCGAGGATCTTATCTTTCCATGCGATGATATAGTTATTGTGTAAGGAAGGCAGGCCTTGTGCCAATCCATAATGTTCAAACGGTCCGGACAGGGGATTTCGAAAGATCCCCCGATAGGGATGGGCCGCCCAGATGGTCTGTCTGCCGTCATAGGCAATCACCGGCAGCGACTCATAGAGTGTATTGATCTTGTCCCGCTCTGCCCATTGTCCGCTGCTATCGGTCATCCTCACCAGGCCGGTATACGTTCCGGCGATCAGGCCGCCCGGTACGGGAAGAAAGCCCCATACGCCCATCGCCGATGGCAGGGGCGTGGCCTTATCTCCGCGCACCACCGAGGCTCCATCCTGGTGTGCGACCAGCAGATCGTTCCCGACCTCCTGCAACCCCCATACCTGACCCCTGGTGTTCTCCACTTCCGTAAATCCCCCCTTCCCTTTGCTGATGTCCCGGACAGCGGGGTCCAGGGCCAGACTATATAATCCATTGGAAGTGCCCACGTACAGCCGGTGATCGAACACCCGGACGGTATTACCCACCAGCTGGTTGTCGCGCACGGGTTTTATCAGTCGCACCGAAGTGGCATAATGCACCGTGGCGATGCCGTTCTGCAATCCCAGCCACAGATTTCCCTCCTGGTCGGTCATCATGGCCTGGACATTATTATTTGGCAAGCCTTCGGCGCTGGAAAATCGTTCGATCACCTGTCCACTGCCATCGATGATCAGCACCCCGCCTGTCGCCGTCGCCAGCGCATAACGGTCCTCGCCCAGTTTCTTCCCCCCGTTGATAAGGTCGTTCTTCAGCAACCCGTCGATCTCCGTGGTCTTGGGTATAAGGGTCTTCCCGGTCAACAGGAAAAGCCCGTTCTTTTGGGTAGTGACCAGCAGGCTGTCTTTCGAATACTCCAGCAGGCCGGTGATATGCACCGGCGCGCTCCCGCAAAGCGGCTCCCATCGTCCATCGTGGAATACAAAAAGCCCGTTCGCCTTATCGGCGGCATAGAGCCGTGAACCGGCGAGTGCGATCATTTGCCAGGCCCGGGGTGCATCGAAGATCTTCATGCGATTGTTCGCCCATTCGATGATGGCCTCGTTTGTCCGGAAGAATACCGCATCCCCGGCTATCACGATATCCCATACATCGGCAAATTGTCTTGCTACCGCCGGCAGCTGTTCTTTGAGGGAATGATACCGCAGGATCCCCTGGGCGCCGGGGGAGAAATACCCTATCTCGTCCGTCCCGCCGACAAAGACCCGGCCTTGCCGGTCGATCGCCAGGGATTTGATGGTCACCTTGTTGGGCAGGGGATAGGTCTTCCAATAGCCCCCGTCAAAGGTCAGCAGGCCGTCGTTGTTGGCGAAATACAGCAGGCCTTGTTTATCCTGCCCGATGTCCCAGGCTTCTATCGCGGCATGATAGTCCGCATAGGTATAACTCCGGATGGCCGGCAGTCCTATCGCCGACTGACACCAGGCCACTCCCATACCCAGGCGGAAATACAATACAAGGAGCAGGGATCGCTTCATTGGTCGACAAGTTATTGAAAAACGAGGGATGTAGTGTTAATGTAGGGGCAAACAAATTGCCTTTCCGGTTGCCAGGCCGGATATTTGCGCAAGCTCAAACCATCCCTCGGGCGCCCACTAATCTGGTGAATGTATGCGCAAAACATATTTTAAGTATCTCACCTTAATAATCCTGTTAGTTTTGTGTCGAGCCGGTGCAGGGGCACAATCCTTTCGGGTGCTGGTAGTGGCGTCCAAGGCTCGCGACCACCTCAAAATGATTGCCGCCGCCCGGCCTTTTTTTGAAAGAATGGCCGTCGAAGAGCAGTTCCAGCTGGACTTCACCGACGACACCAGCCAGATCAACCCGGCCAATCTCGCCCATTATCAGGTCTTTGTCATGTTGCAGCTGGCCCCTTTCGATATGTCCTATGCCCAGCAGGACGCCCTTCAGCAATTCGTGGAGGCGGGCAATGGTTTCGTCGGCATCCACGCGGCCGGGCTCACCGGACACAAGTTCCATCCCGGCGACAGATACTGGCAATGGTTTGAAGACCTCATGGGCAACGTCATCTATTCTCCCCATCCGGCCTATCAGCATGCCACCCTGGTCGTCGAGGACCGGGGGCACCCCGTTACACGCCACCTGCCCGCCCGCCTGGACATTCCTGACGAGTGGTACGAGTGGGACAAAAGCGTCCGGGCCAATCCCGATGTCCGGGTCCTCGCCGCCGTCGACGAATCCACCTATCATCAGAACAAGCCGATGGGGGATCACCCCGTCATCTGGACAAACCAGCGATTCCGGCGGATGATCTATATCAGTCCCGGCCATGACCCCGAACTGCTCCGGGACCCTTCCTATGCCGGTATGCTTCGGGATGCCGTCCGTTGGGCCGCTTCTTCCGGACCCGCCGGCGCCTCCCTGCCGCTCAGCGACCACCGCGTCAGCTATGAGCGGACCTACACACCTGGCGCCCCCGTGGTCCCGCAACCCGAACTCTTTCTCCGGCTCAAACAAGCGCTGGTCCAGTCGCATTACACCATTGTTAACGCCGACTCCGCAACGGGCACTATCAACGGGAAAGGCCGGCTGGACATCCCCGTGAACGACTCCGGCCATCGCTATCAGCTGACGTACGACCTCAATATCGGCGTCACCGACGGCCACTATCGCTTTCGCACCGATCATTACTTTGAAAAACCCATAAACATCGGCACCACCAGCGAATTCACCAAAATTGAATATCGCTGGTGGGATTTTCGTCAGGGGCATCCCTGGCATCGCGACGACAAGCGGCTCTTCACCGGGCTCGACTCGGCCATGACCCTGGCGATGGACGACCTTTACCGGCAGGTCAACCGTCCCCGGTTCCGCGCCCTGGTGCTCTATGAAAATGGCGGCTGGCATGTCCAATATTCCTGGCGCGCCCGCAACTGGCTCGCCCAGCAGGCTGTCGACAGCAATTTCGCCATCGACTACCTGACGCATACCGACAGCATCGACGACGAACTCCTCAGCCGGTATCGGCTGATCATCCAGCTCGACTTTGTTCCCTATGGCTGGAAACCTGCCGCCGAAGCCGCCTTCAGGCGATATATCGAAGAGGGCAAGGGCGGCTGGGTTGGCTTCCACCATGCGACTTTGTTGGGTGAGTTTGATCATTTCCCTATGTGGCCCTGGTTCCATGATTTTATGGGCGGCATCCGTTGGAAGGACTATATCGCGCGATTTGCGAAGGCCACGGTCCGGCTCGAGGATCATAGTCATCCCGTCCTGAACGGTATCCCCGACAGCTTCGTCGTACAGAAGGAAGAGTGGTATACGTATGATAAGAGCCCGCGGCCCAATGTGCATGTGCTGGCCGGCGTCGACGAATCCACCTATTATCCCGACACGACGGTAAAGATGGGCGATCATCCCGTCATCTGGACAAATGAGAAGGTAAAGGCCCGAAATGTATACATTTTCATGGGACATGACCCCGTGCTGCTCGACGACACGGTCTACAAACATCTTTTTGCCAACGCCATCTCCTGGGCCGCTCAAACCCCGCCCTATCCGTCCACGGCCCTCTTTCCCGCACCTGTGCATCCCCGTTACCATGTCCTCGCCTTCTACTCCAATATCGTGGAGACCGATCATGTCGAATTCGCCAACGATGCCATCCGCTTCTACGCCGAACTTGCCCGGCGGAAGAACTTCGCCTTCGACACCACGTCCAACTGGGAGAATTGCAGCGAAACGCTAAAAAAATACCAGGTCGTACTCTGGCTGAACGACTTCCCTCACTCCGAAGCACAGCGCACGGCCTTCCAGCACTATATGGAACAAGGGGGCGCCTGGTTGGGCTTCCATGTGTCGGGCTACAACGATCGCAGTACCCACTGGCCCTGGTTTGTCCATTTCTTCGGCGACGCGGTTTTCTACAACAACAGCTGGCCTCCCCTGCCCGCCAGGCTCATCGTCGATGACAACAAACATCCCGCTACGCACCGCCTGCCTCCGCGGTACACCGCTCCCATCAATGAATGGTATGGCTGGCAACCCAACCCGCGCAACAACAAGGATGTCAAAGTCCTCATCACCCTCGACCCCGCCAACTACCCTCTTGGGAAAAAAGACACCATCCGCGGCGGCGACATCCCCGTCTGCTGGACGAATACCCGGTACAAAATGCTCTACCTGAATATGGGGCATGGCGACAAAAACCTCAGTTCCCCCATCCAAAACCAACTCTTCGAGGACGCCCTCGAATGGCTCGCCGGCCCGCACCCGGCAAAATAGCAGCCCTCGATTAGGACCCGGGGGTCCATATTTCAGGCTGGCAAAGCTCAGGCAAATTGTGTAACTTGCGGCCGCAAGCCTCTCATGCCTACGACCGAAACCAATATCCCCTTCAGCAAGCGCAAGCTGGCCAAGCTGCTCCTGCTCTCTGTAGGTTGCATCCTGCTCGGGCTCTACTTTGTCATCTTCCAGCCCCAGGAACCCGGCATCCTCCTCACACTCCCCATCCTCGCGATTATCCTCGGCTCCTGCATCCTGCTGGTCGGCCTCTTCCTCGGCACCCTCTCCTTCCGCAAAATCTTCCGCAACGGCGCCGGTCTCATCATCGACAATACCGGCTTCACCGACTACTCCAGCGGCATCGCCGCCGGCTATGTTCCCTGGTCGGACGTCAAAGCCCTAAAGGTCATCACCCTCTCCAAATACAAATCCAAATTCGTCGCCGTCATCCTCAAAGACCCCGATGCCTACGTCCGCCGTCAGCAGAACGCCCTCAAGCGCAAGGCCATGCTCATGAACTTACGCAACTACGGCTCCCCCGTCCAGCTCAGCGATAACTCCCTCCAATGCTCCTTCGACGAGCTCCTCGCTCATCTTCAAACCTACTTCGACCGGAGCCGGCCTTCGGTGCTGAACTGAGGCGCTTTCGCTTTTCAACCTGAATACCATTTTATTTTCGAGGATTGACTTTTCTCCAAACTTCGTAGCCTTCGGCAATACCGCTTGGAACTACGTTTTTGTATTGAATAATGATTTTATTTGAATCCATCTCACTTATCTGAAAGGAATAATTTCCAAAGTCTTCTCTTTCCTTATAAACATAGGCACCATTTCCAGTGCTTAGATCAGTACTTAGACGAAGTCTGATTATTACATCTGTCTTTTGATTCTTTTCATTTTCCCGGTATTTCGGATACATGGCTACTCCGGTATAGACACCGTTGTTGAGATACTTGAGTTCAATATTCCAGCCAGGGCCTTTTCCATATTGAAACTCATTGTAAGCAGTGCCACTCAAGACTCTTTATTGAGATTGAAGGAGTCGATTTTTTTCTTCCTCTGTTAAATCCTCGGCCCGCTTATTTTTTTCAAGTTTTTCAAACCATTTTTCTCGTTCGTACTCTCCTGCCCATTGGCTAAATTCATATCTTTCCCGGAGAAATTGCGCGACCTCGTTAATCAACAAAACAATGGCTGAATCAATACGGCCAGGCCCGCTAACCAACGCATGTTATATACAAATGGATTTTTCATTTTATAGATTTCTATAAGCAATACGACCGGAAGCTTAGTTTAACTATTGACGCAAAACACCCATCACGTGAAGCAAATCATTGCGACGTGTCCTGACGCACAGGAACAAGTCAGATAAGAAAACGCCCAATGTCCACGGTGCAGCCCAGCTACGCTTCATCCGCGTCCCATTTGGCCTTCTGTACTGAATTAGTCCATCTTAGGGACCCTGTCTAATAGATCTTTTGCGGGAACTTCTTTTGGTTTGCCATTTTCGGAGACGATAAGATTGCCGTCTCGGGCGGCGGTTTCCTCCACCAGTTTGCGGGCTGCCTCTTGCATTCCCCGAAGGATCAACTCCGAAAATTCAAGAAGTTCAGATTTGGTGGTTATCATTGTGTTTACTTTGATCTAGAATAGTATTCCAAATATAGGAATTAAAAATTATTTTTTCCTTAGTGGTCGCTCCTACGGCGATCAAAATGGGCGCAGCATCATTGGAGTTCATGGCCAACCAGATATCACATACGGGAATATACAGGTTGATCATGTTGTAAATCCCACGATAGTAGCGCCGTATAACAACATATTGCGGAATATTATGTCCGCCTTCCGATACTCGATTGGCAACCCGGTGAATCGCTATATCTGGCGATTCAAGCCAGATAAATAGCAACGTGACTTTATAACCGGAATCCTGAGCCGATTTGATTAGCGAAACATAACTCCTCGTTGCCAACGTTGTCTCAAAGGCAAAATCCACCTTCGCCCGCATCAATTCGTCGATACGCTTCAGCATCAGCCTCCCTGCTTCAATCGCGACACTCTCCGGATTAAACGGAGATAACCCTGCCGCAATGCTGTCGGCATTGACGAATTCCTTGCAGTTGAGCATTTTCGGCAAAATGGTAAAACTTGCCGTCGTCTTCCCAGCCCCGTTACACCCCGCTATAATATAAATATTTGGCAATGTCAATTCTTTTAGCGGCCAAAAATACGTTATTGGCATAAAACCTGCTCTAGCGGCCATAACCGCGAAGCCAGGTCAGCCTGCCATCCATTCCTTAAAGCTACTCACCCGTTCCCGGCTGACGATCGTATCGGCGGCGGTCGCCGGATGCAATTCCAGCTTCAACCTGCCGCCCAGAAAAGTGTGCACCTTTTTGATGGCTTCGATATTCACGAGCAACTGCCGGTTCACGCGGTAGAACTGCCGCGGGGGTAAGATCCCTTCCAACTCCTGCAAGGTATTGTCCAGCAAAAAACTGTTCCCGTTAAAATCCGTCGCATAGCAAAGCTTCCCATCCGCATGACAGTGGGCCGTCGAAGCCGTCTTTAAGTAGTGAAGTTGTTGTCCCCGGCGGATCAACAACCGCTCTTTGTATTTCGCCGGACTCATCTCCAGCACGAGCCGCTCTATCTTCTCCGCCAGCCCCGCCCCGCGATAAAGCGTCCGGTATTTCTCCACTGCCTGCTTCAGTTCGGCCACGTCTATCGGCTTTAGCAAATAATCGACGCTGTTGACTTTGAAGGCCTTTAGCACATAGTGATCAAAGGCCGTGGTAAAGATCACCGGTGTCGTCAATGCCACCTGTTGAAAGATGGAAAAGCTGAGCCCATCGGCCAGCTGGATGTCCATAAAGATCAGTTCGCAGGCATCGGCCGATGCCTGCCGAAGCCAGCTCACCGACGACTCCACGCTGTCCAGTGTCGCCACCACCCCGATGCCCATATTCAGGTCCTGGAGCATCCTGGTCAGCCGGCCGGCGGCCGGGATCTCGTCTTCTATGATGATGACGTTCATAGCAATGGTATCCTTACGATAAACTGTTCCGCCCCCTCCTCCACCTCCACGGCCCGTGCACCCAACAACCGGTACCGGTTGCGGATATTATCCAGCCCGATACCCGTCGACTCGATGAGCTGATTCTTTCGCTGAAGCGTATTACTCACGACAAGCCGCCCGGCCTCGGCACAAATATCAATCTGGAGAGGCCGGGCCGCCGACACGATATTGTGCTTGATCGCATTCTCCATCAGGATCTGCAACGACAGCGGCACGATCCGCTGGCGCATCCGCTCCTCGGAGACCCTTATATTGATCGCCAGATTATCCCCATGTCTCGTCTTCAACAAAAAAGCATAGGCCTCGAGCACCTCCAACTCCTCCTTCAACAAAATACTCGGCTCATCCTTTACCTCGAGGATATGCCGGTACACCTTCGACAACTGCTGCACAAAGTCCACCGCCTGCCGGGGATTCTCCGGGATCACCGCGGCCAGCGTATTCAGCGTATTGAACAAAAAATGTGGGTTCACCTGGATCTTTAGCGCGTTGACCTGCGCCTGGAGACTTTCCCGTTTCAGCATCTCCTTTTCCTCCACAGACTTCTTCAGTTCGCTCAAAAAATACACACTCTCATACATCGTCATCACCAGCAGCGTGCAAAGGATGGTAGCCGATACCGAGGCGATAC
>Ga0210400_10005770_pt1 | contig 10479 bp, 6 predicted proteins | sample IncBWH26MmetaG_FD_155456 | JGI IMG/M metagenome (GOLD analysis project Ga0210400, IMG submission 155456) | Forest soil microbial communities from Barre Woods Harvard Forest LTER site, Petersham, Massachusetts, United States - Inc-BW-H-26-M | ecosystem: Environmental > Terrestrial > Soil >... | reverse complement strand
ATTCGCGAGCTTTGGAGAAACCAAAGCGATCTGGCAACAGCGGCATTCGTCTGTTCGCGCTTCGAGCGGCTGCGCGGCAAGTTGCCGTTGACTCCCCATCGCACCGCCATTCTTCGATCCTTTACGGTCGAGCCAATCGCGCCCTTGCTCCGCGCTGAGGCTTTTTGCGCTGGCATTGACCTCAGCGTCCACATCGGCGACTTCAACGCCTATTCGCAGGAGATTCTTGATTCCAACAGCTCTCTCTATACCTTCACCCCCAACTCCGTGATTCTTGCCGTACGTACGCCAGATATTGCGCCCGACTTGTGGACCCGCTATTCCGATTTGTCGTCGGAACAAGTTAAGGAGGCGTGCGAACGAGTTTCTTCCAGTCTCCAGCGCTTCATCCAGGCATTTCGCGAAAACAGTCCAGCGGCGCTGATCGTCCACAACCTGGAACAGCCCGTTCGACCGAGTTCCGGCGTGCTGGACGCACAATCTGAAGCTGGCCAGTCGGAAGCGATCCGGCAGATCAACAATGAATTGAGGAGGCACGCCGGCGAAAACCGCGGAGTTTACGTCCTGGACTACGATGCTCTGATAGCCCGCCACGGCCGGCAGAGTTGGCAGGATGATCGGAAATATCTTACCGCTCGTCTTCCCATCTCCGGCGATAACCTCATTCACGTTTCACGGGAGTGGCTTCGTTTCCTGGTTCCGCTGAGCGGCAGAGTCGCTAAGGCACTCGTGGTAGATCTTGACAATACTCTGTGGGGAGGCGTCGTCGGAGAGGAGGGAGCTGCCGGCATCACACTGGGTCCCGAATATCCCGGAGCTGCCTACCAGGCACTACAGCGCGCGATGCTCGACATGGCTCGAAGAGGGATTCTTCTCGGCATCTGCAGCAAGAATAATTCCGAAGATGCGATGGAGGTGCTGGAGAAACATCCCGGAATGGTGTTGCGGCCCGAACACTTTGCCGCCATGAGAATTAACTGGAACGATAAGGTTCAGAGCCTCCGCGAAATCGCATCGGAATTGAATATTGGAACTGACTCTCTGGCTTTTCTCGATGACAATCCCGTCGAGCGCGAGCAAGTTCGTGCTTCTCTTCCCGAGGTAACGGTCCTTGACCTTCCTGCCAACCCCTTCGAATATTCTGCTGTCGTGCGGGACTCTCCCGTGTTCGAGCGCTTGTCACTCTCCGCCGAGGATGAGCAACGCACCGCGATGTATGCTGGTCAACGCGAGCGCGCCAGAGGAGAACAGCAGTTTCAATCGAAAGAAGACTTCTACCGCTTTCTGGAACAAGAAGTCGAGGTCGCGGCACTTGCTCCGGAGACTCTGGGCCGCATCTCGCAGCTCACGCAAAAAACGAATCAGTTCAACCTCACCACACGCCGTTACACCGAACAACAGATCTCCGCGATGAGCCGCCAGGCCGGATGGCACGTTCTCTCCATTCGGGTGCGAGACCGCTTCGGCGATCAAGGACTGGTTGGCGTTGCCATCACGCACGATGAACGCGACACCTGCGAGATTGATACGTTTCTTATGAGCTGCCGGGTGATTGGAAGAACAGTAGAAACCGCTCTTTTGTCAGCTCTCGCAAAAGCCGCAAGCCAGCGAGGACGCTCCCGCCTCGCGGGATATTTCCTGCCCACCAGAAAAAACGCACCCGCACAGAATTTTTATTCCCAGCACGGATTTAAACTGGAATCGGAAAACGGCTCGGGTTCGCTGTGGGCTTTTGACCTTACCCGGCAACCGATTCCTTGCCCCGACTGGATTGACCTTAAAGTCACCGACGGAGTGAACCATTGACAGCCAACGTCCTTGAACAAGTGCGCACAATCGCGTCGGATATATTTTCCGTGCCCCTGGCGAGAATCCACAACGACTCCACCCCAGAGACCATTGAGAGTTGGGACTCCATTCAACACCTGAGTCTGGCGCTTACCTTGGAAGAGAAATTCAGCGTGCAACTCGCGCCCGAAGAAATCGAGGGCATGCGGAATATCGGCGATATTGCCAAACTGATCGAGACCAAACTTCAAGCCACGCCGAACTAACTTGCCCATCGTCATCCAACCGTATCGCCAGGAACACGAAATAGCCGTACAGCAGTTCAATCAGCGCCTGCAAGCTGGAGGCGCAGAGGCAGATCTGGTGTTTTACGAAACCGCAAGGCCTCGTTGGCTGCCTACGTCCGGCGCTTCCCGGCTGTTCAACGAATTCTTCCTGGCTCTGGATGGGGGCATCGTTCGCGGAGGTTACGCCCTTAAACACCAGGACTTTAGCTTCGCGGATGGAAGCACTCGCAGCGTCGGCTACTACCACCATCCTCTGTCGGAAGGCATCGTCAATAAGGCCCACGCAACCGTGGGCGGATTGTTATTGCGCGATGCCATGCTACGGAGCCCATTGCTCTATTGCCTGGGAATGGGCGGGTATGATCGTCCGCTTCCGAAAATGCTGTTGCGCCTGGGTTGGAGCCATTATCTGGTTCCCTTTTATTTTCGTGTAGTGCATCCGGCGCGCTTTCTGAGAGAAATGCAGATGCTCCGCACCACTGCGGTGCGCAGATTTGCCATGGATCTGACTGCATATTCCGGAGGCGCGTGGGCGGCTTCCAAGGCGTTTCACTTATTCAAGAAGTTGCGTAGGCCGCGGGCTGCCGTTTGCGATGTCGAAGTGATCGAAGAGTTTGGAGACTGGGCGGACGCGCTGTGGCAACAGTCCCATCCTAAATATGCCATGACCGCAGTGCGCGATTCCGCGACGCTGCGCACGCTGTATCCCCCCAGTGACAGCCATTTCACTCGCCTGCGCATACGCCGGGACGACACAGACCTGGGCTGGGCTGCGGTCGGAGAAAGACGCAAGGACGCAAAATATGGTTCTCTCCGCGTCGGTTCCGTCGTGGATTGCTGGGCATCGCCCCAGAATGCCCTACCCGTAATCCGAGCGGCCACCGAGACCCTGATAAGCGCAGGAGTAGATTTGATTGTCTCCAATCAAAGCCACAAAGATTGGTGCGCCGCCATGGAAGATGCTGGCTTTTTGAGAGCACAATCCAATTTCATCTTTGCCGCTTCCAAAAAGCTGGCCGAATTATTGCAGCCTTTCGAGGAGACGAGATCGCACATGCATTTCACACGCGCGGACGGAGACGGATTACCACGAAATTTCTGACTTTCACAAATGTATGCGACCAATTCACTCGGCGGCTTGCGATGCTACGGCCCGGCCCGACGCTGTCGTAACAACCTCATAACCCAGTTCGCTCATCAGATCCGGCCAGGTTGATTCAATGAGCGCAACCGACTCCTCCGGCAGCACAGACTTCCATCCTCCAGACGAAGCCTTTCGAACGAAGGGCGCGTCCTGCCTCGTGTATTTCGTCTGCAGCCACTTTCCGCCTTCTTTATTCTCCAACTTTCTCATGCGGTCCGCCGAGCTTAGCTCAACAGCCCGCCCCAATCGATCAGGCGTAGGTTCGATTTGCAGCAGGCGCGCCACCTTGGCCAACTCCCGCTGGGTGTGCGCCATCAGGTCTTCGTACCGCAGCAACACAAAATCAGCATGATTCCGCCGCGTGCTCAGCCAGCTGGCCACGTGATCCCCCCAGCAGCCGAGTCGCGGCCAATAATGCGAAGCTATCCAGCGTGGCACGAAATCCTGCATCGGAAAGCCATCCGGGAACGATCCTTTCTTCAACTCCCAAAAATAATTTGACACCGCCACGTCCCTCGGATCGCGCACGATGTACACAATCCTTTTATAGCGCGGATCAAAACACTCGTGGCTTTTGATCACCCTCGGCCGCGCCATGTTTCGCATCTCGCGGTCGGAGTGGATATACATATCCGGCAGCAGACGCTCCAAGTTCAAAAAAGTGACGGGCTCGTTCTGGTGCACAAGATTTCCCACCAGGAATCGCATCCAGGTGTTGCCGGACCGCGGATACGAAGTCAGAAAGACGTCGTCAGGAAAAACCGTGATGTCCCGCTCGATTTTCAATTTGCGGAACAGTACGTCGCTCACCCGCGACAGATGTTTGATTCCCCGCTTAATCATTCCTTCTCTCCGACTTTTTCGGTCGTCCCCTGTCGAGTGATCACTGCCTTTGCTTTTTCGTTCGGTGCGTGATCCCGCATACCCGGTACTGCCGCGCCGCGACCGCCTGGTTTTGCTCGAAACCACCCCAGCACTCGCTGTTTCGTGGCGAACATCTCTTTCGCTCCGTCCCGCAACGTCGAGATGAAATCGAAACGCGATTTTGTAAACCACGGCACTTGATGGATCTGGCAGCCATACTTTTCCTTATATGTGCCTTCCCCGCCCCAGTCGTAAACTTCGATACCGCGCCGCTTCCAATATCGCAGGACATACCATTGAATGGCTTCATTGGGCCGGAGAATCTGGTTTGCCTGAAAACTGGCGTTGCCCCAGAACTCGGCGATTTTATTAAATCCCGGAAAAATTCCGGAGGCGATGCACCTGCCTTGCGGATCTCGCGCCCGCACCAGCAGAACCCGCCCGGTCGGCTCCAGATGTTTCACCAGGGCCCGCACTCGATGCAAATCGTAGGTTGGAACCAAGCCTTGCTTGGCAAAAACATCTTTCAATTGCTCGTAGTACTCGCCCGCAAAATCGGCGTCATGAGCTTCCTCAATCACGACTCCACTCTTCTCCGCTTTGCGAACGCAGCGCCGGCAGGCGCTGTCCATATTGTTAAATAGCTCTTCTTCGGACTTAGTCAAATCTGTACGATAGGAAGTGTAAAACTGGCACGTAAAACCGTGCTCATCGCCATCTTCGGTCTTGAAGCAAGGATCGGAGATTTCCATGTGCAGGCACTTCAAAGTATTCCACGCCATCTCCTCGACCGCCGCCAGAGCCGCCGCCCGCGACACGCCAGGCAACAGGTTGAACCCAATGTACGGCGTCGTCCATCCCGGGAAGGAGCTGCCCAGGATCTTCACGCCGAACCTCGTAACCGTAAGACCGGAAAAATATCCCAGCAGCTTCCCCGCCCGGCGAAGCTCGGCAACGACTGGGGTTGCATTCTGCGTCTCGGCGACGAAAGCGAGCCATTCCCGCGTCTGAAACACGGTTCTGTCCGCAAAGCCGTCAAGCGCCTGCCAGTCGATCTGCTTCAGGTCAATTGGGATACACTTCATGTTCACTATTCCCTTGGCCATCACCAGCAAATGCCTTCGTAGCCGCCAACTCCGCTCGGGCGGCGAGACTTGTCAAGGTTCACCAGATCGATGACTAACTGGTCAGCCCGAAGATACTTCGCAAGCTCGTTCTTGTCGACTGACTTGTTGCCGATGATCACGATCTCAGCATGCCGGAGAACATCTTCCAAATCCGACGATAGCAGCGACCCGATATGTGGAATCACTTCCTCAATGTATTGCCGGTTCGAGCCGGCCAACCGGCCGAGGCTAACATCCTGGTCCCACACCTTGACCTCGCATCCCTCTCCCAGCAAGCGTTTGACCAGTTGTACTTGAGGACTCTCCCGCAGATCATCCGTGCCCGCTTTAAAACTCAACCCAAGTTGTGCGATCTTTCTCTTATTGGTCCGCATTACGGCTTCCACTGCGCGTTCCACGTGTTCGGCATTGCTGGGCAGCAACGACTCGAGCATGGGCAACTTAAGATCAAGTTCTTTGGCTTTGTAGGTCAACGCGCGCACATCCTTGGGCAGGCATGACCCGCCAAAAGCAAAGCCCGGCGACAAGTACGCTCGCGAAATGTTCAAGCGCGTATCGGATGCGAAAATCTCAGTGACCGCCTGCGCGTCTACATTCAAATGCTTGCATAGAGTCCCAACTTCATTTGCGAACGTCACCTTTACCGCATGAAATGCGTTGGAAAGATATTTCACCATCTCAGCCACGCCCACGCTGGTCTCAAACACTTTGCCAGGTGTCTGTTTGTAAAGCTCGCGCAAGGGGGTGAGATGAGAAGGGTCCTGCGCCCCAAGAATCGTGTATGGCGGCTGCAGGAAGTCTGCGACTGCGCTTCCCTCTCGCATGAACTCCGGATTGTAAGCCACCGCAAAATCGACTCCCGCGCGCCGCCCGCTCGCTTGCTCAAGAATCGGCAGGACTACCGACTCAGTCGTACCGGGCAAAACCGTACTGCGCAAAACGAACGTATGGCCGGTTTTCTTTTGCTGCAGCGCGCCACCAATCTCACGCGCAACTTTTTCGATGTGACTCAGGTCCAGCTTCCCATTCCGCAAACTGGGTGTGCCGACACATACGAAAGAGACATCGGACTCTAGCACCGCCGCAACTGAGTCGACCGTCGCGTGAAGCCGGCAGGCGCGATTGCCCTCCGCCACGAGCTCATTCATGCCCGCCTCGATGATGGGGCTGCGCCCGCTTTCCATCATCTCCACCTTCGCAGGATTTACGTCCACGCCGATGACGCGGTGGCCCATCGACGCGAAACACGCAGCCGACACCGAGCCTACGTAGCCCAAACCGAAAACACTGATCGCGAGGCCCACTCTTAACGCTCCTCCGTCCCGAAAAACTTCGCCAGTCGCCGCCGCAATAGACCCCAATCAACGAGCCGACTTCCCACTATAGCAATGCTTGAACGGCAAAGCACGGGGCGGGCGTAAACCGAAGTCACCCAAGCATCGGCCCTTTTATCGATTGTAAATTCAATAAGTTACAAGAACATAAACGGGCAAAACATTCGCGCCGTTATCGGAATGGTTAATGCCTGTTTCCACGTTTCTTTCAGGGCACGATAACATGGATTCGTGGGCTCTGAGTGGCAGAGAAGATGGTCGCGTCTTACTCGTATGAGCTGGGCAGAGGCGCGCACGCGGATGGGTCAGGAAACCTCGAAACGCCTTGATTTGACGTTCCATCGACTAGGGATGCAGCCACAGGCCGCTCGCATCCTATCGCAACCGTCCCACCGCGCACCCAGCTTCTTGGGAAGCAATCGTGACCAGGTCGCCCATCGAGCCGCCCTGCTGCGCACGCACTTGCCAGAGGAGGCGGAGAATATCATTCGCGAAGCGGAGAGTATTTGTCGCCATCAGTTCGATCTGCTCGGGTACGAAAAACTCGACTATGGCCCGGAGATCGACTGGCATTTCGACCCCGTGCACGGAAAGCGCAGCCCAGTAAAGCCGTGGTTCAAGATCAAGTTTCTGGACTTCCAGGAAGTGGGCGACCACAAAATCATCTGGGAACTAAATCGTCACCAACATCTGGTCACCCTCGCCAAAGCCTGGACTTTAACTGGCAATCGCGCCTACACGAGTGAACTCCTGCATCAGTGGTATTCGTGGCATAAGGCGAATCCGTATCCGCTCGGCATCAACTGGGCCAGTGCGCTTGAAGTAGCATTCCGCAGCATGTCCTGGCTCTGGGTGCGCTACCTCCTCGCCGAATGCCCGGACCTTCCGGCTACTTTCGACACGGACCTCCTCCTCGCCCTGCAGGCCCACGGCCGATATATCGAACGTTATTTGTCGACCTACTTTTCGCCTAACACGCACCTGCTTGGCGAAGCGCTTGCCCTATTCTTTCTCGGCACCTTGTGCCCGGAAATTTCTGCAGCGCAACGCTGGCGAGACAAAGGCTGGAAACTTCTGATCGAAGAACCTGACCGCCAGGTCCGCCCTGACGGCGTCTATTTCGAGCAAGCGCTCTATTACCATGCGTACGCCCTCGATTTCTTTCTTCACGCACGCCACCTCGCCAGCGAGACTGGTTGCCCAGTTCCCCAACAATTCGACAACATGCTCAAGAAAATGCTGGATGTCGTGCAGGCCCTTTCTGAAGCCGGATCTCTCGAAGGTTTCGGAGATGATGATGGCGGCCGGCTTTTCAATCCGCGCCGCAATCAAGTCGAGTGCATGACCGATCCCCTCGCGCTTGGCTCAATTCTTTACGAAAGCGACGACTATCGAGCCCCCAGTCTTACCGAGGAAGCGATCTGGCTTTTCGGCGATAAAGCCTTCGCGGCCTTCGAGAAGCCGAGTCCTCAGAGGCGTATGGCATCGAAGGCTTTTGAATCGGGTGGCATCTATCTCATCAATGACAATGACAACGCGACTTGCGCGCAGCAGATGATGATCGATGCTGGTCCGCAGGGGACAAGCCGCTCGGGCCACGGTCACGCCGACGCCCTCAGCATCCGCCTCTCGGTTGACGGACAACGCTTTCTGGTTGATCCCGGCACCTACTGCTATATTTCCCCCGACAACGAGCGCGATTCCTTCCGCGGCACCGGCGCGCACAATACTGTAAGAGTGGATGGCCTCGATCAAGCTATCCCCGAAGGCCCTTTCGCCTGGAGTTCGATTCCGAACGTCAAAGTCGAGACTTGGGCGAACGGCGAAAGCTTTGACTTCTTCGCCGGAAGCCATGACGGATATCGCAGATTGCCGGATCCGGTTCTGCATCGCCGAATCGTGTTTCACGTGAAAGGAGGTCTCTGGTTCGTCCGCGATGTGGCGGAAGGACTCGGCAGCCACTTACTTGAGAGTCTTTGGCATTTCGCTCCTGACATTGAAGTGAAGGAAGAAGAGGGCATGTTGCTGGCTTTGCCTCGCGCTGCTGATAGACCTCAGCCGTGGGCCGGCCTGGCTCTGCTTCCAGATCGCAAGTCCAAATGGAAAACAGAAATCGCGGAGAGCTTCGTCTCTCGCGCCTACGGCTCAAAACAACGCTCTCCCGTGGTGGGAGTAAGCGTCAACGCCACGCTGCCGGAAGATTGCCCGGTCTTGCTTTTGCCAACAACTCTGCCCTCCAACATAGGAACATTCGCCACAGTGGACGAAACCCCGGTCCGCGGCGTTCGGGGCTATCGATACCAGACATCTCGAAGCAGTGAGTTCCTGTTTTCTGCCCAGGGAAATATTCCATGGACGTGCGGTCTTTGGACCGGTGATGCGAGCTTTCTGTATTGCAAACTGGAGAGCGGCCGCTTCACTCGCGTTATCATGGTTGCGGGCAGTTTTGCGGAATGGCGCGGCCGGCGCTTCGTCTCGAATCCGTCAGCCATCGGAAGTTTCGAATGGTCAGACAGTTTACTGGAAAACCATTCGCCGGAAGATGCGCTCCTTAGTGATTTTGAATTTCTTGATTTGGTGCCGTAGTTCCTTCGCGGCTGAGGTGAGTGGAAAGAAAAGTCATGTGTGGGATCGCGGGAGTACTCGAGTTCGGCAGAGACGCGCAGGTCGATTCCGTCATCGTGCGGCGGATGTGCGACGTCATGGCCCACCGCGGGCCTGACGACGACGGCGTCTTCACGCAGGGAAAAATCGGACTGGGTATGCGCCGGCTCAGCATCGTCGACCTCGCCACCGGCCATCAACCACTCAGTAATGAAGATGGTTCGGTCTGGATCGTCTTCAATGGGGAGATTTACAACCATCTCGATCTGCGCCAGCAGTTAATCGCGCGCGGTCATCGCTATCGTACCCAGAGCGACACCGAAACCATCGTTCACCTCTATGAGGAATACGGAAAGGACTGCGTTCAGCATCTTCGCGGCATGTTTGCCTTCGCGATCTGGGATGCGAACCGGAAGTCTCTTTTCATCGCCCGAGATCGGCTGGGCATTAAACCGCTCTACTATCGTCTTTCCGCCGACAATTTCATCTTCGGTTCCGAAATCAAAGTCTTGCTGGCTTATCCGGAAGAACCGCGGGATTTTAATCGCAGCGCTCTCCCGGAATACCTCGCCTTCGGCTATCTCTCAGGCGATGAGACCTTCTACGACGGCGTGCGTAAGCTCATGCCCGGGCACCGGCTTGAAGTAAGCACGCAGGGCGATCTCCGCGTCGAACAGTATTGGGACTTGTGCCCGACCCCAGCCGACAAATCGCACGATGAGCGCCACTACATCGATACTTATCGCGGCCTGCTCGAAGGCGCAGTGAGCAGCCATCTCATGAGCGACGTTCCTCTCGGAGTGTTCCTCAGTGGCGGATTGGATTCCAGCGCCGTTGCCGCTCTGATGACAAAAATCAGGCGCGAACCCATCGAAACATTTTCCGTAGGATACACCGAACAAACCTATAGCGAGTTGCCCTATGCCAGAGCCGTGGCCCAGCATCTCAAATCGATCCATCACGAAGTGCTCGTCAGCCGTCAGGATTTTTTCGGCGCGCTGTCCAAACTAATTTGGCATGAGGACGAGCCCATCGTGTGGCCCTCCAGCGTGGCCTTGTTCTTCGTCGCACAATTGGCTCGGGAGCGGGTCAAAGTTGTCCTGACTGGAGAGGGTAGCGATGAGACCCTGGCCGGATACTCCCGCTATGCATTTACCCTGAAGAACATGGCTTTTGACCGCGCCTATCGCGGTGTGGTTCCTGGCGCACTTCGCCGTCACATTCGGGACTCCATCGCCACATCATCCTGGATCAATGCTACAGCGCGACGCAAGCTCTCCCACACCTTCCTTGGCCTAGATGGGGATTCGTGGATTTCGTTCTACTTCGAC
>Ga0210400_10005769_pt1 | contig 10480 bp, 8 predicted proteins | sample IncBWH26MmetaG_FD_155456 | JGI IMG/M metagenome (GOLD analysis project Ga0210400, IMG submission 155456) | Forest soil microbial communities from Barre Woods Harvard Forest LTER site, Petersham, Massachusetts, United States - Inc-BW-H-26-M | ecosystem: Environmental > Terrestrial > Soil >... | reverse complement strand
AAGATATTTCTTGGAAGTGTGCGGAGCCGCATGTTCAAAGCGAACTCCAAGCTTCGAAGTCACATCAACGAATTTGGCGGCAGACGCAGGCGCGGCCTGATATTCATTACTGCCTGCCGCAGCCCTTATGCCGATGCCCAGCAAGGCAGTTGCTACAAGGCACAGCGCCGCGGTGCTTCCCGCTTCCCGGAAAACCTTATTGCTCGTCCTGGTCCACAGTCTCACCATGCTCATCATGCGTGGATGGCGAAGAGGCCTTTCGAATCGAGGGGAGTCAACGCTTTCCGTCAGCCATAGTTAACGCCAGTTCGTAAAATTCCTGCCGGGCGGCGGGTGAGAGTGCAACGGTTTTCGCGTGGGAATTTTCTGTTATCGACGCGGCATCGAGCGTGGCGCTGATCTTCTCCACATTCAGCGTCCCTTGTGGAAACATTTCAGCGCATTGTTTTAGTACCTGGCGCGCGTCTCCAATTCGGCCTTCTTCGTAGTAGAGCATCCCCAGCGAAACGTAGGCTGTCTCGCGCGCGGGCATAAGGTCAACAGCCTTTCTTAAGTATTTTTCTCCATCTTGTATATCTCCTCGAACTACGGCCACGATCCCCGCTACCCAATGCAAAGGACCAGAGTCGGGAATTCGAGCCAAACCTTCCTGCGCCGTTGCTTTTGCCGTATCCGCAGCTCCCGCCCGCAGTTCCTCCATGGCTAGAGAAACGTAACACCGATCGTTGTTGGGCGATTTGCCAACGGCTTCTTTTAGGACCTCTTGCGCCTCCTGGCCGCGGCCTAGACGCGCGTAGACATCTCCAAGCAGGGACAGATAAGAACTGTCTCTTTGCTCCGGCGACGATATCTCGAGGAGCGGTTGAAGCGCTGCTTGGTAGTTGCCGCTTTGAAAATGCACCTCGCCGAGGTTGTATTTTGCTTCCTCAGAAGCTGGATCTACTTTCAAAGCGGCTTGCAGGTATTGCACGGCCGCGGAATTCGAACGAAAACGCCCCAGCAATACTCCAATGCCTAGTTCCGTTCGAAAGTCCCCTCCGCTGACTTCCTCCAACCGCTGAAGAACCTCCATGGCATCTCTTTCGCGCCTGGCCTTAAGCAACGCCTCGGCCAAAAGATAGAGACTGCGAGGGCGATCCGGGTGCTGCTTCACTTCCATTTCCAATTCGTGGAGATCCGCCGCACTTTGCTGGGCAATCGGCAATGCGTTCCTCCGTTCCAAATAATCGAAAAAATGTTGAAGCGGATAAGGAGCTGGTTCCGGATTTTTCGAGAGCGTTTGGAAGACGCTCATGTCCCTGCGCGCTGCTTCCAGCTGGTGTGCGCTTCTTTCCGCGACCGCCAGCTTGTAATGTGCGGCGGCCAGCCCCGGATTGACCTGAATGCAGCGCCGCAGAAGGGGAATCGCTTCCTCGAATTGTCGCTGGCCCATTTTGACGCCGGCCAGTTCCAAAAGTGCGTCTGCATAATTCGGATCAGCGCGAACCGCTCGCTCGAAATAGCTTTCTGCCAAGAGCGGCTTTCCCTGTGTTTTTGCAATCATCCCGAGGTGGAATAATGCGGGCAGGTTTTCCGGATCTCCTTTGAGGCTCTCATCAAGAAAATGCTTCGCTTCCTCGTATTGGCCTAGATGGCGATAGCACATTCCCATCAACGCGTAGGAGCGCGGCGAAGGATCCAGGCCGACGAGCGTTTTGAACTCTTTCACCGCCATTTCGACTTTGCCCACCGTGAAGTAACTCTCGCCCAGTGCCGCATGAAGATCCGCCCGGCGCGGGTCGATTTCTACCCCTTCCTTCAGGACTTCGATGGCGTCTTCAAAGAACTGTTGCTTCATGCTCAAACGCGCCATCAAAAGCAAAATATCCGTGTTTTTTGGCGAGATCTTTCGCGCCCGCACCAGCAGCTCAAGCGCATCCACGTCTTTCCCCAGGTCCGTCTCGGCCCTGGCCATAAGATGGAGCGTGTCCGCGGAATCGGGCTGCAAGTGCAACGCCTGGTCGAGTGTCTCCTGAGCCTTCGCGGGCTGTCCGCTTAACAGATAGGCCTGGCCCAGGTCATGCAGAATGTCGAACGTCTGTGGCTCGAGCGCGTTCGCCAGCTCAAACTCATGGATTGCGTTCTGGTATTGACGATGCGAGCCAAGAAGTACGCCGAGCGAAAAATGCACCTTCGTATCTTTTGGCGAGTTCTGCGACAATGCTTCCGCAGTGGCCAGCCCGGATGCATTATTTCCTGAACTGAGGTAGGCGCGAACCAGGTTCAGGCGCGTAGGCACGTCTGGATGGCGAACGCGCAGGAGATAAGGAATGGATTCTTTTGCCTTGTTGCGATCGAGCAGCAGCAATCCGAGGTTGTAATTTGCTGCCGCGTCTTCGGGCTTCAATCGCAAACTCTTGCGGAATATCTGTTCGGCAAGATCAATTCTCTTCTGCGCCGCGTAGCTCGTCGCTAAATTATTGAGGGTGTCGACGGAGTCCGGCTTGATGGCCAGGGCCCGCTCAAATTGCGGGATGGCCTCAGCGTCCTTACCCTGTTGTTGATAAATAACGCCAAGTAAATTAAGTCCTACGACGCTTTTGGGGCTGCGGTCCAAGCCATGCCGCGCCGCAACCCCGGCCTCGTCCAGCAGCCCCTTCTGGAGCAGTTGCCTGGCCTCTTCAAAGTCGTGGGCCGCGGGCGGCCGACCGGGAGCCTCAGACGAATGACCAGCTTGCGCATAAACTAGAAGAGACAGCGGGCCCACGGCAACGGCAAAAATAAAGCTGACAATTGCGCTCCGACTCGCCATGACTTGCTTTGCTCCCTGATTCTCGCCAAAGCATACATGATTCTCGCACGGCGCGCGGGTATCGAAAAAGCGCCGCCGCCGCCTCTGCGCTTTCCCTCATTCTCCGTTGCGACTCAAGCCCTTGAAACGCGCTCGGGCAGCCGTCTTAAACTTTTTTTGCTATCATCGCACGCCATGCATGGGAACAAAGTACCTCGAATCGCTTGTTTTTCTTGCACCCTCGTTTTGGCGGGCGCGTTACGGGCACAGTCCGTCCAGTATTTTGAGAAGGAAAAGCTCTGGCTGCTCTCGACTGATCGCAATTCTTATCGTCTGTCTTCGATTGACGGCAAATTGCTGGACAAGCAACAAGAACTCACGGGCGCGTATCTTATGGGTGCGGGGATTCATTTGAATCTCCGGGGCGACTTCGATAGCGCCGCCGTGTTGCTGGAGAGAGTGCAGTAGCTCAACGAGAGTCCTATTTAGGTTTCCGAAATGTCAAAGGCATCCACGTATCGTGCTTCCTTGCTCTTTCTCATACTTTCCCTGTCTTGTGTTTTCGCGAGCAGCCGCCCTGTCAACAAATCGCTTACAAACGATGTCCGCAACTACGGGCGTATACAAATTTCTCAGACTGCCGAAAGCGTTGTAGTGAATACCGGCCCCATTCAAATCACTTTTTCCCTCGCCTCGGGGCTTGCCTCCTATTCTTGGAACAAGGTGCGCAGGATAAGCGAAGCGTACAGCGCTGCTCGCCTCGGCACTTTCCTCAAGAGCACGGATTATTCCACGCATCAGTTTCTGGCTTCCGATGTTCGACGGCTAAGAGATGGTTTTGGACGAGGCGTCAGACTCTCCTTCTTAAATACAGAAGAAGGTAAGCCCGCGTTGCGGCAGATCTATTATCTGTATGAAGGAAGGCCGTTCTTTTTGCTAGAGATCACCTTGGAGAGTCCGACGGCAATCAGCACGAATTGGCTAGCCCCCCTGCAAATCGATAAACCGGGCAACGTAAGCATCGGCGGGTCCGCGGATGAACGCGTGCTAATTGCGCCTTGGGACAACGACAACTTTATGCGCTATCGCGGCGAGCCGATTGATAGCGCCGGTTCTAGCTATGAAGTGACCTCCGTCTATGACAACGTCAGCCGCAACGGGCTCGTCATTGGGTCCGTCACGCATGACACCTGGAAGTCGGCAATCGATTATCGGGGTTCGCATGACAGGCTCGAAATCCTCACGGTATACGGAGGCGCTTCTTCCTCAGTGACTCAGGACACTGTTCCCCATGGAGCTGTCTCCGGGCCTTCGGTCGTCTCACCGCGATTTTTCGTTGGTTACTTTGAGAATTGGCGTGCCGGCATGGACCAATACGGCTGGGCCAACAGCGTCATCACTCCTCCTCTTCCCTGGGCTGGTGAAATGCCAGTCGGTTGGAATAGCTGGTACGCCTATGAGTGCAACATTAATTCGGAAGCCATGATGTCCACTTCTGATTTTATCCGCGACAACTTGCAAAACCGGGGCTATGGCAACAACGGCGTTGTCTATCTCAACTGGGACTCGTTCTGCGGAGCAGGGCCGCAGCCCGACTACCAAAAGGTGGCGGAGCACATCAGAAAGAACGGGCAGCATCCGGGCATCTACTTTGTGCCCTTTGCGCGTTTCGGCAAAGAAAGTGACGAAGAGAAGGTACCCGGCACGAACGGCCAATACACATGGAACGATCTCCTTCTGCGCGATGCGAACCAGGTGCCGATTCCCGCCCACATTGGCCGCCCTCTCGATCCCACGCACCCCGGCACACGAATGTATGTCGAATCTGCGCTGAACGAATTCAAACAGTGGGGCTACGAATACGTGAAGTTAGATTTCCTCTCCCATGGGGCCATGGAAGGCAAGCACTATATGTCCGGCTGGACTGCCATGCAGGCCTATAACTACGGCATGCGATATATTCGGGATGCCGTGCGGGGCCGGATGTTTGTTAGTTTGTCCATCGCTCCGTTATTTCCAGGCGCCGAATACGCGCATTCGCGTCGCATTTCCTGCGACGCAGCTGGCTCCATCAAAGATATCGAATACATGCTGAACTCGGTGACCTACGGCTGGTGGTTGGACAAATACTATCGCTATAACGACGGTGACCTTGTGGTGGTCGGACGGAATACTGCCAACGAGGCAGTAAGCCGAATAACCGCTTCCGCCATCGTTGGCGTGTTTCTTGACAGCGACGCTCTCGCGAGAAATCTATCCGTGCAGGATCGGGCGCGCGACCTGCTCACACGCCCCGCGATCCTTGCCGTTGCCCGCATGGGAAAGACGTTCCGCCCCGTGGAAAACAACACTGGAGATCGTGCGACGGATGAATTTGTGTACCGCAAGGGGGCGACTTGGTATTTGGCTGTGTTTAATTACCAGCAGGAGCCGGTTACAAAGCACATTGACCTCGCGCGAGCCGGTCTCAGCCCGCGCATACGCTATCGCATCACGGATCTCTGGAACGGGACTTCTTTTGCGGCGCTTGACAAGTTCTCCGTGAACCTGGAAGGGGCTCAAGCCGCGCTTTTTTCTCTTGAGGCGCCTTGAGTTGCAACACTCGCCTTGCAGATCTAGCCAAGGTCGAATCGCGAGTTTCATTCTTACCTACACGTTTCCGCTTTTTGAATAATGCTCTGGGCGCGGCCATGACTTTCTGGATCTATGCGAGGATCTGCCTTGCCGGTTTCCTTTTTATCAAAGCTCGTTTACCCGAAACCAAAGGCAGGACCCTCGGGGAGATTGAAACTTTTTGGCGGTGAAATCACAGCGGTATGTTGCATGCATCATAGCTGTTGCAGTGAGAGGGGCTCTTGAATCAAACTGCTTGGAAACGAAATCGCGAGGTAGGCAATGAATTCCCTGGTCTCACCTCTAGTTACAACCAATCGGTGCACATCGGAAGGGTTGCGTCCCCAAGATCTTGGACGGCAACTCGCCTTTACACGCCGCGAGTTCTTGCGCGCCGCAGCAGGCCTTTCGTTCGGAAGCGGGCTGATGGCCTCGAGCCTGCTACCCGATACGGGAATCCCTGCAAAAAGGAGAAAGGTCGTAGTCGTCACTTTTGGCGGCGGCGCGCGTGACCAGGAGACGCTTGCCCCAGAGGGGCAAGAGAATATCCCTCACCTCATTCGCGAGTTGATCCCTCAATCAGCCTTTTTTGCGCAGGTTGTCAATCGAGGAATCCTCGGCCACTATGTCGCCACGGCAAGCTTGGCGACGGGCCGCTACGAAACTTTCAACAATTTTTCTGCTGTTCCTCCTGAAAACCCCACGGTTTTTGAATATTTTCGGAAGGATTTGAGGCGGCCCGCTTCTGATGCGTGGGTCGTCGCGCCGAGCAACGGCTTTCACCGCATCGGAGAAAGCGGCCATCGCCACTATGGGGCCGGCTTGGGGGCTGGCGTTATTCTTCCCAAGCGCCTCTTAGCCGCGGCTTTGTCCGGTAAGCCAGGTGAACATGAGCACTTACTCCGCGACAACTATGAAAGCCCCTACTTTACTCCGGAGCTTGCGGGACATGAGTTCGAGTTGCAGCAACTGGATGCCATCCTCAATCTATCGGCGAGTGACTTTAGGGCTCACGCCCTGACCTTATCGAGTCCCGACGAGCTCTCCGTGTATATAGCGCGCCGCCTGATGAAGCAGTTAGCGCCGAGCCTCCTATGGATCACCATGCACGATATCGATATCGCTCACGCCGGAGCTTACTCCCTCTACATCGAGGGCATACGCCGCACGGACCGCCTGTGTGCTGAGCTGTGGAACACGATCCAGAACGACCCTGAATATGCCGGCAAGACGACACTCTTCATTCTTCCGGACTTTGGGCGCGACGCTGATGACGACGGGGGCGGCAACGGATTTCAACATCATCGCACCGGGGACGCTTCCTCCCGGACTACTTGGATGATGGTGCTGGGAGCAGGGGTTCGCGCGGGGCGAGTGTTCGACCGTCCGATTCAATCGATCGATCTCGTGCCGACGGTCGGAGCCCTGATGGGATTTTCTCCTTCGCTTTCGCAAGGAACGCCCGTGGAGGAACTCTTGTAAATCGGTATGCTTCCTGCCGAACTCACTGCGGATAATTTTGATGGCTACCCTCCAGAGGCCAGGAAACTCGCCGTTGGAAGCCTCTCGGTCTTTCGGCGCTTGCCGCTGACTTTCCTGCCCAATCTTTTGCGAGAAATCATCGAGTACGATTTCAGGTTTCCGTCCGAACGCAGAACGATCGAAAAAGAGTTAGCAAACCTAAATTCCCTTTCCACCCAGGAAACCAATGACTGGTTGAGCGGCTTCGCGCAGATTCGCCTTTTGCCCAGTCTGGAAGCGATGGACTGGGTAGGTGATCCCGCTCAGTTTGTGGAACAACTTTCGGCTTTCCTCTGGTCTTCGCAGCAATTGGACGACTTCCGGAACGCTGCTGTCGCCTACGGTGATCGCCTTCGCAAGGTTGTCCCCGCGGACTCCCCTCCTGCGCCACGATTAGGCATAGCGGTCATCGGCAAGGGCGTAGATGAATACGAAAAGCCTCTGTTTCAAAAGCTGCGATCTTACGGGACATACTTCGACCGGATTAAACCGGAAAACGGACTCAATACTCTCTTAAATGCTGTCACCGCAAGAGCCCAGAGTCTTCCTGCCGCCTATGGCCACTGGTACGTTGACGGGGGACAGGCAGCTTCTCCCCACCCCGCGGTGGCTTGCATTTCGTACGCCGCCCTGGGGGCGGCACGAGTGGCCTTATCCGCCAGGATTCGAAACGAGATCGAGAAGCCCGGCATAGGTCCCGAGAAATTGCGTTCACTCCTTGCCCGAATGCGCCCCGAGGATCTTGGTTTCAGCAAAGAGGGCGACCCGATCCTCAATCGTTTCCAACTGAGGATTCTAACCGAGGGTTCAGGGACACAGATTTTCAGCACGACGTTCGTGCAATGGACCGCGCGCGAAGTTCTCCGCCGGGCGCAGCCGCTTACGTTGTTGGTCCGCTTCGCTCCGCGGCAGCGGCAAAAGCCGATGAACGCATTGCTCTTGGCGAATCCTGCCAATGCCGAGCTTGACCCCATGGGCTCTCTCGTTGACGGTGACATGGGCGCGTACTACAACTGGATCAACCAACGAAGCTTGGCCGGAGCAGAGCAATCTTCCTTCTTGGCGTGGTTTGAGAATCACTCGCAAGCCGTGGCTATTGGACCTTCCATGCCCCGCGGAACGGCTTCGACCGAGAGCGCGACGCTCGCAAATCTACTTGCTTGGATGGCTTGACGTCCCCGCCGCGACTTATGCGATGGCTGTTCCAAAACAGTCTGTCTTTGTTGCCGTATTTTGTCGGATTCGTCCGACCTGTGCTCCGCGGACTGTGACCCGAAATTGTACTTAAGGCCAGCTATCTTTATGGCCGGATTGACCGGATGATCGTTGTAGACGTTGTTTCAATTCCTTCGGGGGCTAATATGGAATCAAGACGGCAAAGTAAAGTTGGTCCGGTTCTCATCCTGGTGTGTTTCTTCGCAATCTTTGTGTTCTTGCTGATAAGCAGAAAAGGTGACGCCCGGACCTCTCTCCCACAATCCGCATCGCAGAATCGGTGACAACCTAGTCATTCATTGGAAATGTGCACCTCCTCGCCTCATCGCTTAGGTGACCGCATACTTCTTCGCCCTGATAGGCAATCGGACGGGTCACCGCATTTTCTAAGACTGCCATAGGAAGGCCGATGTATCATTCGACATCTAGCCAGCGTACGTCACGTTCACCGTGCGAGGAATTATCGGGACCGAGCCGCGGAACTTCCAAGATTGGGTCATCCGCAAGTACACGAAATCCCATGGCAGATTGGCAAATGCGAGAAAAGCGGCCACTCCGAGGACCTCGGCCGGAGCCAGCGGGGCCGACGCTCAAAAACTACATCACGCCCGCCGGGTTGCAGCGGCTGAAAGACGAGCAGGTGTTCCTACTGAGTCGCGAGCGGCCCGCAGTGGTGGAGGTCGTAGCGTGGGCTGCCAGTAACGGGGACCGCAGTGAAAATGCCGACTACCTCTACGGCAAAAGACGGTTAGGCCAGATCGATTCGCGGATTCGCTTTCTCACGAAACGCATTGACGCGGCCGTGGTCGTCGATCCCGCCGCCCCGCGTCCAGTGTCAGCCGCGACGCGCGCCTTCTTCGGCGCAACCGTGACCTACAAGGATGCCGCCGGTCTCGAACACGTCGTCTCGATCGTAGGCATCGACGAGGTGGACCTCGACCGCGGCTATATCAGCTGGCGCTCGCCGCTCGGCAATACGCTGATGAAGTCGTGCCCCGGCGACCGCGTGAACCTGCTTGCGCCAGGAAAGACGGAGCATCTCGAGATCATCGCGGTCGAGTACGCGCCGATTCCGATGGATCCTTTCCGCGAACCGCTAGGAGCTCAGTCGAAGCCCAAGGTCGAACGCTCCTAGACCAAGCCGCCCGACTCTGAGCGTTCCCCCGATCTTTGTCGTTTTCAATATTTTTGGTGTTTACCTCGCAACTAAGACCGAGGCGATGCAGGACTGATCCGGGACTTATTGCGATGTCGAAAGCATCAGCCTCACCGATGACCGAAATGGGAAAACAGTTCGATTCCGTTTGGATCTGATCAGCAAACTGGCGTTCACCTCAGGGAGCTGAGGACGTAACACGTTGCCTGCGTCAGAATCGGAAGATTGTGTGGGAGGAGCCCACCCCTCTTCGATTTAGGGAAGCTCGGCTAGTTAATGCTGACTGTCAGACAAGCCAAGGGTTGACGACCGGCACAGAGAGATCTTCAAAATGGACCACGTTGCGAGTTGCCAGAGTCGCATGGCGTGCAACCACGATCCCAGCGATCATGGTGTCACGCAGATCAACCGGCCGACCCTTGCGTTGTCGGAAGGCCATCAAGTCAGCGGCTTGCACGGCCGCAGCATCATCGAAAGGAGCGATTCGGCGACCCATTTTCTCGAGGACGGTTTCAAAGGTCTCCAGCAACAGAGCCCTTCGTTTCCCGGCCGACATGATCTGAAGTCCAAACCGGACCTCAAGGATGGTTACTGACGTTGTCCAAACGGATGTGCGAGGCTGCTTGTCGAGCCAGGCAATGACCTTCGCATCCGGTGATTGCCGCATAAGCGCTGAGAGTACGTTCGTGTCCAGAACGATCATGACTCAAACTTCGCCGGCTTGATGGCGTGTCCGCGGAGTTCAGCTACATCCGAGTCGAGACCAGTTTTCATGAATAACCTGGAGATATCAGTCCCGAGTCCGCCGCTTGGGATTTCCTCCTCGCTGACTGCACTGCGAAGAATATCTCGCACCTCTTCCTCCATACTGCGACCATGTCGTTTGGCGCGACGCTGCAAGCGTGTCTTTACCACATTCTCGATGTTCCGGACCACAAGTTGTCCCACGATCTATCTCCCCTCAATCAACAGTGATATCATGCTATCATACGGTTCGGCGGCGAGTCAATAGCTGGCACACCGCGCAACGAACAGCCCTACATCCGTTCTCGGATTTCCAACCCACAACCCAAAAAGTATGTCTTATATGACTTCCGCGTACTTTGGCAGTCCCCGCGGTCTTGTAAGTCGTTGTAAAACCTAGGAACGATAGATTGACACGGTAGAGGTTCGAGTCCCCAGTGGGGTGACGGTTTCGCGCTGAG
>Ga0210400_10005768_pt1 | contig 10481 bp, 8 predicted proteins | sample IncBWH26MmetaG_FD_155456 | JGI IMG/M metagenome (GOLD analysis project Ga0210400, IMG submission 155456) | Forest soil microbial communities from Barre Woods Harvard Forest LTER site, Petersham, Massachusetts, United States - Inc-BW-H-26-M | ecosystem: Environmental > Terrestrial > Soil >... | reverse complement strand
TTTTTAAAATATCCGATTGTTCAATTTCATTAGTAAACTTAACTAAAGTATCAATCATGGTATTTCCAACCATTTTCATTTTGCCCGGACTAATGCTTTCATTTTTCAGATTGGCTATCCCTGAAGACTCCGTAATAAAATGCAAATCGGCTATCTGGTCGGTAACAACACGGTTAAATTCTTCGGGCATGGTTTTATCAAAACTCCTTAAACCACTTTCAATATGCGCTACAGATATTTTTAATTTGCTCCCCGTAATAGCGGCAGCCAATGTTGAGTTAACATCACCAACCACTATTAGTAAATCGGGCTTAAAAGTATTTAGCATTAAATCTTCCAACTTCACCATTATTTCCGCTATTTGTTCGCTGGCACTGCCGGGTTGTACATTCAGAAAATAATCGGGTGTAAGTTTAAACTGCTCAAAAAACACATCTGCCATATTAGTATCAAAATGCTGGCCTGTATGAACTATCTTAAGATTCATCGATGGATAATTTTTCGCTATTTCTTTAAAGCGGGTTACTTTAATAAAGTTTGGCCGGGTGCCTATTACTACCAGTATATCTCGTGCCATTAAATTTATTTTTCTATAAAATTTGTAATGATAGAATCTGTGAGCCTGTTGTAAAAAAAATTACTGAGATCAAAATTTTTATTAAAGTCAATGGTTTTTCCGGATTGTAAATAAACAATTAAATCACTTAATTTATCGGGAGTAAAATGCAATCCAAGGTTATTGCTGACTATAAATTCAGATAATATTCCTTTTGGGGAAATTAAAATAATGGGTTTTTTCAGATAAATAATCTCATAATATTTGGTGCTTATAAAATCTTTGTACTGCTCGGTTACTATTGAAACGTAGAAGTCCTGTGTTTGAATAATTTCAAAAAGCTCATTGGGCGATAGTGGCTCTTTGATTTGAATAGGCCCGGCGGAGAATTTGTGTTTTAGCGCTTCTTTATTCGACAAAGGGTAAATTGTAAATTTAATCGGATTCTCTTTTTCATTTATGAGTAAACCTGAAAACCGTTTCAGTATTTTTTCAGCGCCTCTGTAAATAGTGCCACAATATATAAGCTGTACTTTATTTGATTTTTCTACGGACATATTTATGTCGGGGACGGGTAGGTCATCTATGTCTATTCCGTGAGGTAAAATGAAAACTTTCTCTGCCTGCTCTGTATAGGTAGTTTTAAGATGTTTCTCCATCGGGGCAACAGGAACACTTATCAGGTCAGAAAACTCCAGTACTTCCTGTTCAAGTTTTTTTTCGTACGCCAGTCTTTTTTCGCTGATAGTACCGAATCCGTAGGCAATTCCCCATGTCCATGGGTCACGCATATCACTGAGCAATTTAAGTTTTGGGTATTTCTTTTTTAATTCTACTCCATAGTGCAGAATAGAAAAGGGCGCGCCCGTACAAATTATATGTGTTATATTATTTTTTTCTATTAGCTGCGAAGCTGTTTCCAGTATGTCTTTTTCAGAAAATACGGCCCGGTCGTATATACTCCCTTGTGTTTTTGACTGTACGGTATTCAGGGAGAGTTTATATTGTAAGCGTTTTAAATAATTAAATGGCGGATCAATTAAAACAGCCGGGTATCTGTGTGGGATAATATTTTTACGTATAGTTTCCGTTTTTACATCTCTGTTCCATACGGAGGTTTCCGAAAAAGGGTTTTGCGCGGTGATAACATTTACTTTAATATTTTTTTTGGTAAGATGCTTGGCAAATTTTGCCCATCTTCTGCCACCAATTCCGGGATAAGGTGGAAAAACATATGAAATGAGAAGTACTTCTTTTTTGTGAGTTACTGAACTTTCTTCAATCAGTGAAGGAACGGAAACCAATTTTTTAAAATCTGTATTGACTTTGTATTTTTTCGTAATGTCTTTTAAAAGCTGATCGAAACATTCGAGATTCAGAGGCGTAACCATCTTGGGATGCGAAATAAACTGGAGATAATTGTTATTTCGTAGAGCACCTTTATAATCGCTCAAGTTTACAAGGGTAAGGTTTTCGATGGATGCCATTTCATTGCCGGGGGGTTTTATTTCGGCTACGGAGGCCGAAAATGTGCTATACCCATCACCATAATTGCTAACCCCTTTCATGTACATCAGTCTTGTAAGTACCCTGTTCAATATCCTGCTCGGGTAACTTATTTTTAAAGTGGAGATGGGAATTTCTGTATAGATACCGGATGTATTTTCTTCAATTACATCGTCCGAAAAATGATAAAAAGATTTAGCAGGAGCTTCTCTGAAATCAAACTTCTGAGAAGCGTGATCAGAGTAAAACCCTTTCATCACACTGAAATCATATTTGATATTATACTTTTCAAAATGAGGTTTAAAATCTGAAAACGGCTGTATACACCAACCACCTGCCCTGTATCCCATATCTTTTTGCGGGCCGCAAATTTCTTTAAGCAATTTAATTGACTCGGAAAAAAGTCTTTCTCTTTCTTCTGTGTTTATTGCCGAAAAGCTGTACTTGGATATGTTACTCAGATCCCATTGATTTATTTCGGGTAGGTAAATGGCGTCCAGCCAATGTGCATGTAAATGCGGAAAAACATAATGCCCGTCGCGGCAGATTAAAGCAATTTGTTCAGATATTTTTTTTAAATCCTCCCGACAGGCTTTAGCGGAATTGTCTTTTAATCGGAGTAAATAGGTGGTATCAATAAAAAATATAGCGCCTGATATACTATGTTTGTTAAACAACTCTAAAATTTTTTGAGTTGGTAACAATATACAATTCGCTGCAGTTCCCGAACGGTTTCCTAAAAACAACTCATAATCGAATGTAAAAAGTATGTCTTTAGCTTTCTTCATTTGTTTTTTGCAGTTCCTGGCTGATTATATCAAGCGGCACTTTTTGACCTTTCATTCTAAGCTTCAGAAAGAGTAAATTATCAAATGTTTTGCATTTGGCCGAATGAATATCTTTTTTCCATAAAAACCCTTTCTCAAGTGTTGCCCCGAATCGTTCTTTAAATTGTTGTATGCCTTTTAATTTTGTTCCTACTGAACCAAGCCTTGCGCCGACAAAATCGTACCGTTTTACTCCTTTTTCTTTGAGCAATTGCATGGTATTCCAGTGCAAATAATTCATTGCGCCGGTTATTTCTATTTTTTCGGCCGAAGCCCCGTATAGGTAAAAAGCTGCGAATTTTGTGAAGGGCATCAACAAGGCCCCTTGCGGAACCTGATTGTTATAGGCAACTCCGCAAACGATGTTGTTCTCTAAAGCTTTGTGCAGTTCTTTAAAGTAATTTAGCGATTCGCAATACATAGACGAACGTTGCATCGTAGCTTTGTAAAGCGAATAAAAATCTTTCACCGTTTCCTCTCCGTATTTTATAAAAATGGTATTTTTTTCGGCGTTCTTGATTACATTCCTGTGTTTGCCATGAAGATTTTTGTAAAGTGTTTCAACGCTGTTATTTTCAAGGTCGACGAAGTACGTGCCGAATGGAGCATATATGCTTTCATCAGGATAGTTTTTAAAAACAGCAAATGTGGGCGATTGACAAATACGATGCGCTGTTTTATTTTTTTTGATGTAAGAAATAAAATTATTCAGAAATTGCTTTTCTTTTTCCTCTGTAAGTCGTGCGCCATTTTGGCTTAAAGGAGCATATTGAAGTTGTAAATAAATTAAAAATTTATTTTTCCAGATTTTAAAAACTATGCTGTTGTTCTGTTTATCAGTATAGATATAAATTTCTTCCTTGTTTTGATTTCTACAAAAATCCGCGTAATCAGGAAGATAGAAATAGGGCATCTCATGAATATGCGCGCCATTATATTTTTCTGAAACTTGCAATTTAATAATTCTTCAATAAGTCAGCTATGCGATTTATTTCTTCGGGAGGAATGCTTGCCTCGCATGATATATCAATAAAATTATGCCCGTTTTTTTGAAAATTGGCAAGTGAACTGTTTTTTGTATACTCAGGTTTAAAGAGTGCAAAGTGGGGAATGTTATTTTTTAACAGGTAATTTTTAAAATCTTCGACATCATTCTCCACAAACGGTATTAATTTAAAATATTGTCCCTTATTATCATCGTAAGGAATCTTTATTTTTTTATTTGTACTTACAGCCTCCTTGAGAGTGGAATAATTTCTTTTCCGAGCCGAGGCCATATCGTTTTGAATTAACAGAGAGTAGGAATTTACTTGTTTCGCAAAATTGCTCATAGAAGTAATTTCTTTTGTAGAGTATTTTAAACGTGCGTTGATAAAGGATTTTATTTTATCGGAAAAAATGAAAGTGTATCCGTAAATTCTTGTTTTAAGAAAAAGCTCTGAATATATATTGCTTAGTAAAGAAGAAGAGTTGAATTTTACATTTTTTGAATAAAATTCATTTGTAATACCTTTAATCCATCCTCCGCCTGCCGCTGTAAGGGATTTTCCCGGCCCGAAAGAATAGATGATGCCATTTCCTTTCATTAAAATATTTTCGTTTATTCCGTAACTCTGTGCCGCGTCGTGAACAAGTTTGATATTATTTGCAAGGCAAAAATTTGTTAAGACTTCGGTATCGGGATGTATGAAACCATATAAATGAACTAATACAATTGCTTTTATATTTTCTTTTAGTAGCTTCTCAGAATCGTAATTTGTCCAATAGCTTGTAGCGGAATGCATATCAAAAAGTACTGGCTCCAGGTTTTCTTCTCTTACGGCCTCGTTAACCGCTATACAAGTATATGCCGGAATAGCCACCTTGCTTTGTGATGGTAATTGTAGATTCCTTAATGCAAGTCGTAATGCATTTTTCCCGGAATTAACCGTATGAATAAAATCGGGGGGAGCAGTAGCTTTTACCTTAGGCGAAGTGATGTATGAAGGGAAAAAGTAATTCATGCTTTGTAAATACGTGCAATGACTGAATCTAAACCGGCTTTTTCGATGTTGAAGGTGAATGCGTACTTTTCTTTCAGTTTATCCAGTAAATATTTTATAGGTTGTACACAGCCGGTATCGTAGCGTTTAATTTCTTGTGCGGTAGTTAGCGTAAGGGCGTTATCAAATGAGACTTTGCGAAGGGAATTAACTAAAATGATCTGTTTGTTCGTTGATAAAATCAGTTTTTCGAGAACAATCGGGAATTCTATTGGCGGAATGTAATCGGTTGAACCGAAGAGTGTAATTAAATCAAATTTTTCAGAAATATTTTTTGCATCGATACATTCAAAAACTGCTTTTGAATTTCTTTGTAATTCTTTTGCTTTTGCGATTATGTTGACTGAAATATCAATTCCCAAAGTGTGATTAACTGAGATACAAGCAGCAGCTTTAGCGGTAAATTCTCCCCATCCGCAACCAACATCAAGAACTGAGGTGTATTTATGTTTATTTATTTCTTCTAATGCAAGAGCGAAATAGGAGTTTTGAACCTGAAGATTGCCCTGGTACCACAAATAACCCAAGTCACTTTCCCAGAAAGCTTCCTGGTAATTTTTTCCGTTAAGTAATTCCTCAAACTCTTTATGGTACAAAGTATTTTCGGCCATTAATTCGTTAAGATTTCTCAAGGCTATTTGCCCTAATTTTGAATTCCTGAGTTCTTTTTTTAGAGCTTTTTGATAATACGCTCTACGTGTATTTTCATTTTTTAGTTTAGAGCGAAAGTATTTATCTAAGAGAGGGCTTACCAGGAGCATGACTTAATTTTCAAGAAGGGAAATAAGTTCATTATTAAGATTCTTTACGTTAAAAATTTCTTTTGTTTTCTCATTATAAACAGCGGTCGTTTGACAAAATGTCTCAATTTTTTCAAAGAATGTATAGTTATCATTGATTGTGAAAATATCCCCGCAATTGGTTGCTTTAAGAAAAACAGAAACCTCACCCGGATAACCCAGTACAAGCATTTTTTTGTTCAGAAAAAGATAGTCGCTGAATTTCGTTGTGTATGAATTAGCATATTCCTCAGAAAGAAGCAGAATCCCCACATCAGCCTGTAAAACTTCTTCATTATATGTTTTTAGATTAACGAAATTATTACCCAAAATCAGGCTTTCAAGATTAAGGGCAGAAAGTTTTTCTAAAAGCATATCATCCATTTTTCCTTTCAGGTGAATTTCTATGCCTGAATAAATTTGTGGAAGGTTTTGTTTCAGTCTTGAAAAGCAATTTGCAAAGTGTAATACAATTTCATTTAAATCTGTAGCAATGTTTCCCGAAAAGTACAGTGTAATTTTTTTATTCTCTTCTCTTCTTGCAGGAACAGTGGTTGTAAAATCATCTGAGTCAAAACCATTATGTATTACGTGGATTTTGTTTTCCTCTTCGGATGCCAACCTTTGAGAGAGTATTTGTTTCAGATGTTCGTCAACGGTAATCACAATATCACATGTTTTAAGGGCTGAATTCTCAGCTTCTTCAAAAAAATTCCATTGTTTATCCGTGAGCCGAAAGTACTTCCTGTAAAACGAATGATCGTTCCATAGATCCCTGTAATCAAGTATAAGTCTGCAGCCGGTTTCTTTTTTTAATTGCGTTGCGTAGTAAAATAAGAATGGATCGCCGGACACAATAATTGTCTTTATATTTTCTTTAATCAGAATGTCTTTTATCTTTTGCCATGCTTCCGGATTAGGCAGAGAGGTAAGGAAGCGTTCAGAATATTTAGTCAACGCAAGTTTTTTGACTGTTATTTTTCGGATTATTTTTTCGAAAATGTTTCTAGGCTTAAGAAAAAGCCGACGATATTTAAAATTAAGCGGGTGTGTTACTATCGAGGAATTATTTGCAATATCCTTATTCCATTCGGAAACGCCTTCTGATAAATTTTCTAAGGTGGCTACGTGAATTTTATATCCGTTTATCGCGAGATATTTGCAGAATTTAGCCCAACGCCTTCCGCCAATACCAGGGGCGGGAGGAAATGTATTGCAAATAAGAAGGATTTTTTTTTGGGACATAAATTACCTGCCAACCAATTTTCTTAGAAAACGAACGACCGGAAGTGCCAGTTGATAAAATTTGCGTTCCCAAACCCATTGTTTATTTGTGTAAGTGGGATAGCTGAAATGCGAAACAGGCGACCTTTTAAGATAAGCATCAAACCATTCATTGCTGAAACCAAGCTTCTTTAATACAAATTCTTTGTCTTCCTTTAGTTTTATCGGGTCGTAAATTGGTTTTTCTAATTCCTTGAGGGCTTGTTGTTTTTTAATTTGTCCTGAGCAAATTAGGGTAGAATAATGTGCTCTTCTTTTGTCAATATGAAACTTCTCGGGCAAGATATGTGCCTGGTAGAATTTAGTGAATAAAGACTCATGATGCTTTCCGCCATAATCTTTCCACTCTAATTCTGTAATAATGGTTTGTTTTGCTTTTTCTTTATCATACTCAACGTAATCAAGTATAGTAAAGACCTGAGCCTTATAAAACCATTTAAAATAGAAGCTGTTTAAAAAAGTAAATTTCGGATAGGTTTTTAATTTCACCTCTCCGAACTTTTTATGAATACTCTTAATATTCAGCCAATCCAGTTTACGATGCACCCAATGTGGAGGAAGCACTCCTTCTGTAACTACATTAGAGCCACTGATAAGATACTTAATTCCGTGTTTTTTTGCCAGTTTGTGTTTAACAGCATAGATGGCGTGGTCAGTGAGTGCTTCAATGTCAACAACGTCTGCTTTAAAATAAGCGCGCTGCATATCCCTGAATTCCTCCCAATTTATCACGTAAGTATACAAATCAAAGCCAAGTTTCTGAATGATGTTCTCAATATTCTTTACTGCTAATTCTGAATTCCAGCCATTGTCGAAATGCACAATTAAAGGGCGTAGTCCGTATTTTTTTGCCAATAATGCAACATAGGTGCTGTCAACACCTCCACTTACACCAACCAGGCAATCGTATTTTTTTCCTTTTCCTGTTTCTTTAATAGCGGAAATAATCTTTTCTAATTTTTTTCCTCGTTCAGGGTCATTAACTAAACCGGCTTTGAATTTATATTCTGTGCAATATTTGCAAATACCTTTCTCATCAAATGTAATGTTGGGGTCATCATTTGTATCAAGTACGCAATTAGTACATTGTTTATATAGTGAAACGTTCATTAATTAATTTTTGAATATACTTTCTCCGCTAAATCTTTTTGTGAGGGGTAGGAGATAAGTATAGATTTCGTGTCATTGTTTCTGTAAACAAAAAAACTTCCCGCGGCAATAGCAGAGGCACCTGATTTTATTCCTTGCAACATATCTTCTAAGGAGTTAATTCCGCCGCAGGCAATCAACGGAATTTTTAAATTAGAAGAAAGTTGTTTTACCAAATTATAATCTAATCCGCCAAAAGTTCCGTCTTTGTCTACATTGTGTAAAATCAGTTCGCCGGCTCCAAGAGATTCATATTTTTTTGCGAGTTCAACCAATTCTGTTTTCGTATTTTTCTGAGCATTAAAAAAACTGGCCTTATACCGGCCTAATAAATTCCTTTTTACGTCAAAAGACACCAAAATACTTTGTGAGCCATACTGTGCGGATGCCTGGCTGATTAAATTTTCATTTTCTGAAAGAATTGAATTCAGTATTATTTTTTCCACTCCCAAAGAAAAAAGGATTTTAATCTCTTCCATTTTTGTAATACCTCCACCGTAAGCCATGGGCATAAAACATTCGGAGGCCATTTCCTCAATCAGTTTAAAGTCGGGGCCTCTTTTTTTTATACTTGCGGTAATATCCAACACGGCAATTTCGTCAACTTCCTTGTCATTAAAAATTTTAATAGCATTGATTGGGTCGCCCAGGTAGTTTGGTTTTTTAAACTTTACCGTTTTAACAAGGCTTTGGCCGTCAATAGTAAGAACAGGTATAATACGTACCCTGTTCATCAGAAATTGTTTATGAAGTTTTTCATTACTTCCATGCCAAAGCGGTGACTTTTCTCAGGATGAAACTGCAGACCCATAATATTTTCGTTCATAATTCCGCAATCAAAAGTTATTCCGTAGTCTGCTTTAGCAAGACTGTTTTTTTCATTATCACAAGAAACATAATACGAGTGAACAAAATAATAGCGCGGAGCGGGGTCAATGCCTTTTAATAAGGGATGTTCTTTAAAAGAAATTTTTATTTCTTTCCAGCCCATGTGTGGGACTTTAAATTTATCGGAGTCGAGATTAAATTTTTTAGTTCGGGCATTTATCCACCCGAGACCGTTAACACTGCCTTCTTCACTATGTTTTGTAAGCAACTGCATGCCTAAGCATATCCCTAACAAAGGCACTTTATCTTTTAAAACTTTTTTATCGAGTACTTCTTTTATTCCAGATTGAATAAGATTTTCCATTCCTTTTGCAAAAGCGCCGACACCGGGAAGAATTATTTTATCTGCCCTGTCAATTACTGATAAATCACTGCTTACCTCACAATTTCCACCCACTTTCTTAATCATATTTTTTATAGAAGCAAGGTTGCCCAAACCGTAATTTATAACAACGAGGCTCATATATTAATTAAGAAATAAATTTTTGTAAATGTTCCCGGAGAAACCCGAATAAACATAGTTGGAATCAATCAAAGACGAATTTCCCGATACTTTTTCGAATTTACTAACCGGATCTTCGTCTGAATCAATAGATATTGCTACTTTATCAAAAACAATATTCTGAGTGTAATCTTTGAATGCCTCATTTGTAAGAGAAAAGTTGGCTAATTTGTATTCTAATGCGTCATATAAAGTGGTGGAGTAAACAGAAATATGAATTTTAGAAATTGCGAACAGGTATAAAATATTACTCTTAGAGATAAGTACATTCGGTAAATTTGAAATAAATGTATAATTTTCTTCTTTTTCGTTAGGGTGAAGTTTAAGAATGATTTTCCAGTCTTTATGTTTATTTCCCAAAAGCTCAGAAAGCCATTTGGTATATGTATCGTAGTATTCGTGCATAAAGGTCTGACTGCTGATAAGTATGATATTGTAATCTGAAATGAATTCTTTAATAATTTTTTCTTCTCCCGGTTTTTGTAACGAATTGTTTTTTTTTCGGAAATCCCCGGTTACAACAATGTCATTTTCGCCGAACTCTCCGCCTTTAAGTAATACATCTTTCCAATAATTTCCATAGACAAGAATTTTATCCGGGAAAAGCGCTTTGTTTTTAATGGAAGAAATTCCCTTAGGGAAAACATAAAAAATATCACTTTCAGAGATTAAGCCGTGTTGAATTTCGTAGGACTTAATATTATTTTTCTTTAAAGCAAGTAAAAGCCCTTCGTGGTGGTAATGTTGTTCGATTACAGAGTATTTTAAAGAAGGCATTGATGTTAAAAGTTCATTCCAGATTTTAAACTGGCAGAAGAATGATTGAATGGCAATTTGAATGTTGCTGAGTTCTGCTACATTAAATGCCTTACTGTTTTCAATTTTTTTGTAAGTTGTAAGGAGATTTTTTCTCAGCTCTTTTTCATAGAGAGTCAGAGGTAAATATTG
>Ga0210400_10005767_pt1 | contig 10482 bp, 10 predicted proteins | sample IncBWH26MmetaG_FD_155456 | JGI IMG/M metagenome (GOLD analysis project Ga0210400, IMG submission 155456) | Forest soil microbial communities from Barre Woods Harvard Forest LTER site, Petersham, Massachusetts, United States - Inc-BW-H-26-M | ecosystem: Environmental > Terrestrial > Soil >... | reverse complement strand
GGATTCCATGATGTCAGCCTCCAACCTCGCTACCTGAAATGAATCGGCCAGAATCCAGGCCCTCCCGCGCAAGTTCACGTTGTACATTTTCCCGCCTACGATAAACGAGCAGATATGGCCAGGGCGGTCCGTGCGTTGCTCAAACCGAACTTGCCACGCCGATTGTCCATGCCATTCACCCAAGCCCTCACATTGCGTCCTGAAATCGTTGATATATTGCGGGTGAAAAATCAAGACCAGGCTCGGTGTGCCAGTCGTGGCAATGTGGCTTGGAAATCGATCGAGAGAATGACTTCGATCTCTTAGCTCATCCACTCCCAGGAGCCCGTCGCGTTCCTGGGTGATCGAAACCAGATAATCAAACTTGACGGTTACCGCACGGCTCGCGCGGCCGGAATGATCGAATTCCTGGTGCAGGAGGACCTCGGTCGCGGTAAATCGGTCCACGTTCTGCATGAGTTCTTTGATTCTCTGCCCGGCCCCCTCAAGCACGGCCGGCAGCGAGCAGGCCACGCCGGGCGCAACGGGTGGCACGCTGCGATCAACATCCTCGGGAATCCAATTCTCGATGGGCCCTCGCGCGGGGGATGCGGAAGCGGCCATCCCACTGGGATCCCCCCGGCTGTGCAATTGAGGATCTTCGCTCTTTCTCGGGTTATCTGATTTCTGGGCGGAAGAGATGTGCGGGCCAATCAGGCAGGTGAAAAGAAAAACGACTACAGCCATCCCTTGTTTGGTTCTACTGATCATACTTGCCTCCAGCCCGTCCAAACGCGAACGGACTGCCACTGCAAAGCAAGGCAAACTCGAATCTGCTCTTGGGTCCTGCTGTTGTCAATCCAGGAAGTTAGGTAGGGCCTAAGCGAGGCACAGCCATAAGCACCCTTGGCGAAAATCGCGGCGCGCTAGCTTCACCTAGCTTGCCAAAGCTTGCCAGACCAAGTGCGGTATTCGGAGCCGATCTGCGCTAAAATGCACGGTTCGCGACTTGCGCCGGAGCGTGCGTCGCTTCATCCAGGCGAACCGTTGAACGATTCAGGTTGCGCGTGGAATTCTGGCACTCTGGAGGAAGCACTTGCTGGAAAACCGAAGAAACGTCACGGCAAACGATTCGACCGTGCGCCACACTTGGACCCGCGAAGAGATCCGCCAGATTTACCGGAAGCCGCTGCCCGATCTCCTGTTCTCGGCGCAGCAGGTTCACAGGGAATTCCACGACCCGAGGCGCGTGCAGTTCTGCCGGCTGCTGTCCATCAAGACGGGCGGATGCCCTGAAGATTGCGCGTACTGCCCGCAAAGCGCGCATTACTCGACGGGCGTGGCTCGTGGCGGCCTGCTTCCCATTGACGAAGTAGCGGAATTTGCCGAGCGTGCTCGGAGCGAGGGTGCGACGCGTCTCTGTATGGGCGCCGCTTGGCGCCAGGTGCAGGATGGCGAGGATTTCGAAAATGTACTTGAAATGGTGCGACGCGTTGCGCGGCTGGGCATGGAAGTCTGCTGCTCGCTCGGCATGCTTGATGAAACGCAGGCCGAACGCCTGGCCGGCGCTGGCCTGACTGCATACAATCACAATTTGGATACATCGCCGGAGTTTTACGGCCAGATCATCACTACTCGCAGCTACAGCGATCGCCTTCGAACGTTGGCCGCCGTTCGCAAGGCGGGTGTCACGGTCTGCTGCGGCGGGATCGTTGGCCTCGGTGAGTCCGAGGAAGATCGCATTGGCCTGCTTCATCAACTTTCCACGATGGACCCGCATCCTGAAAGCGTGCCGATCAACGCGCTGGTGAGTGTCGCCGGCACGCCGCTGGAACATCAGGCGGCGCTCGATCCACTTGGTTTCGTGCGAATGATCGCTACTGCGCGAATCCTTATGCCCGCCTCCATGGTTCGATTGAGCGCCGGACGCCGGGCCCTTTCGCGCGAAGCGGTCGCTCTTTGCTTTGTGGCCGGTGCGAATTCGCTTTTTATCGGCGAAAAACTGCTGACCACGCCGAACCCGGAACCGGAAGAGGACGCGGCCATGCTCCACGCGCTGGGGCTCGAACCGCTGCCGCTTCGTTGAGGCCACCGCCGTGAAGGTCGAACAACGCATTCTCGCCGAGCTTGCCGATCTGGAATCGCGAGCGCAACTGCGTCATCTCAAAACGGTGGGCGGCATCGATCTCGGCTCGAATGATTATCTGGGCCTTTCGACCGATCCCCGCATGAAACAAGCGATCCGTGAAGCACTGGACTCTGTGCCGCGCATCGCGTCCACCGGCTCGCGTTTGCTGTCTGGCCACGACGAGGCTTGGACTGCAGTCGAAAATAATTTCGCGCGATGGGTTGGCGCCGAAGCCGCACTCTATTTCACTTCGGGGTATGCGGCAAATATCGGTCTGCTGAGCGCCATTCTGCGTCCGGAAGACGTGATTTTTTCGGACAGCGCAAATCATGCCAGTCTGATTGATGGGATCCGGCTTGCAAAGTGCAAGCGCGTCATTTTCCCTCATCTCGATCTCAACGCTCTCGAAGCCGAACTTCGCTGGAGTCATTCCGGTTCCGGAGCGCGGTTCATCGTCGTGGAAAGCATCTTCAGCATGGACGGCGAACGTGCGCCCCTTTCGGATCTTGCAGCGCTTGCGAACCGGTATGACGGCGAACTCATTGTCGATGAAGCCCACGCAACCGGCGTATGCGGGCCCGACGGTCGCGGCTGCATCGCGGAGGCAGGGCTCGACGGCCGCGTGTTTGCTACAGTCCACACGTGCGGGAAAGCGCTCGCCGCTGCAGGTGCATTCGTCTGTGGTTCGGAGGCGCTGCGGCGATATCTGATCAACCGCGCTCGGACTTTCATTTTCAATACGGCGTTGCCGCCATACTTTGCCGCGCAAGTCGCAGCTGGAATGCGCCTCGCCGCGACTGCGAAGACTGAGCGCAGGCACGTTGCGGATTTCGGCGTTTTTCTCAGAAATGAGCTGCAAGCAAACGGGTTTGATACCGCAGGGAGCGATTCGCATCTCGTGCCCATCGTGCTGGGATCGAACGAGACGGCGATCGCGTTCGCGTCACGATTGCAAGCCCGCGGCTACGGCATTCGTGCCATCCGCCCGCCGACGGTTCCGGTTGGAACGGCTCGCCTGCGCGTGTCGATGACAGCGAAACTCACTCAACCCATTCTTGCCGATTTTACGGCTGCACTGATACAGATCCGCAAGGAAGTCGCACCCGCTCAAGTGATTCCTCTCTCCCGATGAACGGATTCTTCGTTACGGGGACCGATACGGGCGTCGGTAAGACAGTTCTTTCTGCGCTGTTGGTCGCTGCGCTCGACGGAGTGTATTGGAAGCCTGTGCAGACAGGGGCAATCGAAGGCACGGACCGTAGCTCGGTGCGTTTGTGGGCCGCATGCCCTGAGGAAAGACTTCTGCCGGAGCGCTACTGTTTCGATCCACCCGTGTCGCCGCACCTCGCGGCACACAAAACAGGAGTTCGAATCGCCCTCGACGCGTTCGAAGTGCCTGCACTACCGGGGGATCGTCTCTGTATTGTGGAAGGCGCAGGCGGCGCGATGGTGCCGCTCAACGAACATGATCTGATGCTGGACCTGATGAAGCATCTCGGCCTCCCTGTAGTTGTCGCGGCGCGCACGACACTGGGTACGATCAATCACACTCTGCTCACGCTTGCAGCGCTCCGTGGCGGGCATTTGAGCATGAGCGGTGTCGTCCTGATCGGTGAGGAGAATGTCGAAAATCGGCGCGCCATTGAACTTTATGGCAGGGTGCCTGTCGTCGGGCATATCCCTCTTCTGCAACAAATTTCACGCACAGCGCTGCTCGAAGTATTTGCGAAGAATTTCGACCGACTCGCGTTTCAATAAGTTATGAGCGCATCTGATTTGCATCTGTGGCACCCGTTCACGCACCAAGGCGCTGATCCGGCACCGCTCCTGGTTCGCCGCGGCAACGGCGTGTTTCTTGAAACTCAGGATGGCCGTCGAATTCTCGACGCCATATCGTCCTGGTGGGTCAACTTGCACGGCCATTCGCGTCCCGCCATTGCTGCCGCCATCGCAGAGCAGGCCGCGCGCCTCGAACATGTTATCTTCGCGGGCTTTTCGCACGAGCCGGCCGAGGAATTGGCATCGCGTCTCGGAAAAATCGTTCCCGCGCCGCTGCGGCACATTTTTTTCTCCGACGATGGATCGACCGCCGTGGAAGTCGCGCTCAAGCTAGCGGTTCAATATTGGAGGAATTGCGGCAAGCCCGGAAAATGCCGAATCGTTGCACTTGAAAACGCCTACCACGGCGATACGGTCGGCGCGATGTCCGTCAGCGACGACTCGCCATTCACCGCGGCATTTGAATCGCTTCGCCTCCCGGTCTTGAGGACGCATTCCGCCTATTGCGCGCGTTGCCCGGTGGGCCTCACACGCGCGGCTTGTCACATTGAATGCCTCGAAAAACTCGAACACTTGCTCGCCGAGCGCGGCCACGAGATTGCTGCAGTGATCGTCGAGCCGCTGCTGCAGGGCGCGGGCGGCATGATCGTTCACCCGGAAGCATTTCTTTCCGGCATCCGCCGCCTGACCACCGCCCACGACGTCCTGCTCATCGACGACGAAGTCCTCACCGGTTTTGGCCGCACCGGACGGATGTTTGCTTGCGAGCGCGCCGGAGTTTTTCCAGATTTCATGTGCGTCGCCAAGGGTCTCACGGGCGGATTTCTTCCACTCGCGGCCACGCTGACGACCGACCGCATTCACGATGCCTTTACTGGGCCCGATCGCGCACGCGCTTTCTTTCACGGACATTCGTACACGGCAAATCCGATCGCGTGCGCCGCAGCCAACGCCAATCTTCATATTTTCGATACGGAGCCGGTCTTTGAAGGCATTGCCGCAATTGAAAGAGTACATGCCGCGCGTCTGCCTGCGTTTGCGTCGCATCCCGCCGTGGCGGATGTCCGGCTCATTGGCAGTGTCGCTGCGATCGAACTCAAAGTTCCGGACGCTGGATATCTGTCCTCGCTTCGCCCCCGCCTGTACGAGTTTTTCCTAAATCGTGGCGTTCTCCTCCGGCCGCTCGGTAACGTTGTCTATGTCCTGCCGCCGTACGTTATAACGCCTGAACAACTCGGCTTCGTGTATGACGTTATTCGAGACTCTCTCGCGTTGATATCGTGAGTCCAGGGCGGTATGCCCAGAGCTGCTCCAATACAAGATTGCTAACTTCGCCTGATGCGGTGCTTGCCGGGGCCGCTGAGGGACGCTATTCTTTGTAGGCTGATACTGCGACAAAGTTAGGCCGTTTTCAGGCCGGCGCGGCTGGGCCACAGTAAATAGATTCCACAGGATGCACGATTTTCAATTCGGGGCGCGAGAAATTTTCGCTGAGGGCTCTTGATCAAGTTTTCATTCATCGGAATGTCCGGCGCCGGCAAGTCCCATTGGACCCGGAAACTTGCCGCAGCCGGATTTCGTGCGATCAGCGTTGACGATCGTATTGAGGAAAAGCTCGCAACGGAGTTGAGTGCGGGTGGGTATCGGGGCATCGGCGGAGTCGCGGAATGGATGGGTTGGCCGGACCAGTCCGAGTACCGCGACCGCGAACACAAATATCTTGCGTGCGAAATTGAATCTATGTCCGCAGCCCTGGACGAAGTTGAAGCGTCCGGAGATGACGGCATCGTACTGGACACCACGGGCAGCGTGGTTTACACGGGCGAAGAGATTTGCCGCCGATTCCAACGCCTCACGACCGTTGTGTACCTTGCAGCTTCCCCCGAAGAAGAGAACACGTTGATTGCGCGATACCTGTCCGAACCGAAACCCGTTCTTTGGGGCAACTTGTTTTCGCAGGGGCCCGGTGAATCCGCAAAAGATGCAGTCGCGCGCTGCTATCCCCAACTCATCGCTCATCGAAAACAGCTTTACGAACGGTACGCGCACGTCATCGTCCCGATGGCGCGCCTCCGAGAGGTTTCGCCCGACGCACGCGGCTTCCTTGAGATCCTCGATTCACAGGCCCGGCCAGCGCGATGAAATTTCGAAGTACTCTTCGCCGCAGTTCAGAGGTGTCTCTGCGCGATGCCGTCCTGCATGGCTCCGCGCCGGACGGTGGCCTGTATATGCCGGTCGACATGCCTCGCCTGCCCCGTGACTTTCCAGAACGCTTGCGATCGCTTTCGTTTTCGGAAATGGCGTGCGAAGTCGGCGCGCTATTTCTCGGCGACGATATCCCGCCGGACGCGCTGACTGAAATCGTGACTCGCGCCCTTGATTTTCCTGTACCGCTGATTTCCCTGTCGGAACGTCTGCACATTCTTGAGTTGTTCCACGGCCCGACGCTCGCGTTCAAAGATTTCGGCGCACGTTTTATGGCGCAGCTGATGGGACATTTTGTCCGGGAATCAGGAGAACAACTTACGGTGATCGCGGCCACGTCCGGTGACACGGGGAGCGCGGTCGCACATGCTTTCCTGGGAGTCCCCGGAATACGCGTCGTGATTCTGTATCCCGCGGGACGCGTCAGCATTGCACAGGAAAAACAGTTCACCACCCTGGGGCAGAATATCACCGCACTCGAAGTGTCCGGCTCGTTCGATGACTGCCAGCGGCTGGCGAAGCAGGCGCTTGTCGATCCCGCCGTTGCCCAACAATTCACAATCACTTCGGCAAACTCGATCAATATTGCGCGGCTGATCCCGCAGATGTTTTATTACTTTGCCGCGTGCGCGCAGCTTCCGGGTGAGGACGCTCAGGTGGTATTTTCCGTGCCCAGCGGAAACTTCGGCAATCTGACCGCGGGCCTGTTCGCGAAACGCATTGGTCTGCCAGTCTCACAATTCATCGCCGCGACCAATACCAACGACGTCGTTCCCGAATTCTTACGAAGCGGCAAACTGATTCCCCGCGCTTCTCAATGCACACTTTCCAACGCCATGGACGTTGGAAATCCGAGCAACTTCGCGCGAATCATCGACCTTTACGACAATGATTTGCAGACTATCCGCCGCGATATCTGGGGTTGCAGCTTCAGCGACGAAGAGACGCTCCGCACGATGCACGACATGGAAAAACGCTACAACTACCTTCTCGATCCGCACACAGCTGTGGGCGTGCTTGGCTGGGAAAGCTTTGCAAAGCAGAATCACGGCGCCTCCCAGGGCATCGTCCTTGCTACCGCGCATCCCGCAAAATTCGCGGAGACCGTCGTTCGCGCCACAGGCGTGCGGCCAGAAATGCCGGAGAGGCTTGCATCCTTGCTGGATCGCGCGAAACAGTCCATTCCCTTGCCCAACCGCTTTTCCGCACTTCAGGAATTTCTTCTATCCTCAAGACCTGATATCGTGTCCTGACAGGATGCGGAAAAATATGGTTTAGACCTTCAGGTCGGTTGCCATGGCTGAAGGCACGACACAAAAAATTTAGGCGTTTTTCGGCAACCTGGAAAACCGTTGGAGTGAAGATGAGAGTTCTTGTGGGAATTTTGGGCTTGCTCCTTATGTTTGCCACACTGTGGGAAACGTTCGAGAGCATAATTCTGCCCCGGCGCGTTACGCGCCGTTTTCGTGTGACTCGTTTGTTTTACCAAGTCACCTGGAAAGTTTGGGTGGGCTTCAATCGGCTGCTGCATTCGAGCAAGCTGAGGGAATCACATCTGAGTTACTACGGACCGCTTTCCTTGTTGATGCTCTTTGCGGGGTGGGCCCTGGCGCTGGTTGTTGCGTTCGCCATGCTGCATTGGGCCGCAGGGTCGTCTGTTAACGTCTCGGAAGGGACGGCGACATTTCGGACTGATCTCTATCTGAGTGGAACCACTTTCTTTACGCTCGGCCTGGGCGACGTGACTCCGCGCGCGACGCTGGCGCGCGTGATTACGGTCGCTGAGGGCGGAATGGGTTTCGGCTATCTGGCGATCGTCATTTCTTACCTACCGACGATGTATGGCGCGTTCTCACAACGCGAATTGAACATTTCGCTGCTCGACGCGCGCGCCGGTTCGCCACCCACAGCCGGTGAGTTGCTACGCAGGCACGCTCACGTTCGCAGCTCAGATGTACTGACAAGATATCTGCGGGAATGGGAAATATGGTGCGCGCAGCTGATGGAGAGCCATTTGTCGTATCCAGTCCTGTGCTACTTCCGGTCTCAACACGACAACCAATCCTGGCTTGCCGCTTTTACGGCGGTTCTAGATGCCAGCGCACTAATCATCGCGTACGGCGCGGACGAGGCCAAATGGCAGGCGCAGCTCACTTTTGCGATTTCCCGCCATGCAATCGTAGATTTATGCGAGGTTCTGCTGGTCCGGCCTGTTCCTCTTGCCGCTGACCGCCTGCCACCGAAGGACCTCAACGAAATACGCAACTTGGTCACGGGATCCTGCACAGGCAAGTGCTCGGAAGCAGGTGACTTGAAATTGAACGAGCTCCGAACCATGTACGAACGCCAATTGAATGGCCTTTCCCTGCGCCTGCTGATGCCACTTCCTTCGTGGGGCGTTGGCACAAAGGCTTTGGAGAACTGGAAGAGGACGGCCTGGGGCCGAATTACCTCCGAATCGGCCGGTCCAAGGGCTCCGGATGGTGGGGAGCATGGACATTTTTGACGGATAAATGGGGGTGACTAGTGACTGCGACTGGTGACTCGTGAAAATCTTCCGGACGGTTCGTTCTCCTTCGCCGTGATACCGGCAACTCCAATGCAAGCGAGAGGGAATATTCCAGTGCGGCGATTGCAGAATTTTATTCAGGAATGATTTCAGCTGCCCTTTGGCGATCGCAGCAGTCCAATGCCCAGTGTTACGACAGACAAAGCGAGCGCTGCCGCGCCTGCATAGATGAATGACACCAGACGGTTGGGCTCCGTAGCGTCAGGTGAAGGCACGGAGAGAAAGAAACCCAGGGGCAGGAGAATCGCAGCCGTTGGCGCACCGATCCGTGCAACCCACAAGAGCCAGTCAGGTAGCGTCGCTGCATCGGCCAGCACCTGGCAGATCAAGGACAGAATTACGAACACACCTGCATGGGCATGCCCTGCCCGGAAGAAATTCTGGCGCAGCGGATTGTCCATATAACGGCTGCTCCGGTCCATTAGCGATGTAAGCAGAAAATAGCCGCCATATTGAATCGTGGGAACAGTGATAAGAATTACCCCGCACATGATTCTAGCTTCTCGCGTCATCGTTGCTCCTTTCGGTCCGCCCTATCTACTCAGTGACGAACTTATCCAAGCGCCAAGCCTGTTCTTCCATTGCGAACACGGTTTTCTCGTCCGGGCAAGCGACTGCATGCATCTGCTGCGACAAGCACAATCGGTAAAATGAGATATTTCGTCGTCGCCTCCAGGCTGAAAGATGCCGGGAGTATATGCTTGTTTCTATGACCCAGCAATCGCACTGCAGCCGCGCAGATCAGGGTGCTCCGCGAAAGAGAGTGCCTCAGCGATGGCATGGGCAGGCACTGCCTGGAGAGTCGGATTCCCAACCTGCGAACTGGACTCGTGAGGTTAAAATCGAGAAACGATGAATATTCCAACGCCGACAGCTAGCACATCTTCGGCAAGAGCGATCGCCGTATCTGCGATTTTCAGATATTTTGCCAACATCCGGCGAACAGGAATGCCCCCAAACGCACCATTGACGGCTCCTAGCCCTCCAAGCAGGGCTCCCTGGAGGATGAGACGATTTGCCGCGATGCAGAGCGCGGCGCCACAAATCGATCCTGAAAGGATTCGGAAAGCCATTGGCAGCGGACTTGTCCGGTTCGGCACGAAAGGCAGTTTGTCGGCGACCAGTTCACCAAGAGCCAGCGCAGAAAATGTATAAGCGGCAATCGTGGAACCGAGCAGCACGAGGCGGGAATCACGCAGATCGAGTCGATGAAAATGCGCGGCCCAGCTCACGGCTGCGGGCGCTGTCATTGACCGCAAACCGGCAACCATTCCAATTCCGAGGGCAGACAAAGCCAAGGCAAAGTCGGAGGACATCCAGACAATCTATCTTCGAGAATTATTAAGTCAAGGAATAATTAATCCATTCGTTAAATACCGCAATGCGAAGCCAGGCCCCAGTCGCAGATTAATGGAAGCAAATGCTTGAGAATTTCAGAGGGACAGCCGGGAAAATCTAAAAATACGTTTCGACTCCCCGTAGCAATGCCAGCAGCCCCCGTACGATTATCGGAGACTTTGGAAGATAGACATGGAAAATTGCCGTCTAGTCCTGCGTATCAGGGTCTGAAGTCAGAATATCTGGCGCGCCTAATGGATCGATGAAGGGTTCAATCACGGGTCCGCCTTCCGAAGGGCCCGCGAGTTTCTTCTGTGCGCGGCGCTCCGCCTTCATGCGCTGTTTTTCCTGCCTCTTCATTTCTTTTTGGCGCTTTTGAAACGTAGATTTAGATGTCGCCATCGAATCTCCTTGAAATTCGCGCGCTTGACAATACCGGAGGTCCGGCAAAAGAACTTTTCGTCTTACCAGCGCGGTTCGCGCG
>Ga0210400_10005765_pt1 | contig 10483 bp, 4 predicted proteins | sample IncBWH26MmetaG_FD_155456 | JGI IMG/M metagenome (GOLD analysis project Ga0210400, IMG submission 155456) | Forest soil microbial communities from Barre Woods Harvard Forest LTER site, Petersham, Massachusetts, United States - Inc-BW-H-26-M | ecosystem: Environmental > Terrestrial > Soil >... | reverse complement strand
CGCGAAGGTGCCGGAGATGCTTTTGAGCGGAACGGTCCATTGGTCGCGCGGCAGAGGGACGTTGGTGAGCTGCCCGCCAACCGTGGTGAGGTCGGTGTCTTCCTGGTACGAGCGCCAGGTTTTTCCTGCGTTGGTCAGAAAAGTGACCAGGTGCTGGTTCGTGGTCTGCTCCGACGGGTTAACGGCAGCGAAGGGGTCATTGTCATTCAAAATGCCAAAGTTGGTTCCGGCGTCCGCCCAGAGGTAATTGGGCTCCGAAGGATGAATATGGGGGTTGTTTCCGCTGGGAGTGGCCAGAACATTGTGGTAGTTGCTGGCATAAGCAACCTGCTCGCTGATGTGCACGACGCGGCCACCGACCACGGCAAACGCCGTGCCGTTTACAAGGCTGTTGATGAATGGCGCGTTGGGATTTTGAAAAATCTGCTGGATGTTGCCGGTGAACTGGTTGGCCGGCTGGGTCCAGTTGTGGTTTTCCATGGCGATGACGAAAACCGTTTTGATTTCTTCCGCGCCGGCGGTCAAGTGGCCCACTGTGAACAACAGGGCAAATACGCCCAGCATGCCGAGACGTCTGACGTGCGACATTGATAGCTCCAGATATTAGGATTGGCGGCTTACGCTGGTCCGGTTCAGGCCATTGAGGGTGACCCTGGCGACCATCGCGCCACGGGATAAGGGATAGCAGGGCTGTATGGAAGTACGGTGAAGGGAATGTTACTTTTCGATGAATGGCAAATCGTAAAGAAGTGTTGACGCGAACACTGGCGGGCGAGCAAAACCCGGCCGGAAAAATAGCCACTCACGGAGCCGCTTCTGCCTCTAGCTCAGGAACGCGACGGACTGTACGCCAGCAACTTCAAAGCGTTTGCGGCAGCGCATGTTCTTGCACATGACCATGTCATCACGACGGACCATGTAAGACTGGGCCTTGGCGAACTTGGCGCGGTCGCGTTCGTCGGCGCGGCCGGAGAGCTGTTTCTTCTTGGTGCGCACCAGCCATGCGAGTTCGTACTCACCGGCCTGGCGACAGTGCGGGCAGGTAAGCGTGTGGGCTTTCTTTGATTCTTTTTCGTCGAAAAAATCGCGCTCGTCCATCAGTACTATATTAAACACAGAGGACGCGGAGAACACAGAGAAATACATGGTGTCGGTTAACTGGTTTGATGGCACGAGGGATTTTTACCACAGAGGGCACAGAGAACACGGAGGAATTGCCTGCCGAAGGGGGTCGAGATACACCATGCGCTCGGCATCAGAGACTAAGGATGCATTGTCGCGCATTGCCACGTTGAGTAACGTGGTGGGGAACATCGACAGCAACCACACGAGCTAAACGAGCCATCGGCAGTCAAAATATCAGAAACGTTCCGTCTGTCCCCTGTTTTCCACCCTTTCCCTCGCTGCCGCAAAAACCGCGCGGCTTCTCGGGCAAAGGGTAGGGCACCCAGAGCATCGTGAGGTCGAGAAAGAACAAGGCAGGAAGGGTGAGCCACCCGCCTAGGGATAATTAGGCCCGGCGCGTTGCTAGGAACCGCAGTACTAACTTTCCGAAGGCAGCGCCCAGGGAATAAGACGCCGTAGTATAAAGCGGTAGAGTAAATACTACTTGATCAAAACAGCGACCCTCCGGTTGACAGCCGTTGCCGAAGAAATGGCTCATTGGATCGTAGCTACTCTGGTTTGCAAGTTGGACGACAGGTCCATGAAAGAGTGCGGCTAGCATCACCAGTGCAGGCAGTACCCACACCCAGAGGGCTGTGTTTTGTTCAAAGCGCTTCATCAAGGCCCACCCAAGCACCAAGCCCATGGTTGTTTGAACAGGAAACCCAGGCATGCCCGTCAAAATCAGACTTGCTGTTTTGTTGCCTATTTCAACTTGCCAATGATGCAAAATTGAAGTAGTCGAAAAAACAATAAATGCCGCACCGACAATGACTCCAATCGTGCTCAGGCATTGGTGCAATAAAAAAAGTGTACTTATCCGAATGAGACGCATAAGCAAACTCCTTGCTTCAAGTGACTCAGCAATTATCCAACTTGCTTCCCTATTCTTCAAATGTGGGAGTTATTTCCCGTTCTTATTCAGGTCGTGTACGTTAATAGCACATTCGAGGACGCTAACGGCATAACCGATGCGGTCATTCGCGCGAATAGCCGGATTTTTGTCTCTTGGCACACGTCGTCCTGGGGATCCTTGTTGACCGGCGGGTGTACCCGTTTCTGGAGCGTCTGTCGTGTCCTTCGGCTTTTCCGGACCGTCCCCCTTCTTCATATTATCGGGATTTACTCCTGCCAGACATGCGAGGTACTCGAAAACAGCTTTCCAATCAGTCTTCCAAGTCCCGGTCGTCCCGCTTGGGCAAGGACCAAATGCCCCATCATTCATCGGATCACACTTACCCTTTATATTTTCAAACCCGTTACCGAATCCGCAACCATCCGAGACCGGGCTGCCGATACAGGGATTGTTCCAAGGGAGCTGCGGCAAGAAATCGAAGATACTTGGTATGGGAAGAGTCGGACAGGCGCCGGGCAGGAAGCAGTTGCCGGGGACGGTATTGCCCGCGAGACCGCTGCCGTGCGAGATGAGACCCAGCAGTGAAGAAAAATCCCACCCTACGTTGAATCCGCCGCCAGGGCACCCAAAAGCTTCATCGGGCATCCCCGAAAGGAGGGTACATCCGTTCATGAACGGCCCGCCTACACCTCCCTCCAACCCAAGCGGATCGGTGAAATTGATCGGGTTGCCAACCACGTATGGATAGCGGTTCAGCGATTGCGGATTTCCAGGGTCCATACTTCCGGTAAAGGGATCAGGAGTGAGAAACCGCCCCTCCGTAATGGAGTATTGGCGGAAAAGCGTGTGTTCCAGGTTGCTCTCAGGATCGTGAACATAATCGGTAAAGCGATTGAAATTCACCTCAGTCCCTACGCAGTTGATACCATCGCCAAAAGGAAGGCCGGTACAGGTGTCCGTTACCGCCGCGGTAGGATTGGTTGCCACGCGACGCGTTCCCAGCCAGTCAGTATGGAGGAAGTACGTAGTCGAGTTCGAATATGTGGCCAAATGGCGTCCTCCGGCGTAAATCTCGCCATAATTCCAAATGCCGGTCAGACCAAACAGTGTTGTCGCTCTCCCGTTTAGATCGTAGACCGACTCATAATTAGGCGTATGAACACGCCGGCCCTCGGCATCATACTGATAAACCAGGCTGGCGCTGCCGTCCACTTTGGTTAGCCGGCTCTCCGCGTCGTAAGCGTACGTGTGGACGCCGTCGTTTGTGACGTTACCCAGCGCGTCATACGTCACGCCGCTGCCAACGATGCGGTTGTTGGTGTCAAAGACGTAAGTCGAAGTGCCTTGCTGCAGCCGGTTTCCATATCTGTCATAGACATATGTTTGCGAATTGGCGCCCTGCGTGGATCCACCCAGCCGGTTGAACTGGTCGTACGAGTACGTCCAGCTGCCATTCACGCTGTCTGTGGCGGACGTGATATTTCCGTCCGGGGCAAGACCCAGCGTAAAGGAATAGGGCGTGGTCGGGGCGGTTGTATAGGAATTAAACTCGCCCAGCGTGTTGTAGCCGAATGTTTCATTCAACCCGTTCCCCAGCGTGTCCCCGGTTACACCGAATCGCCCATAGTGCACATTGCTCAGGAACGTGGCGGGATGCGTCGTGTCCACGAAGTTGCTGGTCATACCCGTGAGGCGAGGCGCAGTATTGTACGAATAACTGAAGGTGACACCGGCCCCGTTGGTGGCTGACGTAACGTCCCCGAAGAGGTCGTAACCGTAACTCAGGAGAAAAGAACCAGTACCGCAATTCAGCGGTGTGCACTGCCAGTTGTTGATCACCCGTCCCATGCTGTCGTAGCTGAAGAGTGCGCCCGCATGCCCAGATGCCGCACTTTCCGAACTCACCCGCCCCGTGGTATTCGAGAGATTCACACCCCAAGCAGTGGTTTCATCGTAGTTAAACGCCGTTTGCGGTGTTGTGCCATCGGAGTAGGTCTTGGTTCGAAGCCGATGCATTTCGTCGTAGGCGTATGTGGTGTCTACCGTCACAGCAGGATTGGTTTGATTGGGCGCTGGACGCGTGCGCTTGGACATGAGGCCGTCAGCATTGCTGTAAGAGTAGGTCATTGCGCCTGAGCCCCATTCCGGATGGCTCTCTGATGTCAGGCGGGAAAGGCTGTCGTAACTGAAGCTGCGATTCACCAGAGAACCCTGAGCCACTGTGGTCAGATTCCCGAGTGTGTTGTAAGCATAGGATGTTAGAAAGCCTGTGGCACCGATGTCCAGCCCGCAGCTTCCCACGTTGCCCCCATTCCCAAGCAAGTTTACGGCGGTCACTTCGCAAACATTGGTAATCTGGCCCAAAGCGTTCGACTGCTGCACCCGAGTTAAGTTGAAACTGCCATTGCCTTCATCTTGAATCTGCCTAGCGCGGCCGTTAAAGCTGACCTGAGCGTTGCTGCCATCAGAGTGTGTGAGCTGCGTGATTCGCCCAATGCCGTCATAGGCAAAGGTATCGCCCGCGCCCGAGCAGACGATTGGATCGGTAAAACCGTTACCCTGGTAGGAATACGCCTGAAAGGAAAGTTGGCCGTTATGGTTGTAACAGAAATCCTGCTGGTTATAGGGCGCCGTCTCACCGCTGGTTTGCGCTACCCGCGAGGGCCGTCCGTAACCATCAACGAGCGTATAGGCGTAAGCGATGCGGCTGCTGTCAATTTTGGTTTCTGTGTGTGACTTATTGAATGTGTCAAACACGAGGGTCGTCTGTCCGCCGTCCGGAAAAGTGGTTTGCACCGTACGCAGCAGGGAATCGTAAGCGAGTGTGGTCTGACGATTGTTCTGGTCCCAGGCAGACGTCATGCGTCCCGTGTTGGCGTCATACTGTGACTTAACGATGTGGTGTGCCAGAGTGGGTGAATTTGTGTCTGGCAGGGTCACCTGGGTGACATAGGCATGAGAACTGCGGTTTACGGTATCTGTAAAATTATCAACGTAACTGAACTGCGTTATATGTCCGCCCGGATCAGTACTGGTAAACACGTTGCCCGTGTCTTCGTACGCCATGGTCGTTGTGAGGTTGGTTCCGGTCGTATCGACCCACTGGCTTACACTGGTGAGGTTGCCGCGCGAGCCGCTGACAGCAATGTGTTGAGGAACGCCAGAAGTGGCGGTTGCGACTGTTTCATCGTAGTGAAGTGTCTGCTGCGCTTTTTGAGTGCCACCGCCATCAAACACAGTCACCGTTGACGGCATCGCTCCAATCCCATTGCCAAGAGAAGCATAAGCGACGGTCGTTTTCTTAAGCAACGCTCCGTGTGTCGGGTTGCCGAAATCATATTCATCCAACTCATACGGAACACCGACGGCGTTCATGAAAGTGTCGGAAAGCGACTGCTGGCCATTATTAAGGGTCAGGTATTTTTTGATCCTGGTGACTGGCAGCGTAACGGCGGTGGCGGTGCAGTTGGCAACGCTGCTGTTGTAGCAGGTATCTGTCTGCAAAAGCACCGTGCTTGCCCCCTGGTTCATGGTGCGATGCGTTTCAAGAAACAGCGCTGGAGTACCCACGGTCTGAAAATTGATGACTGTCTGGTTGCCTGGACTAGCCCCGTCGGTAAAAGTTGTGGTCCAGGCCGTTCCCGAACCGCTTCGGACATAGGTTGTGGCGCCATCGGTCGTGGTGCGCATCAAGCCGGCGGCGCTTCCGTCTGCGCAAATGATTCCGTTATTCCCGCCCGTATATACATAAGAGATTGTAGAGCCCGTGGAAAGTATAATTGACGCGACCCGCCCCGTTACGGCCCCGAACCCTGGCGTCGCCTCATAATTGAACGTAAAAGTGCTGCCATCCGGATAGACGACGCTGCTCACTAGCGATGCGCTCGTCGCCGGAAATTCATTGATCCCGCTGCAACCAAAATTAGTTTGGACAGTGTACGGAGCGTAGTTAATGGTCACCGATGCAGCAGTGCCGGTGGTGGTGGTGTAAGTGAATACCTGCGGGTTCGGCGCACCTCCGGACACTGTCAATGCTGTCATTCCAAGTGTGTCGATAAATGAGTTTCCACTTGTCGTGGAGATTTGATTTCCATTGCGATCCGTCCTGGTACCGGCACCGTTTCCCGCATCAAGTGGCGGAGTAAATGTGGTGCCATCCCTTGCTATGATCTTTGGGGTGCTGGTCGTATCCAGCGTCAGACCGGAGGAGTCGGTGCTGCTGCTGACATTGTCTGTGATGTCCCCCGGACAGCCTCCCACTGTATTGTCGAAAGAGTGCACCACGCCAAATTGATCATGGTATCGGAAGTTATACCAATAAGGATCGTTGACATATCTGGGAGGAAAAAAGTCAGGAAGCTGGCATTGAACAGTTGTTCTCGTACGGCTGATATACCCAGTCGCAACTTCTGTGACGGCGCGCCAATTCCAGTTCGCAGCAGGCTGCCAACTCTTCACCCCACTCACTGTCACCGGCGACCAGAGCGAGCTATCAAAGCTAAGCGCGTAGGTGAACGGCATCCCGCGACCCGGCTTAGCAAATACAGGCAAATCAAAATGCATATTGAGGTTTCCCAGATTGATGATGTCCGGACCGGAAGAGAAGCTGCCCATTGGTTGGGCGCCTGTCGAAACTTGACCGGCAACAGGGCATGAAGACAACACCAAGGCGCCGAGAATAAACCAGCACAGACGAAAATATTTCATTCTAAGATTCCTCAATACTTCAAAGTCTGCCCAGCAGAGCGTGGAATAACAGCAACAAAACTTGAGATACAGAGCCCTTGTGCTGGAGGAAAGCAGAGATATTTCCTCAGCGAGTAAGTTTTATAGATGGAGTGGGTGAGGATAACAAGTGACTAGTTTGTAACTAGTATCAGAAAACTATTTGTTAGTTCCAAAATGGAACTGGGGGGCTGCGCGAAAGCGAATTGTTCCGCAGGCTTGCTTTGTCTACCGATCCTTCGGCTTCGCTCAGGATTTCGCTTGGCGGCTCGGACGATCACCCCATCACGCCAACACCGGCCGCGCTGGGGACCCCGACGGACGCCGTCAGAACAGCTCAAGATGTACTAATTCGCACTTGAGTTACGAAGAAAAATCGGCTAGGATGTAGCATCGAAACTATGTATGAAGTGGTAACAATCACGATAGGTCGGAAGGCTTAACCTGCTGGGATGCCTCAGCGAGCCGGGATGGGTAACCCTACGCCAGTCTGGGATGAACCGGGGAGGGTGGATAGGTTAACTAGAAAGTAAATTATGAGAAATGAGATCGGGTGATCTGGTGATCGCGGGTGATCGGTAGATCGAAAAACCTAAAGGCTTACCACTGATTCACACAGACGACACTGATCCGGGAAGGGCAAAAGTCGGAAATGCAAGCCCTTACCACGGATCAACACGGATACGCGCGAACCGGGAAACAGCTAGACAAAGAATTAAACAAGTGCCGAAAAAGAAGAAACTAAAAAAATTCAGCGCTACGAGCGCGGTGAAAGCGGCGTCGCGAGCGGTGTTGGGCGCGCCCAAGCCGGTGAAGCGGGCGGAGAACAAGAAGCTCGCCAAGAAAGACAAGCACAAACCCAGCCTGGGTAAGCTGCTGGCTGACGCTGATCGGGGATAGACGGAGTCGGCTATTGACCCGTGTGCCGGGGCGCTCCTGTGACTTTTATCTTTTGTCTTTATGACTTGGGCCCTCTCCTAGTTCTACTACCTCTTATCCACATAGATCCTCAAGGACCAGTCTGTCAGTCCTACTTCTCTTCGCAGTCGGCAATGGCATGGGAGATCGGACGAGAAAAGTGTGCAGTTTTTTGCGCTGTGTGCAAGTACGCGCGAAAAAATATAAGGTCGAGCGGTTTGTTAAAGAATTTAATACAGGTTTAATGATGTCCTAAGTTGGCGAGCGCACTCTGAGCGGGAATCGACGGGTGGATGTTCCGGGGCAGCGGCGGGAAGCGCGTTCTTCCAGCGGTGTGTCCCTGCAGCCACAAAAAACAAGGACCCTCACATATGCCGTGGTGCAACGGCGCTGAAGGTCACTGAAGCAATGTAAGGCAAGAACTGGTTTCCGGCCCAGCAGGTTCCATGCAAATCTTCTCCAGTTTTTACTTGGCTCTGCAGCAGTGTTCGTCAGGCGATCAAAGCAACTTGTTCACCACAGGCAATGGCTGGTCATTGGAGCAAAACAAGGAGCGCTTCAATGCTTTCCCAAAGCAAACTCAAAAAACTGGTCGTGCTGTTGCTCTCTCTATGCGCGATCACACTATTCAGCGTCACCTATCTCTCTGCCAAAGGAGGCGGGGGCGGCGGTCAAGACGGCGGTGGTAATCAAGGCGGCAGAGGTGGAAATGGCGGCCAGGGTGCCGGTGGCCAAGCCAGCGGACAGAAAGGTAAAGGCGGAAACGGTGGCGGTGGTGGCGATGCAGGTGGTGGCACTGGCAGCGGCAAGGGTGGAAATGGCGGTGGCACCGGAAGTGGCGGAAATGGTGGCGGTGGTAAAGGCGGAAATGGCGGCGGCGGAAATGGTGGCGGCGGTCACGACGGCCGGGGCCTTGCTTCGCTGAAAACGATCACTGTTCCCGGTCCTACAGCGGCTGAACTTGCCAACCTTATTCAGGATAAGAATGCAGCCATCGCGCTGGGCAAAGCTTTTTTCTGGGAAATGCAATTCGGCAGCGACGGCCAGACAGCCTGCGCTACCTGCCATTTCAATGCGGGCGCGGACAGCCGCACCGGCAACCAGACTGATCCTGGCCTGCGTCGCGTTGACGGCAACGGCAATCCCGCGGCAGACTCCAACACATTTCATTCTGGCTTCGGACCCAACCATGCCCTCAGCCTGAGTGACTTCCCTCTTCACACCTCTACTCGCGACAACAACAACATTGTGGGTTCGCAAGGTGTGTTCCGATTCAACTTCAATGACGTCGTGCTCGGTCAGGCCGCGGAAAATGAAACCAGCGTCGCCGATTCCGTCTGGAGCGTCTCCGACGGCAATGGCGGCATGCTCAACGTTCGCCGATCCACGCCGCGCAACGCTCCTCCCGTGATCAATGCGGTCTTCAACTACCGCAATTTCTGGGACGGCCGCGCGCAGCGCACCTTCAACGGCGTGAATCCTTTCGGCGCCGGTGATCCCAGCGCGCATCTTCTCCAGGTCGATCCTGGCAACCCGAACGCCACCGTTGACGTGACGCTTCGCTTGTCCAACTCATCGCTGGCATCGCAGGCCGTTGGGCCTCCGGGTAGCGACGTGGAAATGTCCGCAACGGGCCGTCCGTTTGTGAAGATGGGTAAAAAAATGCTCATGCTCACTCCGCTGGCTCTGCAACAGGTCGCCTCCGACGATAGCGTCCTGGGCAGCCTGAGCGCGGCTCCCGGCAACGGCTTGAACGCGAATTACGTCTCCATGATCAAAGCTGCGTTCCTGCCTAAATGGTGGAGCTCCAATGTAGTAGTTGACGCAAATAGCAACATTCTATTTAACGGCTCGCCACAAAATACTGACGAGTACTCACAGATGGAATACAACTTCTCTATGTTCTGGGGAGTAGCTATCCAGATGTATGAGTCAACTCTAGTTTCAGATAGTTCCCGCTTTGACCAATTCATGGAAGGCAACCGCTCTGCTCTTACTTCACTTGAGCAGCTCGGTCTGAACCGCTTTGAAGGTAAAGGCGGCTGCATCAATTGCCACAACGGCGCTGAATTCACGGATGCCACGGTTTCCAACGTTCTGCACCACGGCGGCTCGGTGGTTGAGCAGTTGCCCGGCGGACGCTGGCATGACGTCGGCTTCCACAACATCGGCGTTCGTCCTACCACCGACGACATGGGAATCGCGGCTTCTGATCCTTCTGGACTGGCGTCGCTCTCCGTCGCTCAGCTTGCTTCCATGGGACAGGTCAGCGGTACGGCAGTTCCAGCCGGGGCGCCAGTCTCAGTCGGCGGAGCAGTCAAGACGCCCGGACTGCGTAACGTCGAATTAACAGGCCCGTTTTTCCTCAACGGCGGCCAGGCCACTCTTGGCCAGGTTGTCGACTTCTATAGCCACCGCGGTGATTTCCCCTCGGTGGACATGGATCCCAATCTTGAACGGGCTAGCTTCGGACCTCTGGATAAATTAGCGGTCGTGGCTTTCCTGAAATCTCTTACCGATGAGCGAGTGCGCAGCCAGAGCGCGCCCTTTGACCATCCTTCACTCACCATCCCGAACGGCGGCCTGGTGAACAACGGTGTTTTGACGGAGCAATTGATCACTATCCCAGCTACCGGCGCTGCTGGCGGAGCGCCTCTGGCCAGGTTCTGCGATTCATTGGCCGGAGCGTCCCCGCAACAGTGCCAGTAAAACGGTCTGTACTACTTGCGATTGGCTGATTCACTAAAGAGGCCGCAAAAAAAGGCGGCCTCTTTTTTTATTTGAATCAATTGTGGAGCGCAGGTTTTATTTGATTGAAAC
>Ga0210400_10005763_pt1 | contig 10486 bp, 6 predicted proteins | sample IncBWH26MmetaG_FD_155456 | JGI IMG/M metagenome (GOLD analysis project Ga0210400, IMG submission 155456) | Forest soil microbial communities from Barre Woods Harvard Forest LTER site, Petersham, Massachusetts, United States - Inc-BW-H-26-M | ecosystem: Environmental > Terrestrial > Soil >... | reverse complement strand
GTTGATGGCCTTGGCGGCTCGACGATGCTCCGCGGTTTGCGCCAGTGGCCCGACGCCGAAAACTTCCTGCGCCGTACGCGCGTGAATGTCCTCGCCGTTTCGAAACGCGTCGATCAGCACCGGGTCTTCCGAAAAATGCGCCATGATGCGTAGCTCGATCTGCGAGTAGTCCGCCGAAAGCAGGATCTTTCCTTTTTCGGCGACAAACGCTGCGCGAATCTCGCGGCCCAGCTCCGTTCGAATGGGAATATTCTGCAGGTTCGGATCGCTCGAGCTGAGCCGCCCCGTGGCCGTGCCAGTCTGCGAAAAACTCGTGTGCAGCCGCCCGGTTTCAGGATGAATGAGCTTTGGCAGCGCATCCACGTACGTCGATTTGAGTTTGGCGATTTCGCGGTACACGATGATTTTCGCGGGCAGCGGATGCTGCGCGGCTAGCTCTTCCAGAATATCGGCGGCAGTCGATCGCGCTTTCGCTTTTCCCCGCCGTGCGTTCGGCTGCAGGTTCAACTTGTCGAACAGAATTTCCGCCAGTTGCGTTGGCGAATTGACATTGAATTCCGAGCCCGCAAGCTTCCAGATCTCCTTTTCCAGTCGCCGGACTTCCTTCTCCATCGACTGCGACATTTTGTCCAGCTCCTTGCGGTCGACCCGGATTCCAACGCGTTCCATGTCCGCAATCACGACCGCAAGCGGCAAATCAATCTTTTCGTAAACGCTGTCAAGTTCTTGTTCTTTGATTTGCGCGTAAAGCGCAGGCCCGAGTCGCTGCAAATAATCCGCGCGCTCCCCGGGGCCCCCTCCAAGCATTGCGTTGAACTGCCGCATCACCACGTCGGTGAAATTGTGATTCGCCGTGGTCGGCCGCAGCAAATATGAGTAAAGCTGTGTAGCGTGCTGGATAGTCGCAGCGCGTCCTGCAAGCAATTGAAATACCTTTGGATCGTGGACAATTTTCGGACGCTTGGGATCGGCAAGCAGTGGCGCAAGAACCTTGAACGCTTCACCTTTTTCGTCGGTCCACACCGAACGCCCTTCGCCGGCTTTCGGCGAAACCTCAATCGAAGCGACCCGCGTTCCGAAGCCTTCGGATTCGCGCTCGCCAGATTCCACATTTAGCCACACGGCCAGCGGCTGTTTTGCGGGAAGCTTCGCCAGATATGCGCGAAATTCGTCAACGGTTGCAAACTGCGCGTAGTCGGTTTTCGCGGCAGGCTCCGAATTCGTAGGCGCCGACGAAGCCACCGCTTCCGAACCTAGCTCCTTCAGTAGCGAGCTAAAACCCAGCTCCCGATAGAACTCCGCGAGCGCCGCTCCGTTTGGCGGGCGCATCTCCAGTTCCTGCAGCTTGAGCTCAATCGGCGCGTCCTTCGCAATCTCCGCCAGTTGTTTTGACATCAGAACTTGTTCGCGCTGTTGCTGCAATGCTTCGCGGTATCGCTTGTTGGGCACTTCATCGGCATGATCGAGCGCGCTTTCGACACTTCCGTACTTTTTGATCAATTCCGCTGCGCCTTTTTCCCCGATTCCCTTTGCCCCGGGAATGTTGTCAATCGTGTCGCCAAGCAGTGCCATGTAATCCACAACTTTGTCCGGCGCCACTCCCAGTATCTCTTCGACCTTTTTTTCGTCCACGAGGATGTCGCCCTTGGCGCCGCCGGAGCCGGTGCGCAGCGTTCGAACGTTCTTGCCGACGAGCTGCATCATGTCCTTATCGTTCGACACGATCAGCACTTCCAGGTTGTGCTTTCCGGCTTTGACCGCCATGGTTCCAATCACATCGTCCGCTTCGTAGCCTTTAACTTCGAGAATCGGCAGGCGCATCGCTTCGCACAACCGCCGGACGAACGGCAATTGCACGCGCATTTCGTCGGGCATAGGTTGCCGCTGCGCTTTGTATTTTTCGAAAAGCTTGTCGCGGAAAGTCGCTCCGGGTGGATCAAAGACGATTCCGATGTAATCAGGCTGGTAGTCCTTGATCAGCCGTCGCAGGATATTTCCAAACAAGAAGGGCACGTTCGTTGGCACGCCGCCGGGACCCGTGAGCCGCTGAGGCATGGGTGCAAAGAAGGCCCGGTAAACATGCGCCATCGCGTCAACGAGAAACAGTTTTTTCGGTGCAGAAGGCATGCGGGCGAGTATAGCAAAGCCAAATGAGGAGTACGGGAGCCTGGTCGCGCCTTCGCCATTTCACATGAGAGTCGTTGCCAAAAAAAACCGCGCAGGAAGGAATCCCTGCGCGGCCTTTGTCAACAGTCAGCTTTTATTGTTTGTTCGGCTTGTTGGCTTCCGGTTTCGGCTCGGACTTTGGTTCCGGCTTGCTCCCAGCCGCTGGGTTCGTTTCGCTTTGAGAACCAGCTTGAGCCGAGGAAACAAGCAGCATCCTGGTGCCGCTGTCCAGATGAACGTTTTTCCCCGCAGAGGTAATCACCGAACCTTGCGTGGCATTCGAGGCCGCCGCGTTCAGGTTCAGACCGTTCAAGCCAAAAACGCCCTGGCTGTTTGAACTTAGCTGGCCCGCAGCATTTAGACCGCCAACGGCTCCTTTCGAAGCGCCCGCGACGCTCCCGGCTGCGTTCGTCGTGGAGTGCACAGCACCGCCTGCCGCGCCTCCGACGTTAGCAGCTGTGTTCGTCACTGTGCCCGTTGCACCGCCAGCTGTTGAGGTTACACCGCCCAGTGCGCCGCGCCCGCCGGACATCCCGGAACCCGCCGCTGTAGCACCCGCGCCGCCCATCGTGTCCAGATCGGCTCCGGCCACAGAAGCCGTGTTCTCCGCCGAAGCGATAGCCTGGATCGTCACGTTCAGCGGGACCTCCCGTCCATCTTTCAGGATCGCTCTATCAAACACGATCCCCAACGCCGATTCCGACTCGCCTTTGGAGCGCGCCGAAGCCTGCGTCACGTGGCCAACCAGTCTCGAGCCCTTGGGGATTACTGTTTTCCCATCGGACTTTGCGGCTTCCGTTGTTTTCGCATTTACCGGATCACCCGGCTTGCACTTTTTCGAATCGATCGGCGAACTCAGCGCGGCGTTGAACGCCGAGCCGCTCGCCAGCGAAGAGGTGGCCTCCCCGTTCTGCGCCGAGGCAGAACTTGAAGCCGATGTGCTGCTCGATGCTTGCGCCTGCGTCTTCCCTGCTTCGACCGAAGCCTGTCCACTGCCTTGTGCTCCCGCCTGCGCCCCTGTTTGCGATTGTGCCGCAGCGCCGAAGCAAAAAAGGGCTCCCACAACAATTGCAAATCCTGTGCGATTCATGGTCGTAGTTCCTCCTCCAGATTACATTCGGAAAGTGAGCTGGTTTTTGTGCCTAGACATAAGGGTATCCATGCATCCATTTGATAGCCGCAATGCGCATACCTTAGAGTAAAGGCTGTGTTGTCATATGGTTACGGCAAGGAGCGGGGGGCCCGACACCCCCGAAAAATGCTCTGTGGTACGCAGGATTTACAGGGTTGCGTTGCGTTTCTGACCCAGCCAGGGGGTTTCTAGATGATTCCGAGCGGCTTGGCCACTTCGGCCAGAATGTCCGCCGCGCGCAGAAGCTGTTCGCGCTTGTGCGTCGCGCTGACGATCGCGCGGAGCCTCGCTTTGCCTTCGGCCACCGTTGGGTAACCTACAGCGGGAGCAAACACGCCTGCCTCGAAGAGTTTCTTCGAGAATTCGAACGCCTTTGCGGCTTCTCCCACGTGAATCGGAATAATCGGCGTTTCGCTCACCTTGAACTGGAACCCGCGCCTCTTCAATTCGCGCTTGAACATTTTCGTATTGGCCCACAGTTTCTTCACCAGCTTTTCGCCTTCCGGCGAATCCAACAGCGCAAATGCCGCCTGGCAAGCCGCCGCCGTGGCAGGAGGGTGCGAAGTGGAAAAAAGAAACGGCCGCGCCCGCAGATACAGAAAATCAATCAGGTCGCGCGAGCCGCAAACGTAGCCGCCCATCGCACCGATCGCTTTGCTCAGCGTTCCCACCTGAATCTGCACGCGTCCGTGGCACTGGTGATGGTCGACCGTGCCGCGCCCGCCGCGTCCCAGCACTCCTGAGGAGTGCGCGTCGTCCACCATCATGATGCAGTTGTACTTTTCCGCGAGGTCGCACAATTCCGGCAGCGGCGCAATGTCGCCGTCCATCGAAAAAACGCCGTCCGTGATAATCAGCTTCTTCCCCGGAAAACTCGCGGTTTCCTGCAAAATGCGCTCGCAGTCCTTCACATCCTTGTGCTTAAAAACTTTGATCGTCGCCCGCGAAAGCCGCGCGCCATCAATAATCGACGCATGATTCAGCTCGTCCGAAATAATGAGGTCTTCTTTGCCGAGCACCGCCGAAACCGTTCCCGCATTCGCCGTGAATCCCGACTGAAACACCACGCAAGCTTCCACGTTTTTGAAAGCCGCGATCTGTTCCTCTAGCTCCATGTGGATTTTCATCGTCCCGGCGATCGTTCGAACCGCGCCCGCGCCCGCCCCATATCGCTTCACCGCATCCAGCGCGGCTTTGCGCAGCGCCTTGTGCGTGGTCAGCCCCAAATAATTATTCGAAGCGAGGTTGATCACCTCCCGCCCATCAAATATGCAAACGGGTTTCTGCTCGCCTTCCAGAACGCGCAGCCTCGGCGCCACGCCTCTCGAGCGCAGATCATTCAACTGGTCGGAAATGTATTGCAACGGATTCTGCTTCGTCGTCTGTGCGCCCGTGTCACTCATGTCCCAGCTCCCAAGTCTCCGTGCTCTCTGTGCTCCGGTCTCTGCGTTCTCTGTGTTAAAGCTTTTTCTTTTCTTCTCTTCGCCTAGTGACCCAGGCCATTCGGATACAACAGGATCTTACCCGGCAAGCCGCCCTGCAATTTCGCAAAGGCATTCTCGAACTTCTCCAGCGGTTCACGTTCGCTAAAGAGCAGCTCCAGATTCAGCTTCCCCGCCTTCAGCAGCGCCGTCATCTGCACCCAGGTCTCGTACATCCGCCGCCCATAAATCCCCTGCACCGTCGCGCCCTTGAAAATCACGTCATTCACCAGATCGAGCGGAACATTTTCCGTCGGAATTCCCAGCAGCGACGCGCGCCCGCCAGCTCGCAGCGCCTTGAACCCCTGCTGAATCGCCGCCGGATTCCCGCTCATCTCCAACAGCGCATCCACGCCCGTTCCGCCAGTCTCCGCAAGAATCCGCGCGACCGCATTTTCCGCCGCCGGATTGAGCACCACGTCCGCGCCCATTTTTTTGGCCATCGCGCGCCGCTGCTCGTTCGTCTCCGTCGCAAACACTTTCGAAGCGCCGCAAGCCTTGGCCACCGCAATGGACATCAGCCCAATCGGCCCGCATCCCGTCACCAGAACCGTCTGCCCCGCAATCGGCCCGGCCAGCACCGTGTGCACGGCGTTCCCCAAGGGATCGAGAATCGCTCCATAGTGTTCCGGTATCGCCGGATCGAGCTTCCAGATATTCGGCGCCGGAATTTTCACGAACTCCGCGAACGCCCCGTCCTGATCGATCCCGATAATCCGCAAATTCTGGCAAACGTGCGCTTGGCCCACCCGGCACTGGTGGCAGTGGCCGCAATTTACGTGCATTTCCGCGCTGACGAAATCTCCCGGCTTCACCGCGCGCACTTCGTCGCCCACGCGCTCGACAGTCCCGCAAAATTCGTGTCCCAGCGTCAACGGCGGCTTGATGCGCCCCTGCGACCAGCGGTCCCACCCATAAATGTGCAAATCCGTCCCGCAGATCGAAGCCGTTTTAACCCGCACCAGCACGTCCGTCGGCCCAATCGCCGGCACCGCCACGGTATCCATCTGCAGGCCCTTGGCTGCCTGCATCTTCCGCAACGCCTTCATAGTTGTCGTCATTCTGTCCGCTTTAGATGCGTCATTCTACTCACGCGCCGCTGCAGTTCGATGCTAGCACACCAGAAACACGGACTGCAGTCCGCCCGCCTTCCCATTCTCTTCGCTATTTCTTGCTCTTTTTCGTGCGCCTCTTGTCCATCCCCACCATCTTCCCCGACGGTGGATCCTTCTTGTTCAATTTAGCCGCTTCCGCTATCAACTTCTTCACCCCCGGCCGCTTCACGTCCGCCAAGCCCCGCAACTTGACGTGGCGTACGCCCTTCCCCGCGCCCTCCAGCAACTTCTCCGGGTCGGGAAGTGCCGCTCCACGCAGGAATGCCAGCGTCAGATGTTCTTTCCCCAACACGATGACGCACAGCGGTCCATTCGAATCAAACGCCGGATTCTTCCATGGGCTTACATATTCTTCGCAGCCCGCCGCTGTCTTCTTCACCAGTGTCCGCACCGACTTTGCCACGCCTGCTAGCTTGCCCGCCTTCTTGACGTACGCATCGATCCACAACCGCCCTGCTTTCCCTTCAATGGTTGGCACGTTGTTCCTCCTGAAATCCGTCGTTCTCCGCTACGAAGCAGTGCTCGTTCAATTTCTCTCTTTTTCGCTCACTTCACAGTTTCTACAATCCCAATCTTCTCCAACGCCCTTAAATACTCCACCACCATCTCCAGCGGCACCGGCCCATACTCCGCCGACACCGCATCCCGAATCTCCTGCGTATTCCGGTTCCCATTCGCAAAATTCAAAACCTCGTACGCGTACTCTTCCCCGCCGCCCCACAATCCCCGATACTCCAAGAGCTGCGGCTTGGTCAGATACGCCAGCTTCATCCACTCCGACGCAAAGTAGTCATACCCAAACACCGCCAGCGGCCCTTTCGGCTCCGGCTTTCGCCGGAACATCAATCTGCCTTCCAAGGATGTGACAAGCGCCGGCGTGCCAGCACTGAAGTCGTGAGAAATATGCGACATTTCATCGATTTTTTTGTGGTCTTCCTCGTGAAAACGAGAAAGTGACTGGACAGTGCCCACCCTGAAGTTCTCAAATGCGCGATGTACGACGCTCGCTTCTGGCCCTGGCAACTGCGCAGCCCTCCGCTCCCTGAGTTCGAAAAATTTCGGAGTGATCGGCGGCGCCTTTTCAAAAACGTCTCTGGTGTGATTGCCGGTCAGCTGGGCCAAAAAATACCCACTCGCTGCCCCAATAAACGCCGCTCTTTTCAACTTCGTCGGATCGATATTCGCCGCCGTATCAAAATTTGTATGAATGTACCGGTCCGGCCAGTCATTCAAATAAATCGTTGGTATCCCGAACGACGAATCCTGATACACGTCGTGGTCGCTCCCCATCGTGTACGGCGAATATTCCGCCCGCAGCGGCTCCTTGCCGCCCTCTGGCGCCACAAACGGATACTTCGCCTCACCCGTCGCCGCAAACTTGTACGACTCCTCATTCACAATCTCCGCAAAGGCCCACGCCACGTCATGCACGAAGCTCGGCAAACTCATCGGCCCGCGTGTCACGTGGAACACCGCCTTCGTCTCCGGCCCCCCGCCGACCATGTCCATGTGAATCACCGCCTTGACTTTCGCCGGAAATTCAAAAAACGCAGAAACTTGCGCGTGAATTTTTTCTGCCCCAGGGATAACCTTACCCCCCTCGCCAACTGGGTCCATCTCCACATCGAGTTGCGGCTCCCCGTTCAGTAGCGCCATCGTCCCCTCAATCTCCGGTGGCCAAATAAACCGGATGGTCCGCGCCGGCCGCGCCAGCTTCCCCTCGCTGATCAACTTCTGCAGCGTCCGCGCCACCTCCAGAATCGTCACGCAGCCGCTGGCATTGTCATTCGCCCCCGGCAGCTGATGATCCAGATGGCACGAAAACGTAATCTCCTCGTTTTTCAATTTCGGATCCGCCCCCGGAATCGTCGCCGTCACCACCTCATAGCTCCCCGCGTGCTGCCCCGCCTTCACCACTGCATGCAGCGTGATCTTTTCTCTCTTCGCCAGCCGCTCTTTGAATCCACGCGCCGTCTTCAGCGACACCATGAACGCAAACGTCTTGTTCGCCGAAAACGTCTCCAGATGTCCCCACCGAATCAAATTCTCATCCCCACCCCACCACGCCGTCTTCTGGTTCTGCGCATAGCTCACAATTCCCGCCGCCCCAAATATCCCCACTGCCAAATCCTGTACCGCCCCCGGCTGCGCACTCACCAGCACAATCTTTCCCTTCACATCCTTCCCGGCGTAGTCGCTCTCCTTCGTCCCCTCGCCCACATCCACCAAATCCGCCGTCGCATCCGCGCTCTCACTGTCCTCCGCCAGCACAACCGGCTCCGCTTCGTAACTCGCCAAGAGCTTGTCGAAGCTGACAGGTCCGGTGCATTCTTTGTCCATCCAGTTGGCGGCCTTCTTTGTTTTCTCATCGGCCTTTGGATTCACTTGCACAGGAACCTTGACGCAGTTTACTGATTCAAACGTGCCCTCACGCAGCTCTCCCATCTGCGCATCCCACGCCGGCCTCGATCTCTGTGTCCCATAAAAAATCTTCCCATCCGCGGGAAACTGCAGTATCGCCACATCGCTCAACCCGTACGCCCGCGCCAGCGCCGCCACCAATTCCGCTGCCTCATGAAATCCCTGCGACCCGCGCTGCCGGTGAAACCGCGCAATCCCTTCGAGATTCCTCTTCGCCGTCTCCCCGCTCAACTCATTCGCCAGCGCCGCCACATCCTTCTCGGGCAAGAGCGGCGGCTTCTGCGCCCACGCCGCACCCGCCGCGAATTCGCTCCCCACCACCATCGCCATAACCAGCAGCCGTTTCACACGCCCCTCCCCACAACCACGCAAAGAACTCCGCCGCGCATTCTACCTTTCTTCCCCGTCGTTCGCCGCCATTGTCATTTCACCGGCCACAACCATCTCGGCGGCGCAGTTGCGTGTACAATGTCGCCAGCTCGCAAACCCAATCAAAAATCCAGGATGGCCACCATGACTGCAACGACGCCGCAAGCACAGAAGCCTCCCGCCCACGTCGGCATGTTTCAATTATTGAATGGCGTCTTCATTGCCGGCGCGATTGCCTGCCTCGCTCGGCTCAGTATTCCCGATCTCGTCGAGCACGGGCCGAAGTCAGTGGACGAGCTTGCTACGCAGACCGGAGCGGATCCGCGCGCACTCTACCGGCTGATGCGCGCCACGGCCAGCGTCGGAGTGCTTTCGGAAGGCCCCGACGGCAAGTTTTCGGAAACGCCGCTCTCCGCCGTGCTGCGCAGCAATGCGAATCCCAGCTTGCGCGCGTTTGCGATCATGCACGGGCTGGACTGGCACGGGCTCGGCTGGTCCGAGCTCGAATACAGCGTGCGTACAGGAAAGCCGGCCCTCGACAAGATCTACGGCATGCCCATCTTTCAATTTCTCGAGCAGCGCCCCGCGGATGGGAAACTCTTCCATCAAGCCATGAGCGATTTATCCACGATCGACAGTCCAGCCGCGGCCGATGCTTATGCGTTCGGCGAGATTCATTCCATCGTGGATGTGGGTGGCGGACACGGCCTTCTTCTGGCGACCATCTTGGCGAGGAATCCACATATGAAAGGGACGCTCTACGACATGCCGCACGTGGTGGCGGGCGCGCATGACGGCCCGCTCAAGCCGGTGATGGATCGCTGCACGCTCGCGTCCGGGGACATGTTCTCTGCGGTTCCCGCCGGCGCCGACGCCTACATCATGAAGCACATCATTCACGATTGGCCCGATGATGTGTGCATCAAAATCCTCAAAGCCTGCCGCAAAGCCGTGAATCCTGGTGGCAAGCTCCTCGTCGTGGACAACGTGATTCAGCCCGGCAACGATTTCGCCCCGGGAAAATTCCTCGATCTGCAAATGCTGATTTTCCCCGGCGGCTGCGAGCGCACCGAAAAACAGTTCCGCGAACTGTTCGCCGCCTCGGGCTGGCGGTTGAGCAGAATCTTCCCCACGGCTGTTCCGGAATCCATCGTTGAGGGAATTCCGGCCTGAGGCCGGTCGCGCTCATTTCGTCCTACTGTTTTTTGGAATCGTCCGTGAACATCGCGTGGTACATCAGGTGCGTCGCGGCATCGATTTGTTGATTCAGTTCGGCCTTGGGCAATCGCCCTGCTCGCCCCAGCAGGCTCCAGAAAAAACTATCCATCGCCCGCGCCAGCCCGGGAGTATCCACTTCTTTCCGCGCGCCGGGAAGTTGCTGCAGCATCTCGAACACCGCCGTGACGCGGCCGGTTGTCCAGGCATTGATTTCCTCCTGTTTCCGCGCCAAATCCGGATCAGACAGTACCGCTTCCTGCCATCCCCGATAGGCGCCCAGATACCGCAGATCGTGGGAAAACGCGCGCGACAATAATTCGCGAATCCCTGCCTGAACGTCCTTCCCCGTTCCCGGCCGAAATTTCAGCTGGCTCAACTTCTCCAGCAGTTCATCCATGAGCACGAGCAACAACTGCCGCTTCGAGCGGAAATGCTGGTAGAAGCCGCCCACGGCCAACTTCGCTCGCCGCGCTATTTCGTCTATGGAAGTTTTCTCGTAGCCCTTCTCCCCGAACTGCACCAGCCCGGCCGCTTTCAGACGTGCTCGTTTTTCCAAGCTTCGCTTTTGTTGGGGCGCCGCGGGC
>Ga0210400_10005762_pt1 | contig 10486 bp, 7 predicted proteins | sample IncBWH26MmetaG_FD_155456 | JGI IMG/M metagenome (GOLD analysis project Ga0210400, IMG submission 155456) | Forest soil microbial communities from Barre Woods Harvard Forest LTER site, Petersham, Massachusetts, United States - Inc-BW-H-26-M | ecosystem: Environmental > Terrestrial > Soil >... | reverse complement strand
CTCGCATCCCATGGCCCACGAACGCCGCTACGCTTCCTACATCCTGAATACACTGCTCGGAGGAGGCATGAGTTCGCGCCTGTTCCAGAACATCCGCGAGCGTCAGGGGCTGGCCTACTCCATCTACAGTGATCTGAACCCTTATCGCGATACTGGATCCATGTGCGTATATGCGGGCACTTCTCGCGAGTCGGCCATTAAAGTTGTGGAGAGCGTCATCGCCGAATTCCGGAACCTGAAAACCACGCCGGTTCCCGAAGAAGAACTGCGCCGCTCCAAGGACCAGCTCAAAGGCAGCCTCATGCTCTCGCTCGAATCCTCGACCGCGCGTATGTCGAACCTGGCCCGCCAGGAAATGTACTACGACCACTTCTACGGCCTCGACGAACTAATCGAGCGCATTGAAGCGGTCACTATCGACGACCTTCAGCAAACTGCCGAAGAATTCTTCCACACTGAGCAGATCGCAGTAACCATCCTCGGCAACCTGACCGGCCTGAAACTGACCCGCGACCAGCTAGCCTGCTGAGTTTTAATGTGGCGCGGGCGCCCTCGCCCGCGTTTTACGTTTGGCACGGATATCCCGGTCCTCTCGTCTGCGACCCTTCCCCATCTCCCCGTGCTATTCTGTTGCACTCTTTTCTACGAACGGATTCCCTAATGTCCCTGCGCATCCTGGGCTTCATTCTGGCCGCCGTGCTTCTGCTCGGCTACCGCATATTCAAGCCCCGAACTGAGGCCTCGGACGCGCCCGACCGCTGGAATCTCTCCAGCCTGTTTCTGGCCAGCGTGCTCACCCTTTTCGCCGAGCTTGCCCTTATCCGTTGGGTCGCCACCGAAGTCCGCGTGTTTGCTTATGTAAAAAACCTGGCACTGCTTCTCTGTTTTCTCGGCTTCGGCTTAGGCTGTGCGCTGGCCCGTCAACGCCCCCGCTGGCAGACCGCTGCCACCGCTCTCATCGGATTGATCGTCATAGTTCGTCTGCCTTGGCGCGGCGTGCAGATCATGGAAACTCTCTCGCAATACCTCGGCGCGGCGCAGGACGTTGAGATGTGGACCGCAAACGCCGTACATGACACCCATGGCTTTCTCTTGGCCGTGGCGGTCACTGCCATTCTGCTCCTTCTCATCACTTACATTTTCATTCCCATCGGACAAACCGTAAGCCGCCAGATCGAACTCGCCCCGCGCCCGCTTTATGGTTACTCCTGGAATCTGGCCGGTAGTCTGGCCGGCATCGTGGCATTCTTTACCGTTTCGTGGTTGGCGCTGCCTCCGGCGGTATGGTTCACTATCGTTCTGGCGGCCATGGCGCTGCTGCAATCCAATCGGAGCGATACCATCCGGATCGCCACCGCCGTCTTGCCCGTGGCGCTTCTGCTCATCGATCCCTCCACTCCGCACCGCTTCAACCTCTGGACTCCCTACCAGCAGATCGAACTCGAGGATGACCATTTTCCGAACGGCGAACTCTTCCGCACCATTATTCGCGTCAACCACGTCGGCTACCAGGCAATCGTGAATCTCTCTTCCGACTTTCTGGGTCGTCACCCCGGGTTGTTGCACGAGGCGCCAGACGAGAATTCCTACAATCTACCTTTTCGTTTCACGTCCCCGAACCCCAGCATCCTGATCGTGGGCTCGGGCACCGGCAATGACGTTGCCGCCGCGCTGCGCAATCAGGCCAGCGTTGTCGATGCAGTGGAAATCGATCCTAAAATCCTTGACCTCGGACGCCGCCATCACCCCGAGCATCCCTACGATGACCCGCGCGTCTCCGCCCATCTGACCGATGCGCGCGCCTTCATGAAGCGCACCACGGCCCGCTACGACTTAATTCTTTTCGGATTACTCGATTCCCACACGCAGCTCTCCGACTATTCCAACATGCGCCTCGACAACTTCGTCTACACCGAAGAGTCCTTCCGCGAAGCGCGCTCGCTGCTCGCGCCCGGCGGCGTTCTGTTTCTCAAATTCGCCGTCAGTCATAGTTTCGTGGGACGACGCTTGGCCGAAATGCTGACCCGCACCTTCGGGAAACCTCCCGTGGTTTTCTTCGCGCCTTCGAGCTACTCCACCGATGCAACTTGCTTCGTCATTTCGCCCTCAACACAGGTCGAAGCAAGCCTCGCCGCCGATCCGCGTTTGCGTGAGTTCGTCGCCGCCCGGAGTCCAGATTTTCTTGCTTCACCTGAAGTCGCCGTCACGACGGACGACTGGCCCTACCTCTACCACCAGGGACACTGGATCCCCGGTATCTTCTATCTGCTCAGCGCCCTCGTGATTTTGCTCGCGGGCGTTTTCTATTTCCAGATTCCCGAAGCTCGCAGCCGCGTTCCTTCCCTGTTCTTTTTCAGCATGGGCGCAGGATTCCTGCTGCTGGAAACGCAAGTCGTCAGCCGGCTGGCTCTGTATTTTGGGACCACATGGCAAGTCAACGGAATCGTGATCGCCGCCATTCTCTCGGCGCTTCTCCTCGCCAACTTCGTCATCGATAAACGAGGTGAAGGCTCGTCGCGGCAACGACCGTCGTGGCCACGCTCCTGGACTCTAGCCGGCATCCTCGTCGGCATCGCCTGCGCCTACTTCGTACCCTTCAACCGCATTCCCGGCTCGCCGGCTTTGGTCGGGTCCTTCGCGGCCCTTATCTTCGCCATCCCGGTTTTCTTTGCCGGCTTGTTATTCGCTTCTGAATTCCGCTCTGCTGAATCCCCCGCCGCGGCCCTCGGCGCCAACATGCTCGGAGCCGTCGTCGGCGGCCTCCTCGAAAATCTGTCGCTGATTATTGGAATGAAGGCGCTCCTCCTGGTAGCGGCGCTCTTGTATTCCCTGGCAGCCCTTGGCTTCCTCGAACTCCCATCGAGAAGCGCGATCTCGCCAGCATTAAAGCAACCGTAGAGACGAGGCAAGCCTCGTCTCTACGGGGAATTGATGTAGCGCAATCTCGCTAGTCAAGAAATGCCCGAGGTCTTCACCAGCGCAGCCCAACCGTTATTGGAAAAACAATGGTCTTGCCGTCGCTGTGATAAGCGCGGTGGTAGCGGCCTTCGACGAAAAGCTTGGTATTGTAGAAGCGGCTCAGGCGATAGGTAACTCCTCCGCCGAAGTTGAAGCCGCCAGCGTCTTTGGAAAACGAGGACAGCGTTTGCCCCTGGGGCGTCGTGATGGCGCCGTTGACGCAATTAATGCCCCACCAGCGGGCCCATGCGGGCTGGCAGATTGTGCCGAATGGCAACGACTCCTTGCTCGCCGAAACGCTACGCCGATAGAAACCTATGCCGAAAATTCCATATGCGCCGAATTTACTGTGGAGCGGCGCGTTGACGATTCCATTCACGCTTACAGACTGCATATTTCCGCTGGCATGGTTCAGGCTCTGACCCTGGCTCACGCTGGGTCGTAAGCCCAGGTCGTAGTACATGTATTCGGCATCGGCCCCGAACATGCGGCTGAAGTTCACGCCGCCTCCGACCACTCCCTCATAAGAGTTGCCGACAAAGCTGGCGACCTCGCCGCGGCCAACGCCAAGTCCGCCGCCGACGGTAAAGTTAAAGCGATTGAAATTTGATTGTGCCGAAGCCGATGTGATGAGTCCGCAAAACACAAGCAAGAACGGTATCCGATTCCTCAATCTCGATCTCCTGTTTCGTAGAACCAAGGTTAGACAGCCACGCTGATCAAGCCACAGTGCTGCCGCGACCGCTTTTTTCACTTAGATGCGCGTCCAGAAATGGAAAGCCAGCCTTTTTATCGGACTTCGCGAATTGGCATCGCTAGAGATTACTCAATCGCGAGCCCGTCGGCAAACGCTTACGTTTCAAAACCAGGTTTCAGCGTTTCAAAGTTTTAAGGTTGCAGAGTCTCAAGGTCTGAACCTGCATCGGGCGTTGGCAAAACCTTGAAACGTTGAAATTTGGCTCTAGTCAGGCAACTTCTCCGGATCGAGCCGCCAGATACTCCAGTAGCTCGCGGACGGTCAGGCCCGACTCCAGCAACAGAATCATCTGGTCTGCGCTGACTCCTACTTGCGCACCGAGCATAACAATTTTGGTGACCGCGCGCTGCAGCGCTTCTTTCTGCGAAACGGTGAGGGCCTCAGCCAGGTTATGGCTTAGGGCTGCGATCAGATGCAGTTCTGTTGTCATTCGAATACTCCACGTTTTTTGCAAAGCGATGGTTTAAGTTCCATGCGGCGCCATCGTTCCCGAAACCGGAGTCCAGCCGGGACCGCCAACTTGTGGAACCGCCGATTTGCGTTATGATCCACCAATCCTGCGGTCCGGGCTGTGATGCAGCTTACTTTAATTTGTGACGGAACGATGGAACAGCGGAACGATGGCACGGACGTGGACCCCAAGCAGGATAAGACCCGCCGGGGGGCCTCGGCCTTGCTCACCGGAGCGACTCAGCGGCGTCTAAAGCAAAATACGCGTTGATCACCAGAACAAGCTATCGATTGCTGTTACTCCTGCTTTGCGCCGTCCCTCGTCTGTTCGCCAACGGACCCGAATTTAGCAGCATTCGTATCCCTCGCGTCCCGAGTCCTCCCCATCTCGAAGATTTCCTCACCATGGAGCCGGCGCCCGCATGGCAGGGCAAACTGGCTAAGGTAGACGGTCTGACCCAGAGGATTCCCACCGATGGCGCTCCGATTTCGCAGCGGACGGAAGTGTACCTGGGATATGACGACAAGAATCTTTACGCGATCTTCGTGTGCTTCGACCGCGAGCCCAAGAAAATTCGTGCCCGGCTCTCCCGGCGCGAGGACATCTTCGATGACGACACAGTAGAGATCATTCTCGACACCTTCCATGACCATCGGCGCGCCTACGCCTTTTTGGCAAATCCTCTTGGCGTGCAGGCGGATGCGCTGTGGACGGAGGGCCAGGATTTCGACCAGTCATTCGACACGGTCTGGAACTCAGCCGGGAAAGTGACTGATCGTGGTTTCGTAGTCTGGTTTGCGATTCCGTTTCGCAGCCTTCGTTTCACATCGAGCGACCCGCAAACCTGGGGGATCATGCTGAACCGCGAAATTCCCCGCTCCAGTGAAGACGCCTTCTGGCCGCCATATTCCAGCCGCATTCAGGGACGGCTCAATCAGGAGGGCGCGGCAACCGGTCTGGAAAAAATTTCCCCGGGCCGGAACATTCAGCTCATACCCTACGGCATTGCGCGGTCGTTCAAGGAACTTGACTTGAATGATCCCAACCATGTCTTCTACTCACGTCGAGCCGCGTTCGGGCAGATGGGCCTGGACGCTAAGCTGGTGCTCAAAGATAAGTTCGTCATCGACGCGACCGCCAATCCCGACTTCAGCCAGATCGAATCCGACCAGCCGCAGATTACAGTCAACCAGCGCTTCGAGGTTTTCTTTCCCGAGACGCGGCCCTTTTTCCAGGAGAACTCGAATTATTTCCAGACGCCCATCAATCTCGTCTTCACGCGCCGCATTGCCGATCCGAAATGGGGCGTGCGCATGACGGGCAAGGACGGGCCGTGGGCGGTCGGAATGCTGGTGGCCGACACCGCGTCTCCGGGCGAGCGGGTAGACACGAACAATCCGCTGTTCGACCGGCACGCCTTTTATGCCGTGGGACGGGTCAGCCGCGATATCGGCAGTCAGTCTTCGATCGGCCTGCTGTACACCGATCGCGAGGTCAACGGGTTCTACAACCGGGTAGGCAGCGTCGACGGACGATTCACGCTGAATAGCCACTGGACGCTGAACGCACAGGGAGTGCTGAGTGCGACCTTCAATCCGAACCAGGGCATTTTCAACCAGTTCAATACCACCGGAGGTTATCAAGCCGGCAACGCCGCGGAAGTTGTGCTGAACCGGGATGGGCTCAAGCTGCACTACTTCCTGGACTATGCCGATCGGAGCCCCAATTTTCGCACGCTTACGGGTTTCGATCCGCAGCCGGATATCCGCAACCTGTATCAGCACTTGAAGTACACCTTCCGCCCCGAGGGCAAACACCTGATTTCCTGGGGACCTGAGTTTGAAACCTACCAGACTTACGATCACGAGGGTAATCGCATTAATTCGGGTTACTTTCCTTCGATACGGGTGGAGTTGATCGGCCAGACGTTCCTGGCTGCTCTGTATGCCCAGGAAATGGAACGGCTGCGGCCGCAGGACTTCTCAGCGCTCACCAGCATCCAGAAATACGTTCGCCACACCACGGAGTTTTCTTTGGATACAAACTATTTCAGGAAATTCTCGCTGCATGCCGACTATCGCTTCGGCACGCGCGTCAACTACGACGCGCCGCTCATGCAGGTGCTGCCAGAGTTTCCGGTCACCCCGTTTCTGGCGCGGAGAAATAGCGCGACCGCAACCCTCACGGTCAGGCCGACCCGGGCGCTGCGGATCGACAACACCTACATCATGTTCCGCCTGCACAGTCTGGATGGCTCGTTTGGCGCCATGAACAATCACATCATCCGGACCAAGTGGAATTACCAGTTCACCCGGGAACTTTCCTTCCGATTCATCGGCCAGTACAACACCGTGCTGTCGAATCCATATTTCACTTCCCTGCAGACCATTAAGAACTTCAACGCCGATTTCCTGATCACTTATCTCGTGCACCCGAGCACGGCGCTTTACGTTGGCTACAACAGCAATCTGGAGAATGTGCTGTTGCCGCTGGGGACGGACGTTAACGGACAACTGCGGCACGCTGAAGGCGGACGGTTGCTCAATGACGGAAGGAACTTCTTCGTGAAGGCTTCGTACCTGTTTCGGTTTTAGTGCGGAGACGCGGCAAGCCGCGTCTCTACTCAACATTAGGGCTTGCTCATCAGTTCGAGAATGGCCGCCATCTCGACTTCGATTCCGGTTTTGAGGCTGGGTTCGCGATCAGGCGCGAAGTAGGGCGAATGCGGGCCGGGAAGCGCCTCTCCAGTCTTCTTTGCCTCGGCATATTTCGCTGGATTGACCGCGCCCAATTCGAGCATGACGCTCGGGATTCCCGCGAAGCGATATTCGGCAAAATCATCGCTCGCCATAATCGGACGGGCGAGTACGACGTTCGAATCTCCCATGACCTGCTTCAGCCGATCCGCCAGACGGTTGGTGGTTTGAGGATCGTTATAAACTGCGCCGACACCTTCAACGTGCTCAACGAGCGGCTTCTTCGGCGCGCCCGCTGCCTCCGATTCCGCCACCACGATCCGCTCGATCGATGCCAGCAGATGCTTGCGTACCTCATCCTTGTAAGAGCGTACGGTTAACCCCATCACGACTTCATCGGGAATGATGTTGTTCTTGGTGCCCCCATGGATCGTGCCCACGGTAATGACCGCCGGGTCCTGCGGATCGATCTCGCGGGACACGATGGTCTGCCAGCTAACGATGGTTCGCGCGGCGATCACGATGGGATCGACCGTCTCCTGCGGGGCCGAACCGTGTCCGCCGACGCCATACACAGTGACATTCACGGAGTCAGCATTCGCAGCGCTGAAGCCGGGAGTGTAGCCAACTTTCCCGGCGGGAAGGCCGTTGCTGTCGTGCACGGCGAAGACGAAGTCGGGCTTGGGAAAGCGAGTGAACAGTCCCTCTTTCATCATGGCCTTAGCGCCACCGATGCGCTCCTCGGCGGGCTGGCCGACATAGATAAAGGTTCCGTGCCAGCGGTCTTTATTCTGCACCAGCAACGCGGCGGTCCCGATGCCGATCGCCATGTGCAGATCGTGGCCGCAAGCATGCATCACCGGCACTTCGACGCCACGGTCATCGTGTGTGGTGAGATGGCTGGCATAAGCGAGACCCGTTTTCTCCGGAACCGGCAAGGCGTCGAGTTCGGCGCGCAACATGACCACCGGGCCGGGGCCGTTCTTGAAAACTCCGACCACGCCCGTGCCTCCAAATCCAGTGGTGACGTCGTATCCGAGTTTGCGAAGCTGGTCGGCGATTTTGGCTGCAGTCTTTTCCTCATGATAGGAAAGCTCGGGATTGCGGTGCAGATCGAGATAAAGCGCTTCGACCTGCGGATAGACGGCGTCGATCTGCGCGGATGGAGCGCGCCAGGGCTCAGCGGCCCACGATGTTGCGGAGAACGACGCAGTCGTGAGCGGGAGGAGAAGAAGAAGCAGGAGACGTTTCATATTTTTCATGTGAAAGATTGTGGTGACGGCATTAGACCACAAAAGGCAAGGAGAGCGCAGCCGGACAGAGATGTGGAAGGACTCCAAATAAGTTAACCACAAAGGACACGAAGCTACACGAAGGAGAATCCTTGGCTGTTCCTTCGTGTACCTTTGCGTCCTTTGTGGTTGATGAACTCAGCGCACTGCCGTGGCGACACAGTGCTGATCGAAGGCGGTTTTGAGGTCGGCGGCGATGGCGGCGGCATCGCGGGTCTCTATCTGGTGGCGCTGCATCATGTAGACCGGCTTGCCGTCGCGCAGAATCGCGATGGAAGGCGACGATGGCGGGTATCCGGTGAAATAGGAACGGGCACGCGCGGTCGCTTCCGTGTCCTGTCCGGCAAATACGGTTGCAATCTTGCCGGGCTTGGTCGCATTCTGCAACGCCAGGCGCACTGCAGGACGCATGCGTCCGGCAGCGCATCCGCAAATAGAATTCACCACTACCATAGTTGTGCCGGACTCGTTCTGCACAAAGCGGTCAACGTCAGCGGCGCTGCGTAATTCTTCAATTCCCAAACGCGTCAGTTCTTCGCGCATCGGGATCACCATAATTTCGGGGTACATGGACTCTCCTGTATTTATTCAATTGCGATTCGAAATGTAGCCGCGTTCTCAATATGCCTTCAGACGGCAACCATGAGATGCTCACCTAACATGCTTATCTAACTATAGAGTGAAATTAGCTTTATGACGATTCAGGAAAACGTTCCGCTGGCGCCGCTGACCACCTTGCAGGTGGGCGGATCGGCCCGCTATTTCGCGGAACTGAGGCGAGAAGACGACGTTCCGGAGGCCGCACAGTTCGCGAGAACCCGCGACCTGCCGCTCTTTGTGCTGGGCGGGGGAAGCAACCTGGTGGTCGCCGATTCGGGCTGGCCGGGGCTGGTCCTGAGAATCGCGATCGGCGGAATCACGACTCAAAGTACGGACGCCCCGGGCAAAGCCGTCCTCTTCAGCGTGGGCGCGGGCGTCAACTGGGATGACTTTGTCGCGCAGGCGGTCGTGCAGAATTGCGCGGGAGTCGAGTGCCTCAGCGGCATTCCGGGCAGCGTCGGGGGCACGCCCGTGCAAAACGTTGGCGCCTATGGCCAGGAGGTCGCCGATACGATCGAATCGGTGCGCGCGCTGGACCTGAAAGAAGAACGCATTGTGGTTTTGCCCAAACCGGCGTGCGGATTCCGGTACCGCACCAGCGTCTTTAACACTACGGAACGCGGACGATACATCATCTTGCGGGTCAACTTCCGGTTGAAGCGGGGTGGCGCTCCGAGTCTGAAGTATGCCGATCTGCAAAGGTACTTCGCCGAACGGCTTGCCGAGAAAAAGACGCCGCCATCTCTTGCTGAAACCCGCGATGCAGTGCGCGAAATACGGCGGAGTAAGGGCATGCTGATCGTCCCCGGCGACGACGATTGCCGAAGCGCTGGATCCTTCTTCAAGAATCCCGTGCTCAGCGAGCCACAGTTCGAAGACCTGGCCGAGCGCGCCACAGCGAGAGGACTCGAAATTCCCAGCTATCCCGCTCTTGATGCGCAACGTAAAGTTTCAGCGGCATGGCTGGTAGAACACTCGGGGTTCTCCAAGGGATACGGGGTGGGGCCGGCCGGGATCTCGCACAAACATGCGCTGGCGCTGATCAACCGGGGGACCGCGAAGGCAAGCGATATTGTCGGCCTGAAAGAGGAAATCCAGCACGGCGTGCAGAAAGCATGGGGGATTCTGCTGGAGCCGGAGCCAGTGTTAGTAGGATTTTGAAGCAGCACCGAATCCCCGTAGAGACGCGGCTTGCCGCGTCTCCTGCCGCGGACTGAGACGGCGTTAGCCCCGTCTCCGCGGGAGCATCAGGGCGCACAGCCCGGAGCAACGGCCTCCCCATGCCGGCCCAGAAAGTCCGTTACCGGGGGATTCGCCCCGTCATTCATCCGCCAGTTCGCGCGCGCGCTTGAAAATCCTTTTGAACATTTCTTTGGTGAGCTTGCCAGTTTGTGTGTTCTGGTTGGAGGGGTGGTAGGACGCTAGGAGCACGCGTCCATCCGGCAGGACGTATTCGGCGCCGTGGCGGAATTCATAATCACGCTTGCCGGCGATCAGCTTTCTTCGCTTCAAATAGTTGAGATAGGCTTCGAATCCGATTCTTCCCAAGGCCACTACGACGCGCAGATCTTTGAGTCCTTCAAGTTCGCGGTCCAGAAAGGGAGCGCAGTTGGCGAGTTCCGCGGGCAGAGGCTTGTTGTCGGGCGGCGCGCAGCGGGCGGCGGCGGTTATGTAAAGACCAGTCAGCACCTGGCCATCGTCGCGGGCGGTCGCGGTGGGCAGCAAGGCGAAT
>Ga0210400_10005761_pt1 | contig 10486 bp, 7 predicted proteins | sample IncBWH26MmetaG_FD_155456 | JGI IMG/M metagenome (GOLD analysis project Ga0210400, IMG submission 155456) | Forest soil microbial communities from Barre Woods Harvard Forest LTER site, Petersham, Massachusetts, United States - Inc-BW-H-26-M | ecosystem: Environmental > Terrestrial > Soil >... | reverse complement strand
CGCCTTCTCTTTCGGCGTCGCGGAATCGAGAGGCAGTGATGCTGCGCTAGTTCCCACTGCCACGCCGCTCAGGCTTGGCGCATGGCGTGAAACCATCCGATGCACCCGTTGCAGGAATCGCGCGCAACCTTCAATCGCCTGCTCGCTCCATTCCAGATCTTTTTCCGGCGGCGCCGCGAACAGCGTATACAAACGCCCTGTGTCGCACCCGTATTTCTGCGCCATCTCTTCGGCCCCGACGACGTTTCCTTTCGACTTCGACATCGCCGTGCCGCCCTTCAGCACCAGCCCTTGCGTGAACAGCCTTTTCACCGGCTCGCCGTGGTTCACAAGTCCCAGGTCGCGCATCACCTTGCAGAAAAATCGCGTGTACAGCAAATGCAAAATCGCGTGAACGATCCCGCCGATATACTGATCCACCGGCAGCCAATATCTCACTAGCGCCGGGTCAAACGGAGCCTTGTCGTTGTGCGCGTCGGCGTACCGGTAGAAGTACCAGGAAGAATCGATGAACGTGTCCATTGTGTCCGTCTCGCGCCGCGCCGCCCCTCCACACTTCGGACACTTCACGTTCACAAATTCCGGCACGCTCGCCAGTGGCGACTGCCCAACCCCGGAAAACTTCGCCATCGGCGGCAGCACCACCGGCAAATCCTTATCCGGCACCGGAACCATTCCGCACTTCTCGCAGTACAGCACGGGAATTGGCGTGCCCCAATAACGCTGCCGCGAAATCCCCCAATCCTTCAGCCGGAAAATAATCTCGCCCTTGCCAAATCCACGCGACTCCGCGTCCGCCGTCATTTTCTCGATCGCTTTTTCAGTCTCAAGCCCGGTGTAAGGCCCTGAATTCACCGATCTGCCATATTCCGTAAACGCCGCGCTCAGGTTCTCCGGCGTCAGCTCTCTTCCCGAATTCGGCTGCACCACGATCGGTTTCGGCAATCCATATTTCGTCGCAAATTCAAAATCGCGCTGGTCGTGCGCCGGAACGCACATCACCGCGCCTGTCCCATATTCCATCAGCACGAAATTTCCCACCCAGATCGGAATCCTTTCGCCGCTGAATGGATTGAACGCATATCGCCCCACAAAGAATCCTTCCTTCTCCGCAGTGGCAATGTCCGCCGCGCGCGTCAGCCGACGCCGCAGCCTCTGAATGTTTTCTTCAATTCCCTCCTGCCCCTTCACTCCCGCAACCAGCGTGTTCAGCAACGGATGTTCCGGAGCCAGAATCAGCGCCGAAGCCCCATAAATCGTATCCACACGCGTCGTAAAAACCTCGATAGACGCATTCTCAAGCCCATCCACGGCAAATCGCACGCGCGTTCCCTGCGACTTCCCGATCCAGTTCCGCTGCATCGTCAGTACGCGCTCGGGCCATCCGTCTTCGAGTTGGTGTAACGATTCGAGCAACTCCTCCGCGTATTGCGTGATCCGCAAAAACCATTGCTCGATGTCTTTCGCTTCAACCCGCGTATCCTCGTGCCTCCAGCAGCACCCATTCACCACCTGCTCGTTCGCCAGCACCGTCTGGCATTGCGGACACCAGTTCACACGGCTGCGTTTCCGGTAAGCGATCCCGCGCTCGAGCATCCGCAGAAAAAACCACTGGTTCCACCGGTAATATTCCGGCTCGCAAGTCGAAATCTCCCTCCGCCAGTCATAGCTGAACCCGAATCGCTGGCACACCCGCTTGAACGATTCAATGTTCATATTCGTCCACTCGCGCGGATGGATCCCGCGCTCGATCGCCGCATTTTCCGCCGGCAACCCAAACGCATCCCAGCCCATCGGATGCATCACGTGAAAACCGCACATGCGTTTATACCGAGCGACGACATCACCGATCGTATAATTTCGCATGTGTCCCATGTGCAGGGTCCCCGAAGGATACGGCAACATCTCGAGCACATAGTATTTCGGCTTCGCAGGATCAGCATCCACCTCGAACGCCCGATCGGCGTTCCAGCGCTCCTGCCATTTCCGCTCAATCGCCTGTGGATCGTATTCCGTCACGCCAGTACCCCGCTCCTTCTAAATCGCAAATATCGCATCCCCAACCTTTATCGATTCCCGCGCTTCTTCCCTTTCTTCCTCTGTGCGCTCCGTGCCCTCTGTACTACTAATCGGCTCTTCTTCCTGCGCACCATCGAAAACCCATCCACCGCCTTTGGCGCTTGCTTCGGGTTCACCCCCACCAACTCCCAAAGTGCCCGCACATTCCGGCGGTCGTCCCCAGGCAGATCGATAGGAGTTTCCAGAATAAACGCCCGCCCCGCCAGCCCCTGTAAGCCCGGCCCCAGCCGCGGATGATTCAGTATCCGGCCAAACGCCTCAAGCCCAATCGTTCCGCGCCCAATGTGCTCGTGCCGGTCCACACGCGAACCAAGCGGCGTCTTCGAATCGTTCACATGCAGCACAGACACACGGTCGAGTCCCACAGTGCGTTCCAAGGTCTCGAGCGTCCTGCCAAGCCCTTGCGCGGTAGTAATGTCGTACCCAGCCTCAAACATATGGGCCGTATCGAGGCAAACGCCCATCGGCAAGTCGCGCGTCTCATCCAGAATCGCTTCTATCTCTTCAAACCGCGCCCCCACAGCCGATCCCATCCCCGAAGTATTCTCAATCAAGATTCCCAAATCGCCGAGCTTCATTCCCCGCGCCGCCTGCCGCATCCCCTGCGCAATCTCAGAAATGGCCTGTGGAGTTTCGCTTCCCATGCAACAGCCCGGATGCGCCACCAGAAAATCAGCACCGAGAGATACCGCGCGCACCAATTCATCGTGAAACGCTTGAATTGAACGTGCCCGCATCACCCGGTCAGGCGACGCGAGGTTGATCAGGTAATTGTCATGGATGACCAGCGGTCCCAGACCCAACTCCGCACGCCGCGCGCGAAATCGAGCGGCGTCCGCATCCGCAATCCGCGTGCCCCCGCGCGGCCACATTCGCGGACTTGCCGAAAAAATCTGCAGCGCGTTCGCTCCTAACTTAGATGCAATATCGAGCGCCCCGGCAATATCTCCCGCGATGGAGGTATGAATGCCAATGCGGAAGCTGCCGTCCTGCCATGCAGGCGGCTCAGGAATGGGATCGGGTTCGGGGCGATACTCGTCGCTAACTTCGTAGGCGGGTTCTGTCTTGTCCAACGGTTCGGCCATTCCCTCAACAATTCTTTCAGGTGAACGTTAAACTATCATTCTATCGGATGCCCGCCCCAGCAGCAATCAAAACAGCCATCTAACCACAGATGCATACAGATAAACACAGATCAGAAAGACCGAGAAGAATCCGACGCTACGAGATTTGCTCGATCGGCAGCAGTTTTTTGACGCCCGCCTCTTCAGCGGTGGGGATTTTGCCCAGTCATGGCAAAGGCTGTTCACCAGGGTCTATAAGGCTTCTGCAGTCAAGCGCGCTTGATCCGCAGTCATCAGTGTCAATCTGTGTCCATCCGTGGTTCCCCCAGGATTTCTCTCCCCCGTTCCTCCATCCCTCTATGGCAGAATCACAAGCTCGCATGTCGCACCGGCACAACTACCGGTTTCTGATCGCCCTTCTGGCGATCGTAGGCTCCGCCACGGTCGAAGTCCTGAAGGAGTACCGCCCGTCCTTCCTCCGTCCGGACCTGCGTCTCTACGCGTACGTCGGCAACTCGCGTGACGCCACCGTTTCGGTTGTCGACCTCATCCGTCTGGGGAGAATTGCCACAATCCCGGTAGGGCCGACCCCCTCGGGCCTGCGTGCGCATCCAACGCTCGATCAAATCTGGGGAGTCTCAACAGAGGGCGGCTACGCGTTTTCCATTGACGCTCCCACGGGCCGAGTTGCATCCCGCATCCCGGTCGGCTTGGCGCCCTTCGCGATCGATTTCTCACCTGACGGCCGCCTAGCCTATGTGGCGGCCTCAGGCTCAGGCGCCTTGATCGCCATCGATTGCCGCACCGGCCAGGTTGTCGGGCACGCACGCACGGGTCGGCGCCCCTGGCTCGCCCGCGTAACCCCTGACGGCAAACAAGTTCTTGTTCCTAATCGCGACGATTCCACGCTGCAAGTCTTCGATGCCTCCACCCTTGTTCTCCAGGCCACCATCAACGTGGCCAGTCACCCGGAACAGGTTGTCGTCCTTCCGGACAATTCCATCGCCTTCGTATCCGCCACGGGTTCAAATGAAATTTCAGCCGTTGACCTACGCAAGCAGAACTTGATTTCGAATCTGCGCTTGAGCGGCCCGCCCGCCGCGCTGCTTCTCAAGCCCGATGGTGGCGAACTCTACGTAAGCATCCCGGATTCCCACGGATTGGAAATCATCGACACCTGGAGAACGGAGATTTCCGACTCCATGTTGCTGGGCTCCGCTCCCGCCAACGGCACCATGACGGCTGATGCCTCCCTCGTATACGTTTCCGACGCGCTAGCAAACAGCGTCACTCCCGTTGAAATAGCCGCCCGCCGCCTGCTTTCCCCGATTTCGACAGGCCGTCACCCCGGCCCATGCGGGCTCGACCCCAGCGGCGATCTTCTCCTCGTCGCCAACGAAGACTCCAACGACCTGGCCGTAATCCGCGTCCGAACCCAAAGCCTAATCACCATGATCCCAGTAGGCTCGCGTCCCACTTCCCTAGCCATCAAATTGTTTTAGTAGTGCAGCCACATATGTCATGGAAATCGGCGGCGTCACAGTAACTCTGGGGTGTGTTTTTCGTTGCTCGAAGACAGACTGAGCACCCCGCACAAAAACGCCGGAAGAAACCTCATTTCTTATCTGTCTCGAATGAACGTGCATGGCGCCGAAATAGAGAAACACGGCCCGGTACCGAGTACCAGTCCCGTCAGGCACGAAACAACGTAGCCCACCGCGGAAGCGGTGGGAACGTGTTCACGTGGACCACCAAGCCCCGTAGGGGCGGCACATGGCTCACAGATTTGCTGTGAAAGCCCGACCCGAAAGCACATAGAGCGCACACAAACACAGCCCGGCGGTGACGCTACTATCGGCACCGCGCCGCTGACGACCCTACGGCACCGCTGCTTACTACTGCGCTGGCCGTTGCCCTTGCCCTGCCCCAGCGCCACCAGCCGGCGGCTGAGCCTGTGCGAGCGGAGGCTGCGGCCCAAGCACCTTCACCAGCGCCTGGTACGCGCACTGTTCATCCGCATTCCCGCCACCAACGCCAACCGCACCAATCATTTGATCGTCCACCACGATCGGCAGCCCGCCCGGAACAAAGTAGTAGGAAAGTCCTTCTGCCTTGCCGAGATCCAACCGAATCAGCCGCCCGTCAACGTCCTTGAACCGCTGCGCGACGACAGACGACGACGTCCGCGCGTATAGCGCAGTCTTGGCCTTCATCAATCCGGTCTCCGCGCCAATCGGCAGCACTCCGTCCATTTGATGAGAGTCGATAATCTGGCCCGTTGGTGACAGCACAAAAATTGCGATCGAGACGTTTCCAGGCTGCGCCTTCTGCCATTCCACACAAGCGTCCACAATGGCCCTGGCAGCGTCAGCGTTGATAACCGCCTTCATCAACGTCCGCTTCGCCACATCCGACGATACTGTCACCTTGTTGAACGGAGCCGGTGTCGCACCCTGCGCCCACCCATCGACGTTGCCGAACGCCAATCCCACCACCACAGGAATCACAGCCATACGAAACAACCAAGTCTCTTTTCGCATATTGTTTTTCCTCTCATCTCCACGAAATTTTCAATTGGGATTTCCCGGCACGCGGGACTCTACACCCCACAGCCCGCCTTCGCAAGTTTCTTCCCTAGTCGCTAATGCTCCAGTCTGCTCCCTGTGAGCTGACTCTCTGTATTCGCTGTAGACTGCCCGGACAGCGATAATATTCCGCTGGCCTCTGGCAAGTCCCGTCAGGGACGAAACAACGTAGCCCACCGCAGAAACGGTGAGAACGTTTCCGCATCGAGAGCGAAGCCCCGTACGGGGGGCACATGGCTGACCAGCATTTACCGAACCTTACTTTAGACGGCGGGATTGTTCGGGGCGTTTACGGTTGGCGGGGTCCCAGTTTTCCGGAGGAAATCCAATCTCCCAGAAACGGGGGGGAGGGTTGATCGAACACGACCCCTACTCCGATCTTCCCTTCGGTATCTTGCGCTGAAGACGTCACGGTGCAGGTCATCGGTGGCTGGTCCCATGGGCCATTTTGCGGTATCGGATCACGCCCAAGTTCATTGTGAGTGGAGGGCCCTGTGGCTTGGTCATACAGCAGCTCTGCCGCCCCGGTAATGTGCTTGCCATTCAGCAAGGTATAACCCCGCCAGCAAAAGCTTCTCGGTAATTGTTGTGGCCGAAGTCGACGTACCCAATGTCAGGGTAAATCCATCTGCGGCGAACCTGGAAGACTTCCACGAAGTGATATGTACTGACTGCATTCGATTCGACCCGCTCTCCCCAGCGAGCCATGACAATCGTGGCCGTCTTGGATGCAGAGTCGCGGTCTTGCGCAAACGCGCATCCCGCACTCATGGCGAGCGCAAACAAAACGAGCGAAATCTTCCGCATCGCCATCTTCTCGATTACAACTGTATTTGGGGAAAACAGGCGGGCGCAATGTATCACCACCATGACTTTTGCCAGAGCCTTGCAGTCGTGCTGACTGTCCCCTGAAGTTAGAAGGCCGGCTCGTTCAATTTCCTGGATTTGCTGCAGGCGGAGCTGACTCGATCGTTACGTTCTTGAGGGCATGAGCGACAGCATCCTCGACGACGACCCCGTTCCGGCTGTGGTCGGTGATCGTGTCATAGAGCAGTTGCGTCGGTCCCGGATTTAATTCCTTGTTGTATTCATCGGTGATCTCGGTGGCCATTTGTTGGAGCATCTTGCTGGACTCGGCCCCCAGGTCCGTGCCGGTGATCTCGACCTCTCTGCCCATGTATGTCGCGGCGATTCGCTCGGCGACTTTGTCGGCGGTCTGGTAGTAATATTCTGAGATTTGGCGGTGGCCTTCCTCATGTTCGATCACGTGTTGGGTTACCCGGATGGGCACCCAGATGGTGACGTTGAGTTGCAGCGTCACCTTGATCTGCGTGATGGTGACAGTCGCGTGCGTGGCATCTGCTTCTCGAGACTCCCCGCCGACACTGACATTGGACAGGAAAGCAGAATCGCACTCCGCGTTTTCCCCTGAGGCTAGCGGCGGCATATCGGCCGGCGGTGTGGCCGGATCAAACGTCCGGTTCGAGAAAGTGACCCGCTGCTTGTTAATTGTCGGCCTGGGCGTGTCCCTAAGCCTTCGACGCGACGAGAGGTCCCGCCATCTGAACCAGCCGAAGATAAGCACTCCCAGCAAGACGCAAAGCACAATGGACCGGCGCAACGGCGGCACTACCTCTATTTCCATTTTCCGAATAAGCCAGCACCGGAGCCATGAGTTTGTGGCGGAGAATGACGCGAAAGGTACTCGCATCGAGCGCGAGCCGGGGTCAGGCACTCCGTTAGTTCAATGACTTTAACAAGAATGCCTCAGCGTGGAACAACGGGCAGCGCAAACGCGGTGAATGTCAGCCCTGCTGTGGTAACGACCCATTGGCGTCCGTCGAGCATATAGGTGACTGCGGCCGAGCCCCAAACCGGCGCGCCTGTCTGAAACCGCCACAGCTCTTTCCCAGTTGCGGCCTCGAACGCGTAGAAGTATCCGTCGTTATCGCCGGTGAACAACAGGCCAGATGCCGTTGACATCAGCCCGCCAGTCAAGTCCAGTGCGACGGTGGATGGGTACGGGCGGTACAGGTGTTGCCAACGGCGCTGGCCCGTGGTTGGATCGATTGCTCGGAGCGCAGAAAACTGATCGTGTCCCTCAACCAGACTTCTACCGCCGCTCGGGACACGCACACCCATAGCGATCGGCGGCGTCGGTTTTATCGCCTCCCAGATCGCGCACGTTTCATGAGCGGTTACAAAAAACAATCCAAGGTCCGGATCGAACGTCGGTGGCTGGAAGACCGTGCCGCCATGATTGTCTGGCAGACATTTGTCGGGACTCCCGACGTTGTCCAAAACGATCGGTCGGCCGTCAGGACCGATCTCTTTTGCCCAGTTCGATCCGTCGATGAACGGCTTGGCGACCAGCAGTTTCCCCGATTCGCGGTCGAGCGTATAAAAAAATCCATTCCGGTTCGCCACCATGATCACTTTTCGCAGCTGCCCGCCGATCTTCAGATCGGCCTGAACGGGCACGTGCGCCGAATCCCAGTCATGCACGTCGTGCGGCGTGAATTGGTAATACCACCGCAGCTTCCCGGTATCGGCGTCGAGCGCTACAAGCGAGCAGGTATAGAGATTGTCACCATCCCGATCGTCGCCGTAATAGTCGGGATTCGGATTGCCCGTGCCGTAGAACACAAGATTGAGCGCGGGGTCGTAACTGCCCGTCACCCAGGCCGCTCCCCCACCGCGGGCCGCTACCTCGACATTCGGCCACGAATCGCTGCCAGGTTCGCCAGGCATAGGAATCGTATTGAAGTGCCACAAGCGCTCTCCGCTTTGCGCATCGTACGCATCAATGTAGCCGCGGCTTGAGAAGTCTCCTCCAGCCACTCCGATAATCACTTTGTTTTTGACGACGAGCGGCGCCGCCGTGATTGCGTTGGCATTCTTGAGGTCGCCTACCGGTACGTCCCAGAGGACAGCACCAGTCTTTCGGTCGAGCGCCACGAGGTGTGCGTCAAGCGTGCCCATGTATAGCCGGTCGCCCAAGATCCCAAATCCGCGATTGACTGGTCCGCAACAAACCGACGCGGAAAAGTCGGCAGGCAGTCTATGGCGATAATTCCAGATGGGACGGCCCGTCCTCCCATCGATCGCCCATGCCTGATTGTTGTTTCCAGTCACGTAAAGTATGCCGTCGACGACGAGCGGCGTGTTCTCGAGGCCTCGCCCGAGCAAGCCCGGCACATCCGTTTGAAATATCCACTGCGGAACAAGTCCTGCGACATTTTGCGTCGTCAATTGCTTCAAAGGGCTGTGCCGCTGCCCGGTGTAATCGCCGGAAAACGTCAGCCAGCGCGAGGGATTCTTCAAACCCTCCAGCAGGTCCTGGTAGCTAATCTGAACCGGTGCCGTTTGCTGCTGTCCAGCGGGCGTCAGCACACCAAGCGTGAGCGAAATCGCTGCGAAAGAAACAATGCGCCGTATCAACATGGGCATCCTCGGACTACATTTTTCCTTATCTGGGAAAGAGGATTTTACAATTCCGATTTGTTTCTCCGACTCCGCGCATCGTACGCCTCTTCGGCAATCGACACAACGACTTCGTGGTGTCCTAGTTTGACCATTTCTACCCAGTCAGCGTGAAAAATTCAAATTAGGACACTACCAATGACTTTGCCACCCGAACTCGCCTTGACGGATCGTGAGCCTCGACCCCTCATCAATTCGAGTTGTCGGGAGTCCCGGAGGGACGTCACACCGTAGCCCACCGCGCTTGTCCTCAACGAAGTGAAGGGCAAGCGGTGGGAAAATGTTCGAGGACGACCAGAAAACCCCGATGGTGACACATGAACTTTGGCCACATGATGAAATTAGGCCATTAGCGAAGTTCAAATCGCCCGTGCGAGTCGGAACAAGATATTAATGCTGCGTCACCAGCCGCAGGCGCAGTGTAAACGCGCGCCGCTGCCCCCCTGCAAACGTCAAGAAATTTCGCGCGTCTATATTGTTCACGACCGAATCCGGATTGCTGTGCCCGGTGACGTTGACTCCCGTTACTCGTACCGCCCACTCGTGTCCTCGAAACAAAAATCGCTTCTCGAGTCCGAGATTCAGGCTGAAATAATTCGGAAAGCGCATCCGGTTCGGTGCGCCAACCAACTGTTGCTGTTCGTTCAATATGCTGAATGGGAATCCTGTGCGGTACTCAAAAAATCCGCTGAGCAATAGCCCCCATATCGGAATCGGTGTCCAACCTGATGACACAACGCGGTGGGGCGTATCCCAGAGCAACGGCCCTGGCTGCTGCGGCGCCAGAATCAGCACCGCCAAATTCGGATCGAGCACTTCATTTGAGCTCGACCGCGAACGTACGTAATCCACTTCGATCTGCGCTTTATCACCAAATGCGTGTCTCACCCAGACTTCCCCGGCGATGTAGCGATCCCGCCGGTTGTTGTGTAATACCAGCGTCCCGCCGGTGGGCTGGGTTTCCCATGCGAAGCCATCGCGCGACTCGCGCAGCAAATAGGAAGCTCCGACAAACGTGCTTTCAAGAAACCTTTCCTGCCATTCGGCTGTCGTGTTGTAGGACCGCGGTTGCTGCAGTTCATTGAGCGGCGCGGCAAACGAAGTCACGATGGGTGGACCCGCGGGAATTGGCTGCGGGCAAGGAGTCGGCGGCGCGCAAGGCGTGGGCAGTGAATTGTAGAATTGATCGGTGCGCTGCTGGTCGTTTGCCTGCCCAAAAACAGAAAGGATCAACGGTTGGTAGTGCTTCCCCCATGCCAGCGTGAACTTCATTCG
>Ga0210400_10005758_pt1 | contig 10489 bp, 9 predicted proteins | sample IncBWH26MmetaG_FD_155456 | JGI IMG/M metagenome (GOLD analysis project Ga0210400, IMG submission 155456) | Forest soil microbial communities from Barre Woods Harvard Forest LTER site, Petersham, Massachusetts, United States - Inc-BW-H-26-M | ecosystem: Environmental > Terrestrial > Soil >... | reverse complement strand
AGCCCGTGAGGGCGACCGTCAGGCTGCCGCCCCCGTACGTGTTCGCGCTGAGGTCGACGAAGTACACCGGGGTGAGCGCGGCTCCTCCGAACATTGGGTTCGCTGGCGGGAGGTTGATGCAGTTCGTGAGGTTCACGAACGGCGGGGCCGAGCCCGTCGAACGCAGCAGGGAGCCCTGGAAGTTGACAGTGGTCGCTGGGCCGACCTGGATCGACGAGCGCACGCCGGTCACCGAGACCGCGCCTGTGCCGCTGTGGGTAATGAGGGTCAGAGACGTCCCGGACGGGGTCGCCGCTACGGAGCAGTCAGTCATGGTCCACGAGAAAGCGCCCGCGCTCGTGAGCGTGAACATCGACGTGGTCGCGATCGAGGTCACGGTCGTGCGCGACATGGTGAGGAAGAGCTGGCCGTACGCCAGCGGGTTCACGGTGGTGCGGAGCGCGAAGAAGCAGTCGGTGGCGTCGAGGGTCAAGCTGTGAAACGTCGAGCCTGACGTGCAGGTCGAGTCGAGCGCGAACACCTGGGCCGTGCTCGCCGGGGTCCCGACGTAGTCGAACACGCAGCCCTGCGCGAAGACGACCACCGAGCCCGACGCGTCGGTGTTGCCCCCGTAGCCGAACAGGGACACGTTCGAGAATGCGCCGTACACCTGCTCCAAGAAGAGCCGGATGGCCGCGCCCGCGTTGCCCGAGCCGGACTGGCTCGAGAAGTTGAACAGGCTCGTACTGGCGGTGTCGTAGTTCAGCTGCACGCCGCTCAGGCCGCAGTTGATCGTGTTCGGGGTCGCGGCCGTCGTGTTGAACTGGGTGACGAAGATGCGGCCCGTGAACTTGACCGGCAGATTCGCTGAGGCGCCGTTGGCTGGCGGGCCGGTATTGTTCGCGCGGGCGCTTGCGACGATGTTGAAGCCGACGACCGGTGCCGCGACCACGTAGATCCCGTCGGCGAGGACAATGTCGCCCGAGTACGTGCCCTCGGTCACGAAGATCACAGCTGGCGTGCTGTTCGTGGCCCCGTCGAACACGGCCTGGGCGATCGCGGCCTGGACGGTCGAGTACATGCCCGCGGCCGGCCCGACGATGTAGCGGTAGGACGTCGGGTTCCCGGCGCTGACCGCCATCCACGTCATCACGCCGCCCGTCGACGAGGTGAGCGCGAGGCCGGAACTCACGGGAGCCTCTGGCAAGGTGTAGGCTACGGAGGCCGGCATCGTGCCTGGCGCAACTAAACTCACCGAGTGGCCGTCACCCGAGTCGACGAACTGCACCGACCCAGTGACGGCGACCGTTGAACTGTTGAAAGAAACAGTCGCACTGTTGACCACGAGGTTGGAACTGTTTACTGTCGTGGTCTGCCCCGCCCTGCCGACGTTGATCGCGGTGGCAGTGACTGTCCCAATATCTAGTATGCTGGGGCTATCCAGACTCATCTCTCGTGGTATGTGTGGGTCGCAGAAAAAGCTCGCCCCTCTTGACTAGATTCCGGGATTAGAAAGAGAACAATGGGTGTCGCAATCTCACATTCGGGTCGAACGGTCAGTTCTGATAGGCTCTGGCCGGCCGATTGCCGTTCTGTGTGGGCCGAAGTGGGTTACAGCGCCGGAAGTCGCTTATACGGGCTGGCCAAAGAGAACCTCTTTTCTAGATTAAGTTCCGCCGACTGAGGTTGTCGTTATGAACTTCACTTCTGCGCTCCAGAAGTAAGAAGAGGCACTTGGGGCAGTTCCCTGGACGTCGAAATAGAACGATTGGGCGGCAAAGGGCGACACGATGGCTGCACTGGCTGTCGAGGTCGCCGCCGACAGGGTATTGAGGACGGATAATGTGCCAGTCGCAGTTGAGTTAACCCCGAATCCGGCTATTATTCTGCCTGTGTACGTGTCGCCGTATGTCGCGTTGCCGGCCGATATCTCGGCGTGGATGTAAGTCATACTGCTGTTCGGGAACCTAAACGCCACGGGGCCGACCGTGTTTTGGCCTATCAAGGAAGTGGGGGAAGTGGTCGCCGTCTCCGTCGTCATGGACCAAGTCCATGTGACTTTTTTGACGAATGCGTTGATGTACATGTCCATCGTCGATGAGGGCGTGTTGAAAGTCGCGCTAGCCACGCTGAGGTTGATCACGCGGATTTCCTGGTTGTTGGCCCCCCCTATAATGTCTAAGCCCGCCCACTGGGTGTCCGTCCCGTTGGTCTGCGGCTGGGTCGCGCAGTCGACCAGCGACACGATGAGACTCCCTCCGGCGTAAGTGTTCGAGCTGAGGTCGATGAAGTAGTGGCCGCTGTACATCGGATTGGCCGGAGGGAGGTTGGCACATTCTACCAGGTTCGTGATCGCGGACGCGTTCGTCACCGATTGGAGCAACGTCCCGTTGAAAGACGCAGTAGTAGACGCCCCTATTGACAGAGACGACCGCGTGCCAGTGATGCTCAACGCTCCGGTGCCAGTGTGCGAGATCAGAATCTGAGTGGTCGCAGTATTGATAGGAGTGCTAGAGATGGTCGAATCGGTGAACGTCCAGTTCATCGACCCCGCGCTGGTGTGTGTAAACAAAGTCCCTGCAGTAGGTGTCGTCTGGTTAGAAGAGCTCACAGTGCACCGCGACATTACGATCGTTAGGATGCCGAATGCGAACGCATTCGATATTTTGTTCAGAGTGAAGATGCAATCGGTGACATTGAGCCGGAACGAGTGGAAACTGCCCCCTACCGTGCAGGTCGAATCAAGGTTAAACCATTGTGCCGTTCCTGCCACGGTCGCGATGTACGTGAACGCGCACCCTTGCGCGTCCACAGTGACGCTGCCGGTCGTGTCGTTGTTCCCGGTGAAGCCGAACAGGGACACGTTCGAGAACGCGCCGTAGCACTGCTCTAAGAAGAAGCGTATGGCCGCCCCCGCGTTCCCGCCTCCGGACTGGCTCGAGAATTGGAACAGGTTTGTCGAGACGGTGTCGTAGTTGAGCTGCACGTACGCCAGGCCGCAGTTGATCGTGTTGGGGGTTGCCGCAGTCGTGTTGGTCTGGGTTACTATGATCTGCCCGGTGAGCTTGACGGCCATGTTGGTCGAGGCGCCGTTGGCAGGGGGGGCCGTGAGGTTCGCCCGCACGGTAGTCGCGCCCAGGTTGAATCCGAACGCCGGGGCCCCTATCACGTAGATCCCGTCCGAGAGAGTAATGTTCCCGGTGTAAGTCCCTTCGGTCACCCAGATGATAGCCGGCGAGCCGTTGGCGGCCCCGTCGGATACCGCCTGCGTGATGGCGGCCTGAATCGTCGTGTACGGGCTGGTCGGGCTCACAACATAGCGGAAAGGCGACGAACCCCCGCCAACCGCCCACGACATCAAACCGCCGGCGGTAGACGTAAGCGCCTGGCCAACCGTGGTAGGCGCAGTCGGCAGGGTGTACGTCACAGAGGCCGACTGCGTGCTCGGCGCGACCAGGCTCACCGAACGGGCGTCGCCCGAGTCCAGGAACTGGGCCGTACCGGTTATGGCGTTCGTGTCGCTCTTGAGCTTAGTTGTGTGCCCTGCCCTGCCGATGTCGACTTCTGTCGCCGAAACTGTCCCGACGCCGATCACGCCCGAACCGTCGATAGTGCTCATCTGGACGGAATATTACAGACGCGCAAGACTCGGTGGGCGGTATTTCCTCAGCGTAGGGCTTTTGTTTCTATTAGGTGCCTCCCGGTGAGCTCTTCGAACCCTTCGCGGTTCTTCGTCACGAGAGGGCCGAAGAACACCCGCGCCCCTTCGAAAGTCAGGTCGGTAAGGGGCCTGTCCTTGGTGATGCCGTAGTGCTCCAGGTACATGTCCCCGGCGTCGCGGGCCTGGTCCTCATCGGGCCGGAGGCCCAGCGCCGCTGCAAGGCCCAATACGTCAGCTTCTGTTGGTGCCTCGATTTCGAGACACGGCGGGAGGCCCGGGTACGTGTCGAACACGATCTCGGCCTCACCGCCCGAAACAGGGCCCCTGACTTTGTGAATGTCGCGCATCTTCTCGAGATAGTACATCTTGCGCGCGCCCAGGGCGCCCATGAGCCCCACGCCCTTGTCGAAGTCGTTGATGATAACTTCGTCTTCGGTATCGTACTTTTCGCCAGGCGAAGGGGCCCCTCCGGGGCCCCCGTGTTCCCCGAAGGGGAACATCGCCCCGAATCTGCGTTTTACTGTCATCGTGGTCCTATGGCCTTCGTCGCGGACCCGGGCGCGAACGACGTGGGTGTCGGACCGTGGCGGCTCGAACCGGACGTGCCTAAACAGAAACTTCCCTTTGTGCTGGCCGCCCAACGCTGCGAGCTTGCTCTTGACCTGCGCTTCATCGAAGTCAAAGTACACTCTCTCGATTTCGAGCGCGCCGCCTCTAGCCGAACTAGTGCGTCCTATTGGAGACGAAGGGGGTGTCACGCGCAGTGCCAGGAGTACGAGCGCTAAAATCACTACTAGCACTACCAATAATACCGATAATACGGTCAGCACCCAGGCGCCCTTTTCTGTCACCATATGTACTCTGTACTCTGGTCAGAACTCTATGAATACTTTGTGAAAAGTAATTACATCTACACTCACTTTTTTACTAACATCTATTAACACTTATTAACGCCTTACCCACTTACTATCGTTAATTGCCGCCTGCCTACACTACTACACTACTACTTATACCCAGCCTCCGTTCGAAGCTGAGGCGAACGCCTGAACCCACCAGTTCGTACCATCAAACCACATGTCTATCGTGTCTCCAGCGTTGATCGCCTGGGTCCCTCCCGAGATCGTGGTCGCATTCGTGATCAAGACAGGGGCCAAGAATCCTGTTAGATTCGTATTGTATTTCACGCCCTGTAGCGTGCCTGCAGCGACCGTGAACCGCCACGAATGTTGAAGGGTCTGGCCAGAGATAGCCGCGTTCATGATGAATCTGACGTAAAAGCCGGCCGATGTCCCGCTGTTAATACCAGTAAGATCTACCAGCGCACCTGGCGTGCCCCCCACGAAATACACGGTCCCGCTCGCTGTGGTGGGTACCGTGGTGGCGCCAGAGATAATCGAATTCGGTAGCAAGAAAGCCGGGTTCGCAGTAGCGGTTGGCGCCGAGCCAGTGCTGCCGACCAGGATCTGGCCTGTAGCCAGAGCCGTGCCTGTAAGGCTGTTACCCGAAGCTCCAGTGTACACTACAGAATTGTTAGCGATGCTCGTGACTGCAACAGAGGTGAAAGAGCCTAGACCGGGAGTAGAATTGGCGACCGACATATGTATACACAGGTGCCCAAAAAGCCTGACACTAGATGTAAGACAACATCTTCTAGATCATGATTCAGGTAAGGTTTGCTGTAAAGTTAAACAAAAAATAACCCAAATTAACTAATCGTTATCTTTCTAATTCGGCGGCAGGTTTGCATTGGCTCACTTGCCGTAGAGGCGGGCCCAGTCCGCTTCCAGCTGGTACCACGTAGGCTCGGGCTCCAGCACGGCCCCGTCGTGGAAGTGGAAGGCGAGCCGCGCGAAACGGGTGGCCGGGTCTATAAACGCCCGGACGTGGGCCTGGACCAGCTCTCCCGGCCTGTGGCTGACCGCCCGGCAGTGGACGGCCCACCAGTGGTCGTCGTAGCGCCGCCAGTGGCCGGAGCCCACCGGTTCTTCGAACTCGACGTACTCGAGACCGCCGTGGATGTCCCGGAGCCACGGGTAGTTGAGCCCGTTCTCGCTGTGCGACGCCACGCAGGGGACTGGGACCGGTGGGCGGGCCGAGGTCCCGTATGGCGCTCTGCGTGTCTTATTTCTTCCCGCCAGCTCTCGCGTTAATCCAGCGACCCCGATCCCGAAGAGAAATGCTCCTGCTGCTCCGATCAAAACCAAGTGCATGATGCTTATTACTTATGTGCAATGTTCTTGTTCAAATTTGGACAAAAAATAACGATCTCCGCCTGATGACCCGCTCAGCGGCTCGCGAAACGCAAGCCCTGGCTCTGAGCGCTGTCGATCGCCGCGCTTAACTTTTCTGCCAGGCAGCTTACGGGTATTTTTACTACGAGTGCCACATCTCCACCTGCGCCCGACGGCATGGCCGTGAACACATAATGGTCGTCATCCACCTCGATAGTCCCTTCTCCGTTCCCCTGATACAAGCACACTCTGCCTGCAACACCCTGCGCCAATTTACGCCACTTCGTCAGCGAACATAGATAGGGTTCTGTTACGGTGAAATACACGGCCACTCCGCTAACGCTGACCTTGAAGATGAGTTCCCACATGTCATCATCGCCATCATAGTAGTCTACTATCTTTCGTACTGAAACAGATGCTTCCATCTCTTCCGCGATATTAGAGGCCTTTTCGGGCTTCAATTTTGCGTTGCTGTGCAGGTACACGAAAATGGAGTGCGTGTACCTGCACACAAAACGGGAGCGGAGATTACTTTCGCGCTTGCTTCAGGTGCTACATACACCCCCTGTAGCACGCTACATCGTGTAGGCTTGTCCAGCCCGAGTTACAAGTTGGTGGCAGACATACGTCTTAGTTTTGCGCGTGAAAACCATCGGGCGCAGACATTTAGAATGGTTGGTGAGCGTGAGGCCGAACACAACAGAACGCCCATCCGATGCCACAACTAACGCCCTCTCGTCGTCCGAGTTCCTGGCCTAACAAAACTGTAAACATCTCGTATGTACTTCATTCAGCACGGTATCTATTTGTTTGGATAAGACTTCTGTTTGTATTTTTGTGGTTAGGCCAACGTTGCCTTCCATTACACTGGTTGTTATGGCAAACACGTAACACTTATCAACTACAGAAATACTGCCGTATCCGTTGGTTATCGAAACGTTCTCAGCTCGCGCAAGTTTTCTCCATTCTGACATTGGGTACTTGTATGGCTCTTCTACTAGGAATTCTATCAAGACTCCGTTGGTGATAATATTGAAAACCAAAGTCCACGTACCTTCGCCGATGTTGCAATCTCGCACGAACACTGATGCTTTGATGAGACTAGATGGGACTTGTTCTAGCCCCATGTACGACTGGGTCAGCTCGCCGAACCAAGTATCTGTCCACAGCTTAACGTTTTCTAGATGGGCGGCCATTGCAGCCCGGGCTTCCTTTATGATCGAATCGCCATACGTTTTATAGCAATACCGAACATTGGCCGCCAGACTGAGAAGCCGTGGCGACGTTTTTGGCGACAACTCTCCCAATTCGATAGCCATGTGGTCGAACATAATACGTATGGAGTCTGTTAGAAGATAGAGCTCCCAACGCCCCGGAATGTATACGAGTGCCTGATCAATCCGTTTGGGGTTTAGAAATATGTTGCGCAATAAGGATGAAGCGTGCAACTTTTTTACAATTTCTACCATGAGCGCCGCGATTGCAGGTGATTGGGTTCCGTAACATTCATCTCTTCTTGCGCACGATTGTAGCGCCATCATCAATAGTTCAGGACCAATAGTAAAATTCGGTGGCACAAATGGGACTGGCAATACTGCGGGGGTAGGCCACGAAACCGGCCAACCTGGGAGATCTTTTGACAGACCTATCGCACTTGGATTATAGCTCTTTATATGGTAAGAGGGGCCGCCAGAGCGGCACCCGCCGTCTCACACATGTACGTCATATCTACATCAGCACCCTGTTTCTAAATGTAGTGGTGTGGCCATACCTAAATAGGCCACAAAACTGAAAACCTCCGCCGTAGATCATATCCCCGCCAGAATGGACAGCGACAGTTTGACCCACGACTTAGCCATGCTCGAAAACGAGCTCGCCTCCGAAGAAGGCAGGATAAAAGAAATAGATCAGACGTTGGCCGAGCTGGCAGCGAGAAAAAGAGTGATAGAAAGCCGGGTCGCCGAACTCCGATTCAGGATGATTTTCTTACGCAACGCTCAGCCTAAACGTGAAGCTCCTGACAGTTATTACACGTGGGCTTCGACCGCCGGCATCGACCAGTTGAGGGCGTGGTGGGCTGGTCTCGCGTCAGCCCGCGCGGACTGCCTATCTGCATCGTGCACCGAAATCTTGGTGGCCCTGCAAACACACGATATCGTTGTCGCGAACAAGAGAACATCCGCCCTGAACAAGGTCCTGGTTGATGAAGAGATCAAAGGCGGACGTGTCGCGCTGTACCAAATCCCGTGCGAAAAGGGCTACACGGCGTACTATTATCGTACGACCCACTAGTACACAAAGCACGCTCGTTTCTTTTTGGTGAAAGAGGGCTCGCGAGCAGACAAAAACAAGCTGGATGCCTCATGTTGAGCAACAAGGCTGACGTGTATCGGCGCATCACTTCCAGTCTCTTGAAGATGGTTTAGACCAAGTGTTATATTCTTTACTGTCCATGCACCAGCCTTTATGTTGTTTACGACCTGCAGCGTCTGTGTAGGTCGTAGCGATGCTCGTAGTATCATAATAGACCTGGCATGAGGGGCAGTAAGCCAGGTTAGAATTGGGTTGAGCAGGCTGAGTACTCATGGGACTAACAGCGTCAGAAGTTCTATATGGCAAAAACCATTCAATTGATGGGCCACGCCAGTCGCCGCGTCACGCCACAAACTTGCGCGCCGTGAGCGAGATGCGCGTGCCGGGCACCCCGAGCCGTTTTGGAAGCTCGTGCGTCCAGTGTTTCTGGAACTCACCCTCCATCGTGTAGGCCTGGCCGGCCCGGGTAACGAGCTGGTGGCAGATGTACATAGAGGTCTTGCGTGTGAAGACCATCGGACGCAGGCATTTAGAGTGGTTGGTAAGCGTGAGTCCGAATACTACAGAGCGCCCGTCCGATGCCACGGCCAACGCTTTCTCGTCGTCCGAATGAGGGCCAATATAGTCGCCCTCTGAACCGTTCAGCCCCCGTGGCCGATACTGATTCAAGAGCCACGAGTTGAAGTCGGTCTCGTTCTCGCGGTTCACCCTGTCTAGCAAGGGACCGAGCATATCATCTAGGGGCGCCGCTGTAATCATCTGGCCCGAATACTTGTAGCCTACGACGCCGGGCGCCGCCTGCATACAGATTCCTCGTCTCTGTTTCCAGCCATTGCCTAACGGCTTGTCGAATGCCCATTGTTGTAAGTTTTTGCAATGTTCGAACAGGGCCGACGCTTCTTCTGCGCTCAGGTAGTCGTCGCACACCCTGACCATGCCGTGATCATCGATCAGGGTCCGCCACTGGCGGCCTGTATCGCCCCCTCCTTTGGAAGCCTCATCAGAAGAAAGGGCCTCTGGCTCCCAGTCGGCAACTAGCGCGTCGATATACTTGTCCATCCTATGTAAGAGCCTCACTAGGGTTCAAATGCAGTAAAGAGTCCAGCCCACCGCACAACGACAAAAATAAGACGGATGATGGTATCCCTCGGATGCATCATAGACTCAAGTAAGTCGCCATTAACCTGTTTTCGGCCTGTACTAGCGATGGACTTCTGCTGCTGTTCTCGCTCTCACCTCCACGGTCAGTGCTGTTGTCGTTGTTGCCGCGGTCATTGCTGCTGCTACGATCATCATTGCTGTTGCCGGTATCGCCGCTGTTGCCGTTATTGTCCATATCAGCGTGTATATATTAGGCCGTCCAGGCTTCAATTTTGCGTACCTGGGTACCTGGCGACACATAACTACCGGTTTCCACTTTCGAATTAGAAAGTAGGAATAAAGAGATGGTCGGTTAGACTAGCCTCGGTGACACATAAAAAAGAAACATGGGTCACTACCAACGTTCGCGAGGCGGGCTCGAGACAAGCAGTGAACGGGGTTGGGAATTGAACAACCTGCATCCTAGGTTATTGGAGTATTAAAGGCCAGCGTAGGTTCAATTATCACGGGCCCAGCTATGGATCGCCTTGCCGAATCAGACTTGTGCCCCTTTCCTGAATACATGAAAAACAGGGCCGACACCCTGTCGACAGCCTATGATTCCGGTTTCACGCTGACCCCTGGTTCGCTAGAAGTAATCTGCGGCCCCATGTTTTCGGGCAAGTCGGAAGAGCTCATGCGCAGGCTGCGGCGCGCAGCCATCGCTTACGGCAGCAAGCCAAGCCCTTCCAGTGATCCTCACGCCAACGAGCCGGTGCTTGCTTTCAAGCACGGTTCCGATGACCGCCACGGCGTCGAGAACGTGCGCTCACACGATGGCACCACGTTCAGTGCTCTCCCCACTACTAGTGTCATCGAGATTCTCGGCTGCTACTACCGCCCCCACTGCCAGGTCGTCGGCATCGACGAGGTCCAGTTCTTCCCACCCGAGATCGTGACGGCCGTGTGCATGCTGGTGCACGCCGGCAAAAAAGTCATCGTGGCCGGGCTCGACATGGACTTCCGCGGCCTGCCCTTCGGCCCCATGTCGACCCTGCTCGCGATCGCGGACTCGGTGTCCAAACTGAGCGCGATCTGCACCCAGTGCGGCAAAGACGCGCCCATGACGCAGCGTCTCGTAAACGGAGCCCCTGTCCGGTTCGACGACCCGGTGGTCCTCGTGGGCGAAGACGAGTACCAGGCGCGCTGCCGTGCCTGCCACAAG
>Ga0210400_10005757_pt1 | contig 10489 bp, 13 predicted proteins | sample IncBWH26MmetaG_FD_155456 | JGI IMG/M metagenome (GOLD analysis project Ga0210400, IMG submission 155456) | Forest soil microbial communities from Barre Woods Harvard Forest LTER site, Petersham, Massachusetts, United States - Inc-BW-H-26-M | ecosystem: Environmental > Terrestrial > Soil >... | reverse complement strand
TGGAACCCTGCCGCTTCATCGTTTACTCGATGTCCGGGACGATTCTGACTCTTCCGACTGCCACCCGCCTCGGTCACGCGGAGCCTCATTGGTTGCCGTCTATGTTGCGCATTCGCGCCGAGGGGATGTGCACCGAGGAGCATGAAAAGCAAATCGTGGAAGCGATGCGCAAAAACGAGCAATTGGAAGCAGGTCGCAAACAACGGGAAGCACAACGGGAAGCACTCCGTACAAAAATGAGTAGTGAAGGCAGCATGAACAGGACCCCGAGCAGGGTCCCAAGCGGTGCCGACAATCCAGCCAAGGCTGGGAAGGATGTGAACAATGACAACGATGAGATATGACCCGGTAGACAAAGCACTAGAAAAACTAGACGCATGGGGAGCCATCGAAGACCGCGATGCTGATAAGGTCCGAGAAGGCCACAAAATGTATGACGCATTTCGAGCCGGACGGGATTTGAAGCGCGTAATCCCCGGTAAGGAGTTTCTCCCGTGGTTATTTCGCGCTCGATTTTACAGCAAGTTCTGGCGAGAGAATTACGATATCAAGCCGCCGTTCTACGACCATGTTCGCTACTTCACAAATGGGAAGGAGCGCATAGCCACCATCCAGCCGTATCTCTTGGCTGTTGCCTTGGAGGAGAGCACGCACACCAGGGAGCACGACTTTGATTGCGAGCCGTTGAAGTTGTCGAAGGAATTTCAGGCTATCTACTACGATTGTGTTAACTCTCGTCCTCAGTACACGCCGCTCCCGGATACGTCGATAGTGAAAGAGGCCATCGACGCGATTCTTCAAAAAGCGAGGAAGGTGTCGGAAGAATTTGCCCATAAACACGGGCTGTGTGTTCAAGTGAGTTTCAACGGCTGGTACAACCCGCAAGAAACAATCTTAATTGAATACAGGCGCAAGGAGGCAGCATGACCAACACAATCGCAACAGAGCACGACTTTCGAGCACGACAACAGCAACTATCCCGGGAGTGGCGCAACGGGCGGTCAGTTATCTCTGGTGATGACTTGCTGAACATGCCGCGTACGAAACCTATGCACGGTGACCGCTGGGGTGATTGGGTGCTGAACCTGGAGCCAGCCAATAACCCGAGTCTCGATTATGTGGGCAAGTGGTACCGCAACAATCCTTACCAGATTCTTCTACCAGAGTTGCAGACTTGGGCGGGCTTGAATCATTGGATGCGCCACTTGAATGAGAAAGACTGGGGTCGAGAGTCGATGGGTGATTTTGTGAACGCTGTGATGGACATCATGAAACTACCGTACCCGAGGTAAGCAGTAGCAGTAAACGGCAATAGTTCCCACAAGTCTACAAGACAAAGGGCAGAGGCCGGGAAAGAAAGGTGGTGAAAATCAAATAATAGGGCGTCAAGCCCGAGGACGGAAATATGGTTGGCAAGATACAGAAGTTTGATGAACTACGCGGATTCGGTTTCATTGTAAACTTTCGCACCCGCACATTTTTCCACATCAATCAGTGGTGCAGTGACATCCCGCCGCAAACTGGCATGACTGTAACGTTCGATATCATACCAGCGAAGAAGGCTGGCTTCACGAGTCAGGCGGCTAACGTTGTTCCAACTGTTGAAGGTGCAAAATGAACACTCCAACAGTTGAACAGTTGCAGCAAGCCAAGCAACTCATTCTCGCGGGAGAAATAGATTTTGCAAAAGGGATTTTGTATAGCGCGGATATGTCGCCTTTGGATTTCCGCAAGTTTGTGGAGAGTTGCACCGTAGCGGAGTCTGCACAGACAGCGCTTGCTGTGGAACCGGAACCAGTTGCACCGAAATCCACTTTGGTTCAACCGGACGCGGACGGAAAGTTTCCAACCCCATTGGATGGCGCGTTATTCATGGCATCGTTGGGCATCCCGCAAACGCCGTTACGTCCTAAAACTAAGCGCCCATTCCTTCCCGCGTGGCAGGAATCTGCGACGACAGACGCCGCACATATTCGTAAGTGGGCTGAGATGTATCCGGGCTGCAACTTTGGCTCTGTTGCAAAGACCGGGAAGCATTTCGTGTTTGAGGCAGATACTACTGATGTGCGCAAACGATTTGAAACCACGGGCCAGAAGTTCACATCCGAACTGATTGTGGCATCTCGTCCCGATAACAGCAGGGGGCACCGCTGGTATCTGTACGCAGATGGCGTGAAGAATATCTCTCAAACTTACACGAAGCACGGGGATTTTAGTTTGCGTGCTGACGATGAGCAATGCGTTAGCCCGGGCAGCATTCACCCAGAGACGGGAGAGCAATACCGCCTTGTTAGCGCGGGTGCACCGGAAGTACCGAGTGCGGCAGAGGTCGCATTTTGGGAATCGGAGCGCGTCGAAAAGAGCAAGGATGACGGCAAAAAAGAAGCGCCACGCAATCAGAGTGGGTTGGTCCCACATGGGGCGATTCACGGGTACCTATTGACCGAAGCGGGCCGCTTGCGCGGCATGGGATTAGGCGAAGAGTCTATTCGAACTGCTTTGCGAGAATTAGTTGAGAAGAACTGTCAGCCTCCCATTGACTGGGATAAGGTTGACACGATGGCAAAGAGCATTTGCAATTTTCCCGAGGGAGAGAACAAAACGGTTGTGCTGAATCAGGAGCAGGCGGAAGCGGCAGCGCAGCAAGCGACCGCGCTGACCTTCCGACACCCAGCGATTAAGGGAACTCACCGCGACTATGTGGTGGAACCAAAGATGGGGCAGAAGGATGGATGGTTCCCACTTGGTTCCGTGTCGCTGATTGGCGGTTCCAGCGGCTCCAATAAGACGACGTGGGCGCTGGATTTGCTTCACGCTCAAGCACGCAAGCAGTCGGTGTGGGGCCACAACACTTGTGGCCGTCCCTACACGGTGTTCATGTTTGACCGTGGTGCTGGCGCACACAAAAGAACGATGGAGCGACTAGGATACGCATTGGACGAAATTCCAGTCCGCTTCTTACCGCCTGTAACGGACGGCGCGGCGGTAACGGCTATCCTCGACCATTTGGAAAGCGAACCTGCGATGCCGCAAGTGGTCTTCATCGAGGGTGCTGATATGTTGGTGGAAGACGCCAACAAGGGGCAGTTCGTATCGCCCTTTATGAGCAGGCTAGGCCGCATCGCGGAACACTACCACATCGCCATCATTTTGAGCGTGGGCGCACCGAAGATGCGCGTTGGTGAAGGTTACACCGCGAAGCGCGATTCCATGTTGGGCAGCGAGAAGTGGTCTCGTATGTCGGAGACCGTAGTCGCCATGCAGTTTGTGGACGGTGATGATACGGATTGCAGACGCTCCGTCTTCGTCCTGCTGCGTAACGGAGCAGCAGAGCGATTTAATTTGATGCTCGAAAGCGGGAAGCTGGTGTTGGACGAGACTCCTCGAACCGAGTCCAACTCGTTCACTCGCGCAAAAGACAAGGTGGAAGAAGGGAAGCATTTTTATACGCGCCTGTTTTCCACCGCTGGACTGGTCGATGGTGGGAAGGCAGTTCCCTTGAACGACCATCGAAGAGCCTTGCGTGGCCTCGACATCCCGGAGCGAGCAATGCAGCGTGCCAGAGAGTTCCTTAGCATCTACTACGACCGCAACAAGCAGGCATACATTCAACTGGAAGTTTCTACTGCTGACAGCCCGAACACAGTCACCTTGGCAGGTGATGCCTCGGATGTCCCGGTGGAGGGCACCAGCGCCACGTTGACGGCCAACGTGCAGGCGGCTGAGAAGATGTTCAGCGAAGGCAAGAGCGTTCGGGATGTCGCCGCCGCCTTGGGTGTCAAGAAGAGTACGGTCGGTAAATGGAAGCAACAGTGGATGAGTTGTGTCGTCGGGTAACTTGCGCCGGAAGCGCGGGGGCGCGGTTTTGGGGTCTCGTAACGGCGATTTTAGCTGTCCAGAAAAATCACTGTCCACAAGGTGCGGAACCTCGTGGACACTTTTCGTGGACACCTCGAAAAACGGTTCTCCTAGAGCGTGGTAAAAGATGTGTACATATCTATATCATAGATAAGTAAGAAGTTAGACTTCCCGCACCTTTTGGACACCTTCGTGCCTCGTGAGAGTGTCCAGGGGGTATCCCGCACCTTACCACACGCTAAGGAATGGGGAAAACCCGGGAGCAAGGGAGCAGAATATTGGGCGGCTAAAGGGTCACCGACGCCGGGGAGAAACGGTTTTTCAAGGACGCGTATACCAAGGACCGGGAATCGTCACCAAATCGTCGCCAACAGGGGCGGCAGTCGAGAGCAGGCTTGCTAGGCATTTCCCTAGAAAATCGCTCTTTAAACGCGAAAATCATTTTTTCTGTCATTTTAACCGCAACTTTCTCATTTTGTTACACTTACAAATGCCAAAAGTGTGACAAAACAGCGTGACCAGCGCCGCGTGACGCTCCAACTCCCTGAAACCACGTAGGATAGGCCATTCCCGAGGCAGAAACGGCCTTAGGAGCAGCGATTTGCTGGTCCTGGTACCTTACGGCTTGGAAGGGCAAGAGGGGCTTAAAACGCCTTCCATGAACCGCTTACCGAGAAGACCGGAAGGAATCGGGAGTCGTTCACAAAGGCTAAACGGCTAGTGCCGTGAACAAGCGGACCCGGTAGGTGTTCACAAAGGGTCTCGAATACGGCACCTGTAAACGCCGTAGAATCAGCAGCCGCAGTGGTTAACTTTGGTGTTGACAAAAGACTACCTTTGTGAACATAATGGGTCGAGGTGAGAGCCATGCCCAAGGTCGCGATTTACGCCAGAGTATCCACGACGAACGGGGACCAGAATCCCGAGACCCAGTTGACCGTGCTTCGTGAGTACTGCCAACAGCGCGGCTGGTCGGTACCTCAGGAATACGTGGACCGCGTCTCCGGGTCAAAGGAAAGCCGTCCCGCGCTGAACAGGTTGATGGAAGATGCCAAGCGCAGAAAGTTCGACACCTTGCTCATTTGGAAGCTGGACCGTTTTGGGCGCTCTCTCCGACATCTGTTGAACTCGCTCGCTGAGTTCGACGCGCTGGGCATCTCGTTCGTCAGTTACACGAACGCTATCGACACAACCACGCCAGCGGGCAAGTTGATGTTTTCCATGCTTGGAGCGTTTGCGGAGTTTGAGCGCGACTTAATTAGAGAGCGCGTGAAAGCAGGAATGGCGCGTGCGAAGAAGAGCGGCACACGTTCCGGTAAGAAGATTGGTCGTCCTTCCGCATCCATCGACATTGAGGAAATCCGTAAACGCCGCGAAGCAGGCGAATCGCTCCGCACTATCGCGAACGATTTGGGCGTGTCGGCGGCATTGCTGGTCAAGCGTGAGAAGTTCTCGGGTTTCTAAGCAAGCCACGTAGCCCGCAACGAATTGTCGCGCAACGATTCGTAAACGTGTTTCGGCCAAGCATCGCAATCCGAACCGATGCTGTCCCGGAAATTTCCGCTTCCTCATCGTCCGGTTTATCGTCTAAAAACTTTTTCTAACTTGGGACCCCTTTCCAAAACTGGATTTGGGCCGGGTGGCGGTCGCCCCATACGTCATCGATTCCTCGGGCGTACGACTGCCTAGCATCGACGGCTCTGCTAATCAAAATGTCACAGTAATTTGTGGTGGCAGCGGCGCGACATCTTTTTCAGATTTGAAAACAGGCCCGGTGGTGGTCGCCACCCCGCCCCGTCAAATGTCCGCACTACCACAGTAGTACCGCCCGGCACTAGCAGGCCGCACCCGCCACGTCGAAAGGTTCCATCTAGACCATCGTGTAGGTGGATACGGCGCACACGCGAATTTGCCAGACATGATTTTTCACCGACCCGTATATACATTTCACCAAATTTGTATATACCGACACGCGGCCTTGGAAGCCGCAGAGGAGTTAGTTATGGAAATCAAAAAACGACGCCCCGGAGGTTCCCGATGAAGGGTCTTTGTGGGTGCGGGTGTAAGACCCGCGTTACACCGAAAAACAACTCAGGCAAAAGAGGCCGCAGGAAGTTCGCCCCCGGCCACAACCAGTTCCGAACTGAATCGCAAGAAAGAAATCTCTCGGTTCACCGCGCCCGTCAAGGACGCAAACCAGCAGTAAAACTATTTGAAGGGCGCGTGCCAATGCGTATCCGCCCAAGGAAGGAACAGTGAGTTACAAGAACCTAGAGCAACAGCAGAAGGCCGAGGCCGCAGCGAAGTTGGAAAACTCGAAGCGTGTGACACGCGCCTACGTTTATCGAAAGTGGCCGACCGTGTTGCCATGCGATGCGAACGACCGACGCATCACCGACATCATCGACCGCTGGACTGGAAACAACCCCGACGTGCTACACACGCCGCAGATTTTCGAGGAGGCAATTGCGGAGAACCCAGCGGAGTTGGATTCACTGGCGCATCAATCGGAATACGTGACGCGCCGTCAATTGACGGACAGCATCATCGAGATTCTTCGCGCGAAGGGTAAAGGTCACGATGAGTTTACGTTGAAGTCGGAGCGTACCCGCTTGAAGACGTTCACCATCGAGGCTCTTCGCAGCCGCCTAGCCGATTTGCAGTCGAAGGCTCACATGGCAACCCAGTCGATGGAGACGTTGAAGCAAATCGTAGTCGATGCCCGCCCCAACACGGGCTTTGCGGCACTTCCTCGTCAATTGTTTGAGAACGGCCAGACCGTCACCGTGAACGCGGCTTACATCCGTGCGCTCGACACATTTTCTTTGAAGCGTATGTGCCGCGTCTACTCAACCGAAGCCGTAAACCAAAGGCTCGCGGAGGGTTAATGAACGCAGAGGTTCGCGCCATCTACGAACAGCAGGCGCAGTTGCAGAAAGAACGGGAGGACTTGGACGTGGAAAGGGAGTTGCTGTTTGCCATCTTGGCGGCCACAGAAAAGTCGGAAGAAGTAAAGAAGTGAGTATTGGCACGCAACCCGTGCCCTAGGAGAAGTAAAAATGTTTCAATCACAAGAAGAAATACTTCGAGTGGCAGACGAGTGGTTTCGCCTTTTCTGTCCGCCGAACGTGGTGAAGGACGGGGCAGCAGGTACAAAGAATGCTGAACTGATTATGGGGGATAGTTTGAAGAGACACGGCATCCTCAGTATCGGCAGTATGACTGAATCTGTTCACGCGCTGGCGGCACAAGGAAAGATTGCGCTCATCCCGCCCCCACCAGCTTTGAAGGTACCTACCGCAGAAGAACTAGCGGAGAAGGAAAACCTTCGTCAAAACCGAGACTACTTAGAGTCTTTGAAGCCTCAGCCGGACTTCCACGAGAGGATGCGGGAAGTCCAAGACAAGAAGGACAAAGAGAACGCTGCGAAGGCTCAAAAAGATGCTGAGGGCGAGCTTGCGGTCGCTATCGCGGGCTATCAATGTTATAGAGTGAACGGCTCAGGTATTGATTATTCATCAACTGACATGGTCCAGAGAGGGCTACGCACCGTCGTGTCTCGCGACGCGAACGGGAAACGCGACTACGCCCGCACCTTGAGTGTGGTTCGCCAAATCATTGCGGAGATTCCCGACCATCCGTCTTCGGGGGATGTTGCCAAGGTCCTTGCAAGTTTGAACGCTCGTTCCGTCAAACCTGACCGCCAACGAAAGGATTCTTTTGGAGACGACGTAAGAGAAGCGGGCAAGTTTGGCGGTCTTCGATAATCAAATGACGCCAAAGCAACCTACGCCAGCCGCGCCAACAACGCTTCGACCGTGGCAATTACCATTAGACGCGACCGAGGCTCAAATCCGTAAAGCATCTTTCCTCGTTCGGAAAGACCTTGCGGTTCGGCAACACGAGGCGGCGGTTCAAAGAAACCGAAACGTAACGCGTACTCACAGCGTTAAATTCCCCGACGAATAACCATCTTAGGGTTCGCCGCAATGCGGCAAGGAGCTAAAGAAATGCCAGCACAAAGTGCATGGAGCATCGTGGCACAAGAATACCGTGGGGTTTGGCCTCAAGACGGAGCGGGCCGCATGTTGAGGTCGTATCACACTCGACTTGAAGCAATCTTGGCGTCCGAATTTGCAAGCACGCACCCAGCTAACTACACCGTGGAACAGTTTCGAGCAGCCTTCGATATTCTTGAAAAACGTCTAGTCGAAGAGCGCCACAAAGTTGAAGTTGAAGCAGAGGCTGCGCGTCAAAAGGCTATCGAGGATGCATTAGAAGCGGCCAGATGGAGTCGCAGAATCAAGCGTGCTGGCAAGCGCGTTGCGAACGCCCTGCATCGAGTTGCAGCCGTCGTGAAATCACAGAAATGGTAAGTGCGGCCACCGCAGCGTCACCGTAACAGCCACCGCGTAGCCGCCCCAAGCGGCTAAATGATTCGTACGCGGTGCAAGTCTGGAAACCACAGGGCGGCATTTCTGCCGCCTTTTTCATTTCAACAAGATTCGCAAACGGGCGATTCGAAGGTCCGTTCGCAATCTCGGCATCGACAGTTCGACCCAAGTCAAGCCGAGTGCAGTAAGCGAAAATTTATTTTCGCAAGGAAACATCATGTCAGTAATCGCAGACTTTCAGTGCAGCGGGCAGAACCCGTCCATCGTTAGTGGACAAGGAACAGCCGCGAAGTACTTCCCTCGCGTCTTGGGTAGTTCGATTGGCACTCCATCAGTAGGGCCATCGGCTTCCGTCGCAGCGGGACATCTTCTCATTCCGGCAGCTAACGCGGTACATGGCACCCAATTCAAAGTGAGGATAGGAGGAGACATAACTCTGGGCACTACTGGCAACCCCTCCATTACGATTGATTTGGTTGCGAATACGAATACGAACAGCACCGCAACTCCGAACTGGGTGGCTATTGCTAGCACAGGCTTAATTCAATCGTTGCCAGCGCTAACGCCTCTCAACTGGCTCTTGGAAACCACGCTTTTCGGTGACAACAACACGGGCCTTCTATCGGGCTACTTCATAGGCTCGTTGAACAACACGAACGTCCCCAATAATTCCCTAACCGCCATCACAAACCCACCAAGCGGACTCAACTTCGTCAAGGGCCAGTCTGGGCCGGGTGCGATACCGGGTGCCGTCATCGGGTTGGCTGTTCGCGCGACATTCGGCGTGTCGTTGGACCAGAACATCGCCAGACTTACACAATTTCAAATAACAGCAGACTGACTCTGGGTCTCTTCTCTTTTTCATTTTAACAATCAACCGGGCGGGCTGGAAAACGGCTCGCCTTTTCTTTTCTCAGCAGTCGCTGGCTTTGCCCAGCAAGGATAACAACATATGAGTAATACGATTTCAGGGGCCGCGAACCTACCAAGTTCCGCCACTGATGGTGTGACAGTTTATTGCACCCCGGTTCGCGGTGGTGGAACTGGAACGCTGTCGGTAAATACGAGCAACTTTAGCTTTCCCGGCCTAAGTCCCGGCACGTATATCATCTCGGCAGTTCCAAATCCTCTATTCCCGGCAATTTGCCTGCTGTCTCAAGCTGTTCCGAATACCGCGCAAACGCTAACTCTGTCTTCCGTCGCGGTTGGTAGCGGCGGTACAGCGGTCTACACGGGAACAATCACGGGGGGTGGTGGAAACGCCTTTGCAGGATATCAGTTCGTTGTCGCTGGTTTCACAAACGCAAACAACAACGGCACGTTCTTCTGCACCGGGAGCACCGCTACGACTTTAACCTTAAGCAACGCCTTTTCACCCGGAGAGACGCACGCCGCCACAGCAACGTCGGTAGCAACCAACACCGGATACATCGGAAACCTCGGCGCAAACGCTGTGAACAATCAAATCCTCGGCGTTTCACCCGTGATTTCCGGTTTCGTGCACAACCAAAACAACGGCAGTTTCGCGGTAACTTCATCGAGCGCGACAGGCTTCGCCGTCGCGAATGCGGGCGTTGCCGAAACAACAGGCAGTGCTCAAGTGGTTCTATCTCAGTACGCCGGGTGGACGTTCCTCCGCTCGAAAACTGTCGTAATCGACCCGAGCAACCCGCAAGACCAGACGGGCGTTAGCTTGGAGCCAACACCTCCCGGCACATTGATTGCGAACGCTTTTTAAGGCTAACCATCAATCACTAACAACCAACGGGGCGGGCCAGTGATGGCTCGCCCTTTTCTATTTTTGTCCGCAGGGCGGATGCATGTACGTACGAGTGTACGTACGAGGAGAGCACGAATGAGTTGTTTTAAGAAGGGTGACGTGACGTGGGACACGGGGTTGCGCCACGTAGTCAAGATTACGGGCGTTGTAGACGACAGCACGCTGCACGAGCACAAGCTGTACGAGGTGCGACGAGCCTCTGAGCGCGGCTCTCACGAAAGTGAATCGACGTGTTGCGAGCTACGTTCCCTCGACCCTGAAACCGAGGTCGGGCGACACAATCTTCGAGTCGTCCAGAAAATAGAGAAGCTGATGGGGCAACTGCGATGAGTATGTCAAGAATCGAAGTAAAAATCTCGCCGACAATCACGAAGGAACAGCGTCAAGACCCGCGTTTCAAGAAGCTGCACCAAGAAGTCTCGAACTTTTTCAATTCTCCCGCCCACTTCACAAAGAA
>Ga0210400_10005756_pt1 | contig 10491 bp, 9 predicted proteins | sample IncBWH26MmetaG_FD_155456 | JGI IMG/M metagenome (GOLD analysis project Ga0210400, IMG submission 155456) | Forest soil microbial communities from Barre Woods Harvard Forest LTER site, Petersham, Massachusetts, United States - Inc-BW-H-26-M | ecosystem: Environmental > Terrestrial > Soil >... | reverse complement strand
ATCTACGGATTAAACAGGGTAATACATATTCTCAAGAGACCAATCGGTGATAACTATCGAGGATGGAATGACTTAGCAGGAATAGGTAGAGATCAATCGAGGATTTCGCAGTAAACTCCCGCTAGGCGGCGCAGCAGGTCGGCGCGGGCGGCATGGAAAAGGTAGTACTCATCCAGCTCTCCGGCGGCGCCGATCTGCTCAATTCGTGTGAGCCCCTCTTCCAGTCCTTCGCTCATGGCAATAGCCACGGCATGATTGAGCGCCACCACGGACGATGGAGAGATCAGCAAGAGTTTTCGGTACAGGGCCTCGATCTGCCGCCAGTCGGTTTCCGCCGCAGAATGCGCCTCCGCATGAACGGCAGCTATGGCTGCCTGCAACTGGTACGGCCCAATCTGTTTCAACCGTAAAGCCTTTTCGACTAACCCGATTCCCTCGTTGATTCGCTCCTGGTCCCAGAGGGAACGGTCCTGCTCTTCCAGTGTTATGAGCTCTGCTTGTTGATTGATGCGGGCATTGCGGCGTGAGTCGTGCAGAAGCATCAGCGCCAGGAGCCCAAGATTTTCCGGTTCGTGGGGCAAGAGTTCGCACAGCGTCCGGCCCAGCCGGATGGCTTCAGCGCAGAGGTCCCTGCGGATGAGGTTGTCGCCGGCGGTGGCGATGTATCCTTCATTGAATACCAGGTAGATCACGGACTGTACTGGTCCCAGTCGTTCCGCTAGAAGGTGACGAGGCGGCACCTCGTAGGGGATCTGAGCATCCTTGATCTTGCGTTTGGCGCGGACCAATCTTTGCGCCAGGGTCACTTCCGGCACCAGGAAGGCACGGGCAATCTCAGGCGTAGTCAGGCCGCCCAGGGTGCGCAGGGTGAGGGCGACTTGGGCTTCGGGATTCAGCGCCGGGTGGCAGCAAGTGAACATGAGTCGCAAGCGATCATCGGGATACGTCATGGCTATGTGATTTGAAGAAGCATTGGGAGGGGAGCCACGTTTTTCCATCTCGTACAGAAGGCAATCCTGCTTCTCCTGCTGCATTCGCTCTCGCCGGGCGCGGTCGATGAGTTTGTTGTGTGCCACCGTGGTGATCCAGGCCGCCGGGTTGTCGGGAGTGCCTTTCTCCGGCCAGGAGGCCAGCGCCGAGGCAAAGGCCTCCTGCATGGCTTCTTCGGCCAAGTCAATGGATCCCGCAAGCCGGATCAGGGTGGCAATGATCCGGCCTGACTCCCGGCGAAAGATCGATTCGACGATGGGTCCCGGATCAGCCATTCCCTACGCCGGCGTGGTCCCTCACGGTCTCGGGAAAAGAAGGGCGTGCGGACATTTCACGTATAGGACGAATCTCCACGCATCCGTAGTCACCGCCGCATGCAGTGGGAATCCGGGCCGCCCATTGGACCGCCTCGTCCAGATCCTTGCAGTCCAGGATGTAATAACCGGCCAATTGCTCTTTGGTCTCGGCGAAGGGGCCATCCGTGGTCATTGCTTTTCCATTGCGCCAGCGGACGGTAGTGGCAGTTGCGGTCGATTGCAGCGGATCGCATCCCTGCAAAATGCCTTTCCGGGAAGTATCTGCCATCACCGAGAGATGGCCTGCCTGTACCTTTTGCATCTCTTCCGGCGAACTCTTCGCCATCTCCGTTTCCGTGGTGTAAATCAGGAACATGTATCGCATGATTCATTCTCCTTAGATAGATGCCAGGCAGAAGGCGAATGCCAGAGCCAAGGCGGTCAAAACCGTCCATCTATTCCTGTTCATTTTGATTCTCCTATGAAATTCCTTGTTCAGACAAATCCGGCTGGCCGCTTCCACGCGTCAGCCCGTTTCGTTCTGTCGCTGATACGACGAACCGGCAGCCAGAAATCGACAGGAAAAGGACGCCGGCAACAAAAAATTGTATTGCCCTTTTTTTGGTGCAATCTTATTGAGCGTTCCCGCACCCTGCGTCTATACTTTGAATCAGAGGTGCTCTGAAGTGGGGTTTTCCGCAGTTATTGTTGATGATGAACAGCTTGCGCTTGACGAGTTGAGCTATCTGCTTAAGTCGGTTGACGATGTGGAGATTGTTGCCCAAGGTCACAACGGCCTGGAGGCCGTGACCTTGATCAAAGAGCATTCGCCCGACATTGTGTTTCTTGACGTGCAGATGCCCGGCCTGGATGGGTTTGGCGTCATCAAGAAACTGCTCGACCGGAAAGTCAGCCTGCCGCAAATCATCTTTGCCACTGCCTTTGACCAATATGCGGTGAAGGCATTTGAAGTCAACGCCATTGATTACCTGCTCAAGCCCTTCGACAAGAAACGCGTCAGTCAGGCCCTGGATAAGGCCCGCAAGCGGGTGCAAGGGAGCTCCGCCAGCAGTGACAAGCTGGAGTCCCTGGTCAGGATGCTGGAATCGCAGCGTCCCCAGAATTCCAAGGTGCTGCTCCGCTCTGCCGGAAGATTACTGCTGGTCGATCAGAAGGACGTCTGCTTTGCTTCAATTGAGGACGGCGTGATCAGCGTAGTGGCAACCAACCTGGAAGGCCAGTCGAATTGCCGTACCCTCGAAGAACTGCTTCAAGGCCTCGACTCCGATATGTTCTGGCGGGCCCACCGCTCGTTTGTGGTGAACATCAACCGCATTAAGGAAGTTGTCCCCTGGTTCAAGAGCAGCTATCAGCTCCGCATGGAAGATAAGAAGCAGAGTGAGATTCCCGTCAGCCGCGCCCAGACTAAGAGGCTGCGAGAGCTGTTTGGGCTTTGAAGAATCGGGTGATCGGATCATCGGGTGATCGGGTGATCGGAAAACCGAGAGCAGCATCCCTACGCGTAACCCACAGTAAGATTTTTCTGCAGATTGGCGATCGTTGTTTCAGCCTTTTGACTAAGACTTTCGCAACTCAGGTAAGACCTTTAGGTGCAGCTTGTGTGAGCCGCGCAAGATAGTAAGGTTCGTCCAGAGGCCGATGCGTGTTTCATTGAGAAGCTGGTGCAGCACGTCAATCCCCTCCACCGTATCGCCTTCCAAAGCTATGATTACGTCACCCTCCCGCAATCCTGCTTTTCCTGCGGGAGCGGCCGCCTCAACGGACAAGACCAAGGCACCAGTCTGTGCTTTGAGATCGTGATAGCGGGCAATAGTGCGGTTAATAGGAGCAGTTTGGGCCTGAACACCGATATAGCCGCGGCGGACAACTCCGTCGCGAATCAGACGGGTGGCGATGAACTGAGCTGTGTTAATGGAGATGGCGAAGCATAGTCCCTGGGCGGGCAATATGGTGGCGGTATTCACGCCGATCACCTCGCTCGAAGAGTTAACCAGTGGCCCGCCAGAGTTACCGGGATTCAGAGCAGCGTCTGTCTGGATAACATCTTCAATGGAGCGGCCAGACTGAGAACGCAGGCTCCGTCCTAACGCGCTTACCACTCCTGCCGTTACCGTGTACTGAAAACCATATGGATTTCCAATGGCAACCACCAATTGCCCCACGCGGATTTTCCGGGAATCTCCCAGGCGCACCGCCCGGAGAGCCGGGGCATCCACTCGCAGGAGCGCCAGATCCGTATCCGGATCTTCACCGATGAGCTGGGCGCTAAACTCGCCGGAATCCAGAGTCCGCACACTGATCTTACCGGCACCATGGACCACATGGCTGTTAGTGAGAATGAACCCATCGGGAGTAAAGATAAATCCGGAGCCGCTGCCGCTATTGCGTTGCCCGCCGGGACGAGGTTCCATCTCTACATGAATCTGGACCACGGAGGGACTTACCGATTCAGCAACCTGAGTCACCACCCTGGAGTAAGCATCCAACGCCTCGGATTCGTCCGGCATTGGTTGAGCATCCGCTTGGGAGAACGAGAGAAAATGGGCATCGACACTCATAGCATGATTGGATCATTTTTGTGCCAAAAGGATTCAGCAACAAACCAGTACAATGCCAACTGTGGGCGATCTGAAGGGAAAGACAGTGGTCATCACCGGCGGCGCCATCCATTTGGGCCGTGCGATCTCTCTGGCCGTGGGCAAGGCAGGGGCGCAAGTTGCCTTTACCTATCTGAACTCAAAAGACGAAGCGACCCAGACCCTGGCCGAGATCAAAAAAACTGGCTCGGCCGCAATCGCGGTCCCGTGCGATGTCCGCGACGGGAAGAGCATTGCTACGGCCGTTCAAGAGGTTCAAAAACAATTTGGCAACATTGACGTGCTGATTAATAATGCCGGCTTTTTTGAGACCGCGAACTTCAACGACATCACCGAAGAGCAGTGGGACAACATGTTTGCCATCAACGTGCGCGGGCCGTTTCTAGCCTCCAGGCACTGTATTCCCGCCTTACGCTCCAGCCAGGGGCGCATCATCAATCTCGGCTCTCTGGGCGGGGAAAAACCCTGGATCACTCACGCTCATTACTGCTCTTCAAAAGCAGGGCTCCACATGCTCACTCGGGTAATGGCCAAAGCTCTTGCTCCGGAGATCGCGGTCAACTGCGTGGCCCCGGGAATGATCGACCAGGGCGATGGCGATGGCGCGCTCCTGCAGAGATTTGCCGGGAGCACGCCGATGCGGAGGAACGGATCAGCGGACGATGTGGTGAGTGCAGTGCTTTATTTTGCCACGGCGCCGCACTTTATCACCGGGCAGTTGCTGACTGTGGACGGCGGCCTGGGTCTGAAGTGATTGACCTGGCTTATTCATGAACCTGTGGAAGAAATCAAAACCAAACCCACCACGGAGACATAGCGTAGCAGAGCCACAACCAAAACCCGTTCACCGCAAAAGACGCGAAGGCCGCAAAGGAGAACCAACACCTTAACCACAAAGGAACACGAAGGAAACCCCAAGGACACGAAGGAAAAGCAAAGAAAATCGTCTCAGCACGAGAAGAATTTGACGGATAGTAGTACGGAGAAAATCAAGAGCCAGTCTCACCGCTGAGACGCGGAGGCGCGGAGAAAATCCCCAAAAGATCATGAAGTCGCGGAGAAAACAAAGCCATCTTCTAGTGCAGAGAACGTATCGGGACGTTGTTTTCCAAGACTCCACGCAAGGCTTTTGCCAGCTTTTCGCGTGTGAAAGGCTTTTCAAGAAAAGGAAAAGTCTCATCGTGGGGCATATCATCACCTGAAAATCCTGACATGATGATGGTCCTCAGCTCGGGATCCATTGAGCACAGCGTCTGGGCGAGCGCCAGGCCGGTCATGCCGGGCATGACTACATCCGTAAGGAGAACGTGAATCGTTCCCTCATAACTCCGGAATTTCTCAATTGCATCGGCCCCGCAGGCCGCGCAGATTACCGAATACTGAAGGTGTGAGAGCAGCATGGCTGTTACTTCTCGAATGCCTTCTTCATCCTCTACCAGAAGAACAGTTCCAAGAGAGTCGGGCATAATGATGGCGGCTTCGGCAGGCGCCTGAGTTCCTGGGCGAAGCGTTGTGTTCATTGGATAGCTGTTTTCGGGTTGACGATCGCCCATGGGGTTTTTGGCCTGCCTTTATAAGTAGGGATCACAATACAAGTTTTCGGTTTAAGAAAAGAGGCGATTAGTCTAGACGGAGTTATGAAAACACCAAAGTCACTTTAGTACCCACTACTTTTGGCTAACAAAAGCCTTGGCCACAATGGCCCGGGGAGCCTTGCCCAGCGGGATCATGGTAGCCACGGGCAGATTTTGAGTGCGTGGGCGCCCTTTGCTGTCAGTAAGTTCCAGGGCCGTGAGGTCGCCGCTGACCGTGTTGACCACCAGCAGCAGAAGTTGATTAGGGGAGAGGGCCATAGCCTCTGGGTGGCTGCCTACTTCGGCCGATCCAATTCTTTTTCCGTTATCAATGCTGTAGACCGCCACCGAATCAGAACCAAAATTGCTGACAAAGAGCAGGGAGTTATCCGGAGAAACCAGGGCGTGCACGGGCTGGTTGCCAATCAGGAAGCTGCCATTGACCTCATTCGTGTTGGTAATGATCTCGGAGACGGAACTTGAATGAAAGTTGCAGACGAAAACCTCGCCGCCATCGGGCTTAAGGGCGACATCAATGGGAGTTTTGCCCACATCAAGCAAGGCCAGGAGCCTGTCGTTTTTCAAATCCACTACCGCCACCTGATCGGAAGCGCTACAGGTTATGAAAGCTTTGCTGGAGTCGGGGAGCAGCGCCATTTGGTCCGGCCTGCCACAGACTGTGATTTTGTTGCGGAGACTCAGCTTGTCACTGTCAATTATGGCGACGGAGTTTTCCTCGCGTACGGTCACCACCACCAGTTTGCCATCGGGAGTGGAGCGGGCCAGGTTGCTGCCGTTGCCAACCTGAATGGTGCGGATCACCTTGCGCTGGTCCAGGTCAATCACGGAAAGATTGGCGGAGCCGGAGTTGGCCACATAGGCGCGTTTACCGTCTGCTGAGACATCCACAAAAAACGGCGACCGATGCACACCGATGGTGGAGACAACCTGATTGGTCTCCGCATCTATGACACTGATGTTATTGGAGTCCGTGTTCGCAACATAGATCTCGTTCTTCCTGGGATTGGTCGCAATTCCCGTGGGCCCCTTTCCTACGTGGACGGTGCCCGACACCCGCAGGACACGCAGGTCGATCACGGTGACCGTGTCGCTGCCGCCATTGGTGACGTAGGCGTATTCGCGATAGTTAGGACCAGGCTCGGGAGGGTCCTGGCAGCCGGCGCAAAGCGCAAGCAAGCCCAACACCCATATCAGCCGTGGGAGCGCAGAGGAAAGCAATTTATCTTAATGCCTTTGCTACAACGTGATCCAGCACCGGTTCCTGCACATTCCGATGGACGATGGGAGCTATCTGGCGTATCTCCGACATGAGTTCGTCGAACTGGTCCGGCAGGATGGACTGCATGCCATCGGATAGCGCCCGGTCGGGGTCATTGTGGACTTCCACAAGCAGTCCATCGGCCCCTGCGGCGATTGCGGCACGCGACATTGGAATGACTTTATTGCGCTTGCCGGTCCCGTGGCTGGGATCAACCACAATGGGTAGATGGCTGAGCCGCTGCACGGCCGGGACAATGCTCAGGTCGAGGGTGTTGCGGGTATGGTCGGTGAAGGTGCGCACACCGCGCTCGCAGAGGATCACCTCATAATTGCCTTCGCTCATGATGTACTCGGCCGCCATTAACAGTTCTTCCAGGGTGGCGGACATGCCGCGCTTGAGGAGCACCGGTTTCCGTAGCCTGCCGGCTTTTTTCAATAAGGAGAAATTCTGCATATTGCGGGCGCCGATCTGGATCACGTCAGCATACTCGTTGACCAACTCAAGCGATTCCGGATCAATGGCTTCGGTGATGATCCGCAAGCCATAGCGCTCCCGAATCTCCGCCATGATCTTGAGGCCCTCTTCGCCCAGTCCCTGAAAAGCATAGGGAGAAGTGCGAGGCTTATAAGCGCCGCCACGGAAAAATCGCGCGCCCGCCCGGGCCACTCGCTCAGCTATGGTGAATGCCTGTTCGCGCGACTCGATGGAACAAGGGCCGCCTACAATGCCCAGATCAAGGCCGCCGAAGCTGGCATCGGTGCCGGGAAACCGGATGATGGTGTCGTCTTCTTTTACGTCCCGGCTTGCCAGCTTGTATGGCTTGCTGACCGCGATGACCTCTTGCACCCCTGTCATTTCTTCCAGGCTGCCGGGTTCCACCGTTCCCCGATTTCCGGTGATGCCGATCGCAGTGCGCTGCGCTCCCGGTATTGGGTGGGCACGATAGCCAAGAGACTCAATCTTTTCGCATACAGCGCGTACCTGCTCTTCAGTAGCATGCGCTTTCATTACGATGAGCATTGGAAACAACCTTATCGAAGACTCCATAAGTTTACTGTGAGTCTGCTTCAGAGGGCAACGGAAGACGGCTTATTTACCATGTTAAAATCAATCACTTAGCACATGTCGACAGAAGGGCCAGGGCGGAAGCCGAAACTCAGCATGAAAGATGTACTGCTTTGGTCCAGCGGTGACCCGCCGAAGCCAGGACCCCGGCGGATTGGTATTCATACTTCCACCGCGGGCGGAGTGCAGGCCGCAGCAGAGCGTGCTTACCGGCTGGGGGCGAATACGTTCCAGATATTTTCCTCAAGCCCGCGCCAGTGGAAGCCTTACGTGCTGGGCAAACCGCAATGTGAGGAGATGCGTCATCTGCGGGAGAAATATGGAATTGCTCCCCTGGCGATCCATAGCAGCTATCTGGTGAACCTGGCCAGCTCCACGCCGGAGTTTCATCGCAAGTCAGTCCAGGCATTTCGTGGAGAGCTGGAACGGGCGCTGGCGCTGGGCGCCGAATTCCTGGTATTGCATCCGGGATCATTTCGAGGACGCAGCCGCGAGGATGGCTTGGAGTTGGCAGCCGCCTCCATTGCAGAGGCAGCTCGGGGACTGGATCTGGCAAAGTCCAACCTTACGGTGTTGATCGAAAACACCGCGGGAGCGGAGTTTTCCCTGGGTGGATCGTTTGATCAGGTGGGACAATTGCTTAAGTATCTGCAACCGGTCTGTCCGGTGGGTGCGTGTATCGATACTTGCCATACACACGTCTCCGGCTACGACATTGTCTCCGAAGAGGGTTGGAGGGAGACCATGGCGAAACTGGATGCCACGGTAGGGCTGAAGCGGGTTTTTGTCTGGCACTGCAATGACGCCAAGGACAAATGCGGCTCTAAGCGAGACCGCCACGAACACATAGGCAAAGGGACGATTGGGCTGGAACCGTTTCGGCGATTGTTGAACGATCCGCGCACCGCACACGCGGCCTTCATTGCCGAAACGCCCATCGAAGAGCCGCAGGATGATTTGCGCAACATTGCAACGCTGAAGTCATTGGTAGAGACGACCAAGATCGAGGCAGGGAAGAGTCCCAAAAAGAAGCCAGCATGACGCTGGGGAGTATAGAAGATCAAAATGGCCGAACCGCAAAACATGATCGCGAACCAATCCGAACAGCGTGAGCTTCGCTATGATCCGCAGCGGATCGAAGAGAAGTGGTTTGCCAGATGGGAGGCTGATCCGAATTTGTACGCTGCTGAGCCCCATGACAGCAAGCGCAAGAAATATTACGTCCTCGAGATGCTTCCATATCCTTCCGGCGCGCTGCACATGGGGCACGTGCGCAATTACTCCATCGGCGACGCGCTGGCCCGCTACATGTGGATGCGCGGCCATAATGTGTTGCATCCCATGGGCTGGGACGCCTTCGGTCTTCCGGCGGAAAATGCCGCCATCAAGAATCAGGTTCCGCCTAAGGAGTGGACGCTCAAGAACATCGCCCACATGAAGGCCCAGATGAAACGGCTGGGCTTTGCCTACGATTGGTCGCGGGAGATCGCGTCCTGCCTGCCTGAGTACTATCGCTGGAACCAGTGGTTCTTCTTGAAGATGTACGAGAAGGGGCTTGCCTATCGCAAGAAGAGCAAGGTGAACTGGTGCCCGGAATGCGCCACCGTCCTGGCCAACGAACAGGTGGTGGGCGGCTGCTGCTGGCGGCATGAGGAAACTCTGGTGGAGCAGCGCGAACTTGAGCAGTGGTTCGTGCGCACCACCAACTACGCGGACGAGTTGCTGCGCGACCTTGACAAGCTTGAGGGATGGCCGGAAAAAGTTCGGGTAATGCAGCGCAACTGGATCGGCCGAAGCGAAGGCGCATTGGTGGACTTCAAGATCGATGGGCTTATCGGTCCGGCCGGCGACAAGATCACCGTGTTCACCACTCGTATTGACACGATTTACGGCGCTACGTCGATCCAGCTTGCTCCCGAGCACAAGGTAGTGCCTGATCTTATAGGCAACGACCCGGCGCTTCTCGCCAAGGTTGAAGAGCTGGTGCGCGAGCAGGGAAAGGCTCGTGAAGCCGGCGACATCGGCGGCATTGAGAAGCATGGAGTATTTACAGGCCGCTACGCTATCAATCCGTTCAATCAGGAAAAGGTCCCGATCTGGGTGGCCAATTACATCCTGATGGATTACGGGACCGGCGCAATCATGTCTGTGCCGGCGCACGATGAGAGGGATTTCGAATTTGCCCAGAAATACGGTCTGGAAGCCCGGGTGGTCATACTTCCACGCCGGGTCGGAGAGCCTCCTGAGGCCGGGGAGAAAGAAAAGCCCCTGCTTCCATACACGGAGAAAGGCAGCCTGCTCATCAACTCCGGCGAGTTCGACGGTCTGTCCAATGAAGACGCCATTGAGAAGATGTCCGCCCATGCGGAGGAACATGGGTTCGGCAAGAAGGCCGTTACGTACCGGCTGAAGGACTGGGGCATCTCACGCCAGCGTTACTGGGGCACGCCCATCCCTATGCTCTATTGCGAGAGATGCGGAGTGGTTCCTGTGCCGGAAGACCAGCTTCCGGTGCTCTTGCCGGATGACGTTGAGATCACGGCGGAAGGCGGCTCTCCGTTGGCGCGCATCCCGGAATTCGTGAACGTGAAGTGTCCCAAATGTGGTGGGCCGGGGCGACGGGAGACCGACACCATGGACACCTTTGTGGATTCGTCCTGGTATTT
>Ga0210400_10005755_pt1 | contig 10492 bp, 8 predicted proteins | sample IncBWH26MmetaG_FD_155456 | JGI IMG/M metagenome (GOLD analysis project Ga0210400, IMG submission 155456) | Forest soil microbial communities from Barre Woods Harvard Forest LTER site, Petersham, Massachusetts, United States - Inc-BW-H-26-M | ecosystem: Environmental > Terrestrial > Soil >... | reverse complement strand
GGTCTTGCTGCCTGGAGGCCGCCCTCTGCGTTTCAGCTCCGTCATCCAGGCAGGTGGCCGGCCACGCCGGCGCCCACGACCGCGGGCCAGACGCTCCAACGTCAGAATGGCTTCCTCAAGTTGGTCACGTTCCTGGCGTAATTCAGCCAGCATCTTTAGCACGTCCATTTGTAGTTACTCCAAGTCTCCCAGGGTTGAAAATCCGATTCTTCACCCGAATGTTCAATGACCGGCTGAACCCCGCGGCGCGACGGCAGGAGGGAACAGCGCCGGTCAGTCGCGGCGCTGCAGAAACATTAATCCATTCCGCATGTCCGTTTAAGTTTAAAGTGTACCGAAAGGTTTCCGCCGTTTTCAAGCCTTCTGCATGCAAAGAGTAACCGAATCCGCAGTCCCATGCAAAACTTTACATACTTAACTCACGTTCCCCGCCGTCGTTTCCAGTACAAGAAGAACGGTACTCCTAGAAAAATGATGACTAATCCGATCCCGGATGCGCGCGGCGAAGAAACGAGTGTTTGGTAAAGAAGCAACAAAGTCACTCCGACGAATGCCAGCGGTACCCAGGGATACCCCCAGGTGCGATACGGGCGCACGAGATTCGGATGCGTGCGGCGCAGAACGATGACGGCGCCAGCGGTCATTCCGTAAAGAATCCAACTCGGAAAGATCACCATATTGTACAAATCGCTGTAATGTCCGCTCAAGACAAATAAAGAGGACCACACTCCCAGTAGAAGGATACTGGCGGAGGGCGTTCGGAACCTGGGATTGACCCGCCCAATATGCCGAAAGAAATATCCATCTCGGGCCATCGCGTACGGAACTCTCGATCCCGATAAAATCGAGCCATTCAGCGCCGCGAATATGGAAATCATCGCCGCCACGCTCACCGCGGCAGCGCCATTCGGACCGGCAACGCGCCGCATCATATCCGAGGCTACCCTGTCACTCGCGGCGACCTCCCCGGCGCTCAACACAGAAAAATACGCGAGATTGGTGAGCAGATACACGCCGATAATGGCGGTGACGCCCGCGATCAGAGCCAGGGGAAACGTTCGTTGCGGGTTTTCGACCTCGGAACCGAGCATGCCGGCGTTATTCCATCCGTCATAGGCCCACAAGGCTGCGACCAAGGCTACAAAGAATCCGGCGGGACCTCCTGGTATGGGCCTCGTAGAAGTGGAGAGATTGAGAACGTGGGCCTGGCGCGAAAGTAATCCGACGGCGATCACGCCGGCGATAAGAAGCACTTTCAACGCGGTGACACCGACCTGCACGTGACCGCCGACTCTTACGCCGCGATAATTCACGGCCGACAGGAACAGGATCAGGCCGATTGCCACAAGTTGTCCATATCGAATTTCGAGCGGCCCGCCGCCCGGGCCGATCGGCCATGGCACGACATAGAGCGGCGCTTGCAGTCCAGGGAGAAAGTCCGCTAAATAACGGTAAAACGCCGTTGCGAGCGCGGCGATCGAAGCGCTCTTTGCAACCCAGGTTTGGGTCCAGGCATAGAGGAATCCCCAAAAAGGTCCGTAGGCTGCGGTCAGGTACGCATATTCGCCGCCGGCTTCGGGCATCGCCGCCGACAATTCCGCGTAGGTGAGCGCGCCGAACAGCGACAGCACTCCTCCAAATACCCACACCACGAATACCGTGCCAGGATTTCCCACGGCCTTGACCATATCGGTGGGGACCAGAAAAATCCCGCTGCCGATCACGGTGCCCATGATGATCGCCACGGTCGACCATGGCCCCAAGGCCCGCCGCAAGGCCGGTTCGTGAGGTTTAGAGGGTTGCACCGGAACTCTTCTCCTGAAGGACGAACGAAGCCAGGATCCCGGTGATAAACGTCATCGACGTGCCGATCAAGACGTACCAGGTGAAGGCGATGGGCGTGGCGAAGCGGACGTACAACATGAGCGCCAGCCCGGCCACCATGCCGCACATCGCGGCGATCTCACCGACGCGCCGGGTCAGCAAGCCCAGCAGAAATACCCCCAACAGCGAGCCATAAATGATCGACGCGATCGAGAGCCCGGCCTGCAGCACGCCGCCCCAATTCCGGGCGAGGAAGGCCACCGCCGCGAGGATCACGCCCCACGTCACGGTTGCCAGCCGCGCTCGCTTCAACCAAATGGATTCATTCTGTGCGTTGCCAAGCGGCCGCAGGAAGTCCATCACCGTAGTGGATGCCAGCGAATTGAGCGCCGCTCTCAGGTTCGACATGGCGGCAGCCAGAATCGCGGCTATGAGCAAGCCTGACAGGCCGGGGGGCAGTTGGTTCCAGATAAAGCGCGGATAGATGCTGTCGGTTACGGCCGGGGGGGGCCATCCGCGGTCCTTATAGAGCGTGAACAGGCACACACCGATGATCAGAAACAGCGTGAATTGCACGAAGATTACAACCCAGCTCGAGAACAAGGCCGCCCGGCTCTGGCGTTCATCCTTCGCCGCAAGAAGGCGCTGGACGAGAAGCTGTTCGGTCCCATGGCTGGCGGTGGTCAGGAAACAGCCGCCGATGATCCCGGCCCAAAAACTGTAGGTCCGCGCAAAGAATTCCGCGGGAGGTCCCAGCCGGAAATCGAACACTTGAAGTTTTCCCAGGGGCTCCGCTGTTGCAATAACGTGCGACCATCCTCCGGGGATCTCCCGTAACACCAGGAGCACGCTGAGCAAAGCCCCGGCGACGTACAAAGTCATCTGAACCACGTCCGTCCAGATCACGGCCGTCATGCCTCCTTCGTAGGTGTACAGCAAGGTCAGGAGCATGATCGCGGCAATCGAGGCCGTCTCGCCGGTGCCCAGGACCACGGAAATTACGATGGAGATCGCGAACACACGCACGCCTTCGGCCAGCGCCCTAAGAATCAGAAATGTGCCGGCGGTGAGCCGGCGAATACGGGACCCGAAGCGGATGCGCATCAGCTCGTAGGCCGTGAACATTTCGCCGCGGAAGTACGCCGGCAGAAACAGGGCGGCGATCACCAGGCGCGCCAGAAGATATCCGAAGACCAGTTGCAAGAATCCGAAGTTCCCGGTGAAAGATAGCGACGGCGTGCCGATCACGGTAAGCGTGCTGGTCTCGGCGGAAACGATGGAGAGCGAGATGGCCCACCAGGGCGCTCTCCGGCCGCCCAGGAAATAATCCTTCAGCGAGCTTTGGGAGCGGCGGAAGCGCGCTCCAAACCAGGTGATCCCCACCAGATACGCCGCGATCACCCCCAAGTCGAGCCAACGCATGGGCAACAGTTCAGGATACGCGAAACCTGCCCCGCACGACACCGAAACCTGGCGGCGGCTTGCGGTGTCTAACGTTCAGGTAGAGCTGCGCGCCGATTACTGGGGGGCCGGGGTGTACCCTTGGAGTAACGGCATGTCGTAACAAAAAAGGGATGGCTGTAACAATGAAAAATTCAATCGTGAGACTAATTTCTGCCGCCGGACTCGGGTTGAGTCTCGGCTGGGTACTGGCAGCCCAAGAACCGAAGACCCAGGAACAAAAGAAAGACTGGAAGGGTCAGGAAGAGTACAGCCTGTTCCAGGCCTTTCAAAAGGCGGACGGCAAGGCGAAAATCGAGGCGCTCGACAAATGGAAAGCGGCTTTCCCCGCCAGCGATTTCGCCGACGAGCGCGAGGAGCAATACCTGTTCGTCTATCAGCAGGCGAACATGAACCGCCAGGCCTTCGACAAGGCCGCCGAAATCCTGAAGACCCGTCCAACTCACTTCTACTCGCTGTCGGCGATCGAGCGGCTGGTGTACACGCTTCCGCCCGCACTCAAGCCCGCCGATCTGGACACGGCTGAGCGTGTTTCAAAGTATCTCCTGGACAATCTGGACACAGTCTTCGCCCCTTCGAACAAGCCCGCGGACGTCAAGGACGCCGATTGGGCCACATACAAGCCGGCTATGAAGAACGCCGCGCAGGCGACCCTGGCCTGGGTATACGTGCAGCGCAAGGATCATGCGAATGCCGAGACGGAGCTGACCAGGTACCTGCGCCTCGATCCTACGCAGGCTCAAACCTCGCTGACGCTGGGCAGTGAACTCCTGGCACAGCATCAGGAACATCCGGAGAAGCTGCCGTTAGGTCTCTATCAGTTCGCCCATGCCGCAACCTATGATGGCCAGAATAGCCTGCCAGCTGCGGCGCGCAAGCAGGCTCTCGACTATCTGACCAAGACCTATACGACCTATCACGGGTCTAATGAAGGGCTTGAGAGCCTGTTGGCCCTCGCTAAGGATAGTCCCTTCCCGCCCGAGGGCTTCAGCATCGAAAGCGTCCGGCAGATCGCGGCCCAGAAGGCCGCCGCCGAGGAGGACTTCGTCAAAGCCCACCCCGATCTGGGACTCTGGCAGACCGCCATCAAGGATCCGTTGACGAAGGATGGCGGCGAAGCCTATTTTGAGGCCAACATGAAAGGCACCCTCCTGCCGGGCGGAGCCAACGGTGTGCAGAAGTTCAAAGGCAAGATTGTGTCGATGATGCCTCAAGTCAAGCCCAAGCAGATCGTACTGGCACTAGAGCAGCCCAACGTTCCCGACGTCATCCTGGAGCTGTCTGAAGCATTGCCGGGCAAGATGGAAGCAGGCGAGGAGCTGCAGTTTGAAGGCGTCGCGAAGTCTTACTCCAGGCAGCCGTTCATGGTGGTATTCGAGACCGATCCGGACAAAATCGCCGGCTGGACCGGCAAGAAGACCGCGCCGGCGAAGCCTCCGGCAAGCAAGAGTAAGGCCAAGGCTAGTACCAAGCAGTAGGCACCGGCTTGCCTATGGATGCCAGCTTTGGATATACTCCGCAGAAGTACCGCGCACGTACATTTTGAACTCGATCGCGCTGGAGGGTGGCTGTGACATTGAAATATCGCTCGCTGATGACGATCACGGCAGTTGGGCTGGGATTGGCTCTCGGTTGGGGGCTGGGGACGCAACAGATCAAGGCCCAGGACGCCAAGGCGCCGGCGAAAGTCTGGAAGGGCAAAGACAATGGCCAAGAGGAATTTGGATTGGCCAATGCGTTCCAGAATGCCAAAGGCAAAGACAAGATCGCCGCCCTCGACAAATGGAAAGCGGCCTTTCCGGACAGCGACTACGCGTTTGAGCGAGAGGAATTTTATCTCGGCACGTATCAAACCGAGAACATGACGCGCCAGTATTTCGACAAGGCTGTCGAGATCCTCAAGACGCATCCCAACCACTTCTTCTCGATCTACGCGGTGGAATCGGTGCTCTACCAGCTAAATCCAGCGACGCCGGCTGACCTGGACGCTGGCGAGAGCGTATCGAAGCACGTCCAAGCCGATCTGGATGCCATTTTTGCTCCCGCCAACAAGCCACCTGCCATCAACGACGCGACATGGGCCCAAACCAAGACTGCGATGCCGCCGCTCGCGCAGCGCGAAATCGGCTGGATCGCCGTGCAGCGCAAGGATTTTCCCAAGGCCGAGGCGGAGCTGACCAAGTATCTTCAGATGGACGCCAGCCAGGCCCAGTTCTCCTACTTCCTGGCGCAAGCCCAGTTCAGCCAGCGCCAGGCACATCCCGACAAGCAACCTCCCGCCATCTTCCATTTCACTCGCGCCGCTGTTTACGACGGCCCCAATTCACTGGACGCTAATGCGCGCAAGACCGCGCTGACCTACGTCACCAATCTTTACACTCAATATCACGGCGACATCGGTGGCTTCGACAAAGTGCAGGCCGCCGCCAAGGTGTCTGCATTCCCGCCGGCCGACTTCACCATCGTTAGCGCGGCGCAAATCGCGACGCAGAAAGCGCAACAGCAGGCGGCCCTGGATGCCGCCAATCCGATCCTGGCGTTCTGGCGGGACATCGTCCGCGAACCGCTACAGAAGGACGGGGATTCCTACTTCGCCGCCATGAAAGGCGCGCTCCTGCCGGGCGAGCCTGGCAAGCAGAAGGGCTTCGAGAAGTTCAAAGCCAAACTGATTTCAATGGACCCGCCAAACAAGCCCAAGACGCTGGTACTAGCTCTGGAGAAGCCGGATGTCCCGGACGTGAAACTGGTCTTCGATCCGCCTCTTGGCGGTACCATGGAACCTGGGGCCGAACTGGAATTTGAAGGCCAGCCTAAGGACTTCCAAAAGGAACCGTTCATGGTCATCTTCGAGGTGGACATGGAACAGAAACAACTGGTTGGCTGGACCGGCAAGAACGCTCCTGGCGCTGGGAAGGGCAAGGGCGGACCGGGCAAGGGTGCGGGCAAAGGCGGCACGAAAGGGAAGCAGTAGCTTCGCTTCTTGATGGGCGGACTCAAGTCCGCCGCAGGTCTGGAGACCTGCCCTACATCTTGTAGCGGCCCAGGTCCTCATCATTGAGACCTTCGAGCCATTTGCGGATTTCCTCGTTGCTTCCGACCTCGGCCACGGCGGCTGCGGTTTTCGAAGTCTTCAGCACCGTCTCTTCCACATAGATTGGGCAATCCAGGCGCAGCGCGATCGCCAGGGCGTCGCTCGGCCGAGCGTCCACCGAGATGAGCTTGCCTTCCCGCTCCAGCCAGATCACGGCATAATACGTGTCTTCCTTGAGGTCGCTGACCACCACCTTCTTCACACCCGTTTCCAGGCCAAACAGCAGGTTGCGGATCAAGTCGTGGGTCATGGGCCGCGCCGTGGGGATCTTCTCGATCTCGAGCGCGATGGCATTCGCCTCGTAAATTCCCACCCAGATGGGAAGGACCGCGCCGCCATTGACGTCCTTGAGCACGACAATCGGAAGATTCGTGCTGGGGTCCATCATCAATCCCCGGATCTTCATCTCGACTTCCATGTTCGCGTCCCTCCTTTTCGTTCTCAATTGACTGCCTCGCCCACCAGCGAATTCGGACCAGCCCGAGTCACCCGAACCTGCAGGTACTCTCCCGTCACATCCTGGTCCGACGCGGGCCGCAGGAAGTTCAGCGTCTTGTTTTGCGACGTCCGGCCGATCCACTGGCTGGTGGCCTTGTTGAATCCTTCCACCATGCACTCCTCGACCGTTCCTACATACGCGACGTTGCGGCGGATCTGGATGTTGCGCTGGTGTTCCTGCACGATCGCGAGCCGCCTGGTCTTCTCTTCTTCGGCAATCTGATCGTCCAGCAGCAGGGCCGACGTGTTCGGCCGCCGCGAGTACTTGAAACTGAAAATGGAATCGTACTCGACTTCGTCGAGCAGCCCAAGAGTGGCCTCGAGGTCGTCCTCAGTCTCGCCCGGAAACCCGACGATGATATCGCTGGTGATGGCGATCGCCCGGGGCGAGGCCTTCATCCACCGGATTCGCTCCATGTACTCGTCGCGCGTGTACAGCCGCTGCATGGCGGCCAGGATGCGGCTCGACCCGGACTGGACAGGCAGGTGCACATGATTGCACAGCGCCGTGTTCCCGTCGATCGCATCGATAATGCTCTTGCCGAAGTCGCGTGGGTGCGACGTGGTGAACCGCACGCGGCGGATTCCTGGGACCCGTCCGACGTTATCGAGCAGCGTGGCGAAATCCCAGCCCGCCGGCGATGGATCGCGATAACTATTGACGTTCTGCCCAAGCAACTGGATCTCGCTATAGCCGGCGCGGGCCAGCTCCAGAGACTCGGAAATGACCGATGGGCTGGTGCGGCTGCGCTCGGGGCCGCGCGTGAAAGGCACGACGCAATAAGCGCACGACTTGTCGCAGCCCTCAATAATCGTGATGTACGCCCGGTGGGGGTTGTCGCGGCGGGTCATCGGTGTTTCGAAGGTATCTTCGGTATCCAGGCTCAGTCCCGTGACGCGGCGGTTACCGCTTTCGAGCTGCACCAGCATCTCCGGAAGCCGGTTGTAGCTGGCCGAGCCGCACACCAGGCTGACGTGCGGAGCTTTTTCGAAAATCCGCTCGCCTTCCTGTTGGGCGACACACCCCAGCACCGCAAACGTTTTGCCCTTGCCATGTTCTTTCTTGAACTGCTGGAGCCGGTGGAACACCTTCTGCTCGGCTTTATCGCGGATGCTGCAGGTGTTGTAAAAGACTAGCTCGGCTTCCTCGGGAGTTTCCACCTTCTGATAGCCCTGATGGAGGAGGGTGCCGATGACCTTCTCGGAATCGTGCGCATTCATCTGGCACCCGAAGGTCTCGATGTAGAAGGTCTTCACTCTATTTTCATTGTAAGGGAAGCGCCCGCCTAAGGCGTTCCCCCTATTGCGGCAACTCAGGTCTCGGCTTAGCCTGGAAGGTGTGAAGCCCCTTCTTTTACTGGTTCCTGTGCTTGTAATTGGCGCCGCGCTTGCGTCCGCGCAGAGCGCCACCACCACGTCGACGAGGGATATAAACGGCAACCGCGTGGCCGGGCAAACCTTCACCTCCGATGGCGGCGACCGCAAGGAGCTCTTTCAGTCGATCAACGGCCGCCAGGTACCCTTGGAACAGACGGTGGACCGCGTGGTCCGCGAAGATGCGAACGGCAAGGTCACCGAACGGATCCTGAAAAAGTTCAACAAGGACGGCCAGCTCACCTCCACCGAGCGCGTGCTGATAGAGGAGAGCAAGCAGCCCGGCGGCGGCTCGTCGGTCCGCGAGACCACCTATCGCAGTGACGTGAACGGAACTTTGCGCGAGGCCGAGCGTAAGACCGTCGACACTCAGGTCAACGGTTCGACGACGACTGCCAGCACCGTAGTCGACCGTCCCAGCATAAATGGCTCTCTTGAAACCGTCGAGAAACGATCGGCGATTACGGATGGTCCCTCAGATAATGTGCACACCACGGAATCGGTCTACCGGCGCGACGGCTCGGGCGGCTTTCAGGAAGCCCTGCGCTATGTCACGACGGCGTCCAAACAGAATGGCGCCGTTAAGGAAACCACCGCCAGCTACGAGCCGGGCATCAACGGTCAGTTACAGCTCGCTTCTCAAAGCGATTCGACCACCACCAAACTTCCCGACGGCACGCAGGTGACTCAGACCGACCTGTACGCGCACACCGTGGCCGGTGTATTGCAGGACAACAATGCCACGATGCGCGTCAAAGAAGAACAGGTCGTGCAGCGCCACGCGAATCCGGATGGCTCGGTGGTCGAGACGCTGAGCGTCCGGCGGCCTTCGGTGTCCGATCCCAACCGGTTGGGAGACCTGCAAAAGCTCTCGGAAACCGTGTGCAAAGGCAAGTGCCAGCCTGATCCTGCACCGGCCAAACCCGCAGACCCCGCTAAACCGTAATCGCCGGCAAGAAGCTCTCGCCGGTAACGATCGCCGTCCCGAAATTCTCCGCCACCGTCTGGCCGATGTCGGATAGCGTCTTTCGGGTGCCAAGATCGACTCCCGCACGCGAGCCTTGTCCGTAGACCAGAAGCGGAACGTACTCGCGGCTGTGATCGATGGACTTGGTGGTCGGGTCGCATCCGTGATCGGCGGTCAGGATCAGCAGATCGTCCGGCCCCATCCGGGCTTCTATCGAAGGGATCCAGCCGTCCACCGCCTCCAGGGCCCGCGCGTAGCCTTCCACGTCGTTACGATGCCCGTAGAGCTGGTCGAAATCGACCAGGTTCACGAAAATCATGCCGCTCGCGACCGAGTCCATCGCCTGGAGCGTCTTTTCCATGCCGTCGGCGTTGGATTTGGTCGTCTCGTACTCGCGGATGCCCCGGCCCAGGAATACGTCGAAAATCTTCCCCACGGCGAATACTTCGACGCCCCGCTCCTGCAGGCGGTCCAGCAGCATGCCCTTGGGAGGCGGAACGGCGTAGTCGTGGCGGTTGGGCGTGCGCGAAAAAGATCCCGGCGACCCGATAAACGGTCGCGCGATGACGCGTCCCACTTCGTGCTTACCGCGCAGGATATCGCGCGCGGTCTCGCAGATTTTGTAGAGTTCGAACAGCGGGATTACCTCTTCGTGCGCGGCCACCTGGAAAACGCTGTCGGCCGAAGTGTAGACGATGGGCGAGCCGGTGCGCATGTGCTCCTCGCCCAGCTCTTCAAGGATTTCGGTCCCCGACGCGGCTTTGTTGCCGAGCGTAGCGCGCCCGATGCGGCGCTCGAACTCCTCCATTACCTCGGGCGGGAACCCGCTGGGGTAAACCGGAAACGGCTTCGGCAAATGAATGCCCGCCATTTCCCAGTGCCCCGTGGTGGTGTCCTTGCCGGGCGAGGCCAGCGCGCATTTCCCGTAGGCGCCTTGCGGCGCCGCATCAGGCGGCAGACGGTCCAGCGGCCGGATATTTCCCAAGCCTAGCCGGCAGAGATTATCAAGGTGCAGCTTGCGGCTCTGCGCGATATGCCCCAGCGTGTCGCTGCCTGCGTCGCCGTACTGCGCCGCGTCCGGCATTTCGCCGATGCCGACGCTGTCGAGAACGATCCAAATGACGCGGCGGAACCTCATTTTACCGGGGCTGAGTCACCCAAGATGGTTTGAATGCGGCTGGTCATCTGTTCCAGGAATGTGGACGGATCGAAGCCGTCCATCCGGCTGGCAACGTGGCCGCCCCTGTCGATCAGAATCGTACTGGGGATATTCATCA
>Ga0210400_10005754_pt1 | contig 10494 bp, 3 predicted proteins | sample IncBWH26MmetaG_FD_155456 | JGI IMG/M metagenome (GOLD analysis project Ga0210400, IMG submission 155456) | Forest soil microbial communities from Barre Woods Harvard Forest LTER site, Petersham, Massachusetts, United States - Inc-BW-H-26-M | ecosystem: Environmental > Terrestrial > Soil >... | reverse complement strand
AATGGGAGTCGTGTACAAAGCCGTGGACTCTCGTCTCGACCGACCCGCTGCCATCAAGGTTCTGGGTGCCTCGGCGTTCACTGCCGAGCGCGAGAAGCGCTTCGTGCAAGAGGCGAAGGCAGCCTCTTCGCTGAATCACGCGAACATCGTCACTATCTATGACATCGACACACAAGAGGTAGACGGAAAGCCCATCCACTACATTGCCATGGAATATGTGGCGGGCGAAACGCTGGATCACGTGATCGGCCGCAAAGGCTTGGGCGTTCGCACCGCCGTGAAGTATGCGTCGCAGATCGCAGATGCGCTCGCCGCGGCTCACGCAGCCGGAATCGTTCATCGCGATCTAAAGCCATCGAATGTGATCGTCACCCCGCAGGGAGTGGTCAAAATCCTTGATTTCGGCCTTGCCAAACTGAATGAGGAGGGCCAAGCCGATGCCTTCGCCGAAACCGTCCACGGCGACGGCGCTGCGCTCACCGAAGCGGGCACCATTCTCGGCACAGTAGCCTACATGAGTCCGGAGCAGGCTGATGGGAAGAGAGTTGATGCGCGTTCCGACATTTTTTCGTTTGGGTCGGTGCTGTACGAAATGGTTACCGGACGCCGCGCCTTTTCGGGCGGATCGAAGCTGTCGTCGCTTTCGGCGGTCTTGCATACGGAGCCGCATCCGCCGTCGGAGGCGGTCCCGGATATTCCGGTGGAGTTGGACAGGATCATCGCACGGTGCTTGAAGAAAGATCCGGCGCGGCGCTGGCAGAGCATGGCCGATGTGAAGGTCGCCCTGGACGAACTGCGCGATGAGATGGATTCGAGCAGCGTCGATCTTAGAAGGTCGGGTGCAGGCAGCCGGGTTGCGCTTCCTGCCAAACGCTGGCTCGCCGCCGGAGCCATGATCCTGATCCTGATCGGCCTGGCTTCGGGTGCTTATTCGGCGCGGAGATACTTAGGCTCGACCCCGCTCACCTTCCAGCGGCTGACCTTTCGGCGGGGCGACGTCACTGCAGCGAGGTTTGGTCCGGGTGAGACCGTTGTTTACAGCGCGGAGTGGGACGGCGCTCCGTCGACCTTGTTTTCTACCCAGCCGGGAAATCGTGAAGCACGGTCCCTGGGTCTTCCCACGGGAAGGATTCTGTCAATCTCGCATGCCGGGGAGATGGCGATTCTGCTGGGCGCCGATAATGTTGGTACCCTTGCGAGCGCGACCTTCGGCGGTGGCGCCCCGCGCGAGCTGCTGGAAAATGTAAGCGCCGCAGACTGGAGCCCGAATGGGGATGCCCTCGCAGTGGTGCGAACAATCGGGGGAAAACATCGCGTGGAGTATCCGGTTGGGACTGTGCTCTATGAAAACGACGTCCGCCCTCCGATTGCACCGCGAGTGTCTGGCGACGGTAAGCTTGTGGCCTTCTTCGATTACGATCCGGAGGCGGGAGATTACGCTTTATCCGTAGTTGGCCCCGGCCAGCCGAAGCGAGTGCTTTCCCGGGGATGGCGCGCGATTGGTTCGCTGGACTGGTCTGCACGCGGAGACGAGATCTGGTTCTCTGCCGGCCAACCGGGCAGCGATCCCGCGCTCTATGCGGTCAGCCTTTCGGGCAAGCAGAGATTTCTGACTCAGGCTCCCGGTTGGATTGTAATGCAAGATGCGGCGGCGGATGGGCGTGTGCTGCTCAGCGTGGTCAACTCCCGGCTGGGCATTCGCTATGTAGACTTCGAACATTCCGCCGAACGCGATCTGGCATGGCTTGACGCTTCGTTGCTCTACGAGCTCTCGAGCGATGCGAAAAGCCTGCTTTTTGTGGAACTCTCCAACGGCGAAGGCCGGAACGCAGCGATATACCTGAGGAAGACGGATGGATCTCCCGCGGTTCGCCTGGGTTTTGGTAATCGGCCCTCACTCTCGCCCGATGGAAAATGGATTGTATGCATCCGTCATGAGCCGCAGGGCTCGCGCTTAATGCTGCTTCCGACCGGCCCCGGCGAATCGCGTTTCCTTAAAATTGACGGAGTGCACTTCGAATCGCTCGGATGGTTCCCCGACAGCAAGCGGGTTGTATTTACCGGGAATGAGTCGGGACATCGGGTTCGGACTTGGACCTACGATCTGGATTCTGACAAAGCCATAGCACTGACGGCTGAAGGCACCAGAGGGAGTCAAGTGTCACCGGACGGCCAGTGGTTCGTCACGGCGGATCCGCATAAACTGTTACTTGCGCCCATTGGGGGTGGGGCACCCCGGACAATCGGTGCGTTGCAGAATGGAGAGGCGGTGGTGCGCTGGAGCAGCGATGGAAGTCAACTTTTCCTGCAACAGCCGGAAGGGGAAACCATCAAGATCAGCCGCCTCGATGTCGCTACCGGACATAGAGAACCCTGGCAGACCCTGAAAGTTCCTGAACCGGGAGCCGAGTTTATAGGAGCGTTTGCGCTGTCAGCAGATGGAAAGGCATGCGCGTTCTCATTTCAGCACGATCTCGCCAACCTCTATTTAGTAAAGGGCCTGAAGTGAGAAGTTCCATTCGAGCAATCAAACGAAAGACCGCAAACCGCCGTGTTTTCTTTGGCGATCTACGATCTCAACGTTTGGGATGACGGTTGCGGTTCGGTTTCCAGGTCGGTCGCGGTTGCTCGAAAATTAGTCGAGAACGGCGGCGGATGATTGTCCTGCCTTGAGGTTGCTCTTTACTTTCATCGCTTTTCTCCTATGGCACCGATTTTTTGAGGACCAAGTTCCGGGTAGAGACGGCTCCATGTCCATCAGTCGAGAACTGCGGCTGTTGACTGCCCTGCTTTGAGATTGCTCTTCACTTTCATTTCTTTTCTCCTTGGCTGAGATTTCGGGTGAAGCACGCCCAGAGTTCTGCAAACCAAGTGCCAGAGTTCGACCTGGCGATACAAAGGGAATGCGCGGTTGCAAATGCGCGAGTTAGTCGGGAAAGTAGATGTGCGGAGCAGGCCAGCAAGTCTTGCGCAGTCGATGACCTAACAAACGGGTTGACGATCTAACATTTTGGTTTGGTTTTGTCGTACTTATACCTGAGGTTTTGGTTTTATGTGACGGGATTCGTCGCTGGCCAGTTTACGTTTTTTGGTAAGGATCGGGGAGTCGTGGCGCCGGCGTAGTGGTTTCATCTTGGCTTTCGCCGCTGATTGACTCGCGCTGCGCCTTCTCAGAGCAGAAGGGCGCCGGGCCTACGGGGTAATCTCGAAGACGCTGCCGCACCCCTGGTAGGCGCCCGTCGTCGAGCAGGTATTATAGTAGCCGCTGTCCACTGTCGTGCCGTACAAGTTCCCAGTCGTGTCGAATATCAGGCTGGCGTTCGGGTATGCTCCGTCTGTAGGCCCACCTTTGAAGCTGTGCAGCACTGTCTCAACCCACTTGCCGTTGGTCCTGGGCGCGAGCCTGAAGGCTGTGCCGCAGCCGTGGCCGTGCGCCTTGCACCCGTCAACGCCTCCGTGAAGAGTCGTCCCGTACAAGTTTCCAACCGTGTCGAAGACAAGGCTAGCGTATGGTTGGTTTCCGCCCGTGCCCTCTGCGAAGAGGTGTAGGACTTTCTCGTTCCACTTGCCGTTGACCTGCGTTAATTCGAATACCGTTCCGCAGGTGGCTTGCTTGCACCGTGAGCTACCGGAGCCGCCCGAGGTGGTACCGTACAGGTTTCCGACCGCGTCGAACACTAGCCCCGCGTAGGGCCCGCGTCCGTCCTTTCCATGGAAGCTGTAGGCGACGGTCTCGGTCCAGGCGCTACCAGCACTTGGCGACAACTCAAAGACAGTGCCGCAACCGTGGCCGCTGCAACCTGTGACATAAGCGCCGCCCTGATAGGTCGTTCCGTACAGGTTTCCCGCCGGGTCGAAGATCAGGCCGGCTCTGGGCGAGGCCCCATCCGCGCAGCCGCTAGCCGAGCAGAAGTTGTACAGGATGCTCTCGGTCCATGTGCCGCCAGCGCTGGGCGAAAGCTCAAAAACAGTACCGCAGCCGTAACCGTAGCATCCTGTGCCGGAAGTGCCCCCGTCAACACTGGTACCATATAAATTCCCCGCCGCGTCGAAGATCAGACCAGCAACCGGCAGAGCTCCGTCTGAGCCGGTGCCGAAGCTGTGCAACACGGTCTCTGTCCATGCGCCACCTGTACTTGGCGACAACTCGAAGACGGTGCCGCAGCCAAAGCCGCCGCAGCCTGTGACATAAGCGCCGCCCTCATTGGTCGTGCCGTACAAATTTCCCACCGAGTCGAAAATCAGGCTGGACGTAGGAAACGCTCCGTCTGTGCAGTCGCTGACCGTGCAGAAGGTATACAGCACGGTCTCATTCCAAGTGCCGCCTGCGCCGGGCGAAAGCTCGAAGACGAGGCCGCAGCCGTTATTGCCGCAACCGCCATTGCCCCGGACGCCGCCGGACGAAGTCGTGCCGTACAAATTTCCGGCCCCGTCGAAGATCAGGCTAGCTAAGGGGTATGCTCCGTTCGGGCAGTCGCGGCTGGGACAAAGGAAGTTCCGCAGGACCTGCTCCTTGCTTGCCGCGGAGACGGGAGTCGCTATAGCGAGCAAGCCGAAAACGGTGAAGGCTATGACAAACCATGGCAGTCGTCTTCTCCCTTGCATGATGTATCCTCCAGCCCCTAGGAATTCCTGGATCTCAAAGGCAGGACATTCTGATGCCAGCCTCGCTGTTTGTCAATGACGTGTCGCGAGACAGAGAAAGACGCATCCGAATGTGGCGTCTCACCTCGTCGCTCCCCCACGTTTACAACAGCGTAAAGGGCTGGCCACCTCTGCACCTCTAGCGCACCTAGGTTTAACCCCAAGCGAGACAAAGGACTTCGTATAGGCACAAGAGCGGAGCCTGGGGCTGGCCCACATGCTTTACCCCCCAAGAAGCTGGTGCCTTCGTGCGCATGAGGCTGGTCCAGCCGCCAAGAACCCAGATCCCTCGCTTTGCTCTCAACGACAGTTTGTAACGAGAGACAGCGGCCATGTCTACGCGCGGCGCTGGCGTTTCGGTGTCAGCTTCAATGTGCGGATGAGGCGGAATAGGTGGTTGGGATGGACGCCGAGCAGGCCGGCGGCCTCGGTGTAGTTTCCGTTGGCTTGCTCGATCGCCTGCTCGATGATTTTCTTTTTCGCCTCGCGGATTCCGTCGTGGAGCGCCGTGACCGGCTCCTCTGCAGACGCCGTTTCCTCCAGAATCGAATCCGGCAGGTCCTCGGGCAGGATCAATTCCGTCGAGCCCAACACCACCGCTCGTTCGATGGCGTTTTCGAGTTCGCGCACGTTGCCGGGCCAGGGATAGCGCTGCAGGCAGGCGCGAGCCCTGGGAGATATGCCGGCCACGCGCCGCTTGACCTTTTCGCTGTATCGAGCCGTGAAATAAGCTGCGAGCATGGGAATATCCTCGGGACGTTCGCGCAAAGGAGGAACCTCGATCGAAACCACGTTGAGCCGATAATAAAGGTCCTGGCGGAATTTTCCAGTCCGCGACGCCTCGTTCAGATCGACATTGGTGGCGGCAATCAATCGGATATCGAGTTTGATGGGGCGCGTGCCGCCCACCCGTTCGAATTCGCGCTCCTGCAGAACCCGCAGCAGCTTGGCCTGAAGCGGCGCTGCGAGTTCGCCAACCTCATCGAGGAAAACCGTGCCGCCCTCGGCGGTCTCCAATTTTCCTTTTTTCTGCGCGACAGCACCGGTATAGGCGCCTTTCTCGTGGCCGAAGAGCTCACTCTCCAGCAATGTGTCGACGATGGCGGCACAATTAATCGCCACAAACGGCCGGTCGGCACGGCCGCTGTTGCTATGGATGGCGCGGGCAACCAGTTCCTTCCCGGTACCACTCTCGCCGTTGATCAAAACCGTGGATTCACGCGGGGCTACCCGGGAGACAAACTGATACACGGCGCGCATGCGCTGGCTTTCGCCGACCATGCTGTGTTGGATGTTGAGTTCTTGCTGCAAACGCCGATTCTCATCTCCGAGCCGTTCCAGGTGGCGCGCGTTTTCAATCGCCAGCGCAGCCACGTTTCCCAGCGCCGTCACCAGTTGCAACAGATCGGAGTCGAAACGCACGGTGTGCGAGCTGGCATCCAGGTAAAGCACACCCAGGAGTTTGTCATGCACCTCGAGGGGAGCAGCCAACACGGACCGCACTTGCGGAGCGAGCAGGCTTTCGGCATCGCGAAATGTCTGGTCGCTCGGTACATCGTTGCAAAGCACAGCGAGATTGTCTTCGATAACCTGGTTGAGAATTGTCTGGCTGACTTGGATCGATTGATTGGGGCCCAACTGGCGATCCCAGCCGGTAACCGAAGCGAATCCGTCACTCCCCTCTTCCGTTAACAGTATGGCGGCTCGGTCGGCGGAGGAGATTTCGAGAACCGCTTCCAGCACTTTCTGCTGAAGGGCGGCCAGGCCGTGCACTTCGTTAAGACGAGTGCTGAAGTTGAGAAGCACATTCAAATCGCGAACCGTGCGGGCGGTGGCATCCAATGCGCGTAGCTTCGCAGACTGCAGATAAATCGCATCCTGCTTTCGCAATATCATGGTAGCTCCGCCGGGAGTTGCCGCAGAATTAAGCTGCAGAGAAGCGTTGCTGCCGGAAACGTCGTTCGAGACGCCTTGAAATACCAAAATTGATTTGCCGATGCGGATCTGGTCGCCGTCGGCCAGCACGCGCTCCTTCACCGGCAGACTATTGACGAAGGTGCTGTTCCGGCTGTCAAGGTCCTGGATCAGAAATCCCTCGCCGTCCCTCCGAATCACGCAGTGCCGGCGCGACACCAGCGAGTCAAGAAGCGAAATCTGGTTGTTGGGCTCACGACCAATCGACAACTCATCTTCGGTGAGGGGGAACGTTCTGCCTTCGAGAGGACCGCTGACCGCTTCCAACCGGGCCGGGCGGGAGGCAGCAGCTTGTGGATTGGGAGCGTTCATCACCGGACGAGTATACCAACGGCTCATTTCGTTCGCTTTCCTAACATAAATGTGAGGTCGCGGAACATGATTGTTAGGTCGCTGCAGATCGAGGTCGGCGAAAGCCACCGTGTCCAGGTCACGAACCGAGGTATCTCGTTTCCTGTCAACAGGAAGCGTTCTGGTTACTCCGGCGGAACCGAGTGGTTACTTTTGGCATACCGCTTGCATTACTTAAGAGTGCAAGTTGGACGAGGTAAGGAACCCAGACGAAAGGAGACCTCCAATGAAAGTTAAGACGAACACGAAAGCCGGCAGCGCAATGTGGGGCAGCTAGTTCAAGGTTTCACGAACCGCCCAGAACCTGGGCTAACCGATGGACCGAGCAAATAAAAATTTCAAGAAAGGACCCTCCCATGAAGATCAAGACGAACACGAAGGCCGGCAGCGCAATGTGGGGCAGCTAGTTCAAGGTTTTACGAACCGCCCAGAACCTGGGCTAACCGATGGACCGAGCAAACACTTTCAAGAAAGGAACCCTCCAATGAAGATCAAGACGAACACGAAGGCTGGCAGCGCAATGTGGGGCAGCTAGTTCGAGGATATCTGAAGCCCCGGAAGTCGGACACGACAGGCTTACCAATAAGAAGATTCTAAGAAAGGAGCCATCCGATGAAAGTAAGGACGAACGCGAAGGCGGGCAACGTTTTGTGGGGCAGCTAATTCCGGTCTGCCAAAGATTTCCAGAACAGCTGGATTATCACCAGGTGTCTAGTGAAGCGGTCGATGATGCTCCGAAAAGGTTGATGAACACTGGGTTTCGCGTACCCAGCATCCCTTTTCGGAGCATCGGTCGTTTGCGCAGTATTTTCAACGCGGTTACCCACCCATGTACTCCAATGTCTGTCCTCAGTGATTGGATGAGCGGCTTCTGCTCGCCATCTACCCTCGCTCATCGCCAAGAACCAGTCCCCTTGCCTGCCAAGTGATGACTAGAGTAAGTGCTGCGATCGACGCATAATAGATAATATGGAACCAGAGAGCCTGGGATTGGAAGAGAATCACAGCGAGGTTAAGGAGTTGCATCAGACCGGCCACGTCACCCGCGTCCTCCAACTGGACGAAATTGCCCATCTTGCGGCGGCAGAAGGCCAACCCGCCGAGACCCTGATGAACGTCGTCGCCTTGATTGCGAAGCGATTTGAGACCGAGGTTTGTTCGGCGTATTTGCTCGAGCCGGACCGAGCCAATCTGGTGCTGGCGGCGACAGTTGGACTTCGCCGGGAATGTATTGGCAATCTGCGAATGGCAATCCACGAGGGACTGGCGGGCCTGGTGGCGGAACAAGTACGGCCCGTGGCCGTAGAACACGCGCACAGCCATCCGCGTTTCAAGTATTTCCGCGAAGCCGGTGAAGATGCTTACCAGTCGTTCCTCGGGGTTCCACTCATCGACCGGGGGGTTCTGCAGGGCGTTCTGGTAGTGCAAACGATGGAGCCTCGGGTCTTCCGCGAAGATGAGGTTCGAATGCTGACCGAGGCGGCGGCCCAGGTGGCGCCCGCTGTAAGCGAAGCGCGAACCCTGGATCGCTTTATCGCTCCCGCACAGGAACGGCTTTGGGCGTTGGCTCGCAACCTCTGGTGGAGTTGGGACCACGATGCGGCGAGCTTGTTCCGCGATCTTGATCCGGTGCGCTGGAGGAGGCTGAACCAGAATCCAGTTTCGCTGCTGGCGGAATTCCCGCTGGCAAAGCTGGAGAGTCGCGCCGCGGAACTGGTCCTGCACAGCCGCATCAACTATGCCTGTCGCCGCTTGCAGGAATATTTACAGGCGGACCGCACTTGGGGAGCAAGGCACGCCGGGGTCTTGCGGCCTCGCCCCGTGGCTTATTTTTCCGCGGAATTCGGGTTGCATGAATCGCTCCCGGTATATTCTGGCGGGCTTGGCGTCCTTGCCGGAGACCATATTAAGAGTGCATCCGACCTTGGCATTCCATTGGTCGGTATCGGTTTGTTTTACGGGCAAGGATATTTTCGCCAGCGCCTGGACCGCAACGGTTGGCAACAGGAAGAATATCTGGAGACGGACGTTGGTCAGCTGCCCTTAGAGGCGGCGATCGGCAAGAATGGCCAGCCGGTCGTAGTGCAAATCGAGACCCGCAGCGGTTCAATTCATGCCCAAGTCTGGCGGGTGAAAGTTGGACGCTGCGACCTCTTCCTCCTCGACTCCGATGTACAAGCTAATGATCCGGACGACCGGGAGCTGACATCGCGCCTCTACGGCGGAGACGCGCGGACTCGAATCCGGCAGGAACTGTTGCTGGGCGTTGGAGGTTTCCGCGCTCTCGCCGCTATGGGCATTAAGCCGGGCGTTCTTCACCTCAATGAAGGGCACAGCGGATTTGCCGTGCTGGAAGCGATCCGCATGCGCATGGAGGAAGAGGGAATTACCTTCGACGCCGCTGTACCCCGCGTGTCGCGGGAGGTGGTCTTTACAACTCATACCCCCGTGCCTGCCGGTCACGATCGCTTTCATGCCGATCTCACCGAAGAACATCTGGGACCGATGCGCGAATCGATGGGCCTTTCCCAGGAAAGCCTGATGGGGCTGGGACGCGAGGATCCAAACAATCAGCACGAGACGTTTTGCATGACGGTGCTGGGCCTGAGGCTCTCACGCCGCGCCAACGCGGTTTCCGCTTTGCACGGCGAAGTGTCGAGAGCGATGTGGACGGGGCTCTGTCCTGGCAAGCCGGAAGACGAAGTTCCCATCGGACACATCACCAATGGAGTTCATGTTCCGTCATGGCTGGCTCCGCAGATGTTTCGTTTGTACGACCGCCATCTGGGGACGAACTGGCACCAGCACAGCAGCGAAGCGCGCATCTGGGAAGGCATTGAGAGCGTGGATGACGGCGAGCTCTGGGAGACGCACCTTAGCCTGAAATCGCAGCTTCTGGAATTTGTGCGCCGCCGCGCCGTAGAGCAGGCCGAGTATCGCGGCGAAGCGCGAGCGGATTTGCAGAGGCTCAGTAAGGTGTTCAGTCCAGACGCTCTGACCATCGGCTTTGCCCGCCGCTTTGCTACCTACAAGCGGGCCAATCTCATCCTTGCGGACCTCGAAAAGCTGGCGTCCATGGTGAACGATCCCAAACGCCCGGTGCAGTTCGTTTTTGCCGGCAAAGCTCACCCCAACGATGAGCCGGGGAAACGGGTTCTGCAACAGATCGCCGAACTGATGCGCAATCCCCGGTTCGCGGATAAGTTCGTCTTCGTCGAAGACTATGACATCAACGTTGGTCGTCATTTCGTGCAAGGGGTTGATGTCTGGCTCAACAACCCGCGCCGGCCGCTGGAGGCGTCGGGTACGAGCGGTCAGAAGGTGGTCTTGAATGGGGGACTGAACCTTTCTGTTCTCGATGGCTGGTGGGCTGAGGCATACGACGGCATGAATGGATTCGCCATCGGGACGGGCCGAACCCACTCCGACATGAATGTCCACGACACGCGCGATGGAGAGGATTTACACCGGACACTTCGGGAAGAAGTGATTCCGTTGTACTACCAGCGTGATCGTGACGATCTG
>Ga0210400_10005753_pt1 | contig 10496 bp, 9 predicted proteins | sample IncBWH26MmetaG_FD_155456 | JGI IMG/M metagenome (GOLD analysis project Ga0210400, IMG submission 155456) | Forest soil microbial communities from Barre Woods Harvard Forest LTER site, Petersham, Massachusetts, United States - Inc-BW-H-26-M | ecosystem: Environmental > Terrestrial > Soil >... | reverse complement strand
GCACTGTACGTCGAGCGGCAGTTCGATTTCGCCCGGATGTCCAATGTGCCCGGCGCCCTACGGGAGCGCCTCGCGCAACAAGCACGCATCACGCTTCCGCGCGTCGTGCGCCGGTTTGCTTCCATAGACGGGTCCATTCGTTACCTGTTCTCGATTGGTGGGGATGATGCGAAGCCCACGCAGATCGAAGCCGTCTTCATGCCGAAACAGGGCCGCCAGACGATTTGTATTTCGACGCAGGCGGGTTGCGCCGTCGATTGCCACTTCTGCCTGACCGCGCAATTGGGCCTGATCCGCAACCTCACGGTCGCGGAAATCATCGGACAAGTTCTGGTCGCACTCCAAGAAAATCGCGAACAGCTCACGCCGCAGACGAATGTCGTTCTAATGGGCCAGGGCGAACCGCTGCTCAACTATGACGCGACGATGGCTGCGGTCCGGATCATGCTCGATCCCAAAGGCGTGGCGCTGGCGCCCAGGCACGTCACCTTGTCAACCAGCGGCATCGTTCCGGGTATCGAGCGGCTCGGGCAGGAGAAAATTCGGCCCAACCTGGCCATTTCCTTAAACGCCTCTTCGGATGAGCAGCGCGACACGCTGATGCCCATCAACCGCAAGTACCCGCTGGCAATGCTGCTCGACGCCTGCCGCCGCTATCCGTTGCGCCCTCGGGAGCATTTCACGATCGAATACGTTCTGCTCGGCGGCGTGAACGATTCGCCTGAAGATGCCCGCCGCGTGGTCCGTCTGCTCGCGCACATCCGCGCGAAAGTGAATCTGATTCCTTGGAACCCGGGCAATTTACCGTACCGCGCGCCGACCGCCGAACGAATCGAGGAGTTCAAAACCATCCTCATCGAAAAAGGCGTCCCTGCGTTCGTCCGCTACTCTCGCGGACAGGACGTCTTCGCGGCTTGCGGCCAGCTCGCGCTGATCGAAACGGGGAGCCCGCTTACGACGCTACAGTAGGACAGGCACTCTTGCCGGTCCGTGCCGCGGCGTCAGCCGGCGGAATAAGAAATATTTCCGCGTGCGATGGATCGTATGGTCTCGGTTCAAATACGATTGGGTCGTCAGGAAAAGGCAAGAGTCCCTGCCACCTAACCTTTGCTTCATTTCTTGCCGCGAACGCCAATTCCCGCCATCATCCGGCCTGTCTTGGCCCCTTCGCGGCGATAACTGAACAGGAGATCCCTGCGGCACGCCGTACAAAGATCGCTCACCGCAATCACGGATTCCGGCACGCCTAAATCAGCCAATTGCCAGCGGTTTGCGGCGCGCAGATCGAGTTGCACGCGCGGCGGTGGGGGAACATGTCCCGGCGGCATCATCGTCAGCCAGGGCAGCCAGAGCGGCTCTTCGCCATGGGCTAGCTGGTCAAAGGGCCCGTCGAACCAATCGGCAGCAGTGGGAAACTGTGCCGCGAACGCCTGCGCGACTTCGGGGCCAACCTCATAGCAGCAGCGGCCAATCGCCGGCCCGAGCGCAGCAACGACATCGCGCGGGCGCGTCCCGAATTCCATGCGCATTCGCCCGAGAGTCTTCACGACGATGCGCGCGAGGGTTCCTCGCCAGCCCGCGTGAACCGCCGCAACCGCGCGTTGCCGGGTGTCCGCCAGCAGAATTGGCACGCAGTCCGCGGTCTGGACGCCGAGCAGGAGTCCCGGTGTGCGCGTCACCACGGCGTCCGCTTTCGGCGTTTCCGGTATAGGGGCAGCTGCGAGGTGAATCACGTCCGAGTGAATTTGCCGCAACGTGACGAGAGGCATTTTTTTTGCCGCGAGCGCCGCAGCGAATTTGGCGCGGTTCGCAGCAACGCTCGCGCGTTCGTCCCAATCCGTGAAGCCCAGATTGAGCGTCCGCTTGCCGTCCAGCAGACTCTCGCCTCCGGGCCGCGTGCTGAATCCATGCACGAGCCAGTCAAGCTTTGCCAACGCTCGTGATTCCACTACCTGCAAATCGCGCGTGCCGCGTATGGTCCAGGCAGCGGAATCACGCCGGGCCGCAGGGGTTCGGCCGCGCCGTGTGGAACCGCGTCTTACGGAACGAGTTTTCGTTGCGCGTGCCATGTGATTCTTCTGTCCTGCTAACCACTTTAGCGTAACGCGTCCGGTTCTGTCTCGATGTTGCGTGCGCGGGCCACCATGAACGGTTCACTGCGGGCACTTGACCTAATCGTTTGTGTGACCTGTTCACCGTGAACGGTATAATTCTGCTACCGCGTGAGCGGCTCGCAGAGAACGATCTGGAGGCGCGATGATTGTCGGCCTGGGCGTGGACATCACGGAAATCGACCGCATCGAGGCGGTCATCGAGCGTCGCGGCCGCGCATTCCTCGAACGCCTTTTCACGCCTTCGGAGATTGCCTACTGCGAAACACATCGCCATCGCGCGGAACGCTTCGCCGGGCGCTTTGCCGCCAAGGAAGCGGCTATGAAGGCGCTCGGGACAGGCTGGGCGCGCGGCGTGCGCTGGGTGGACATTGAAGTTGTCCGAGAGCCAGGGGGCAAGCCGACGCTGAGATTATCAGGCGCGGCGTGCGCGATTGCCAACGGCCTCGGCGTCAAGAACATAGCTGTTACCATCACGCACACTGGAAACACCGCCCTGGCGCTGGTCATTTTTGAGGGATAGTGGTTCAAATTTCACATAGACATCAGAGCACGGTGGAGTCGCAACCAAACTCAGCTTCAGCAGCTAAAGCAGATTTTGAAATTTTGACGTGAACGAGCTGAAGGGACTGTGCGAAAACCTGGGTTAGCCTTATGTAGTGCCCGCCTTCAGGCGGGCATGTGCTCGCATCTCCAGTGTCGGCCTGAAGGCCGACGCTACAAAGCAACTGACTCTGAAGCCCGGCCCTCGAGAAGAGATTCTACGCGCGGCGCAACAAATCGGAGGATTAGTCGATCTTAGCGCTGTGAAGGGAACTTCGCCGCGGGAGTCGCCGAAAAAATGTCGGGGTTCGCGGGATGAGTAGGTGTGTCCACGGCGGCGATTTCTAGCTCTGCCGTTGCTGGAACCTTTGTCGGCGGCAGACAGGAATCCTGGTTGCAGGCCTGGTAGCCAACGGTGAGGCCGATTTTTTTCGGCCCGAGAGGAGCACCGGCCTCCGCGCGCAGTTTCATCTTTACGGTGAACGAGCCTTCGTAAACGCGCAGAGGCGTCTTCGAAAATCGAAAGGCGCGCATCACCCCGCGCGGATACGTCGTTTCCACCAGGAAGACTCCCAGAGGTAGGTCCGCCATGACTTTCGTGGGAATCAAATATTCTTCCGAAGGTTCGTGTGCGTTGATGTGGAAGCCGGGAGAAATTTTCGCTACAACGGCAACCTCAAATGCATGGCCGCGCGGCACTGGCTGAAGCGATACATAGGCCTGCGGCTGGAGCACGCTCGCCGCGGCTGGATATGGCTTATCCTGAGCGAGCGTGATTGTAGCCAGAGCAATGAGCGCGACGGACGCGAGGACCGCCCGAGACTTTAGTCTGCTAACGCCGCGAGACAAAGCGGTCTCGGTCGCCTGGAAATTGGAGTTGCGCGCGACATCTTTGAATGAGGCAATCATGCTCATTAGACGCTCACCGGGCTGCCGAGTTGCTCGGTCAACAGGCGGCCCATCAGTTGCATCAGCGTCTCACCAGTCTTTTCCAGAACGAACGCTGCTGCCGCATCCGACCAGGCCAGCTTGAAACTGGTGGACAATGCGGAGATCCAAATCTGGCGTACCGGCGTGTTCGGGCTGATGACGAACTTCACTCCTTCGGGTTCCTCGAACAGCACCTCGAGTTTTCCGCTTCCGCCCTCGACTTCGAATCCGTGAACGTCGCCTACCTCTTGAAGTCGGCGGCGCAACGCTTCAAACGCAGCATCACATCGATTCTGAAACTCTTTTTCATCCATGATGATACCAGAGTACCGCGAAGCGCCCGGACGGGCAAGGAAGTGACTACTCATACCGGAGCGCATCGACAGGATCGAGGCGCGCGGCCTTGACCGCCGGATACATGCCGAAAAAAAGACCAACGCTCATGGATACTAGGACGGCCATGGCCACCGCCCAAAGCGGAACCGAAGACGGAAGCCTAGGCAAAAACAAGTTGATGAGCAGGCTGATGGTAATGCCGAGAACGACGCCGATAACGCCTCCCAAGCCGGTGAGGACGATGGCCTCGGTCAGGAATTGCCAGATGACGTCCGTGCGGCGCGCGCCGATTGCCTTTCGCACGCCGATCTCACGCGTGCGCTGCGTGACCGACATAAGCATGATGTTCATCACGCCGACCCCGCCCACCAGCAGCCCAATCGAGCTGACCACGGCGGTCAACAGGGCGACCGAGCTCGTAATTTCTTTGATCTGGTTGGCAATTTCCGCAGCCGTTGACAGGCCGAAGTTTTCAGGCGCCGAATAAGGAACACGACGACGGCGGCGCAATACGGCGCGAATTTCATCCTGGGCCTCCGCCATGCGCCCAGCAGCGGCTACCGCGCCAATAAAATGTTCGTCGTCTAACGGATGGTGTTTCCTATACGTGCGGTAAGGGACGACGACCTGATTTTCCACTCTCGGATTCTGGAAAAGCTGGCCCTTGCGATGCGCGAGCACCCCGATGACGCGGTAGGGAAATCCCTCCACATAAATCGTCTTGTCAATCGGATCCTGCCCCTCAAAAAAAGCTTTGCCCAGATCGTAGCCGATAACGGCGACATCGGCGCGATGAAGGTCCTCCGCCTCGGTGAAAAAACGACCGATATACGGGTGCACGTTATTCACCTCTTCGAACTCCACATCCGCTCCCGAGTAATCCAGGCCGGAGACTTCTTTGTCCTTGTAACGCGCGGTGATAATTGTCAAGTGGTTGAAGTCATACACCCGCTTGAAGACGCTGACCGCAACCTTGGTCACTGCGGGACATTGCTCGCGGACCGCCAGTCCGTCCTCGAGTGTGAGTGGCTTGCGGTTGCGTTCCTCAGCGGTGAGGCGGCCCGTGCTGACGCCGGGAGCAACCTTGAAAATCCAGATGGTATTCGGGCCGTAGTCTTCCAAGTAAGAGGTGACGTCGGCGTAGAAACCTACCAGAATCGAAGCAACGGTGATCAGCGCTGTGATTCCGATGACTACGCCCAGCACGGTCAGAAACGACCGCACTTTGTTCTCGCGCAGCGTATCCAGTGCCATCTTCGCGTTTTCGCCCAGCGATATTCTCATGGCATGGAGCGCCGTCCCTTTTCAGACTTCCTGCCGCAGGGCTTCGATTGGGTTCAAGTTCGCGGCTTTGCTTGCGGGATATAGCCCGAAGAAAACGCCCACCGCCGTTGAAACCGCTAAAGCAATAACAACGGCCGAAATCGGAACGTGCATCGGCACCGGCGTGTTAGCGGCAACTACTTGTGCAAACACATAGGCCACTGCGACGCCAATCACTCCACCGATGGTGCACATCACAGCAGACTCGGTAAGGAATTGCAGGAGGATATCCGCCCGGCGAGCGCCCAGAGATTTGCGGAGTCCTATTTCGCGCGTACGTTCGGTAACCGTCGCCAGCATCACGTTCATGATCACTACTCCGCCAATCACCAGGAAAACCGCGACGATGCCGATCATGGAATTTGCCAGCGTGCCGGTGATCTGCTGAAACAGTTCCACTAGGGAGCCGGAGTCCAAAATGCCGAAATTGTCGGTTTCATTGGGCTTCAGATGGCGGCGCGCGCGCATCAACATTTCCATTTCTTCCTGGGAGCGCGACATCCATTCGCCACCCCGGGTTTGCACGTTGATGCCAAGGCTTGTCTTGCTGGTAGCATAGAATTTCAAATAGGTCTGAATGGGGATGTAAACAAAATTGTCTTGCGTTTGGCCCAGGACTGTTCCGATGGGTTTGCCTACTCCAACCACTTCGTATGGACGCCCGTCAATGTCGAGTTCTTTGCCGATAGGATCGCGGCCCGGGAAGAGTTTCTCAACCACATCCACACCGATGAGCGCAACCATGGAGCGGTGCTCATTATCGGTGTCCGTGATGTACCGCCCCTGCGCGGGCTGTTCGGTTTTCATCTCGCCAATATTTGCCGTTACGCCATAGATCGTGGTGTCTTCAACGGTTTGGCCGTTGGCTTTGGTGCGACCCAATCCGTACGCTTGAGCGCCGACGCGAAGGGCCAGCCGTGAATTGTCGCGCAAATATTCATAGTCATCCCAGGTCATTGGCTTGTTCCGGCGCGTGGCTTTAATGAATTCATTGGTGTCGGGGATGATCGGGAAGCGCAGAACCAGGAAGACGTTCGATCCCAGGTTCGCAAGGCGGTTGGCGACATATAAGTTCACCCCGGAAATAAGCGCGACCACCATAATCAGCGTGGAAACTGAAAGCACAATCCCCAGCAGCATCAGGAACGAGCGGAGTTTATGCGTGCGCAGCGTTTCCAGGGCTACGAAAATGGGCTCGCGCATATGGATTCGGGTCTTCATGAAATCGCGCTGGCTTCTATTCTATACGCCCAAGGCTCCAAAAAAGATTCAGCTGCACAGGGTTCAAAACAAGGAACCGGGGAGAACCGGATACTCCATAAATTGTCGCATCGTGAGGCTCGAGTTACTCGGGTGCGCTGCTTCACGGGAAGCTCGGAGTAAACATGCCAACGGACCCGCACCGGCGTCCACATTCCTGGAAAAGCGCGGGGCTTAGAGCAAGCCTTCGATGGCCTTGGCAATGTCGTCGTGATTGACCAGGCCAACGATGGTCTTGATTTTCTTGCCATCACGCGTGAAAAGCATGCTGGTGGGCAGGCCCACGATGCTGCCGAACTTGTCCGCGATGGAGTCGTTGCCGAGCAGAACCGGATAATTCATCGCTTCCTTTTGGCCATTCACGTCGAAGCGCTCTTTTTCGAGGAAGGGATTGATCGCCTTCTTGCCATCCTCGTCCATCGAGACTCCCAAGATCGTGAAGCCGCGCGAGCTGTATTTTTTCTGAAACTCGATCATCCATGGAATCTCGATTTTGCAAGGCTCGCACCACGTGGCCCAGAAATTCACCAGAACCACTTGCCCTTTGTACTGCGCGAGCGTGACGTCGCGATCGTTCAAGTCCTTCATAACGATATTCGGCATGGAAGCATCGCCGGCCGTGCCAGACGAATTCGCCCGCGGCGCTCCCGCTGCGGGAAATTTCCGGTCCGCCCACACCATGATCGTTAGAAGTGCAATCACGCCGAGGCTGATCAGAATTCCCTTTTTCATTTCAAAAACTCTCTTTCCCGTTACAGCGCGAACTTATTCAGAAAACCCAGTTTACCCGATAACCATGTCAGCCGATTCAGGAAAATCAGCCCTCCAACAAATAGCAGCAACACGCCACTCAATACTTCCACGGTGTGCAGATGGCGCCGGAAACGCTTGTAAAAACGCAGGAACCTGTTGATTCCGATCGCCGTCAGCAAGAAAGGAACCGCAAGCCCGGCCGAATACACCGCCAGAAGAAAAACGCCACGGGAAATCGTTTCTGCGTTTGCCGCGAGTGCAAGGACGGCGGCAAGAATAGGGCCTATGCACGGCGTCCATCCGAAAGCGAATGCGAAGCCCAGCAGAAAGCCGCTGGTTATGCCAGAGAGCGCCCCGCCGGATTTGGCGCTTTCTTCCGTCTGCGTCCCGAGGTTGTGGAAGCGGACGTCGCGGTTGAGCCAGCGAGTCAGCGACGGCCCGGCGAGAAAAATAAGTGCGATCGAAAGCAACTGCACCGAGCCGAATATTCCACCGGGCCCCATGGTTTCAGTTCCCGAGCGGCGCCACAGGATCGCGGCACCAAACGCCAACACGCCACCGATTACGAGTCCTAAATTTACGGGTAAGTGGATCAGCCAGCCGACCAGGTGTAGACCGAACAGGATGATGACCGCGCCAGCCACAGGCCCCATCAGTGATTTATGCTGCAGCAGAAACTGGCCCACGGCACTCGCTGCTGCGCCAAAACTGATAAATACGACGGAGAACCCGGCGACGAACGCCAGCGAGGAGGCAAACAGGCTGTTGCGCGCCGGCTGGCCGGCGCGGAGCTGTTCGACGCCGATCCCCGAGAGCATCGAGACGTATCCCGGCACGAGAGGCAGCACACAGGGGGACAGGAACGAAATAATCCCTGCTACGAACGCGTAAAGAATCGAAACTTGCATCAGGCCAATGGACTCCCGCCAAGCACCCTCACAAGTCTACCTCATTACCCGTGGAATTAGACGGCTGGGAGGGGCCGATGGTTCAATGGCGGCCTATTTCCCGTACATCTTCGGCCCGTTCGGTGCGAATCCCAGCTGGCATTCGCCATCGAGACAAGATCAATCGAGGCTAGGGTGGCGAGCACGCCAGTCGTGCGCGCGTTCGTAGGCCAGCGCTATGCGCAGCAGTGTGGATTCGTCAAAACTGCGGCCTATCAATTGCAGCCCGACAGGCAAGCCGTCCCGGGTAAAGCCACAGGGAACCGAAATCGCGGGATGACCGGTAAAATTTGCAGGACGATTCATTCCCACGAGCGCGGCCCGCACACCGATTGGCTCGCCGTCAACCTCGACGTTATCTGCACCGATGAGAGGCGCGGGTACCGGGGCTGAGGGGGCTACGATGGCATCGACCTCTTGAAATGCTGCGTCAAATTCAGCACGCACACGTTTCTGCACGCCGAGACCCGCCAGAAACTGCGTAGCCAGCACTTTCCCGCCCGCATCGATTCGCTGACGCACTTCTTCGCTGTATTCTTCCGCGTGAGCGGGAAAGTATCCTGCCATTTCGTGTAAGTAACGCGTTTCGGCCAGAGAAATATTTGTGGCAGCGTCGGCAGACTCGCTCAAATGCGGAAGAGAAATTTCACGGATCGTCGCACCATGCTTTTCCATATCGCGCACCGCCGCTTCCGTCGCGCGACGCACTTCGCCATCGAGTTTTTCCCAGAAATATTCGCGCGGGCGGCCAAGGCGAAACCTCCGAAGCGGTTTGCCGAGAGCGGCGCTGAAATCCTCCACGCGAGGCGCGGAGGAAGTTGGATCCAACGGATCGCGTCCAGCGAGCAGGCCAAGCAAGGTTGCCACATCGGTGACGCTGTGCGCGAGTGGGCCGACATGGTCAAATGTCGGGGCCAGAGGAACGGTTCCAAATACACTCACGCGCCCGAAGGTCGGCTTCAGCCCCACGATCCCGCACATCGCCGAGGGGATCCGAATCGAGCCGCCCGTATCCGTGCCGACCGATGCGACGCACAGGCCCGCTGCGATCGCTACAGCAGAGCCGCCGCTCGAGCCTCCCGGAATGCGGTCAACCGCCCAGGGATTGCGCGCTGCGCCGTAATGCGCGTTGTTGGTCGTAATCCCATAGGCGAACTCGTGGAGATTTGTTTTGCCAAGCAGAATGGCGCCCGCGCGGGCAAGTTTCCGCACCACCGTTGCGTCTTCCGTGGGAACGAAGTCGCGCAGTACTTTTGATCCCGCGGTCGTCCGGATGCCACGCGTCCAGATATTGTCCTTGAGCGTGATGGGAATTCCGAGAAGCGGTCGATGCGAGCCCGCTGGTCGGCGGCGGGTTAATTCTTTTTCCGCGCGGCGTGCGGCCGCGAGCGCCTGGTCCGCCGTGACGGTCAGATACGCGTTGAGTTGCGGATTGTATCGCTCAATCCGGCGCAGAAAAAGTTCTGTCAGTTCAACCGGCGAGACTTTGCGGCCTGCCAACAGCGCGCTGAGTTCTTCGATGGTGGCAAATTCAAGAGAATTTTTCTTTGTCATGGTGTCCTGGCCCGGTTTCCGGGCTCCCAATCGAGGTCGCACGTGTGCCTGTGCCCGTGTTCGAGCGCGCTCCATGCCTCACGCAAAGCGCTCCGCGTAAAAGTGGAGCCCACATGCAAACGCCGTGCGATCCTGCGTATAGACAATAATCTTGAATCTTGTTCGGCCTGCACGGTCTGGTTAGAAAATCTTTTCCTGCCGCCGCAGATTTCCGAAGGTCCCGATATTAGCAATGATTAGAGCGACGCGGAACTGGTTCTCTGTGCGTACCTGCCCGAGGGCAAGTCGGCGATACTCAAGTGCGATTCCGCAGCAGGAACCATTGTAGCTGATCTGCATCAACTGATTTTGCAGCACCTGTTGCTTGAAGTCGTAGCTGAGGCCAAAGGCCACGTTCCAGCCGCGACGGTTCAAGTCGCCGTATTGCACGTGCGAACGAATCTGGTTCGCAAGAGGCTGCAGAACGGTGGAGTTGTCGATGGAAAAATGCGCCACCGTAACAGCGAAGTTCCGATACGGGCTAATTTTCAGCAGAGTGCCCGCGGTCGTGAGTCTTTGGCGCATCGTATCGTACTCGAGCCGAATCTGCGCGTCATAAACTCCGCCAGGAGTCACGCGGAGGTCGCTCTCGATTGGAGAAAAGTGGCGCGGCGTGTCCGCAAAGGCGAACGGCGTGATGGAATCAAGCGCCTGAAAAACGTTGCGTGTTCCGGGAACGAGCGCGCCGTTGAACGTCGGG
>Ga0210400_10005752_pt1 | contig 10497 bp, 10 predicted proteins | sample IncBWH26MmetaG_FD_155456 | JGI IMG/M metagenome (GOLD analysis project Ga0210400, IMG submission 155456) | Forest soil microbial communities from Barre Woods Harvard Forest LTER site, Petersham, Massachusetts, United States - Inc-BW-H-26-M | ecosystem: Environmental > Terrestrial > Soil >... | reverse complement strand
CCGACGGATTCCGCTACGGCTTGGGCGCAGAACTTGGCGTCAGCACGGGGAAACTGCACGCGCGCGGTCCCGTGGGCCTCGAAGGGCTGACCACATACAAATACAAATTATTCGGCGAAGGCCAGACGGTCGCCAGCTACAGCAAGGGCCATCGCACCTTCAAGCATCGCTCGATTTAGCGGTAAGCCACTCGGAAACAAGAATTGCCGAAAATCCTCCACACACCTGCGCCGCGATGAACGGAAGAACATCCGCAGGCCGAATGCCCGCGAACGTGTCGCTGAGGCAGCGCGCAATCGTGACGGCTGGGTTCGCAAACGATGTCGACGCCGTAAACCAATACGCGGCAGCAATGTAGCAAGCTACAGCGACGGGGAGCCATTTCGGCTCAAAACGCGAGCATCCACAGATGACAAGAATCAACCCGAACGTGGCGACAAACTCGCTAAACCACTGCGGCGCCCCACTTCGCACGTGATGGGAAAGGGAAACCACCGGCAGCGCGAACATGATGTTGGCGCACGCAGCGCCGAGAACACCTCCGCTGACTTGGGCAATCGTGTAGAAGCAAGCCTCTTCCCACGTAATCTCGCTTACAAATGCCAAGGCGATTGACACTACAGGATTCAAATGAGCGCCGGAAATCGGCCGAAATGTGAGAATCAAAGCAGCAAGCGCAGCCGCCGTGGCAATCGTATTCGCCAGGAGTGCGAGAGCGACGTTGCCATCGGCGAGCCGCTCCCCCATGATGCCTGAGCCAACAACGGCCGTCACGAGAAACGCGGTCCCGAGAAATTCCGACGCGAGGCGGCGAGAGCGTGAAATTTTCATTCTTGGCCTATGCGGTCAATTTCAGTCTTGATGGCAAGCTGGCCGAGAGTGGAGAGAGGCAGGCCCAGAAACAGGGCGATTCGTCGGTCTAGAATCATGAAAGCGTCGCGGAAGGCGCGCTCAATCTGTTCAGGCGCGCCCTCTACGGCAACGGGATCGGGGACGCCCCAATGAGCTGTCATGGGCTGGCCCGGCCAAACCGGGCACATTCCGTTCGCAGCGTTGTCACACACGGTGAAAACGAAATCCATCCGCGGCGCGTCAGGTTTCTCAAATTCATCCCAACTCTTGCTGCGGAGACCCTCGGTGGGTGCGCGGGAGAGTTCAATCTGTTTCAGCGCCTCGGGGCGAACGAGCCCCGACGGATGACTGCCCGCGCTATAAGCTCTGAAGTTGGGACGTCCCTTACGGTTGAGAATGGACTCAGCCATGATGGAGCGCGCCGAATTCCCCGTGCACAGAAAGAGAACGTTATATTGTTTTGCCATCGAGAACCCTTCGCCAGTTGTCAGAAATAATGGAATGCTCACGGCGCCGCAGGTGCGCAACAATCGGGGCCACAGCATGCTTTTTCGGTGGCTACTTTCTCGGGAAGATTATCTTCGAGAACGGCGAATACTTCCCACTCATTCCCGTCGGGGTCGCGGACCCATGCCTTGTCCTGGAGCGCATAGCAGCATTCCGTTTTCATCTCGTCGCGGGTGAGCAATCCTCTTTCTTGCCATTGTTGGCGCACGGCTAACACGCCGGCGGTTGACGCCACTTGAATTCCCAGGTGCGACAAACTGCCGCGTTCTTCCGTCGCACCCTCATTCAATGTGAAGTTGAGCGGAGGATTGGCGACATCAAATTTTGCGTAGCCGGTTCGCACTTTGGAGGGTTCGATCCCAAAGAGCTTGCGATAGAACTCGATGCTTTTCGCGACGTTACGAACGTGAATTGCGACGTGGGCCTTCAAGGCTTTCACTGTTTCCGTTGCCATGTTTTCCTCCTGCGGAGCGCCAAACATATGTGCTTGCGCATATGTATATGAACCTTACGCGTGTTGCTCATATCTGTCAAGCCATATATAATCTTTCTCGGAATGCAGAAAAAGATCAAACCGTTCGCGGTCGATCTCTTTTTTCGCGCTCTGGCGGATCCCACGCGCCTCCGTCTGCTCAACCTCATTGCCGACAGGGAGATCTGCGTCTGCTATTTCGTTGAGATCCTGGGGATCAGCCAGCCGAAAATCTCGCGCCATCTTGCTTATCTTCGGCGCGCCGGCATCGCGGCAGCACGGCGCCAGGGGCGCTGGATGCACTACCGCCTGGTGGTCCCGGAGGATGCCGTAGCCTCTTCAATTTTGAAAGAAACCTTGAAGCACTTGCGGGAACGACCAGATATGCAGAGTGACTTTTCGAGGCTCGATACTGCCTGCTGCAAACCGGGCGAATTTGAGCTTCCTGCGAAAGCGCCCCGGCCTTCTCTGGCATCCCTCGACGTGCGGTAACTCTCAATGCGGCCAGTATGAGCTGTACTTTCACGCTGTACGCCCCGGCCAGGCCTAAGCGTGGGGCTCGTTAGAAACCATTATCGATTATGTTATTTTGTTTTCCTTTGTATTTCTCCGCTTTCGTAGTACATTCCGCACGCGGAAGGCGGCCCAGCCTCTCCATCCCCAAAGAATGTCTCGCCCCAGGCACGTTTCCCCTGGGGCAAGACGTCCCCCCGGGAATTCGCACTATCGGACCGAGTCACTTGCAGCATTGTGGGTCTTAACCTTTACGAATACATGGCTTTCTGCGCTCGACGCCCGTTGAGCGCAATGCTAAGGTTACAATTGACCGCGGGGAGTATTTGTGGCTGATTCAAACGTTCATCCTGAAGCCGAGGCGCAGAAGCGGCGCACAACTCGAATCGTGCAAGCTGTGCCGCTTACGGTGACGGGTGTGGATGCGCTCGGCAGGCCGTTTCAAGAGCGTACCTCCACGCTGATTATTAATTGTCACGGCTGCCGCTATCAATCAAAACACTATGTTCTGAAGAATATGTGGGTCACCTTTGAGGTGCCCCATAACGAAGCAGGGCGCGAGCCGCGTACCGTGCGTGCGCGTGTCACCTGGATTCAGCGCCCGCGAACGGTGCGCGAGCTATTTCAAATCGGTGTGGAACTTGAAATATCTGGCAACGTTTGGGGCATCGCCTTTCCACCAGGCGACTGGTTTCCATTCCCTGAAGCCGCGTCCACGCGTGTGATTCCGTCTCCTTCTGAGGGTGCCGAACGTGCGCCCTCTGGCCCCGAATGGACTCCTGACGGGCCATCCACGCCTTCCTTGCCGGAACCTCCGGAAGACAACGTTCGTGTACTGCCGCTGCCGGGCGGCGCAGATCCTTCCTTGCAGCTAGCGCGACAGGTAGCGCGGATGGTCACGGAAGCGAAACAGCAGGTGCAAGGCACGGTGCGCGAGACCGCCAGTCGCGCCGTCGCGGCGGAAACACGCCCGCTGCTTGCCGCTCTACAGGCCCAGCTTAAGGATGCCGCGGAAAAATCCGTTGAAGCAGCGGTTGCCGCGCACATCGAGCGAATGCACCGCGAAGGTTTGCAGCGGATGGAAAGCGAGCGTGTTGAGAGCGTGGCGGCGATACGCGCCGAATGGTCGCGCGAACTGGATCGCCTCCTTGCCGATGCCCGGATGCAGATGGATTCGCAGCTCGTAGAAGTGGAGCGCACGCGACGGGCGGAGTTCGAGCAACAAATCCAAAGCCAATTACATGCTGCGATCGAAAAACTTCAAGGTCTGAGCAGCAGCCTGGGCGCAAATGCGGGTGAAGTCCAAGCCTCCATCGACCAAATGCGGCGAAATTCGGAAGAAGCTGCCTCCGGCGAAATCCGGCGCTGGCAGGAAGTGATGGATCAACGTGCCACCGAAGCGCAAGCGCGCTTCGCCCAACTCGAACATGCCGCAAAGCGCCTAAGCGATCGGATTGCCGACGATACTTCCGCGGCGGAGTCGAGATGGCGCGGCCTCCTCGAAGCAGACCTCGCCACGGCAAGCACTCGCTGGAACGAAAAAATCGAGACCTCGCTCGATAGCGCGGCGCGCCAAGTTGCGGACCGGCTGGCACGAAACAGCGAGGACTCCGCGCGCCAGTTGGAGCAACAACTGCAGCAAAAGATCGGCGAGATCGGTGGCACATTTTCGCAAATCACCGCTGAAGCAGAGAACACTTTTGGCACGCTGCGCGCTTCGATTGCCGATGAAACCGCACGGGGCCAGGCAGCAGTCTCCGAGTTGCAGCAGTCCCTCGAACAATTTGAAGCGCGCAAGGGTGGTATCGCGCAGCTCATCCAGTCGGCATCGGACGAGCTGGCGCGGCGTGGTGAAGCTCTGCTGGAGGCACAAGGTGCAGAGATGAACCGCCAGGCGGAATCGGCCGTTGCCGGATTGGCGCAGCGGCTGCAACCCGTCCTCGAAAGCGCGGGACACCAAGCGATCGAGCGGTTGGCACACGAACTTGAGGAGCAGTTGGGACCGCAAATCATTCGCGCCACGGAATTGATGAGCAAGCTTGCGTTAGACCAATCCCAGGCGGAAAAAGCGCTCCAGGAACATCAAACCCGGCTGTGGCAAGCTTCCGAACGCAGTGTGCAGGACTCTGTGACGCTCTCGAAGGAAGTTCTCGCGCAGGTGGAGAAGGAATTTGCAGAATCGGCTCGGAACGCATCCGCGAAATGGCTCACCGAACTCGAGACCAAAGCGACCGAGACAACCCACGCCACCTTTGAAGCGCTCTTCAAATCAGCGGATTGGTATGAGAAGAAGGTTCAAACGCAGATGCAATCGACTCTGGAGAAGGGGGTCGATCAAGCCGCGGCGGGTCTGCGGGAAAAAGCGGGGGAACTTTCGAGCCAGTTTGCAACCGAACTGGATCACTACAGCCGCAGCTACGTGGAACACGCGCAGACCCAAATGGGAGAAAACGCGCGAGACGTCGCCGAAAAGGCCTCACTCCAGATGGCGCAGGCCGGCGAAGCCGCCGCGACGAATTTCATCGATCGGGCCGGCCAACTAACGCGTGAGCAGTTCGATCTGTTCAATGCAAAGGCGAATTCCGCGTTCGAACAGAACGCAGGGCGTGTTGAGGCGCATACGGCGCAAGTCCGTTCGAAGCTGGAAAGCGATGCGCGAACGCTCGTCGGAGAATTCCAGCGCGTCCTTTCGCAGCAAACGCAGCAGGGTCTTGCTCAGGGCAAGCAGGAGTTGGCTTCGCAGATCGAGCACGCCAAGGAAAGTCTGCGCATTGAGGCGCAAACGCTTGACCGCCAGTTGCGCGCTTCGCAGCAGTCGCTCAGCGCGCAGGCGCTGGACGAGTACAAACAGCGGCTTGAAAATGCTTCGAATTCTTGGCTTTTGACTACAGTGTCAAAGCTCAGTCAGCAGTCCGAAACACTGATCGGCCAGCTTGCGGAATCAACCGAAACGCGGCTCCGGTCAACTTGCAACACGGTAATAGCTGAAATGGGCGAAACGCTCCGGCAGAGGCTGGCGGGACTCTTTGTTCCTGCCCCGCCCGCTCCCGTGAAACCACCCCAAACTAAACCCGAGGATCAGAAGTAACTCCCCGCGTCACCCCCTTCGGCTTTTCGGTCCTGCACGAGAAGCCTGTATAATAACGCAATGCCGAATCGTGCCTACGCCAGTCTCTGGGTCCGGAATTTTGACGAGACCAATATGCTTTCTCATTTCGAGCATTTCCTCGCCACCGTCCCTCTGTCCGCCGGACCGGTCGGGTTCACTGAGCTTGTGATTCGTGCCGTGGACTCAACGGAGTCACCTCTCGAGGAGTTCGATCTGCGCCCCCAGGCAATGACGCCCGCGGAAATTGTGGAACTTGCGAGGGAACATGTCGCCAGGGATGTGTGCTTCGAGGTCGGGGCTTTATGGGACCTCTGGATTCGCGATATGGAATCCGCGAGTTGGAAGAAGAAGCCGGAGCGACTTCAAATTTCTTGCTTTGGACCGGATTACGATCAAGGGATATTCGCCGAGTCGGGCCATTTTATGGCCGATCTGGGATTCGAGCACCTGTTCACCGGCCACGCGGGGTTGCTTTCAGCGGAAACTGGGCGTGTCGCGCAGCCCGAACACCCGGACGAGGCCCGGTTTCTAATGTGGATGTCACAGCCGCAGAATTTGCGCGAATATCAAGAGAAAACGCGGGAGAATATCCAGAAGCTGATGGCCTGGATGCGCTCGGCGGAGGAAGCTCTGCCAATAGAGCGAATCCGCCTGTGGTCCGAGGGGGAAGAAAACTTTGAAGCGCGTTTGGACGAAATTCTGGCTGTGCGTTAGTCTGCTTGTGGCAATGCAAGGCCATTCGACGCAAGTGGCGCAGAAAAAGGCGTCACCAGCCGTCTCGCCGACCAACGTGCGCAGGGTAAATGAGACGTTGCTGGCGGGGTTGCGGCCCGGGCGCGACACGTTGGCTGTGGCGGAAAAGCGGTTCAAATCGAAGACCCTTTCCGGCAGCCAGGTTTCAGGAATCAAGGAATGGCGGGATGACTGCTCGGGGCGCTCTATCCGCCTCGAACTCGACGCCAAATCCATGATCCAAAGCATCACGATCACTACGCTCGGTTTTCAAGAAGGCAAATGCAGTGACAAGCGCGCGGATTTTCTGGATGCCAAAAATTGGGTGACAGGGGTTGGCCTGCGCATCGGCGATTCGCAGGATCGCATCGTCGATTTTTATGGTGAGCCGAACGCGAGCGGCCCCGCATCAAAGAACGGTCAGGAGCTGGAATTGATGTCCTATCAATTTGACTGGGCCGGGGCTGACGTTCCTCAGGCGATGGAAGTGTTATGCGCGCGGGATACGGGGCGCGTAGTTGAAATTACGCTGGCGTTTCCGAGCCTGTAGATTCGTTTCTCTCTTGTAATTGAAGCATGGATCTTTAGCATGGTTCCTTTTCAAGGGACTCAGAAAAACGTGGTCCGGTTGGACCGGGACGGGACTACAAAATCGCTTCGGTTGTAAGATTGAAAATATGGATATCAAAAATGGGCGCATCGTCCCGGCACTGGTGGTAGGACTGGCGTCATTCTTGATGGTGGGGTGCAGAACAGCACAACAAACAACTCCCGCGGAGGCAGCGGACCCGCCCGCTGCGCCAGCGGTTGTCCCGGAGACTCAACAAGTGGCGGAAGCTGTGTTAGGCAGGCAGGCGGAAATCATCGCGCGTGGAGACTTGGCACGGAATGGATCGGAACAATTGCTGGTAGTAAACCGGTTTGATAAGACCGCGCGCGGCGACGCGGAATCGGGAAATCCATCTCCGATATTCGTCACCCGTGTGGTGATCGTGGAGAAAAATGACGGCAAGTGGAGCGAGGTCCTGCGTTGCGATGAGCACCTGAAAAACCCGAGAGGTTACCTTGGAGGGGCACCTGGCTCTCCGGTCACGGGCTGGCGGCTCGTAGTCAATCGGGATACGGAGCAGGGTCTTGAGTTACAGTTCACGCCCGCCGTAGCCCTTGAAGTATCGTCAAACACAGGCGGAGCCAATAACCGGACAATCGCCATTCGGTGGAACACAAAAGCGAAACGCTATCAATCGCTTGACCAGTCTCATAGAGGGTACCTGGGTGAGGTGCCGACTCTGGAGACCCCGCAGTCCATTCTAAAATGAGCGCAGCAGCAAACACTTTGGCAGGTTCCACAGTGAAGACCACGCACAACCGTGCCTCTGGTTGGGCACAGCTTGTGCGCCTGTATCCGTACGTGCGCCGGCACACGGGCGAAGTGATACTGGGAATGCTGACGCAAACTGGGATGGGGATTACAGGCACGCTGCTGCCTCTGTTGATCGGCGCCATCGTGGATTGCATCAAGGGCGCCGAGGCTCCCCTCGCCCAACTGGGCCGCCTGACGCAAATTTCATTGGGCTTCCTGCTTCCCTATTACCACCCAAAGAATGCCCACACGCTCGCAATATTCTGCTCGGCGCTCATTATCGTCTGCGCGATTCAAGGAGTCTTTTCATACTGGACGCGGCAGATTCTGATCGGGTTGTCGCGAGACATCGAATACGACCTGAGGAATGACCTGCTGAACAAGCTGGTGACGTTGGAACCTGAATTTTACGTGCGAAACCGCACGGGCGAATTGATGTCGCGATGTACGAACGATTTGAACTCGGTCCGCATGGTGCTCGGTCCGGGAATCATGTACAGCGCCAATACATTCGCGACGATGGTGCTCGCCGTGGTCCTGATGTTCTGGATTTCTCCCCGGCTTAGCATTTACGTTTTGCTTCCGGTCCCGGTGGTCGCGATCTCGGTATGGCTCTTTGGCCGGCAGATTCATGCACTCTACGGGAAAATTCAGGCTTCGCTCGCCGTGCTTTCCGCAAAGGCACAGGAGAACCTCGCGGGCATGCGAGTCGTGCGCGCCTACGTGCAGGAGGAAAGCGAAATCCGCGGCTTTGACCAACCGAACCGCGAATACATCGATCGCAACCTGAGGTTGATCTACTTCTGGAGCCTGTTCATGCCGCTGCTCCAGATGTTGGTGGGGCTGACGTTCGTGCTCGTGCTCTGGCAAGGCGGGCGGCAAGTGATTCAGAGCCGTATAACGCTCGGCGAACTCATCGCGTTTTACACGTTCATGACGCGCCTGATATTTCCAATGGTTGCGCTGGGATTTGTGACCAACATTTTTCAGCGCGGCGGCGCTTCCATGGGCCGGCTGAACTACATTCTCGATTCAGAGCCAAAGATCAACGATTCGGCGGTCGTGCAAGAAAAAACCCCGACGGAACTGCGCGGCGAAATTGAATTCCGGAACCTGACGTTTACTTATCCGACCGTGCGAAGCGACACCGACGGAACAAAGGGGAACGGAACGGCGGCGCTGAACAAGCCCGTGCTCCAGGATATTTCGCTGCACGTACCCGCGGGATCGATCCTGGCGATTGTCGGTCCCACGGGCAGCGGGAAGTCCACGTTAGCTGCGTTAATCGTCCGGCTTTGGGAGGCGCCACCGGGAACGCTGCTGATCGACGGGCGGCCGATCCGGGAGTGGCCGCTCGAGACGTTGCGGCGGGCGGTAGGCTATGTACCTCAGGATACGTTCCTGTTCAGCGAAACGCTGCGCGAGAACATTGCGTTCGGCGTCGAATGCGCGAACAACCAGCAGATTTTCGATGCCGCTGAGGTCGCCAGCATCGCTGCCGAAATCGGCGAATTTCCCGCTAAGTTCGACACGATGGTCGGTGAGCGCGGCATCACACTTTCGGGTGGCCAGAAACAGCGCTCGGCCATTGCCCGCGCTGTGATTCGCGATCCCAAAATTCTGATCTTGGACGACTCTCTTTCCAGCGTGGATACTGGAACCGAGGAGCGCATTCTGCGGCGCTTGGAATCCATTCTGCGCCAGAGGACCACGGTGCTGATTTCGCATCGCGTCTCCACTGTGCAACACGCTGATCAGATCGTGGTGCTGCGCGACGGCCGGATCGTCGAGCGCGGCACGCATGCCGAACTGCTGGCGCGCGGCGGTTATTACGCCGACCTGTACCAGAAGCAATTGCTCGAAGAAGAATTGGAACGCGAATGAGCGACTTCCGAGAAGAAGAGGCTCTAGGAAAGGCCTACGACGCGCAACTTCTGCGGCGGCTGATGACTTATCTGCGGCCGTACAAAGGGAGTGTTGTCTTCGCTGTATTCTTGACATTGCTGGTCGGGCCACTGGAAGTCGTCGGGCCTTATCTGTTCGGGTTCGGCGTCGACAAATACATCGTTCCAGGCACGAATCACACGCTTCCGGCGGAGGCAGCGCTGCATGGTGTCAGCCTGGTGTCGCTCGGTTTCTTGGCCGCGCTGCTGTTGAGCTTCGCAGTGCAATACCTGCAAGTTCGGATCATGCAAAACGTCGGCCAGCAAACGCTCTACGACCTTCGGAAGGAAGTCTTCGAGCGCATGCAGCGCCTTCCGATGAGTTTCTTCGATCGCACGCCCGTGGGGCGACTGGTGACGCGTGTGACGACCGACATTGACGCACTCAACGATCTCTTTGCCGCGGGCATCGCGGCGATGGCCAACGACGCCATCGTGCTGGTCTGCATCGGCGCGGTGATGATCTGGATGAATTGGCGACTGGCGCTGGCGACATTCTCGGTTCTGCCGTTAATCCTGATCTCCACGTGGATTTTCCGCGACCGCGTGCGCGATGCCAACCGCCGCATCCGCACAGCCATCGCCCGGATCAACGCGTTCCTCCAGGAACACATCAGCGGCATGGGTGTCGTGCAACTATTCAACCGGGAACGAAAATCGAGCGCGCAGTTCGCGGAACTGAATCGCATTCACATGGAGGCGTACAAAGACGCTATCCTGGCGTTTGCGGTATTTTTTCCTGCTGTCGAATTGTTCAGCACGGCGGCGATCGCGATCGTTTTCTGGTACGGCGGGCTGCGCTCGATCGCAGGACTCGTGGACGTCGGCGTGCTCATCACGTTCATGCAATACGCGCAGCGCTTTTTTCGGCCCATCCAGGACCTGAGCGAGAAATTCAATATACTGCAGTCCGCCATGGCGGCGTGCGAGCGTATTTTCAAATTGCTCGACGAGCCGGTGCCCGCACCGCCCGCCGAGGCTCCCCTTCCGCTCACGGCTCCGCGCG
>Ga0210400_10005751_pt1 | contig 10500 bp, 6 predicted proteins | sample IncBWH26MmetaG_FD_155456 | JGI IMG/M metagenome (GOLD analysis project Ga0210400, IMG submission 155456) | Forest soil microbial communities from Barre Woods Harvard Forest LTER site, Petersham, Massachusetts, United States - Inc-BW-H-26-M | ecosystem: Environmental > Terrestrial > Soil >... | reverse complement strand
CGACTGAAGCGGTGTCGGCGACGATGGCCCGCACCTGGCTGTAATCGACGCCGAAGGTCTCGGCCGCCATGATCGCCATCGAGGCGCGCGAGCCGCCGATATCGGGGCTGCCGGTCGCGACCAGGATCGTGCCGTCGGCGTTGATCTGCACCGTCGCGCTCGACTCGCCGCCGCCGTTGAACCAGTAGCCCGAGGCGACGCCGCGGCCCTGGTTCGGGCCGAGCGGCTTCTTGTAGTCGGGGTGATTGATGATCGCCTCGAGGGTCTCGCGGTAGCCGCCATGCGCGAGCTTTGGCCCGTAGATCATCGGCGTGCCTGGGCCGGCGGCGTTCTTGCGGCGCAGCTCGGCCGGATCCATGCCGATCTTCTTGGCCAGCATGTCGACGACGCTTTCGACCGCAAAGGCCGAGATCGGCGAGCCGGGGGCGCGATAGGCGGCCGATTTCGGCCGGTTGCACACGACGTCATACCCGACCGTGTGGGCATTCTCGATCGCATACGGCGCAAAGGCGCACAGGCAGGCGTTCATCACCGGCGAGCCCGGGAAGGCGCCGGCCTGGAACTTGAAGATGCCGTCGGCGGCGGTGATCTTGCCGTCCTTGGTGACACCCATCTTGACCCACATCGAACCGCCCGAAGTCGGCCCGGTCGCCTTGAACACGTCGTCGCGGCTCATCGTGATCTTGACCGGACGTCCGGATTTCTGCGACAGCAGCGCCGCCACCGGCTCCAGATAGACGACGGTCTTGCCGCCGAAGCCGCCGCCGATCTCGGCCGGGCTGCAGCGGACATCGCCGACCGATTTGTTGAGCAGCTTCGCGGTCAAGGCGCGGACCACGAAATGCCCCTGGCTCGACGACCACACGTCGGTCTGACCGTCGGCATCGACTTTGACGACGCAGGCATGCGGTTCGATGTAGCCCTGGTGCACCGCGGCGGTCTTGAACTCCTCCTCGACGATGACATCGGCCTGCGACCAGCCGGCATCGAGATCGCCGATCTGGAATTCGAGCCGCTTCGAGATGTTGGATGGCCGGGTCGGGGTCGGCTCGACGCCGCGGGTAATCATGTCCTCGAACAGCAGCGGCGCGTCGGGCTTCATCGCATCATCGACATCGATGACATGCGGCAACACCTCGTAATCGACCTCGATCAGCGCCAATGCCTGGTCGGCGATGATCGCATCGGTGGCGGCGACGGCGGCGACGGCGTGCCCCTCATAGAGCACCTTTTCGCGCGCCATGATGTTGCGGGTGACATGCCAGAAATTGACCGCGACCCGCTCGGGGCCGATGTACTCGAACTTCTGGTCGGGGAAATCCTTCGCGACCACGACCGCCTTGACTCCGGGCAGCGCCGCCGCCTTCGCGGTATTGATCGACCGGATCCGGGCATGCGCGTGCGGCGAGCGCAGGATCTTGCCAACGAGCTGTCCCGGCATCGCCATATCGGCGGCGTACATCGCCCGACCGGTCACCTTCGGCACCCCATCCGGGCGTATCGGCCGCGTGCCAACCCATTTGAACCCGGTCACGACATCGTTCACGGCGATCTCCTTCTTGCGTTCAGAGGCATCCAGCTTCCGCTAGAGTCGCGCGGCACGGCGGCAAAGACAAGCCCTTAAGCGGCCGCGGGACCTCGCCGCAAACCGAAGCGGCGGAGGTATTCGCATTCGACATGACTCGATTTTGCACGATCAGTCTTCGCCCCGACCGGAAAAATGTGCCATTATGATGGCGACCGGGTTGCGAGATCAGGAAACCGTCTTGGAAAAGGAACGAAATTTTCGGCCGAGGCGTCGGCGCGCCTTCGACGATCAGGATTATGAACAGCCGCCGCGCGATTTTGGAGCGGCGCCGCGTTTCAGCAGTAGCAGACCGCGCTTCGAGGAACCCTCCGGGCCACCGGTTCAGGCCGTGGTCAAATGGTTTAAAACGGAAAAAGGCTTCGGCTTCGTCGAGCTGGCGGATGGCTCGGGCGACGCGTTTCTGCACGCCTCGGTGCTGGGGCGCCTCGGCGTCACCGCGGTACAGCCGGGCGAGACGCTCGAGGTCCGCGTCGCGCAAGGCCAGCGCGGACCGCAGGTGACCGAGGTGCTCAATGTCGACACCAGCACCGCGGCGCCACCGCGGCCCCGCACCGGAACCGGGTTCCGGCCGGCCGAGCGAACGCCGCTCGAACCGACATCGTCGGAGAACGGCACGGTCAAGTGGTACAACGCCACCAAGGGCTTCGGCTTTATCGTGCGCGACGGCGGCGGCAAGGACGTGTTCGTGCATGCCTCGGCGTTGCAGCGGGCGGGCCTGACCTCGCTCGACGAGGGGCAGCGCGTCATCGTCGATATCGCCGAGGGCTTCAAGGGACCGGAAGCCGCCGGGATCCGCCTCGCCTAGCGGGGCGGCCTCCGTCACGACTGTGTGATCGCCGGCATCAGCTCGTCGGCGAGCGGCCGCACCGCCGCTTGTCGCGGAATTCGGCGAGCATTCGATCTGGATGCCGGGTCTCCTACACCGTCAGCTGAACCACGTCGCCGTCCGGGGTGCGGCCCTGGGCGCGGTACTGGCCGATCTTCTCGAACAAGGGCCGGTCGGAGCAGAGATAGAGCACCGCGTCGCGGGCGCCACGGTTGATGTGCCGCCGCCACAGAAAGTTCGGGATCACGAAAAGGTCGTTGGTCCGCCAATCGAACCGATGGCCGGCGATCTCGGTCGTGCCCTCGCCGTCGAGCGCGATGTAGAAGGCGTTGGCGGTCTCGCGCTTCCAGCCCGTCGCCTCGCCCGGCCGCAGCAATTGCGCGCCGTAGTCCAGCGTCGGAAACACCGGGGCGCCGGTCGCCGGGTTCGCGAAGCGCAACGTAATCCCCTCATGGGGATCGCCGGCTTCGTCGCGCAGCGCGTCGAGCCCGGCGCGGATCTCGGCGCCGCGATAATGGAAAACGGGGCTGGTATCGTGGCCGATGCCGCGCCGGTGCGACACGAAGCCGGGCAGGATGCCGCCGGCGCCGTAAAGCCGCTCGGAATAGCCATTGCCGTGCACCGGCCTTTGGGCTCGGGCGTTGCCTTCGCGCTCGCCGGGAAAATCCTCGTCGATCCAGCTGCAATCGAGAAATTCGAGGAGCGGAAAGTCGAGAATGTCGGCCCACACGACCGGGGTCGCGCCGTCATTGCCGTGATCGTGCCAGGTGCCGTTCGGGGTCAGGATCAGATCGCCGCGCGCCGCGATGCAACGCTCGCCCTCGATCGTCGTGTAGCCGCCATTCTCCGACAGAATCGTGCGGCTGGCGTTCGGCGTGTGCATGTGGACCGGTGCGACGTCGCCCGGATTGTAGATCGACACCGCGCAGCGGATCGTGCTCGCCACCTGCAGCCGCCCACCGAGCCCGGGGTTGACCAGCAGAAATTGCTGGCGGTCGGCGAACTCGATCGGCGAGACATCGGCGGTGCGGGCGATGTCGCCGATGCGGTCGAGATAGGGCCCGATCTCATGCCAGCGCCAATGATGGGCCGACGCCTTCATCTGGTTCTTACCGACCCGGCCCTCGGCGAGCCGCCCGCCGGTTTCGAGTCCGTCGTCATGGAACCACGGGCGCTGCGCCGGCGCATTGGCCTGGGTGCGCAGCCAGATGTTGAGCCCGCCAGCTTCGGCCTCGGCGTTCAGCGCTTCCATCGCCGTGCGCGCGGCCGAGGGCAATACCTTCGCTGCTGACATGCGCTCCTCCTGGAGTTTTCGCGAGGATACCACAGATGGCTTACACGACCCGGACCGCGGCTCGGCGCTGTCGCCCAGCCGGCGCATGTTGTCGACCGCGATCTCGAGGGGAGCGGTCCACCGTCTTCGAGGTCAGCCAAGCGGCCAGTGACGTAAAGCGGGCCTTAAGACGCGGTGCTGCATCATAATGAAAGATCGCCTTCATGCCCCGCTTACGCCACCATCTGCTGTCGAGATCCCAAGCATGACCCACCCGGCACCCGAGACCCAAGATCTCGACGAAGAGGCGATCGCCGCGGCGCTGTCCCGCATGGGCCTGCTCGCCGCCGGCGAGCGGCCGCGCTGCCAGCCGCTGACCGGCGGCGTCTCGTCGGATATCTGGCTGATCGATGTGCCGGGGCGGCGGCTGTGCCTGAAGCGCGCCCTGCCGCGGCTCAAGGTCGAGCAGGTCTGGGAAGCGCCGGTACGACGCAATCATTACGAATGGAACTGGTTCCGGGTCGCCGGCCGGATCTGCCCCGACGCGGTGCCGCCGCTGGTCGGCCAGGACGCCGCCGCCGGGCTGTTCGTCATGGCCTATCTCGATCCGGCGCTGTTTCCGGTGTGGAAAGACCAGCTGCGCGATGGGAACGCCGATCTGGCGATCGCCGAAGCGGTCGCGTCCCGGCTCGTGCTGATCCACAACGCCACCGCCGGCGACCATCAGATCGCGCGGCTGTTCGGCAGCGACGAGGATTTCAACGCGATCCGGCTCGAACCCTACCTGCTGGCGACGGCGCAGGTTCACCCGGACCTCGCGGCGCCACTGAAGTGGCTGGCGCAAGAGACGGCGGGCATGAAACTTGCCCTGGTGCACGGCGATGTCAGCCCGAAGAACATCCTGATCGGGCGGCGCGGTCCGGTGTTCCTCGACGCCGAATGCGCCTGGTATGGCGACCCCGCCTTCGACCTCGCCTTCTGCCTCAACCATCTGCTTTTGAAGTGCCTGTTGAACCGGCGGGCGATCACCCGCTTCCTCGCCTGCTACGACCGGTTCGCCGAGGTCTATCTGCAGGCGGCGCGCTGGGAGTTGCGCGAGGAGACCGAGGCGCGCGCGGCGCAGCTGTTGCCGGCGCTGATGCTCGGGCGGGTCGACGGCAAGTCGCCGGTCGAATACATCACCGAGGAGGCCGACAAGGAGCGGGTACGAAAGGTCGCACGGTTCCTGTTGACCGAACGCGCCGAGCGGCTCGACACCGTGCGCGACACCTGGGCGGCGGAACTCTAAGGAATGGGCGACACCCGCATCGTCGGTGTGCAGGGCCGCCGGGTGTGGGATTCGCGCGGCCGGCCGACGGTCGAGGCCGAGTTGCGCCTCAAGGGCGGCGCCGTTGGGCGGGCGATCGCGCCGGCTGGCGCCTCGACCGGCTCGGGCGAGGCGATCGAGTTGCGCGACGGCGGCACGCGGCTCGGCGGGCGCGATGTGCGGGGCGTGGTAGCGGCGATCGGTGGTGAGATCGCGGCGGCGCTGACCGGGGCGGATGCCGCTGACCAAGCGGCCGTCGATCAAGTGTTGATCGAGTTGGACGGCACGCCGCAAAAGCGCCGGCTCGGCGGCAATTCGCTGGTTGCGGTGTCGATGGCGGCGTTGCACGCGGCGGCCAATGCGGCGGGCCGGCCGCTCTATGCGCATCTGCTCGGCGATACGGCCGAAGCGGTGCTACCGTTGCCCGAGATCCAGATCTTCGGCGGCGGCGCGCATGCCGGAAGGCGGGTCGACATCCAGGATTTCATGGTGGTCGCGCCAGCCGCGCGGAATTTCGACCAGGCGCTCGAATGGACCGCCGAGGTGTACCGCGCCGCCGGCGAATTGATGGCCGAGCGCGGGTTGCTGCAAGGCGTCGCTGACGAGGGCGGGTTCTGGCCGGCCTTCGAGTCGAACGACGCGGCGCTCGACGCGCTGATGCAGGCGATCGAGCGCGCCGGCTTCACCCCCGGCCAGGAAATGTCGATCTCGCTCGACATCGCCGCTTCGGAATTTCACCAGAACGGGCTGTATCGGCTGGCGCGCGACGGCCGCACGCTCGACAGCGACGGCATGGCCGAGATGCTGATTGGCTGGCTCGACCGGTACCCGATCGTCTCGATCGAGGACCCGCTCGGCGAGCATGATGCCGAGGGGTTGCGGCGCTTCACGGCGGCAGTCGGCGATCGGGTGCAGATCGTCGGTGACGATTTTCTTGTCACCAATGCCGATCGGGTGAAACAGGCGGCGGCGCTCGGGGCCTGCAACGCGGTGCTGGTGAAGCCGAACCAGGCCGGCACGGTCAGCGAAGCAAAGGCGGCGCTCGACATGGCGCGCGCGGCCGGCTGGGGCGCGATCGCCTCGGCGCGCTCGGGCGAGACCGAGGATGTGACGATCGTGCATTTCGCAATCGGCTGGGGCGTCGGCCAGATCAAGGTCGGCTCCTTCGCCCGCTCCGAGCGCATGGCCAAATGGAACGAGGCGCTGCGCATCGAGGAGGCGCTCGGGCCCCGTGCCCGCTTCGCCGGCGCGAAGCCGCTGAAGAGGTAAATTCACCACAGAGGCACGGAGGACAGAGGAAATTTTGACTTGGAGCGCCAGCGTCCCGCCGGCATGCCGGCCGGAGGCCGTCAGTCCAAAATCTTTCCTCTGCGATCTCTGTGTCTCTGTGGTGAACTACAGAAAGGAGGAGAGGATGACCGAGATTCGCAAGATCATCACGTTGCGCGAGGTGGTGTATTCCGAGCTTGGGCATAAGGCGGCGCGACCGGTGGTGCGGGCCGTCGGCATCGGTATTATCCGCAATCCGTTCGCCGGAATCTGGGCCGAGGATCTGCGGCAATTGTTCGAGGCGGGCGCGGCGCTCGGCGAGCGGTTGATGCCGGAGCTGGTGAGATTGCTCGACGGCCCGGCGGTGTCGTATGGCAAGGGCGCCTTGGTCGGGGTCGCCGGCGAGATGGAGCATGGCGGCGCCTGCGTCCATCCGATGCTCGGCCGCCCGATGCGCGCCGCGATCGGCGGCGGCCAGGCGGTGATCGGCTCGAACGTCAAGGTCGCGGCGCCGGGGACGCTGCTCGACGTGCCGCTCGGCCACAAGGACGATTCCTGGTCGTTCGAGCATTTCGACACCGTGACGGTGTCGGTCGCCGACGCGCCCCGGCCCGACGAGATCGTCGTCGTGATGGCGATCGCCGATGGCGGACGGCTCAACAACCGCTGCGGCACCGGCCCGATCCGGTGATTGGAGAACGCGCAATGCCGATATGGCCAGCGATTCCGTTCCTCGTGGTGCTGGCGCTGCTGATCGGAGCGGCTCCGGCAAAAGCGGTCGACCCGACGCCGGTCACGCCGGAACTCGTCGCGGCGGCGCAGAAGGAGGGATCGGTCGTCTGGTACGGTTCGGAAGATCTCCAGCTCGTCACCGCGGTCGCGACAGCCTTCGAGGCGAAATACCCAAGCATCAAGGCGCAGGCCGAGCGCTCCGGCGCCGAGCGCAATTTCCAGCGCATCAGCCAGGAATATGCGAGCAACATCCATGCTGTGGATGTCGTGACCTCGTCCAATCCGGGGCCGGTGCTCTATTGGAAGCGCAACGGCATGCTGGCGCCGTTCGTGCCCGCCGACGTCGCAAAATGGCCCGCCGGCGACCGTGATCCCGACGGCTATTTCGCGGTCGACTGCCTGACGATGCCGGTGATGGGGTACAATACGAAGCTGGTGAAGCCGGAGGACGCGCCGAAAAGCTTGTCGGACCTGCTCGACCCGAAATGGAAGGGCAAGCTGGTCAAGGCGCATCCCGGGTATAGCGGCACGATCGTCACCTCGACGCTGGCGATCAGCAAACTGCTCGGGTGGGAGTATTTCGAGAAGCTCGGCCAGCAGCAGGTCATGCAGGTGCAATCGGCTGTCGAGCCGCCGCGCAAGGTGGTGCAGGGCGAGCGGCCGGTCATGGTGGACGGCGCCGAGGCCTCGGCCTTCCAGCTGCAGCAGGGGGGCGCGCCGATCAGCCTGATCTATCCGAGCGAAGGCACGCCCGCGGTGCCGCTCAACGGCGTCCTGATGAAGGAAGCGCCGCATCCGAACGCGGCGCGCCTGTTCATGAATTTCCTGTACTCCCGCGAGGCGCAGCAGATCTTTGTCGATTACGGCTTCCGCTCGCTCCACCCCGAGGTGCGCGAGCCGGCTGGGCGCAAGCCGCTCGGGGAGATCAAGCTGCTCCGCACCGACCCCGAGGAGCAGGAAAAGGCGGGCGAGGATATCAAGGCCCGCTACGCGAAGTATTTCGGGACATGAGTGGCGGAAGCTGCAGCCACGTCATCTTCCCTGCTGAAACTTCCTCGCACGTGGCACTGGTGACATTTCTCACTGCGCGGCGGCGTGGAGGGTGCCGTTCTGGCGGATCACGCGCCAGATCGTCTCGGGCAGGAGCGGCATGTCGACGTGGCCGATGCCGAGCGCGTCGGACACCGCGCTGACGATCGCCGGCGGGGCACCGCAGGCGCCGCCCTCGCCGATGCCCTTGACCCCCAACTCGTTCGACGGGTTCGGCACCGGGTTGAACGACACCGCGATCGCCGGCATGTCCTCGGCGCGCGGCATCGCGTAATCCATGAACGAGCCGGCGAGGAACTGGCCCGATTCCGGATCGTAGGCGGTGTGCTCGAGCACCGCCTGCCCGAGCCCCTGGCAGACGCCGCCCTGCACCTGGCCGATCACCAGGAGCGGGTTGATCAGCACGCCGCAATCATCGACCGCGGTGTATTCGACCACCTCGACCCGGCCGGTATCGGCGTCGATTTCGATTTCGGCGATGTGCGCGCCGTTCGGGAAATTGACTTCGGTCGGGCGGCGGTAGAGGCAGGTCTCGTCGAGGCCGGCCGTCTCGCCTTCCGGCAATTTCGCCGGGTCCTGCGCCAATGCCGCGACCTGGGTGACGCTCATGCGCAGATCGGTGCCGACCACCTCGAAGACGCCGTTCTTGTAGCTGATGTCGGCGGCGGCGGCTTCGAGCGCGTGCGCGGCGAGACGCTTCGCCTTCTCGATCACCTGGTCGCAGGCGCGCGCGGTCGCGACGCCGCCCATCTGCGACGAGCGCGAGCCGCCGGTGCCGTTGCCGACCTTGACGAATTCGGTGTCGCCCTGGCGGAAATCGATCATCTCGAACGGCAGCCCCAGCTTCTGCGCGACGATCTGCGAAAACGCGGTCTCGTGACCCTGGCCGTGGCTGAAGGTGCCCATGATCAGCTCGACCCGGCCCGCCGGAGAAATCCGTACGATCGCCTGCTCGGTCGGCTGGCCGCCCGAGGCCTCGCAGTAATAGCCGAGGCCGATGCCGCGCAGTTTGCCGTGATGGCGCGATAGGGCGCGGCGGGCCTCGAAGCCGGCCCAGTCGGCGCGCTCCAACGCCTTCTCCATCGTCTCCTGGAAATGCCCGGAATCGATCACCATGCCGACCCGGTTGGTGTAGGGCAGCTGATCGGGGCGGATGAAATTGCGGCGGCGGATCTCGTCGCGGCCGAGGCCCAGGGCAAGCGCACCCTGGTCCAACAGCCGCTCCATCTGATAGGCGACCTCTGGCCGGCCGGCGCCGCGATAGGCGCACACCGGTACCGTGTTGGTGAAGGTGACGCGCACCGATAGCTGGAGGGCCGGCACGTCATAGACGGTGCCGGCGACGCGCGCCCCGGCGGCGGTCGGCACGCGCGGCCCGTTGTCGCTGAGATAGGCGCCGACATTGGCGATGTTCTCGATGCGCATGGCAAGGATCCTGCCGTTTGCATCGAACGCCATCTCGCCATGGGTGACATGGTCGCGGCCGTGCACGTCGCAGAGGAACGTCTCCTGCCGGTCGGCGCGCCATTTGACCGGGCGCCCGAGCCGCTTCGCGGCCCACGCGACCAGCACCGATTCCGGATAGAGCTTGCCGCGCAGGCCGAAGCCGCCGCCGACATCGGGCGATACGACGCGCATCTGCTCCTTCGGCACCTGGAAGGCGATGCTGGCCATGCTGTTCTGCACCCGGATGACGCCCTGGGTCGGCGAATAGAGCGTGTATTTCCCGGATGCCGGATCCCACTCGCCGATCGCGACGCGCGGTTCCATCGGGCTGCCAACGACGCGGTTGTTGACGAAATCGAGCGCGACGATCTTGTGCGCCCCGGCGAAGGCGGCCTCGACATCCTTGCCGTCATGGCTTTGCCAATGGACGCAGAGGTTGGAGCCATGCTCCGGCCACACGACAGGCGCGCCGGCATCGTGCGCGCGGGCGAGATCGGTAATCGCCGGCAGGCTGTCGTACGCGACATCGATCAGCTCGGCGGCGTCGCGCGCCTGTTCGAGGGTCGCGGCGGCGACATAGGCGACCGGGTTGCCGACATAGCGCACGATCCCGCGCGCCAGGACCGGCCGGGTCGGCGCGAACATCTCGCTGCCGTCCCTCCCCGGCACCTTGACCTGGGTCGGGATCTCGGCGATGCCGTCGGCGTCGAGATCCTCGATCGTGAAGACACCGAGAACGCCCGGCGCCGCTTTCGCCGCCGCGGTGTCGATCGATCGGATGCGGGCATGGGCGTGCGGCGATCGCAGCACATGGCCATAGGCCTGGCCGGGCAGGTCGATATCGTCGGTGAAGCGGCCGGCGCCGGTCAGGAAGCGCTGGTCCTCGCGCCGCTTGACCGGCTGGCCGATACCGAATTGCTCAACGATCTCCGGGGGGATCTCCGGGGGGATCTCCGGGGGGATCTCCGGGTGAATGCTGTCGCTGCCGTCCATCGGGGCATGCGAGCAGG